>Ga0209514_10005686_pt1 | contig 15747 bp, 16 predicted proteins | sample Subgrocontami58m_FD_187452 | JGI IMG/M metagenome (GOLD analysis project Ga0209514, IMG submission 187452) | Subsurface groundwater microbial communities from S. Glens Falls, New York, USA - GMW37 contaminated, 5.8 m (SPAdes) (version 3) | ecosystem: Environmental > Aquatic > Deep subsurface >...
AGATTTCTGCCAAATCTTCAGAAAAAGAGAATCTGGGTAAAAGAATTGAATAAATTCGTTACAGTTAGAGTTTCTGCAAGTGCATTGAGAACTATATCCAAGAACGGAACATCTCAAATTGCTAAACTTGTAAAAGAGAAAAAGATTAAAGCTAGATAAACTTTTGTTACTCCGAAGAAGACCCCCAATTAAATGGGGGTTTTTTGTTTTAAAAAGATTCCATTGATTTTAGCAAAGTGTACTAATAACTTTGCCCGAACAAAACTTGAGAGGAAAAATTGAATCGAAAAATATTCTCACTTCTTATTCCACTAACCTTTTCCACATTTTTAATATTTACAGAATCTAAATTGAACGCTCAACAGTTCCCTCCAGAGAAAAATAAAAACTATAATGAACTGGCAGGAAAAATTGTTCGCACTGCTCTTTTAGACAAAAGAGGTTATAGCTGGCTCAAAGAACTTTGTACAATTGGTCCAAGATTAAGCGGCTCCGATAATTCTGCAAAAGCAATCGAATGGGCTAAAAATAAAATGGAAGAATGCGGGTTCGATTCCGTTTGGCTGCAGCCGGTTATGGTCCCTAAGTGGGTAAGAGGAAAAATTGAGAAAGCATACATTTCAAAATCAAAAAAATATTTAAATAAAAAGTTAACTATTGTTTCTTATGGTGGAAGTATTGGAACTCCAACCACAGGAATCACCGGAGAAGTAATAGAAGTAAAAGGTTTAGATGAAGTAAAAATTCTTGGCAATAAAGCAAAGGGCAAAATTATTTTTTATAATCGTCCTTTTGATAACGGATTGCTAAACACATTTGAAGGTTATGGTAAGGCGGTTGATCAACGAGTGAATGGAGCAATTGAAGCTGCAAAAGTTGGCGCTGTTGCAGTTATAGTTCGTTCAGTTCAATCAAGTTACGATAACGTTCCACATACCGGTGTAATGAACTACGAAGATGGAGTAAAACAAATTCCTAGCGCTGCTATAAGTGTGATGGATGCAGACTTGTTAAGTAAAGCAATTAAGAATGAACCGGATCTAAGAATCACGATTAAAATGGATTGCAAAACTTTTCCGGATGTGCAATCATACAATGTAATTGGACAATTAACCGGCAGCGAAAAACCAAATGAGGTTATAGTTGTCGGCGGCCATTTTGATAGCTGGGATAAAGGATGCGGAGCTCATGATGACGGCGCTCCTTGTCTTCAAACTATGGAAGCTTTGGATTTATTAAAGCGACTTAACATCAGACCAAAGAGAACTATTCGTTGTGTACTTTTTATAAATGAAGAAAATGGTTTGCGTGGAGGTATTGAATACGGGAAGTATTCAGCTAATGCAAAAGAATTTCATCTTGCAGGTATAGAAGCAGATCGAGGCGCATTCACTCCGCGTGGTTTTTCTGTAACTACAGATTCCCTTTCATTGATAAAAATGCAAAGCTGGCTGCCAATACTAAACAAAGCAAATATTGAATGGATTAGAAAAGGTGGCAGTGGCGGAGATGTTGGACAAATAAAAAATGCAAAAGCTCTTTTGGGATATGTCCCGGATGATCAGCGTTATATGGATGTTCATCATTCCGATAACGATACTTTCCAAACTGTACATCCAAGAGAAATGGAACTTGGCTCTGCTGCAATAGCAATAATCAGTTTTCTATTAAGTGAAGAAGGATTATAGAAAAGATGTTGTCTCAAAATTTAAAATTACTTATCCCATAGGGATCACTACTTGAGTGTTTCTTAAGTGACCCCCGCCAGCCTGAATATATTCGAACGTGGCGGGCAGGTTCGTGTCTTTGTGGTAAGAAGCTTTCGTCTCTTAGAAAAAACCACGAAGACACCAAGGTTTACAAAGATTTTTGAGATAATCTCTGATGAATTATTTTTTACGTTCTGAAGATTTTTCTTTGCTTGGGCTTCTTTCTTCACTTCGTCCTCTGCTTTCAACTCTAGGTGAAGGTCTGTCATTATTTTGTTCTCTTCTGGGTTCAATTTTTCTTTCTTGAACTTGAGGTCTTTCGTTTCTGCTTGGTCTTTCATAAATCGGTTGGCGCTCTCTCTGAATTTCTCGATTGATTCTTTCTTCCCCACTGCTTTCAATTCTTTGACGGCTGCGTTTTTCTATTCTTTCATTTTGAATTCTCTCAATCTCTTTTCTTGCATCATCTCTCAATCTTGTTTCCTCTCTTATATTTCTATCTCTATCTAAATTCATATCACGATTTCGCTCAACCGATCGTTCGTTTGATTGATTCAATTCCCTATTAGAATTATTACGAGTTGATTCAGCTACCTTTTCTCTTTCTATTGATGAACGATTCTCTCCGCGCCGAATTTCAAATTTATCTGTACGATCATTATTAATTTCTTTCTCTGATGGACGATAAGCATATACTCTATCGCCGCGTTCAGAACGGACACGATTATAATCTTTGTAATTATCTACTGTTGCAATTTCTCTTTCTGCAATTCGATAACCGGCTTTTCTTTCAATGAAAGATCTATCAACTCCACCATTAATAATTCGATCACGATCGTAATAATAATTTGTTCTATATCTTGTACTTCCAAAAATTCTAGCAATTCTTCTTTCATTTAATAGGTAATAATTCAATCTATGATCGCAGAACCTATTATAATTAACAAAGTTCCAATAACTATAATGTGAATGCCAGCTTATTGAAAAATGAATTCCAAAATTAATTTCAAATCTTGCATAAGGTGGTAAAGGAGCCCAACCAATGTAATCGTCATCGTAGCGCCATTCTACCCATGCAGGTGCCCAGTCATAATCCGGTATCCAGATCCAGCCGTAATAATCATCATTGTACCAGCGTCCAAAGTGATATGTTGCCCAGCCAAATGGTTCGTAGGAATCCCAATACCAGCCGTTTGATGTCCAGCTCCATCTTCCTTCGGAATAAGGACGCCATCGGCTGTGAATACCATGAGGACGCCAAACTACTAAATCATTATCTAGATTTATCCACTCGCCATAAGGTCTTAATGATGAATAAAAGAAACTAAATGAAATCTCAAAGCGAGGTTTTGCATCTAATTCTATGGAAATAAAAATGAAGAGTGCTGTTAATATTAAAAATGTCTTTTTCATGATAGACCTCTTAAAATATTCTACTCATTATCAGACAAGTAATATGCCATTGTTTTATTAGGAAAATTGGGGAATATAAGTCTAACGATGTGAATTGTGTTCATTCAACAAGACACTTGCAACAAATTTTAAGACAAATAAATTCTTCTTATTTCGCTTTTGATTCAGGTAATGATTTAGTCTCAAAGATCTTGAACTCAATACTTAGTGTAATTTCTGATTCAATCGAAACACCATTATTCTCTCCGGGTAAAAATTTTGTTTTCTTAACAGCTTCTTGAGCAGCTTCACTGCAGCCAAAGCCCATTCCTCTAACAATTTCAGTTTTAACAACTTCTCCTACTGAACTAATTTTTACAATCAAAGTAACTATACCTTCTAATCCATATCGTAATGCGTGTTCCGGATAAACCAAATTGTCTTGAATGGATTTCATTCCACCAACCGGTTCAGGACAAACTTCAACATTACATTGATATTTTATACCGCTTCGTTCAATCTTCCGCGGTTGTGGTTTTACTTTTACCGAATCAGTTGCAGCAAATTTGATTACAGTATCATCAATTTTAATTGAAGAACGTTGAACTTTGCTTTCTGTTTCATCGCCAAATGTCTGGCTTTGAGTTTGAATTCCGTTTGCATAGTTCGAAATTTTCTTAAGCGTGTTGTCATTGTTATAAATTTTATGAGCTCCATCTTTGATACCGTTTTGGACAAAATATTCTTCCTTAAGAATTCCCGATTCGTAATATTCTTTTACCCAGCCCTCTAAAATCCCTTTGCTAAAATTCTTCTCTGATTTTAATTGTCCGTTTGGATAATACCATATCGCACTTCCATCTAAAATATCATTCACATAAGAAATTTCTGATTGGATAGAACCATCAGGATAATAATTTTTTACAATTCCATTTTGAGCCGAAGAAATTGAATAAATAGTTAACAGAATCAAAAATAATTTAAGTGGCTTTAGTATCATGAAGAATAAATATTATAACGGTTGAAATTTCAATTGCAATATAAAAAAGAAAAAGCGCCATTCTCTGTAAAAAAAGCGGCAGTACTTACTCATACGATATATCAACTAAATGTTGTGCTACCCGATACTAAAAAACAAGAAAATATCCTTCTAAGAATGGGTGATAAACAAATCATGCTATCTAAAATTATGGCGGAAAATCTTTAGAGTGTCCCAAAAATGATAACGGCGGGATATACTTGCACAGAGTTTGGGGCATAGACAGCCCCAACTATTTTTAATGCTTTCTTAAAACAAAGAAGCCCGAAATTTCTTTCGGGCTTCTGCAAAGAGAAATAATTGTGAATTATTTTATCTACACGAAGTTTGAGCAATGGCAACTACTTCTTCTCTTTTGGTAAAAAGTTTTCCATTACCCATAATTCACTTTTAGATTCTTCATTAACACTGACCCAAAAGTTCCGATTATCCGGTTGAAGCGCAAATGATGCCATTTTGGGGATAGCAACATCTGGGTGAAGCGTTAAGGATACCATTTTAGGTACGGTGAAGTCCAGCTTCAACGCTGTCCCGCCCTGTGCCGGTATCCGCCATATTTCAGTGCCTGCCTTGGCGAGAATGTAACGGCCGTCCCTAGTCCACTTCAGGAATGATAATTTCGTTGTCAAATCACTGAATAGTTCGCGCGAGCTTCCTCCGTTGATAGATATAATCTTTATAATTCCGTCAACGTCATTCTGGTACACTATTTCCCGACCGTCCGGCGATAGATCGTAGTCGAGTCCTTTGATCTTGACAATTTCAGACTCTTCACCAGTTTCGAGGTTGCGTTTTGTGATTATCGGCCCACCTTTTATAAACAGCAAAGTCTTCTCGTCAGGGCAGAGCCTTGGGAATACGCCATCATTTGCTAACTTAGTAATCCTGCTTGTTTCAATGTCAATTCGGTAAATTCCCTGTTCCGTCTCCGTTAACCCGAGTGCAATAATTGAATTACCATCCGGGGCCCATGAAATTTGGTTAACGAAACGAAGTCTCGGAGTAAGAAAGTGCTCTTCGCCAGTTGCAGCAGATCGTATTGTGAGTATGTTATTCCCGGGACGCATGGAGCTCCAGCGTGAAATATAGGCTAAGTTCTTTCCATCTGGAGACCATTTTAGTTGGGATGGTGGGCCGGCGTATCTCGTTTTAACCGGTGCAGGCGGAACAATTACTTTACCTGTCACAAGGTCGAGTGAGCCGTTGAAGAGCTGACCTAAAGAAGTATGAGTCTTATAATAAAGAGAGCCATCGGGTGCAAAGCCAATAACCCCTGAGTCACAACCGAAGTCCTTTTTAAGTAATACCGGTTCCACTTTCTGCTTTCCCCCTGTTAGGTTGACTGTCCAAATGTCCAAAGTTCCTGAACGGTCACTGAGGAAGATAATGCTTCCTCCGTCTGGGGTCCAATCTACCAACTGATCCTCTGCGGGATGCCCGGCAATAACTACCTCATTTTGCCCATTGGAATCAATAAGCAAGAGATCGCTATGTGGCGGGTTGCCCTCACGCATCTCATTCAATGCAACAAATCGTCCGTCGGGTGAGAATCTGGCTGATTGAAGCACAGGCCAACCAGGAGAAATTCTCTTAAGGATGCGTAGTGAGCCATCCATAGTTGAGATTACTGCTAATTCAGTTACATTGGTATGAGATATAAATACTAGAATTGATCCTGCGTCAGGCGACCAATCTAAAAGCCGGAGATAATAAGAGCCTTTCTCGCTATATAGTGTACGAAGATTTGAACCATCCAGATTTCTGATCTGCAGTGGATAGCCCCAGCATTTAATTCCCGGATCGAAAACCTCAATATTGTAAGCAATTTGTTTTCCGTCTGGTGAGAATACTATATCCTGAAAAGATTTCTCTTTCTCGCCCCATTTCGATTTGTTTTTGATACGTGTAGTATCTCCACTACTAATTTCAAATTGTAATATGTCGCCGGTATTTTCATCTAAGCTTCTTATGTATTTACCATCAGCTGTTAAAGCTTCCCCTATTTTAGTTGCATCTTCCAGAACCCGACGTGTGACAAGGCCAGTAACTGTAGTCGGTTGAGTACGAGCTTCCGCAAAAATATTTTCTATCACCCAAATTTCTGGTTTGGGCTGTACCGCTGCACAGAATACAATCTGTTTACCATCCGGACGGAAAAAGAATTCATGCAGTCCTTCAACCATAAGTCCTGTTGATTCCGGAATACCTCCTTGTGCTGAAATACGGAAGAGTTCCTGTTTAGAATCCCTCTCAGCGATCTTAACAAAGTATATATATTTCCCATCTGGCGACCAACGGATCCCACTAGACCTTGAGAAAAATCCAAAGGTGTCTGCTCGGAAAATTGACTTTGGCTCTCCTCCTGAAGATGGCATAATCATCATTGCTTCAGAATATTTGGGTTCATATGTAACGAGTGCAAAAGCTAAATGTCCTCCATTGAGAGAAAGAACGGAATTACGGAGATATTGATTCTTTCCCCTTTGGAAAAGTAGTTTTAGTTCTTTTCTTTCTAGATCATACGAGTAGATGCCTCCAAAGTTTGATTCGAAAAATAAAATCTTACCATCTGGTGAAACTTTGGGAGCCCAGTAAAGCGTATCTTTGCTTGTTACTAATGGCATCATTCTTCCGGTTTCAATTTCCAATTTGTAGATCCCATCTTCCCTGTTTGGCATTCTTACCGAAGCAGCTAAGTGCTTCCCGTCGGGGAACCAAGTTGACCCACCTAACGAACTGTCTGCACCAAGCTGATGCATAACCTCTTTTTCCAATCCCGTTTCAGGCGATAGTGTGAAGTATTTGCGCGGACTGCTGCCGCTTTTTCCAAAAAATGAGTAGTAGAGAAGTTGCTTTCCATCCGGTGACCATGAACCCGAATGATTGAATCCATTGTTATTCATTGTTGCAGCGATAGGCTGAGAGAAAATTTTCCCTGTCTGCGGATCGAGAGATGCAAAATAGATGTTGCTTTCTGTAAAAAAATCAATGCTTGAAACTTGAGTACCCGTGACGTAATAAAACAAAGAGCCGTTGTTTGTCAATCCCATAGGCGAGATCTTGGCAATGTTATTCCTGATCAATTTGGGAAAACCTTGGGGCTTACCGCTAACAATTTGAGTTGCCCAAAGGTTGTTGCTTCCCCCTCGATCACTCTCGAATAACAGCCGATTTCCGTTTGGCTCCCAACCAAGTACGCGGTCATCAGCAGGATGCTGTGTAATATTTATCTCGCTACTTCCATCCACTGCGATTACAAACACATCACAATTGTTTCCTTTTTTTTCTGTAGAAGAGCTATAGGCGATGAAGCGGCTGTCTGGTGAGAAAAACATTTTAGGGTAGGGATGCATCCACTTCCAATTGTCCAATGTTTTGATCAATCGGATAGATCCATCCTCCACTGAAACGACTACAAGTTCTGCAACATTTACTTGTTTTGCGCCAACACTTGGTTTATAACCATGACAATACAATGCGAGGATCAGTTTGCCATCAGGCGACCAATCTTCTACATGGATACTGATATAGGTTGCAGTTGTATCTGTTTTCTTCAAGAGCGCTCTATGTACAGTCCCATCCGCATTGACTAAATGGATTTCCGTGTGATAAAACCAGTCATTAAAGGCGTAGGCCAGTTGCTTTCCGTCCGGTGACCAGATAGATCCTTCAACCCATATACTATCACGGTTGGCAGAGTGGTTTGTAAGAATTGTACTTTCTCCGGTTTTCATGTCGTATATGGCAAGAGAATTCTTTTTATCATCCGGATAGGAAAGATAGCGACCATCCGGAGAGGGGGTTCCCCATGTGTTCACATCCGGTCCGGCTAAGATCTGCCGATTCGAAGATATCTGTTGTTGGGCACCAAGAGCTTCCAACCTTGCTCTTGCCTCATTCACAATTCTAGATTGCTCGGCATAATCGCGCAATACACTTTCATATGCTTTACGTGCTTCGGCATTACCCAATTTTTCATAACACTGTCCGATCAAGAATTGAGATCTTGCCGCGTATTCTCTTTCAGACGGATATTTTTTTATAATCTCGTTAAAAAGATTAATTGCTGTTTTAAGATCACCTTTTGTTTCCATTGTGAACTTTGCTTTTTCAAAGAGGATCTTAAATTCCGAAGAAATCTGAAATCCGAATGCTGTTAATAAAAAAGCAACAAATGCAATTAGTATAAAAATTCTTTTGTGATTCATGATGCTACCTCATATTTGTTAGTGATATTTTTATTTCACCAACAATGTCGCGTATTAAATTGTTTAGACTGTCAATCAATTGTAAAGAATTGTAAATAATTTTTATCAACCCATGAATCGATATCCCTCTCCATATGAGGAGAAGAAAAATCTAGGATGAGCCGGATCTTTCTCAATTTTTTTTCTTAGTTTAAGAATGTGGTTATCTATAGTTCTTGTAGTAGGAAATTTTTCGTAGCCCCATACTTTATCAAGCAATGCTTCTCTGGTAACCACTTCTCCTCTATGTGCTACGAAATATTTGAGTATCTCCATTTCGAGAGATGTAAGATCAATTTCTTTACCTTTCCGCCTAACTTTGAAATGTAAAAAATCAACCTCAACGTCACCAAAGGAATAACTATCGAGACTTTTTTGCACGTCCTTTTTCTCGCGCCGCAGATGCGCTTTTATGCGTGCTAAAAGTTCACGAATGCTAAAAGGTTTGGTTAAATAATCATCGGCACCGATCTCAAGTCCAACCACTTTATCAACTTCCCCTCCTTTAGCAGTAAGCATAATGATTGGTACATTTATATTTTTCTGTCGAATTTCCTTACAGACATTTAAGCCATCTAACTTGGGAAGCATAATATCAAGAATGATTAAATCAGGTTCTTCTTCCAAAGCTATACGAATTCCTTCCAGACCATCGTATGCCCAGCTCACAACATACCCCTCGCCAGTTAGATTAAGTTTCAATCCTTTTACAAGGTCTTCTTCGTCTTCAATAATTAATATCTTCTCTTTCATTTCTTCTCCTCATATGGTGCGGGAGAGGTAGAATTACTGAAAAAGTACTCCCTTCTCCCGGTTTACTTTCCACTTTTACTGTTCCGCCATGAGCTTCTGCAATGTGCAAGACTAAAGTCAGTCCTAAACCACAACCTGCAGTTCCCTCGGTAGCTTTATTTTTGACCCGGTAAAATCTTTGAAAAATTTTTGATGTTTCATCCGGCGAGATTCCTATTCCTTTATCTTCGATCTTAAGGATGACGTTATTATTATCTTTGAACAATCTCACTGTCACTTCTTTTCGATCAGCAGAAAATTTTATTGCATTGCTTAAAAGATTAATCAAGACACTTGCAATCGCGTCGGAGTCAAATTCCATTTGTGGAAGTTCATTACAAATCTCAGCTTTAATCTTAAAACCTTTTTTCTCCAGATGATAGAGATAAGAATCTAATGTATCACGAACTACAATTGATAAATTTCCTTTTCTAATATTAAATTCTTTTTTTCCCATCTCAATACGGGAGAAATCCAGAACGTTATCAATTAGGTGAGAGAGTCGTTCGCTTTCTTTTGTAATTATTTCATAGGCCTCAATTTTTTCATTCTCATCCAGGTCACCTTTACGCTGAAGTGTTTCTCCATATAGGCGCACAAGTGTGAGTGGCGTTTTCAACTCGTGCGAAACATTATGAACGAATTCAGTTCGAAGACGCGTTGTTTCTGTTTCTCTTGCAATATCACGCTCGATCATGATCACACCTAAAATCATTAAGATTATGATGAAGCTGATGAGCAGTCCATATAAAATATTCTCACGAACCGTAGTACTCTCCAGTTCAGAGAAGGGAGGTTGAGAAATTAAAAGTTTCCAAGGCACTGGGAACTGGCGAAATGGTAAAGATAAAGAAGCTTGTGAAGCCAATTCCTTCTTCCCGCTCATAAGATTTCGGCCGTCTTCATCAACTATCTGAATAAGAAGTCCTGAATCAGCACTGATTTCGTCTAATACTTTCGATAATATTTCTTCCTTAAAATAATCGAGACCACAGCAATAGGCACCGTAAAAAGTTTTTTTTGTTTGTAGATCTGGAAGTAGTTTATAAAAGATAAGATATAAACTTGTATCCCGACGAATTACAAAGAAACGTTCCGGCTGATTTCCTTCCGTCTGTTTATAGAGAATGCTCTTTTCTTTTATTCTGGGAACAACTTCCTTCTTCAGAAAATCTGTAAAGAGTAATGCTTGATTATAAGGAGCCTCGCTCCCTCTTAAGGTCTGATAGTTTTTTTGAATTTCCGGAAACTTCTTAATAAGTGTTTTATCAAGAGTCGATTCTATATCGGCAATGAAAAAAGAATATACGGAAGAGCCAAGCAGCCAATCTCCATTTCTAATTTTCTTATAAAGATCGAATAATATTTGAATGCCTGCCTCATAGTTTCCAAGAAGCTGTTCTAATTCAAACAGTTGAAATGCAGCTACTATTCCATATGGATGACCTGCTCTATTCCGTAATTGTCCATACCTTGCAGCTAGTTCTCCATAGACTTTGTATGCTTCCTTATATTCTTTTAAATACAGAAGACAACGGCCGAGCCCTTCAAGAGACATGGCACGAACAAGCTCAGAAGATTCTGACACTGAGCATTGTTTATAAAGTTCACTTGCCTGCTGGTAATTCTTTTGAGTAAATTCAAAAGATTCAGCGTTCTTAAAATTTTGAGATAAGTTATCGTTCAGTTGATTTTTCTTTTGTTGATAAACCAAATTATCATCCATTCCGGTGCGAGGAATAATTATTTGGTAATTGTTATCAAGAAGAAAAGCCTGGCCTTTGATTTGTTTTGAGTCTATGGAAAGATTAGATGAGCCCTGATTAATGCTTTGCTGCCGAATTAATGAAATAAAATTTTCTGTCTTCAGAACCTTTTCTTCATGTTCTATTAGCTTTGCCTCTAAAGATTTTAGTGCAACGTCGGCGGATATCCAGAGATTTGATTCAAGAATTTTCTCGACTGCATCACGCCTGGTGGCGAAAGTGCTAAAACTCAAATAGCCAACAATAAGTGACGGTGCTAAAATGGCGAGCATGAAAATCAAAATAATTTTCTTTCGGATTAAAATCCTATGACTGAAAAATTTCATCACCGATTAAAATTAATTTGATTTAAGAATAATGTCGCGGGAGACAGATAAGGATTTGTAAGTCTGAAATGTGTAATTACCTTTTTCATAACAAACTTTTTTCAGGTTAGGAAAATTTTCAACTACATTTAAAAATTACTTTCTGAATAGTTAATTAAATGTAGCTTATCTTTTTTCCAAGGTCAAGATTGTCTTACCTGGATGTGTTGTACTACATGTATCCATTTGATGCCACTTGAAAAACTATTGCCTTCAACGAGTTCTTAAGTGATTTAAGATACTTTTCCAATTTCATTGCAGAAGCTTTATCGGGCATTTCATGGGATATCAAAATTTCCCAGCTTTCCTTTGTGCCGGTAAATCCCTTATGTTTTCTTTTGTGTTGAGAAAGTCTTTGAGGTAAGTTCGAAGTATAACCTATGTAATGACGTCCCTTATCTGAACGTAGTATATAAACGAAATAACTTGACATATAAAAAAAACCCCAAATTTCTTTGGGGTTATTTTGTTTGTGGGGGCTGATGGGTTCCCCGATAAATTATTATTCGGATCGGGACACGCGAACCACCGACCCCTCCGACTTTGTCGGAGTGCTCTAAACCAATAACCTTTTTAAGTAATCAATTGCTTTGGAACTGTTCTTGAATGATTTCAGATGTTTCTCTAATTCCATTGCAGAAATTTTATTTGTTAATTCCAATGAATATAGTAATTCCCAAGATTCATTCTTTGTGCCGGTAAATCCCTTATGTTTTCTTTTGTGTTGAGAAAGTCTTTGAGGTAAGTTCGAAGTATAACCTATGTAATGACGTCCCTTATCTGAACGTAGTATATAAACGAAATAACTTGACATATAAAAAAACCCCAAATTTCTTTGGGGTTATTTTGTTTGTGGGGGCTGATGGGTTCCCCGATAAATTATTATTCGGATCGGGACACGCGAACCACCGACCCCTCCGACTTTGTCGGAGTGCTCTAATGACTTATTGTTTGTAAAAAATCAATTGCCTTCAACGAGTTCTTAAGTAATTTAAGATACTTTCCCAATTTCATTGCAGAAGCTTTATCTGGCATTTCATGGGAGATCAAAATTTCCCAGCTTTCCTTTGTTCCGGTAAATCCCTTATGCTTTCTATTGTGTTGAGAAAGTCTTTGAGGTAAGTTCGAAGTATAACCAATGTAATGACGTCCCTTATCTGATCGTAGTATATAAACGAAATAACTTGACATATAAAAAAAAACCCAAATTTCTTTGGGGTTATTTTGTTTGTGGGGGCTGATGGGTTCGAACCACCGACCCTCTGCTTGTAAGTTAGGGGGATATGAATTTTCATTACTCCATTCCTATTAAATTACGCGAATTTCGCAATATATCAACCTTGCATTTTCTACAATCTGGAATTATTCGGAACATTTTAGAAGCATTTAGACACAATTTAGACACAATAAAAAAGCTGGCATAAGCGCCCGGCAAATGCCGAGTTGGAATGAAGCGAAGGCACATCAATTTGCCGCTGAAAAAATATGATACGGCGAAGCCGTAGCGTATTTTTTTTAAGCGGTGTAGAAAATTGTGTGCCTAAGCGGAAGAAAGAAAAAGTATGCCAGCGCCGATATTGACTTGCATCTTTCTCAAACCTTTTTGTTTTTTCGTTTTTCTCTTCTTCGGCAATTTGTTTGAAAATTTCAAATAGTGAATCGTTGCGTCTTGTTGTCGGTCGTAAATCTTTTTTAATTTGTTGTAATTCATCGCTTGTAATATTGCAAGCAAGTTTGCCTTTCTTTGTAATAATTGTTTGCATTTTGTTTTCTCCTATTTTGAAAAGGAAGGACCAAAAAATGATCCTTCCTTAAAATCAGTAAAAATATTTTAAGATGCTTGTTTATAGTTTGTTAAATACTCAACCGGATTTTCTACGTTTTTAAGTTCTGCAAATAATTCTTCTAAAGCTGCACGATTAAAATTGAGTTGACCGGCATTCATTTTTTCAATTTCCGTTTTGCTGGTGGTCCCGAAAATCTTCTGAATGATCATCGCTTTAATTTTCTTTTCTTCGGCGGAACGTGGTGAACCAAGATTGTTTAATTCAAAAACCGCTTCTATCTTTTCTATTTCAATTTTCTTGGCTTGTTGTTTTTCATAATATTCAAAATCACTTCCCGGAGTTAAATTTTCTGATGATGTTTCTTGTGCAACTTCACCAATAGGCAAACCAAGAATGAAATTAATAATTGGTTTGAAATGTTTATACTTTGGCATTTCAAAGATTTTGCCATTGATTGAATCGCTTCTATCTTTAAGAATGTAAGCGTTATTTGTTTGGTGTGGCTTTCCATCTTTCAATGATTTTTCTAATTCCATCCATACATTAAGATCGGTTTCGTAAGGTGTTTCTCCCGCGATCTTCATCTTGAACCCGGATTTAACAAAAGCACCTTTTTCAGTTACATTTCCGTTCTCGTCTTTTGTATCATCTTCTTTTTCGTACTCAAAACCGCCTCTGCCGGTAAAGACAATATTACCTTCCGCATTAACGAAGCGGTCTGAGAATTCTTCTTGCCATGATGGAAGGATTTTTCCCCAATCTTGAAGCGTCATAAAAGATTTTTTGTTTTTCGCTTTATAATCTTTTATGAATTTGTAATAGATTTTAGTAAGTGAATCAATGAAAAGAAAATCAACTTCTCCGGATTTCTGAAAGTTGAATGCTTCGTGTACGTCTGAGAGTGAGGTTGTGTCTTTTGCGATTGCGTCAATTCCGGCTTTCTTAAAGATAGGAATTAAGAAGCGCGAACCTTTTTCATTATCAATAATTAGAATTGGTTTAGAACATTTCAAATCTTTGTACGCACCGATAATAAATTCGGTAGCGGTGCGGGATTTACCCGCACCTTGAAAGCCGCCAAAGCTGGCTTTAATGAAATGATTTTTGCTTGCAAGTTTACTTGCGAATTCTGTTAGTTTCATAGTATTAACTCCCTTTTAGTTTATCAATTATTTGATCAATGTTTGATCCGCCTTCGGCGGATTCTTGTAATGACATTTTTTCGATTTCGTTTTCATCAATTAGAAGATCGAGGAAGTTTTTAACTTCCTCGAATGAGCTTGAAAGATCTTGTGATATATCTTTCAGATGTTTTCTTTGCAAATATTCCAAAGCTTCCCAAGTATCAGAAAGAAATAAATGATTTTGGTTAACCTCTTCAATTTGCATATTGATTTTCCTCTACTAAGTAAGTATCAACGTTTTCAGATTTAAGAGAATCGAAGATAGATTCAGTTTGTGAAATGTCAAAAACTGTGGCTGAATAAAACTTGACATCTTCATCAGAAGTAATTTCATTATTTGAATTATCATCTTTTTGTTTAGAAGGTACAAGAATTAAAAAGCCGTGTTCGCCTTTACGAACAATTCTTCCGGCTTTTTTCCATTGTTGAAAACCACCAACAACAGTAAAATTGATTGGAGATTGAGCAACCAGGAAACATTGATTGTGAGCTGTTAGAGAATGACCTTCAGCAGTAACGATGCCGAATTTATCGGCTAATGCTTGCCGTTGATCCACCGACATCAGAGCGAGAGTTGAGCGGATTTGTTTAATCCGCTCTTTTTTCTCTTGCCGATATTGTTGTTTCCTTCGACTTCGCTCAGGACAGGTTTGTTCTTGTGTGAATTGCATAGTAAACGCCCCTTTATTTAGTTAAGAAAATAACCGAGCAAATGAGCTGCTCTTTTAGAAAAAGTTTTAAAGTTGTGTAAAAATTTAGAAGGTATTTTTTGAGGGATTAAGAGAAAGATGGCAGCATATTCTTTCCCTTTATATGAAAGAATTTTTTCTTGATATTGTGAAGAATTAAAATTGTAGCGTACCCATTGGATAAACAGATTACCGAAATAATCTTTTTTGAACAGAAAAATTATCTCACCGTTAAAACCATTGAGAACATAGTCGGCGGGGCGACCGCCGATAAAAGAGCAATGATTTTTAAGGGCGAAACTTGCAACAGAGACAAAATTTAGATTTGGCATAATTAACCCTCCTTTAGATTTTTTTAAGTTTATTGATTAAGAAACTGATAAAAGAGTAAGCAGGAAGAACAGAAGTGAACTTGTAAGAACTAAAATGACCGTTTGGCTGAAAAAGATTTACATAAATACTACCTTGAACAGAAACTAACCTAACTAAGTAACCATTAACCATTTTTGAAAAAAGAACTGTTGAGTTTTGCATTTTTTTTGCCTCTTTATTTTAACAGCTTTTGCTGATAAGCCTGGATATTTGTTTTTTGATAAAGTTTGCCTGAGATAAATATTTTTTTGAAATAAGTAATTTGACCAAGCGAATTAGTGATTGTGACTTGGACATAATGTTTTCTTTTTGAATTTTGATTTTGCATAGTTCGCCTAAAAAAATAATTTTTTGCCCGCTGAATGTTTTGATGTGATTTTTATGTTATGATTTAGTGATGGTGTA
>Ga0209514_10005687_pt1 | contig 15747 bp, 13 predicted proteins | sample Subgrocontami58m_FD_187452 | JGI IMG/M metagenome (GOLD analysis project Ga0209514, IMG submission 187452) | Subsurface groundwater microbial communities from S. Glens Falls, New York, USA - GMW37 contaminated, 5.8 m (SPAdes) (version 3) | ecosystem: Environmental > Aquatic > Deep subsurface >...
CTGGCTTTTATCAGCATTAAAATGGAATTACACTGGAGGTCAAACCCTGTGGGGAAAGTGCGCTACAATCTACCCTCCCTTCGCAGTTTAATCGAGGGAGATTTCACACAAACCCCTTGACATTACCATGCTGCTATGTCGGGCTTAGTAGTAAGGAAGTTCCAAAAGTCCGACTTAGCCTTAGTAGAGACAAGCGCCAGCTTTGGTGGAACTGTAGAGGCTATTATGGAGTATTCTACATTTGTCTATGCTGGTGGAAGCACTGGGTTAGTAAGGAAGCTGCAAAAGTCCAACCTGGCCTTCTTAGCGCCCAGCCATAACTATGGTGGGACTATCCATGCTCTGGGTGTGGATATAGCAGTCATCCCTGCTGGCAGTATAGTTCCCCTGGCGCCAGTGTTTCTGTAGTAAACACTTCTCCCCGGGCTCCTCAGTTTTTAAACTTTCTTGGTCATCGCCCAGCACTTCTTCCGCGAGAGCAGGAATTTTGCTGTCACTGCCGACACTGCCGTCACTCCGTATCTGTTGCGGTTAGACTAGCTTCACTGTGCTTCTCCTAGCCTCTGCATTCAGCTTTGAGCCAGCTTGCTTCCTAGCCTTTCATTCCTGCCGTTTCAAGCTAAAATCCAACCTTTGCCCAATGTTGTTAAAATAGCTAATTTATTTTCTATCATATAAGGCAGTATAGTGATATTCTAGCTATGGTAGATACAGATTGTATTTACCTTGCACCTGGACAACTGAATAGCCACTAGCTGCAAGTTGGCAACTGCCAGCTAGTAACACCTAGTGAAGGTTAGATTCAATTGAATCTACGCCTTAGTAGTGGGATACGGCCAAAGCTATACAAAGGTAACTACCTATTTAGCCGATAGGGAAAGCATAGGGATAGCAAGGCTATGTATTCAAAGCTAACCGCTAGCTGATAGCAGCTTACGGGATTGGTGAATAGCTATTCTACATATAAATTGAAGCTATCTACATATATCATAGGCATTCCAGAAGTGGAATGTATGCAAATACAAGTAGATTGTAACCTATTACATACGCTAGCGGCCTATGATGGATAACAAGCTAGTAAAGCCTAACCCTTGAGCGGGTAAGGTAGGGGACTGTTGTGCCAATCTTATAAAAATAAGGTAGGTGCAACAATGGCAAAAGAGAACTTCGTTCATACCCTGATGAAACCTTCACCCAACAAGGCAAAGGATAGGTCTGTGTGGGGTCTGCCTCTCCAGGGGTTATGGATACCCTTCTTCACAGCTACGAACACAGTTGGCGAAAGCCACATAGATGCCGGGGCTTTGGGCTGCCCGCTTCGCCTCTCAGTAGGTAAGGATGGCGTCCCCAAGCTGAAAGACGATGGCACGCCACGCTACCAGGTGGATAAGAAAATCGGTGATGCCGTCAATGGAGTAAAAGACAATTTCGCTTTCGGGCTGATGGCCTTTGTAGCCAGCACGCAAAAGGCTATGCCCAATGAGTATAAGGCCCAGGTTGCGGCTGTTCAGAAGGCTGGTGAAAAGGTTCTGGAACAAGACCAGACTGCCCTGGATAATTACATGGCTGAGCTGGAAGAGGTAGCAAAGGAAGCTGCTGCTAAAATCACACCCCCCAATGATAACCACAAGGCTACCCCCACTGAGTCTAAAGAAAAGGAGCTTGTGCCTGCATAGCAGGCATTAGGCACAAACAGTCCCCTATCCTACCCGCTCAGGGATAAGAGAAGGGGGTTGCCATGTATAAACCACTATGGGCAACTCCTGAGCGGCAAGCGGTTCTGGAAAGGCTTAAGCTTCTTTATTCTACTGGTCTCTGCTCCGAAGGGAAACCGCATTGTCCAGTTATGGCGAAGTTCGTTAAAATCATAACGGACAAAATAGGCTTACCCGATGAAGATAACCCCTTTGTCTGGATGATGCGGGCGGCTATGGCTGCCCCGATAGCTCAGAAGTCCATGACCAGGGAAGAGCTTCACCATCTACCGCCCTGGCTTTCCATAGAGCTAAAGGAATACTGGATAGCCGATGACAGGGATGCCCGCTCTTACCTGTATAAACTCAATAAGAGACGGCTTCATTCCCTGCCTGGCATATACCATCGGGGCAACTATGATTCCATCCAGAGAAGTGAAGACTTGGCCAAAAGACCCCTGTGGGTAATAGCTAACATCGGGATAAGTGCTTTCACCCAGGGTAGAGTAGCAAGGGTCTTTATCCCTGGCTTGAAGGAAACCATCTGGGTAGACCTGAAAGGCATAAAAAACCCCAGCAGAAACCAAAAGCACAAATGGATGCGTTACGGCAAGGGCGAAGCTCCATTAAACATAAACGAACAGATTCAAGACCGCTGCTCTCAGGCAGTTAGACGATATTTAGAGACTCCATACTGAAAAGTATGGAGTCTCTTTTCTTTTGTGTGCCTTTCACCCACTGCAACCCCCCTCTGAGAACAAACAGAGGAGGTATTTATGACTACGCTAACGCTTTCTCCACCACTAACCAAAGCGCCAGCAGCAAAGTCCACCGAGTCCCGGCTGGCAGCGCTGGGGGGTTACATCAATGATGCCGTCAGGCACTGCGGCAAGCGGGACCGGGGTTCTTTTGACTTTGATGACCTGGTGCAGGTGGCCACATTAGAGGTATGGAAGGAACTTAAAGATTACCCTGATGCCCCTATTGGATATATCTGGCAGGTGGCATACAGGGCTGCCATCCATGTGCTCCGGCAGGGTAAGTCTGTGGACTCACCCGGTGCCGCTCGCCGGGCTAACTACCAGGTTTTAAGCCTGGAGGCCCTGCTGGAGCACAAAGATGGCCGGGACACGGTAGATGATGCTCTGGCTCGTCGCCGGCGCCGTGGGGAGATTCCTAACCCCACTGAAGAAATTGCTGTGGCCCGGGTTATGGATTATGAGCTGAGGAAGTCCCTTACACCCAGACAAGAGCAGGTTTTAGACCTGCGCCTTCAGCAGTACTCCGAATCGGAGGTAGCTGCTGTTCTGGGTATTACACAGGTCTCAGTCAGTGCTCATGTCTTAAAAATACGGCTCCGGGCATTGGCCGCCTGGGGTGATAAGCCACAACCACCGCCCCGGGTAAAACTTACCCCTGAAGAGGCCAGGGAGCGGCGCCAGGCGCGGGATCGGCGGCGAGCCAAAACCCCGCAACGCAAAGAAGCTATGAAAGCTTATAAGAAGCAACACAGGGAGCAAATCAACGCCATGAGGCGGGGCAAGAGACGGGAGGAGAGGCAGCGATGGTATGCCCGTCACAAGGATGAATTCAATGCTAAAAGGCGAGGCTCACCGCTCGGCATTTAGGGCCTCAGAGAACGGTTATATTATAACCATCTTTTAGACAATCCCCGTTCAAAAAAATGGAGAAATGGGGATTTTGCAGTCCCCCCAAAAAATCGCCCCAGGACGCAAAAAAAGGGCCCTCTCGGCCCCTGGACGGGTTTTACACCACTCCGTTTTGTATCTGATGGCCCCGGAGATCTCCCCCCGCAGAGACCGGCCTACTCCTATCTGAGCACAAATGAGGAGGTAACAAAGATAAAAGTGGAACAACCACCGCTGTTTGAGTTTTAGAGAAACAAATAACTCATGAAAGAGGGACCTTGTATTTCGCCTAGGTCCCTCTTTGTTATCTGTGAAACAGCCGTTCAAACTAGTTGGTGACTATTGTTCAGAACAAGTCTTGTATGTTAAAGGGCACCTGAAGGAACGAGCAAGGATGGCAGGTATTCTGTTCCGTTGAACTCATATAACTGAGTGGGTGGGAAGGGACCAAGCTCCCGCCCTAGCATTACCATTAGGCCCTGAGGGACTGCTGCAAATAGGTGGATCGTGTGGATGTGTTGAGAACTCAATGCATTCTCGATGTGGTGGCGTACTTGGCGGACTATATCTCTGGACATTGGCCCGTTTACCTCAGCTATCGATCCCATCAAGGAGCACTGTATCCTTTGACAAGGCCGGAAACCCTCCGATGAAAGTCTGTCGACAGCTGCTTCAACAACTTTTTTGCCGGGGACACTGACTTCGACACTAAGAATATCGGATTTGGGATCACTATCCACTACATCGGATTCAAGTGGAGCATCCTGAAACTTGTCATCAGTAGGCCAGTAATCATCACGCTGCAGAACATCCATTAGGAACGGTGAGAACACTCTGCCTATCAAGAACGCGGCTGTGAGGTGGCGGCTTCCGTAAAGCTCAAGGCGGGGACGGCCAAACCGGAAAGATATCTCTTTCTTGACATCTCTAAGCGCCTCTTTAAAGCTTTCCCAGCCTTCAGGTTCTTCAATGCCTGAAGAAAACAAACTGCTCGCATCAATACGTAGGATATCACTTTCTCGATCTGGGAGTGTTTCTCGCGTACTTATTTGGATGGATAAGCATCCTCTTTTACGGTCATTACAGACCATTCCCAAGACGCTTCTTAAAGAAAGCCTAGCTATCTCTTGTAGAAAAGGCTTAACATCAGTCATTTCCGGGATGGCCACGGTGTAGAAATCTGATAAATCTATGCCAAAATGCTTCTTGCTCAGAGTTTCCAACTGTCCGAAACTCATGGCTCTGGGAACTGCTACCAGAAGATAGTTTGGGTTCTTCCTTTTAACTCTCTTTGCTTCCTGAAGTTCTACTTTCCGAATGAATGGACTTACAAAAGCGTTCCTACTTGCATACAGCAGCAAGCCAAAGCAATCCTCTCGAATCACTCGCCTGGCTTCATCTGCATTGTTATCCCCAAGTTTGAATCCCCTGTCTCTATCGATCCACGGAACTATTCCTCGCAATCTGAGCTCCGTGGCCAACTCTTCGATCTCGCCCTTATCTTCATGGTAGTGTGATAAAAAAACCATTTTCAAGGTCTAATCTCCTGGCAGGATTGGACTATGTGAGATTGACTCAACAAGCCATTCGTCCGTATCCAGCCACAACTCATAATAGTAGAGCCATAAAGCCGCCCACGGTATCATGGTCGCAGAAATGTCTTGGTCGGGGCTCCAATTCCATTCCTTATACCAAAAGAGGCAGAGTGAACCGTCGTTGTATTTGTGAGGCGCATCAGGTCTCAATGGAGGACTCGTTACCCACACCCGAGGCACCGTCCTCATTTTATACCTTACTAAGACGCTGTAGACCGGTGACATCTCCCTCGGCTGAAGTGTCCCCCGCCAAACACCGGTCCCATTGTGCCAATTGAATTTGAACTGTGGAAATCTCTGTCGCAGGAACATATCTTGCACAGCAATGGAAAACTGTTTATTCGATACTGGTATTCTACTCTTCGCCATAGTACTTCGTCGGTTGACTTACAATATACCTACCTGTCGTTGGTCTCATTGCGCTGACAAAGCCAACCCCGCTCACTGAGGCAACCCCAGGGACAGCTTTAGCTAGGTCTCTTGCAGCTTGCTTCACTTCTTTGGGGAACTTATCCTCTCCAAAAAGCTTCTGCCATGACCTGACTGCCTGGTCTTGGTCTTCGGTCTGAAGTGCCTCCGTGGCCAGATCACCAGCCTCTTTTACTCTGCGCATAAAAGTCTCAAAGTGACTGCGTTCCCAATTCCATGAGATGTCATTATTAAGCATTGGGTCAGGTATATGCGGTGTCGCTCCGTCGTCCCTTCCGAATACTGGTGCAAATTTGGCATAAATTGCAGACATCAGATCTCGGAACATTTCAGCGAGTGATTGCTTGCCATCGACAGAACCGTTAACCACATGATAAACCACCAATGCCTCAAGCCAATAACTCTTCGGCTTTTTGATTTTCATTTGGTAATCGCGGAAATACTTCACAAGCTTTATGAGCGGTACTATCTTGCCACCATGCTGTTCGTTCAATTCGCTCAGGTACCGACAATATCCTAACGGATTAGACGGAATCCATTTCCCCCACGACTTATCCGGGATATACAATTTTTGGTCAATTTCTTTAGGTACTACAGCCGGCACTATGTCCAAATGGAAATCCTTGCCCTCGAAGTATATATGTACTGACCGACGGGACTCTTTGACCTCAGCATAGCCAGGAAGTCCCAAAGCATCCGGTAGTTTGTCTAAAGCCTTCTTCAAATTGCTAATGGTAGAGCGAGGGCTTTCATCCAAACCGACGTCGGCCTTTACGATGATATCCACATCCTTGATATCACCAACAGCGGTATGACGCCTATATGAGCCCGCAAGCGCGGAATAAGGCGGCAGCGTGGGGAAGTCGTCCGCATTTTTCAGATAGTCTCGGACCATGTCAGGGATTTGCTGCGCTGCCTCGAGCCTATCGGCCGGAGGTTCGATGCTCTTCAATAGTTCTCCAAAGTAAGTTGTTAATGTATACATATTTTCGTCTCCCTTTGCGTTCTTATTATATGCCGTGTACGCCGCATTGTAAACACCAAAGGTAAAAAAAGAGAACGCCTACCCTGTTCTCATCTGAATTTGTCCACTCGGAATAATTGTTCCTAACACTTGTAATCGTATGGTAGCCGCCTGACGAGATACTTGGAACACCTCGCTTATTGATATCAAGAGCTGCTGCGCCTCTTTTGAACCTTCTTCTGGTAATCTCTCCGGTAGCGATCTCAGTGTCTGTTTCGCCAATTCTTTCAACAGACGCTGGGGCATAAGAAGGGCGGCCATTCCACTATTTGCCTGGAATTCACGCCAGTCTGTTCGGCCTCTGGTAAAACCCACATTTCTTTTAAAGCATCTTATCACTACCTCCTTGGGAGTCTCTCTATCGGACTGCCTGAAGAGATCCGTTTGCATTACCGACAACTCAAAGAGGGGACGATGTAGAATGATATGTGCAGCTTCATGCGCAAGGGTTGCTCGCCATCGACCCAGTGAACTTGTATTATCGTCCCCCTTGTCGAACACTGCACCAGTCAGGTCCTTATTGATGTCAACCCTGGGACTCTGTCCAGCGACAAACGAAGTCACTCCTAATACCTCTTCATCGAGGTTAGCATATTGGTCAAGCTTCGCATGTAGATGGCCTTCCAGAAACTGCTCGATGTTTACTAGAGGTTGCGCAGTAGTGGGATATAGACTAGCTTTGCTCAGCTCGTCTTCCATCGTACATTCAATTTCGGATGGCTCGAACCAAACACGACGTTCTCCGTCCGGGCGACGGTACTCTTTCATGTTTTCTTCTCTTTATTTGGCTTATCAATCTCCGCCAGAAGATGCCTTAGATTCTCCTCATCCAGGTTATTTTCAGCAATTCGTCGAAACAACTGAACCGCCATGGGCTGTCTGCGGACATACTTTTCAGCCTTTTCTCCGAATCTTCCAGCTAGGCTCATTAACTCATTGAAATCCAGGCCCAGTAGTTGCGCTATCTTCAAAAGTACGGCCTCAGCGGGTACACGTCGGTCATTTTCAATATCGCTTAAGTAAGAAGGGGTAACATTGAGTTCCTTGGCGACTTGACGTAGGCTCTTGCTCTGTCGAATTCGCGCGTCTCTAATCCGGTCTCCTAATGTTTTTGTTTCATTATCCAATTAAATCGCCCTCATATTCTACTATGTACGCCGATTAGCTTACACTATTTGACCGACTTTGTCAAGTACGGTACAAACTGTGCACGAGATTAGACATGACGGTCACTCGAGTGTATTCTGTCTGTATCATTATGTTATCTTTATGCTTGACAATGTTCTTTAACTGTGCTATATTGTTATGTATGGCTAGAACGAGCATTGTTCCCAGAGTTGGTAATAATGGGCTTACGCTTCTAGAACAAACACGAATCGAATCCGGGCTAACTGCAACTGCGTTGGCACGCGAGGCTGGTGTCTCTAGAGCCGTACTTTGGAAACTTGAGTCACGACTGAAAAACTTTAACCCCCGTGCTGATACAATCGCGAAAATTCTACTCGTTTTAAACCGGCGGCAGAAAGAGCTTGATAAAAATTCTACTGACTTTAATGCACTTTTTGAAACTGTAAGCCACCGATGAACGCTAATCAACGATTAAAGAGCTCGTACCAAAAAGGATAATCGTATTATGCAAGAAAAAGTGAATGGGATCAAGATAGCTTTTGAGAACTCCCGTGAGATATGGGAAGTACCACACGCTGTTAATAGCAGATATTTGTCGCACGACTATTTCCGTTATATTGGGAAATTTCCGCCGCAGATTGCAGCCGCTTTCATAAAGCAATTTAGCATAAAAGAGTTAGCAGTACTGGATCCAATGTGTGGCGGAGGTACGAGTTTGATCGAAGCGTGGTTGGCTGATATTACAGCCATTGGAATGGATGTTAATCCAGTAGCAGTCCTTACTAGCCGAGTGGCTACGACTCCTGTTCCTGTTGACCTATTGGAGAAAGAAGAAAACCGAATACTGGAAGAGGTTGCTCAAGCTCTAAGTGGCATGACAATGTTTTCGAGAACGCAAGGACTATCATCTAAATCGCCAAACTTGCCTAATCTATTTGGAAATGAAAAGTTCTTCACTGAACCTATCCTTAATGAACTTTCTATTCTGTGGAATAGCATTAATGGTGTTGAGGATCCTCGCGTGGCTGATTTTTGTCGAATAGCGTTTTTAGGGATGTTGAGGCATGTATCCAAAGCTAATGTGAAGAAAATGAACACAGAGATCGACGAGAATAAGGAACCGAAGCCAGTGGTTACAACATTTGCTAGTAGACTTCGAAAAATGAATGCGATCAATCGCATTCTTAATAGCCTGCCGATGCCAAGGGTTCAAGTCTTTAAGCGTGATGCCATGGCTCCGGATCTAAAACCTGAAAGTGTAGGCATGGTTATTATTCATCCTCCTTATCTCAGTAATACTGCTTTTTCTGAATCTGTTCAACTACCATTAGCGTGGTTAGGATACGATCACCGCACAATCTGGAAGACAGAACTCCGATGTCGGGGAAGTTACGTTCATGAGCCGGATGGACTAAGAAAGTACATCGTTGGTTGGCACAGGATTCTCGGCGAAGCGATTCGGGCTACTGTAGACGGAGGGCATATTTGCGTCGTTATCGGTGATGGACGCACGGACTATGTTAGGGTTCCGATGGGCGCAATAACAAAAGAGTTTGGTGTGGACTATAAATTACGTCTAGTGAAAGAAGCTGAGCATCGTATCAATAATAATACAGGATGGACCCTCAACCGAAGAATGACAACGCAACATCTCTTAGTATTTAGGAAACAGAATTAAGCAATGCAAAGATTAAGTTTTAACGAGACAAATGGTGATGGCAACTACGCTACCCATGCCTTTTTCAGGTACTTTGGGAAGCTGCCGCCGGCTGTAGTACGCTTCATGATAAATGAAGGTGCACGAGATGGGCACCAGGGAGCAGTAGTAGACCTCATGTGTGGTTGCGGAACTGCCTTGGTGGAGTCAATGATACTTGGTCGCCCTTCAATCGGGGTTGACGTCAATCCGATCGCGACTCTCGTTTCTCGCGTTAAAACCAACCTTATTGATGAACATACGCTTAACGATTGTCTAGATTTGATTCTTGATAGATACGAATCAATATCTGATGAAGATATCCATTCATATTTACCAAGATTTCGAAATCAGGACTATTGGTTCAACCACGATGTCCAGATAGACCTTTCCAGAATCAAAGGTACGGTTGCCCAAATAGAAGAGGAGCATTGTCGTGACTTCTTTACCGTTGCTTTTCTCTCCATAATCCGGCGAGTGTCTAATGGCTCTACCAGAATTGGAAGGTTGTTCCACGAGGATAAAAAACCTATTTCGGTGAAAAGGCTCTTCGTTGATAAGTCCAATGGAATGATCAAGAAGATGCAGGAATTACGCTCGTTAAAAACGACTACTAAAGTTAAAGTCCTTTGTGAAGATGCTCGGAAAACGTCCATTGCGAAGAATTCCGCGGTGTTTGTCATCGTACATCCACCATATTTTGCATTGTACAAATATTCATCAGACGTTCTTCGTCTTGAACTAGAGTGGCTTGGAGCAAATAGGAAGGAGATTTCAACACACGAGGTCAAAGATGGTTTCAAGACTACAAATCTAGGGGTATACCCGCGTTATATTGAAGATCTAGGTGCAGTTCTGGCAGAAGCTCAGAGAATTCTCAAACCAGAATGCCAGGTTTGTCTAGTTGTCAATAATTCTACATTCCGTGAACAGCGCTTACCCGTTGTACAAGACGTATGTACTTATGTAAATAACCATGTGAATGGATTAAGAATGGTTAATTGTTTTGAACGTGGTTTACGGTTTCAGCAGGCTTCATACCATAAATCAGCAAGAGAAGACAAGATTACTTCAGAAGATTATCTGGTATATTTTCAAAAGACACTCGAAACTCCTCGAGTTCATCATTAGCCCCTTCGGACAACCTTACTCCTTTAGCTTGTCGGTAAAGTCCCGGGTATGCTTGCCAACAAAGGAAATCTGAAGGTAATGCGCTATCTAAAATTCCAAAGGCTAAAACGGGCACTAACCATCGAAATGATGGAGAAGGGCAGAGGCCTTGTCTCTGTAATATTTGGACAACGCCTTCGAGTTTGTATGATGAGCATATTCGGCGAAGTTTATCAGCATCATCATCCATTTTTGAACTGGCCGGCTTAATTTCAACGAGCATCAACAGATGTTTGTAACAAACACAGGCATCGACACGATCTGAACCTGCCCTATGGTTGTCAACCACCTTCGGGATTAGGATATTGGGAAGACCATAAGTTTTCCCGTTCGGTGGGTTCCAGCCAAGGAGCCCTGCATTTGGAATGCTCGTCAAACGTGTGCGAAGGAGAGCATGCACTTCTGTTTCCGTAATACCATCCATCAAATTACCGTCCTTAGGCTCCTCACAAAACTGTTTTCCAATGGTCTCCAAGTAGTACCCGATCATTTAGAATGATTAGGTCGCAGAAGTGCCGATAAATCCTGGCTACCGTTGAGTTCTCTGACCATGCTCCGATAGATTTCGTACGATACGCTATGTAGTTTGGATGCCCAAACACTTGTCCTCGCAGGTTTCGCTTCTGTTTGACTAAATCTCCTAAGCGACAAGGTCCGTTAGAGTTGGCAAAATCGGAAAGTTCTTCAAGTAAAACGGAACGCCGCGGATTGTTGGATTTATAGAAGACACGGGGCCACACCACAGCTAAGTACTGGGTTCGGTCCTTGACGGTAGCTCCCGTGGGAGTGCGACAATAAAGTATATCTGTATTAGTTACTATTCCCCCATTCGGCTGTCCCCTCCACTCGTAGCCTGAGTAAAAAATCAACCAGGGTTTTTCACTAAATTCTTGAGGTAATATTCTGCGCAGTTCTTCAACATTGGAGGGCGCATTGACGGGACCGGTTTGCGTTTCAACCAACTCGATAAGCGAGTCTTCAATAGCTCTCAAAGCTATTAGCTTATGATCCTTACCCTTCATGAAGTAATCCTGACCGAGCAACTCTACCATGACCTTCGGATTGGCAATTATTCGACAAATTTTATCATATGGAATATTCTGCAGTCGTATCTCGCTGTCTAATACGTTGGTTTGCTGGGCTTTCTGTTTTGTAGCTTGTACGGCACTTTTGATCACCTCGCAGTTCAGTACATTCTCGCCTGCTATCAGGCGCGCCCCATCATGTTCGCATATGTGCTGGGCATAATCTACCAGCTCGCCGAATATTTCTCGCAATTGGGTCGAATTTTGTAGGTCAGGTTTGACTGGGGTGCCTCGGGGCGTTACTGGCCAATCCATAGCAACGATTGGTACTTTATAGGTTTCCGTCAGTTTCACAAACCCTTCAAACAGTCTGGAAGAGACACGTCGTGCGCTGGTAGGACTATCAGTATATAGCATCTCATCAAACCTGGTGCGTGCAAATGGAGTGAAATGAACAAGGGGAACTCCTAGTTCAGCGGCTCGGACAACTCTAGCAAACCGCTGCAAAGGATTATCCCCAGTGTAACCATGTTCGGTAATTTCAATTACTAGTACCGGATGACCGTCCAGCAAGATTATAATGTCCGGTCTGTCATATTCAAGAAGAGATACCACCTGTCGATCAAAGAAATTGGAGGCAAGAGCGCGAGGCCCTGAGTTGGGGATAACCTGGATGCTGGACACGTCAGCCCAAAATGGAGATAAGCGCCTGAAAGCTTCTACAAGCGTCTTATCGCTCGGCTTGTCGCACCATACTTGATAAGTATCCGGCATTGTATGTGCTTGTATCTCCCACTAGATTATCAGCCTCGCGGGTTCTTCTAGAAAGTCCCGGCTACTCACTTAAAATCGACCAACATGAGTATCGGTCTTGGGACTGGCTGCTGCACCGGGGCTATTGTAATACTGCCGCTAACAAACGTCAAGGCAGAAACCGGCGCAGCCTGACTCCTGTAGATGGGTGCCCCCTCGTGTGGCCGAGGCACTTTCTGTCGGGAAAGCAGCCAAGGCAAACCACACTCGGGGGCATTGTTTGCCCCGCAGCTTTGGCTTACGCTTTCCCGACGAAAGTATCTTACCATACACTCTGTCCCAAATGAAAGGCCCGTGAGAGAGGCAAGGCACCATTGACAAAGAGACCGAGCAATACTACAATTGAGGCTGTCGGGAAAGCATCTTGGGCCAAGGCGCTGAGACACAATCCGGTGCAGGTGTGCCGAGGTGAGAGGGACTGCGACCCGGCACCGATTGGAAACAGGCACGGATTACAGCACCTGATTAAAAGTCAGGTGCTCTACCCCTGAGCTACCGGCCCTATTGCCATTTATGATTCTACTATCTTTGCTTCAAGCTGGCAAGGGTGGGTAGCCTTCCAGGGGTAATTGCCTATAGCTAATTAATTCACTTTCTTCAGTAGATTTACCCAGACTTTGTCGCGGAACATTTTCCCCTGTATCTATGTCCTCTTTCTCCCGAAAAAATTCCCTACCCCTTCCACTCAGGGGCATTCTCGATATGTTGGAAGCCGCCATGACCGGCGTAATGGTATACCCGTGATTGGAAGGCGACGAAACGGGTGGGCCGGTGAGGGTCGCTATTGAAATGCTGGTGGACTGCATTGACAGGGATAGCCACTATGTCCTCTTTGCCCCAGTCCCAACGTTTGCCGTCAATTATATCATAGCCTTTGCCGTCCAGAATCTTATGCACCTCCTCGCTCATGTGGCGGTGCTGGCCCGAACGGCCTCCCGGAGGTATCTCCTGGACAAAGCAGTCGTAAAAGTTGACTGGAGAAGGGCCGAAGGGATGGACCAGATATTTCAACCGGCCCATAGGCGTATTCTCCCAGGGAACATCCTTACTCTTGACTACATGGGGGACCGCTCTCCGCCAGGCCATCTGTTCCGGAAGTAAATTGACATAACGTTCATAGATTGACCGCGGCTCACCATGAACCTGGGAACCGCCCCTGGACTCCATAAGTTTCTCAAATTCACTGTCAACCGCACCAAAACGCAACTCTACCCCGTCAACGGTCTTATAGCCGACAACCTCCCCCTTAGAACCATAAAGAGTTTGACTGCCTTCCGGGAAACGGTAATTTTCATGGATTTCCATTTGTTCGGTAAACCATATTCCCAGGTATTCAAAGATGAGGTGCACCGAAAATAAAAGACGGGCGGGTTTATCGGAGGCGTTGAAATGCTGGTGGATACAATAGGTGGGAACGGTCATAACGTCCCCGGTCTCCCAGGGGTATTTCACGCCGTCGTGTATTTCATAGCCTTCACCCTCCACTATATAGAAGATAGCCTCCTGGAAATGGCGGTGCTTTCCGGGGTGGCCCTTTGGGGCAATTATTTGCTCAGCCAGATTGAAGGTGTAAATAGGGAGATGTTTAAAGAGTTCCGCTAACCCAGGTCCACAAAAGCGTTTTAAATAGGTCTGAGCGTTTTGTAACCAGGGGATTTCATCGTATTTAAGTACGCGGGGTAGTTCAGCGGCTTTTTGTTTTTCTTTTTCCCGCCTGAGCCACCTATCCTCTGACGACCGGATGAATGTAATAGGTTCCGACTCTCTCCGTCGTTCCAGTTGTCTTTCCACGAGACCTCCAAATAATATATTTAAAGATATTGGTGTTTTTATGCAAGTTGCAGCAAAATACTAAACACTAATATCTAAATCCTGAACAAATGCAAATTACCTAAATCACAATATCGAAAGCCAATCAACTCTACTCCCAAGCCCTATATACCGGGACATATAGTGGCGCAAAGGTACGAAGCTTGCGGGCCCTCGTTTCGAAATTTTGTATTTTGAAATTGTTTAGTATGTCGTGCTTAGAATTTAGGATTTTATGCTCGGTTACATAATGCGTGATGCAAGACATTGCATAAATCTCTATCTAAGAGTGGCATCCGAATATTAATAGCCCAATACTTTTCGGAAAGATTTATCTCTTTGAGCACGGGAAGATTCCTGTTCATCATCATAGGTTGTAACAACGACTTTGCGCGGAGTTATACGGCCCTGCTCCGGCGTATAATCCGGTACATCTTTCCTGAGCGGTAACACTGTCTTGGCCTTGGCTTGAGTAGTCTGACCTTCAGCAGTAAGCATCCAGTTCATAAAAAGACGGGATGCATTGGGGTGAGGAGCGCTCTTGAGAATATTTATGGCTTGAGACCGGGCGAATAGTCCCTCTTCCATATCTATCGGTAATACCGGAGCTTTCTCTAATAACAGAGGTACAGCGTTAATTGCAGGTGAAAAAATAAGGATTTGAGCTTCGCCTCTCCCCAGAACTGAAGGGGCTTGTGATGCGGTAGGTACCAGGATTAACTTTTGCTTACCTAGCTCGGCAAAGTATTTATCATCAAAACCCATATATTTTTTTAACATGACAAAAAACACATTTGGTGATGGTGTAATGTCAGGGTCGCTCATTACCATCTTGCCTTGCCACCGGGGCTCTATCAGTTGTCGCCAGGAACGGGGCGCTTCATCCTTTTTTACCAAATTGGGATTTATCCAGGGACCCATTAGCAGGGGGCTATAGTACAGGACATGATGAGCGGGGTCGGCATCGGGGGGTATCAGCCAAATATCCTTTTCCTTCAGTACCGGCAATTCGCCATAGTTCTCGGAGAGGCCATCCTGTTGCGACAGACTGGCATTGATATTGGAACCCTCCATAACATCGGCCATAATCTGCTTGGTCCGCTGTTCAACTTTTATCCGTTCAATCATCTGGGCGCCCGGGCCGGTTACAATATCCAGAGAGATGCCATACCTTTGTTTAAATGCGGCGGCTAATTGAACACCCATATCGCCTGTGAAACTGAAGCTGTACAATACCAGCTTGCCTTCTTTTTGAGCCGCTTCGGTTACTTTTTGCCAAGCGGCATCTTGAGCAGTGGGAGATTGAGAAGCGGGAAGGGATGTGGGAACGGATGCCGGAGCCGGAGGGCTTGTTGGTTGAGCTTGTGGCGTGCAGGCACTGGAAACAAATGACAATGCTATTAAAAACGAGATTACCAATATCAGGTATTTGTTCATTACATATCCTCCCTCTTTCTCTGTCTGGGGCAGACACGAGGTCTGCCCTACCTCTTGCCTTATGCCGCGGTCGGGTTTCAAACCCAACCCTACACGTAGGCATTTTGCCTCTAGCTTCTTGCTTCTAGCCTTTATTTCGGTGCATCCTCCATGTGTTCAAAGCCACCGTGGCCGCAGTAATGATACAGGCGCGACTGAACTGAGATAAATCTGGCTGGTTTTTTGGGGTCCGCATTAAAGTGTTGATGAACAGTATTCACCGGAATGAACACTACATC
>Ga0209514_10005688_pt1 | contig 15745 bp, 9 predicted proteins | sample Subgrocontami58m_FD_187452 | JGI IMG/M metagenome (GOLD analysis project Ga0209514, IMG submission 187452) | Subsurface groundwater microbial communities from S. Glens Falls, New York, USA - GMW37 contaminated, 5.8 m (SPAdes) (version 3) | ecosystem: Environmental > Aquatic > Deep subsurface >...
TCTCCCAGACGACACAGATACCCGACCGCTTTACCGGGTTTGTCAAGAAAATTATCGACGTCGCCCTGGTGAAGGATGCCGAGTTGCGCATCATCGATACCATCTGCCACGATACCAAAAAACGCCAGCAGGCTGCCCTGGAGTTAGCTAAAAGGGTTGACCTGATGCTGGTTATCGGTAGTAATACCAGCGCCAATACCAGGCATCTCGCCGAGTTATGTGCCACGGTAAGCCCAACATATCAGGTGGGTACTGCACAGGAAATTAAACCTGCCTGGTTTAAAGGTTACCACCGGGTAGGTGTAACTGGTGGTGCGTCCACGGCGGAGGGAACGATAAACGAAGTGTTAGCCAGCTTGGAAACATTGAGTACTTAGCTTGACATCAGGTGGGTGGTACGGCGTATAATAAGCCCATTGTAATTACAATCGTGCGACTTTCGGCTGGTCAGCCCCATGCCATTCTCCCCGACCAACCCATTGATATTTAATCGACCAACGTAAGGGGGCTATTTTGGAATATTTTCTAAGCGAACAACAGAAAACGATCAGGAATCTGGTTAGAAAGATTGCCGAAGAGCGGATATTGCCGGTGCGAGCCGAGCTTGACGAGAGAGAAGAGTTCCCCTGGGAGATAATGAAGGCCCTCGCCGATAGTGATATCTTCCGTGTCTTCGTTCCGGAAGAATATGAGGGTTTAGGCGGCGGTTGTCTTGACCTTTGTCTGGTGGTCGAGGAGTTGAGCCGGGTCTGCAGCGCCGTTGCCGTCAGCTATGCGGCGGTTGACCTGGGCATCATTCCCCTGATGCAGTTCGGCACTGAAGAACAGAAACGGAAATATCTGCCCGATGTCGCCGCAGGTAAGCGATTAGCCGCTTTTGCCATAACTGAGTCGACGGCCGGCAGCGACGCCAGCTCCATAAAAACCACCGCCGAAAGAGTAAAGGGAGGCTATGTGCTTAACGGCACGAAACAGTTTATCACAAATGGCGGCGAGGCTGAGCTGTATACTGTTATTGCAATGACAGATAAGACAAGAGGAGCCCGCGGCGCCAGTGCCCTCCTCGTAGAGAAGGGTATGTCCGGTTTCTCCTTCGGCAAGAAGGAGAAAAAGCTGGGCATTCGCTCTTCGGCAACCAGGGAACTGGTTTTTCAGAATTGTTTTGTGCCTGAGGAGAACATAATTGGTCGGGAAGGAATGGGTTTCCTTGTAGCCATGAAACTTTTTGACAAGTCGCGTCCCGGCATAGGGGCGCAGGCTGTTGGTCTGGCTCAAGGCGCTCTGGAGGCAGCGACCGATTATGCACGGGAACGTGTCCAGTTCGGACACCCTATTTTTTCTCTGCAGGCCGTTCAGCACATGCTGGCGGATATGGATATCCAGACAGAGGCGGCACGTGCTCTGGTTTATGCCGCCGCCAGAACTGTTGATAGCGGCGCCAAGGAGGTTAGTGAATTCTCTGCGATGGCCAAGGTTTTTGCCTCTGATGTCGCTATGAAAGTCACTACTGACGCCGTGCAGATTTTGGGCGGAGCCGGTTACATGCGCGACTATCCGGTAGAGAAAATGATGAGAGACGCTAAGATTACCCAGATATACGAAGGCACCAATCAGGTTCTGCGTAATGTCATCGCCGGTGAACTCAGGAAGAGAAAGGCAAGACGTGACTGAATCCCGGCACCGGCCCGAAAAAGACAAAACGGGAACCAATCTCTAAATTCAAAGAAGCGTGATAATGTAAGATGAATGTTATTGTTTGCCTGAAACAGGTTCCGGGCACAACTCAGGTTAAAATTAACCCTCAGACCAATACCCTGATAAGGCAGGGTATTGAGAATATTACTAATCCTTTCGATACTTATGCACTGGAAGAAGGTGTCCGCCTCAAAGAGCGCTATGGGGGCAAGGTTACAGCTATTACTATGGGGCCCCCTCAAGCCGATAAGATGCTCCGTGAGGCAATCAGTAGCGGTGCTGATGAAGCGATACTATTAAGTGATGCTGCCTTTGCCGGAGCCGATACTCTGGCTACCTCATATACTCTGTCCCGGGCGATTACTAAAATCGGGACGTATGACCTGGTAATCTGCGGTCGGCAGAGTATAGATGGCGACACAGGGCAGGTAGCCCCGGAACTTGCCGAAACGCTGGCAATACCCTTTGTCGCCTATGTCAGTAAGATTGAAGAGATAGACAAGGGACAGATACGGGTCCAGCGGATGGTGGAAGAAGGTTATGAGGTTATCGAGATGCCCTTGCCCGCCGTCATTACCGTGGTGAAGGAGATAAATGTCCCCCGTCTCCCTTCACTGCGTGGGCTGACCAAGGCAAAGAGTGCCGTTATTCCGCTCTGGGGTGTTCAGGAACTGGGTGCCGATAAGGATAGGGTCGGGCTGGCCGGTTCCGCCACCAAGGTTACCAGGATATTCTTCCCCCAAAGAGTCCACCACGGTGAAATTTTTCAGGGCAGCCCGGAAAGCCAGGCGGAAAGCCTGATTAATAAGCTGAGAGAGTCCAGGCTGATTTAGGTTGTGGTGAAAAAAGATGGGAATACGTGTTGACCTGGATAAGTGCACGGGCTGTGGTAACTGTTTCCCGGTCTGTCCCCTCGGTTTAATAGAACTTGTTGATGGTAAGGCTCGTATCAACGAGGGCTGCACTCTTTGCGGGGCTTGCCAGGCAGCCTGCAGCTTCGAGGCAATACTCATCGAGACAGCTCCTGAGGTGGTGGCAACAAGCGATAACCACCAGGGCATCTGGGTATTTGCTGAACAACGGGATGGCAAGCTCAAGAGCGTTAACTATGAGCTATTAGCCAAGGGCAGAGAGCTGGCAGATACCCTGAAAACGGAGCTGTGCGCTGTCTGCTTCGGGCATAAGGTTGGTGAAGTTGAACAACTTATTGCCTGTGGTGCCGATAAAGTTTACCTGATAGATAATCCCGCCCTGGCCAGCCAACCGGAAGATTTGTATGCCAGGGAACTTACCCGACTGATTTTAGAGCATAAGCCCGAGATAGTTCTGGCGGGAGCCACGGCACTGGGGCGTTCTTTTATCCCTCGGGTGGCAGCTCTCTTAAAAACGGGACTTACTGCCGACTGCACCGAGCTTGCCATCGATACCGAGAGCCGGCTGCTGCTGCAGACTCTTCCTACCTTTGGTGGCAACCTGATGGCAACCATTATCTGCCAGACAAAAAGACCGCAAATGGCCACAGTGCGTCCCCGGGTCTTTAAGCAAAATACTCCGGATAAGACAAGGCAGGGACAAATCATAAAAGTAGATTTCAACAAGGCGGGCGTTACCTCAAAAACTAAGCTGCTGAATTTTATGGCGGATTTAACGGAACGGGTGAAAATTGAGGATGCGGATATTATTGTCTCCGGTGGGAGAGGATTAGGCAAGGCAGAAAACTTTCAACTACTGCAAGAACTGGCGACGGCTCTGGGAGCGGCGCTGGGTTCATCCCGACCGCCGGTAGACGATGGTTGGCTGCCTTATTCTCATCAGATCGGGCAGACGGGTAAGACTGTTTGCCCCCGGCTTTATATTGCCTGCGGCATCTCCGGGGCGGTGCAGCACCTGGCGGGCATGCAGACCTCAGATGTTATTGTGGCTATCAATAGTGACCCGAACGCACCTATCTTTGAGGTGGCTACCTACGGTATTGTCGGCGACCTGTTCAAGGTGGTGCCTCTGCTTATTGCTAAGCTAAAGAACGCCTAATCCGGTTTCAGTCCTGCTCCAGTGTAGAATAGCGCAGATTTGTCGGAAGTAGCTTTGCTTCAATAGTCATTCTGAGAAGTGAAACGATGAAGAATCCGCTCTCGGAGGGAGGACAGCACGGATTCTTCGCTTAGCTCAGAATGACTTAAGTATATCACTTTTAGGGTAAGGCTATCGCTAATAACCAAGGGCGGGAGGATTCAAATCCTCCCGCCCTTTTTACTGGTTATGTCATTAGAGGCTGCTATTGCCTAGTAGCCCATCGACTTCTTTAAACCCTGGTCAAGCCAGATATACTTCTGCCAGTAATAGTTACCCACACCGAGACTGATGTCCCCATCGTAATTCTTGACCCAGGGCCACCAGAAATATGTGTACCACCCCGTTGGAGGCACATAGTAATACACCTGGCTGATGATATATTGGTTGACTTCCTTCATCAGCACGTCACGCTCCGCCTCCTTAAAGTAGAGCGCGCTCAGCTTGAGGTAGTAATCGTCCATCTTGGGGTCGTTAATCAGCGCCCAGTCATACATATTATCCTTGCGCACCATAAACATACTATAGGGCTCACCACCCCAGCGACCCCAGATGAGCATCTCCTTGAACGACTTCTTTTGATACATCGAGCTGGCCACAGCGTTTTCTTTGATGTCTACGAAGACGTCGACATTAAGGTTCTTCATCCAGTATTCCTTAAGCATCAGCATCTGGTCTACATACTCCTGGGTGGCAGCATTGACCACAACCTCGGTCTTGAAGCCATTGGGGTAGCCGGCTTCCGTCAGCAGCTTCTTGGCTTCTACCGGGTGATAGGTATAAAGCAGGTTATTATCAAAGCCATCGGCTGCCGGGGGCAGTTTCCCCACCGGGATGTAGACGTTCTCAAATATCTTCAGGTTCATCGCCTTAAAATTCAGTATATTCCCCTGACCGCCGAAGTAGGTATCAACAATCTCCTGGTGGTTTACCGCCATCAGCAGCGCCCGCCGCACCCGGATGTCCTTAAAGGGTAGCTCCGGCTTGTCCATCCTGAATCCCATGCCATAGTACGATGACTGGGGTACAGAGTTAAACTTGAGCAGGGGTGTTGTCTTCTTCAGCGATGCCGAGTCTTCCCAGTACTGGAGAAGCGAGACATCAACTTTAGCTGTCCTTACCGCCGCTACCTGGGTAGACTTATCGGGTATGACGAACTCCTTCATTGTCTCAATATAGGGCAACTGGTTCTCGGGGAAGATAGGATCCTTCATCCAGTAGTTGGGATTCCTTGTCCAGGTTACCACGCTCATCGGCACATAGTCGGTCAGCATGAAGGGTCCGGTGCCGACAACATTCTTCCAGTCATTCTGGTCACCGTATTTTTTAACAACCTCCGGCGGGAACATCCGCGTCCAGTCAGCCAGATATTCCCAAGTCTTGCCGTACTGCCCCTTGACCGACTTGACCACCACCGTATATTTATCCGTAGCATAGACTTCAAGCGGTCGGGTAACCCCCGCCATGCCATACATCGTCGAGCTAGGAATGTCAAAATAGATGCGCTTGATATTAACAACAACATCATCGGCGACAAACTCTCGCCCGTTCATCAGCCGACTGGCCTCACTCTTCGGATCAAGTGCATAGCGCACCCCTTTGCGGATGTGGAAGATTATCGTCGAGTCATCGGGAAACTCCCAGCTTTCGGCCAGGGCACCGAGACTGGCGCTCTCTCTTATCCAGCCACCAACAAACCACTCGACTTCGTGTGTGCCGGCGGCTCCCATAAACTTGTTACCCTGTAGCAACTCCTCATTGGTATGGGAAAGCTCGTTGCCCGTGGTCCACGGGGGTTGGTAAGCTTCATCAAAGGCTAAAACACTCGAAGCACGGTAGTATTTATACACTCCGCCGTACTGGGGCTTCTCATACTCCCTTTCTACTTTGGTGCCATCTTTCTTGGTCAGAGTCACCGAAACCAGGTTGGTACCGGTTGACGGTGTGGCCGGTGTAGCTGGTGTGGCCGGTGTAGCTGGTGTGGCCGGTGTTGACGGTGTGGCCGGTGTTGACGGTGTGGCCGGTGTTGATGGTGTGGCCGGTGTTGATGGTGCCGAGGTACAGGCGGCCAGCAGCATGCTAACCACTACCAAACAACTTCCCACCATCCAGATAAACTTCTTTGTCAATGCACCCTCCTTATATTTATTCTTGATCGGTCTTTTAGCAACCAATACATAATATGAGTTAGAGTATCGTCTAAAAAACACTCCACACTATGAGAATATGTTAAACTAACCTCTCCCTTTTGTCAAGGCTGAGGAGAAGTTCCGGCCAATATAATTTCCAAAACCGACAAGTTATAATGGGCCGAGAGCAGCAGTCGTGAACTTGCACCCGATAACAGAACCGGACAAGAGGCTGCTGACCTGTAGAGCGTGTTCTGGAGCGGGTGATGGGATTCGAACCCACGACGTCTTGCTTGGGAAGCAAGCACTCTACCGCTGAGTTACACCCGCCCGAATCGTATCTATTCTAGTTCAAAAGACGACGTCTGTAAAGAAAATACATGATGTTGCAATGCTTAAATTAATACGGCAGGCGGTTGCCACCGATATTTTGTAGTGAGTCGTTCAGGTACTGAGATGGAATTAGATCACTCACTTTGGCCGTAGCCATGCCAATCACCGAATCAGCCGCCCCATAGTAGACCAATATCTCGTCCTCAGCACTAAGAATATCCTTCCCTTCTTCTCTTGGCACCGCTCCGCAGGTAAATACCACATTGGGGACCCAGTCCCTACCGGGTTCACCTTCTTCGTACTTCTCTTTAGGTTCGAGAATGGCATTAGGTGAGCGATAGATGACAACCGTCGGGTCTGCAAGGTCGAGCAAAAACACTCCCAACCGATAGAACCGTAGATAATCAACACCATGGGTTATCAGCAGCCAACCGTACTTGGTCTTTATGGGTGGAGAACCACCACCAATTTTCTTCCCGTCCCATAGCATGCCATATGTTGAGTCAGCCAGTATCTTATGCTCCAGCCTTGGCCAGGGGCAGCGCAGGTGAGTGGAAAAGGTTATCCAGATATGGGGGTCAACCCGGTGAAGCATGGCATACTTCCCACCGAACCGTTCGGGGAACAGGGTGCCGTCTTTGTTGGAGAAGCCGGGGAAAACCATACCGTACCTGCGCCAGGCTTGCCACTTATAGCTCAGAAAATCATTTACGGATATCGAAGCCATCCCAATCTGAGCCAGCGTGCCGCTATAGGCGGTATAAAGCATGAAGATACGGTTACCGATCAGGGTCAGCCTCGCATCTTCGCATCCTTTCTCTTCATTCCTGCCAATTGGTTCAAATATTGGCGTCTCCAGCCTTTCGCTAAACTTGAATCCGTCTTCACTCACCGCCATGCCGAGCCGGGAAATATTATCCTCTCCCATCGCCCGATATACCAGAAATGTCTTTCCCCCGAGTTTTATGGCACCCGGGTTCAAAACATACTTCGATTCCCAGAAATGCTCTTTGATAGGTTTAAGCACCGGGTTCCCATCATAACGTATCAAGACTCCAGCCGAAGGCTGCTGAGGTGGAAGGGCTGCCATTTGAAGTACAGCGTCGGCTTCCTTAGCCGTACCGAGAAGAATAGGGGCTAAGTTCTCCCACTCCCTGCCTTCCTCCATAAGCTCCACTATCTTATCATCGATAGTTTCTTCTTTGCCGCCGGATGCTACGAAGTAGGCTGATAAGAAGTCATGCGAAGACCAATCCCGCTCCACCTGTAACGAAAGAGGCGTAGGCAATCCGGTTCCTCCTTGAAAACTGTAGCTAGACCAACTCCAGGCGGAACAAGAGACAAAGGTACCATCAGATAGCATCATGGCCAGATGATAAGACTTGGCCATTTTTTGAAGGTCATCGGCTAAGGCTAGACGTGTGGCGTCATCACCGGCGGTTTCAACAATCTGCTGCGCCAGTTCCTCCACCCGCTGCACCAGCACACGTTGATGCCCATCCTCAAAGATGCTGTGTGCCGAGAGAGGCTCTCTCCCCCAATATCCCTCAACGGAACTTACAACCTTACCTCCCAGGTCTCTCTTCTGGTCAGCCCATCGCCGCCATATCTTACCAAACCTTTCCATCTCAATAATCGTCTTGGCAACAGTGGTGAAGTAGTGCAGTTTAGGGAACTGGCCACCCATACCCTTGCGTAGATTGCTGATGGCTAACTGACCAGTGAGCTTACACAGGTTACTACATTCCCCCACTTCTAATAGTGATGACAACTGCTCATTACTGACCACCAGCGGCTGCAAGGTGGTAGTTTCGAAATGTTCTGGCTTAATAGTACGCCTGAGTAGATTCCATACCCATCCTTCATATTCTGGTCCTTCAGTCCAGTGAGTCAATGCCAGGACATCATTCGGGTCATATTCTCTAAACAGGGCAGGCCAGCTGCTGTAGCCTAGCCGGGTAAGCAAGGTGGAAGGAAGGTTCTTAGACAAAATCTGATAAGCCATTCCCGGGGTCAAGACGAAGACATCATCTCGGCGAAAGTAGCTAACTATAGTCTCAACTACCTGGCGGGTGCCTTCAACCGTTGAGAGGTCGCCCGGTAGCAAGACAGTATCCAGCTCTCTTTCTAACTTATACATGAAATCACGAATATTTTGGACTATTTGCTTCGAATCGGCATCCCGCGGGGTTTCCAAACTGCCGTAGATGAAGTCGTCAAACTCCGCCTTGTATCTGGAAAAGATTGTTTCATAGATATCATTTGCACTAATTAAATCTCCTTCAGGGCTGCTGACTTCCAGAGGCACTATTAGATGCACACCGGGAATGAACTCCCTGTAAGTCACCCTGGGCACTGGTGACCGGAGTACCTCTTCATTGCTCTCCCACATGGCCAGCAGGTCCTGTTTCTGGAGGATAAATTCATCCACCAGCGTCTCAGTTTGACTCGCTGCTTCGAGGGATACCAGTTCCTCAGATTCACTGTGTAGAACCGATGTCAGCTTTGCCCGCAACGCTCGCGACTCAAAGACAAGCCCGGCCAGGCGTCCCTCAAAAAGAGGGACAATAGCGTTGATTAAGTCGCCCCTGGCAAATTCCCGGTTGAAAGCAAATGCCAGTAAGCAATGATAGATAGTCCTGGCCCATAAATTAGCAGAAATGGAGAAACCCCTGGTGTCACTCGTGGCCAGTTCCTCCAGTTGCTGGTAGGCATCTTCAGGCAGGATAGCATTATAAACCCCGTGAAAGTTGTTAAAACCGCTCCGGTACTTTGCAAACAACTGCTGAGTGTTTATATATACCCGCTCGGGTTCATGTGACTTCCTGACGCCAAAAGTAGTCAGGTGATGCCGTAAAGGTATTTCCGCTGTTTCCTTCTGAGCCCACCACTCCCTGTCAGCTACAATGCGCTCAAACAGTGTTTCCACAGCGTGACGCAACTTAAGCTCCATTTTCTTCGATGCACCGGGAATCTTAAGCCCCAGGTTACACTCACATATACTGGCACCACTGGCAGCAGCCTTTGTGGCTAGCCAGACGTCTATCCCAAAGCCACCAATATCGGTGCCTTGCCGGGAAAATGGGTCCTGTAAGTAGTGACGCAACAGGTGGTGAGAAATCCCCCATTGCCCTCCCATAGTATCCTGAATAGGACAGTCATAGATGGCGCTGAGTAAGGGGTAAATCAACTGGGAGGAAATGGGCGATTCAAAATAGTAACGGTTAAAGCGAGAAACAACCAGGTCCATCTGCTCTCTCTTGATAGGCTCAAGCAGCAGATGGATCCAGTCCTGAGACAATCCCGCAATCTCACCATTACGGTTCACAATTCCGAGGTCAGCCTCGATGATGGCGAAATCAGCCCCGGCCATGCGGGCAATTTCCATAGCGGCACGGACAGCCCAACCTTTGCCGTTTACTGTTTCATCATTAAGCAAAAAGGATATGTGATTTATTATCTCACTCTGGGGAATCTCCCTGACAACCTGAAGGCATTTGCCGCCTGCTGGCGAGCCAACCGCCACGATGATTGATTTCTGTCCCGGGTAAAACTCCTCCAACCCCTCCCTTACAGTTCGCACGACTGAGGCAATAGTATCGACTTCGTTATAAAAGGGAATCCCCACCACAATGTCAACCGGCCCTATTTCGGCAGCCTGACTGAGAGGATCCTCCATCATCTGCCTGAAACGTCTCTCCGCTTCCTCGGCAGGAATAGGTTCCGCTCCCTCCCCGGCTCTTTTAAATTGTAATGGCGTACCTGAAACGGAAGAACGGCTATTACCGGACTTACCAGTTCTAGTAGTCACCAGTAATCTCTCCTTAACAGTAGCAGACTATTATCCGCCAGTACCCAGATACTAAGATAGTGTCAATAAATCTCTGATTTTAGTTTTATCCTCTGATTTTAGCATAATATTCGGGTGAATGACCATACTGCAAGCGTTAGACAAAACTCGGCGGAAAGACTATAATAAAAAATATTCACTTGAAATGCCCCAAGCAAGAATAAATGCAGGGATAAACCCGCTATATACAAAATGAAATTGGACAAAACAAGATCACCTCGCTCAGGGGCAGCCGATAAGCTCTCAGTCGTTTACGTTTCCACTTTCCCGCCTCGTGTGTGTGGCATTGCCACCTTCACCGAAGATCTTACTCACGCTATGGACGAGATGCTGGCACCGGCGGTTACATCCAGGATTGCCGCCATGAACTACAGTGATATTCTCGGCTATCGCTACCCCAGAAAGGTTACCTGCCAGATAAACCAGGATAACCAGGAAGAATACATCGAAACCGCCATGAGGATAAACCAGATGGATGAAGTCTGCCTGGTCAGCATCCAGCATGAATTCGGCATATTTGGTGGTGAATACGGCTCGGCGCTGATTCCTTTTTTGCAGGCGCTGAGAAAACCGGTGGTGATTACCTTTCACACAGTCCTGCCTAACCCCGATGAGAGACTCTATGCTACGGTGGCATCTCTGGCAGAGAGTGCCAGCGCCATTGTCGTCATGACCAACACCTCCCAAAGGATACTCTCTCAGCAATATGCTATCCCGCAGAAGAAGATTAAGGTGATTCCCCATGGTATCCATTCCCAGCCATATACCTCATCCCGACAGGCCAAGATGACACTGGGCTATTCAGATAGGGTGGTACTCTCGACCTTCGGATTGATAAACAGAGGTAAGGGGCTGGAATATATCATTGAGGCTCTGCCCCAGGTAGTCGAGAAATTTCCTGATTTTGTCTACATCATCGTCGGCGCCACACATCCTAACGTTCTAAGGGATGAGGGGGAGAGTTACCGGAATTCTCTCATCGACAAGATATACGGCCTGGGCTTGTATGACCACGTGAGGTTATATAACAGGTATTTCCCTCTGAACGAACTACTCCATTTCCTGGAGGCGACCGACATATATATCTCATCATCTCTTGAGCCGAACCAGGCAGCTTCGGGAAGTTTATCCTATGCCCTGGGTATGGGCAGACCGGTTATTTCTACGGCATTCGCCCAGGCTCGAGAAGTGGTGACGGATGAAGTCGGCATTGTGGTTGATTTCAGAAATTCACAGGCATACGCCGACGCTATTCTCCAGCTTCTCGAGGATGAGAAACTCAGGCAGCAGCTGGGGGAGAACGCCTATTTTCGCACCCGTAATATGACCTGGTCCAATGTTGCCCTTAAGTATGCCAAGGTTTTTGCGGAATTTGCTCCGAGACTGACCGGGATAATCGAACCGAAGAGCCTGCCCCGGATAAAACTGGACCACCTTATTCATCTAACGGATAGCTTCGGTATTGTCCAGTTTGCCCAGTTGAGCCGGCGTGATGTCGCGTCAGGTTACACATTGGACGATAATGCCTCCGCACTGACAGCCGCGGCATTATACTACCGCAAATTAGGGACACCCACTCAAAACTCATCCCCAGCCAGGGAAAAAAGACGGCTATTAAGATTAATCAATATCTACCTGGATTTCATCGGCTTTAGCCTTAAGTCCGATGGCCACTTTCACAATTTTGTCAAGAGTAACAGGACACCGGATGATGTTCGCAACCGGCAGTCCAATCTTGAGGAAAGCAACGCCCGTGCCATTTATGCCCTGGCCTTGACAGCGGCAGGTAGTTCTCTCCCCCGGACTATCAGACAGAAGGCTTTTAATCTCCTTCAAAAGAGACTGGATAGTGGCATCTCTTTCAGCTCACCACGGGCAATGGCTCGCCGCATAAAAGCGCTCTGCGTCTTAGTTGACAGAAGAGTGCAGATAGAGGGGATTGACTTGAAAGAAACGCTGAGGAGCCACTGTGACCGATTGGTTGAGCTGTATGAAATTACCAGCCACGATGATTGGCAGTGGTTTGAGAGTTATCTAACCTATTCCAACGGAGTCCTTCCCGAAGCTCTGCTTCAGGGATATCGTACCACCGGGGATGAAAAGTATTTGCGCGTAGGCAAGACAACCCTGGACTTCCTGATACAGGAAAGTTTCGTTAATGACATTTGCAGGCCGATAGGACAGGATGGCTGGCGACATCAGGGCGGGGAGCGCCATTATTTTGACCAGCAGCCGGAAGAGGCTAAGTCCATAGTCCGTGCTCTCAGCGCCGCCTACGCAGTAACCGGGGATGACGAATACTCCAGATTGATGTACCGGGCTTTCTACTGGTTTCTGGGAGACAACAGCCTTAACCAGGTTGTTTACGACCGGACAACCGGAGGTTGTTATGATGGGGTCGGTCGTAAGGAAATCAATTTGAACCAGGGGGCAGAATCAACGATTGCATATCTGACGGCGCGGCTCTTCCTTGCCTGAAGCTGCCGGGCTGATCGTGCCTCATGCCAGCAAGACAACCCTGAGGTTTAGATGGAAAAGAAACAGACTATCACAGCCGTAATGGTGGTAGCTCACCCTGATGATGAGACGCTCTGGGCCGGCGGCACGGCGCTGATGCACCCTGACTGGCAGTGGACGGTGGCATCTCTATGTCGCCTGAGCGATCCTGACCGTCGACCCAGGTTCCTGCAGGCTACCCAAAAACTCGGAGCCGCGGGTGTGATGGGCGATCTTGATGACGGACCGGAGCAGTTACCCCTCTCTGAACCCCAGGTGCAACAGACTCTCCTCTCACTTTTACCACCAGAGTATTTTAACCTTATTCTGACCCACGGCCCTTATGGAGAATACACCCGGCACCGCCGCCACGAAGAAACTAGCCGGGCGGTTATCCGCCTGTGGGAGGCAGGTCTTATCAGGGCAGATGAGGTGTGGATGTTTGCCTATGAAGACAGCGGCAAGGGCGGCAAAGACGACCTGCCCCGGGCCATTAAGACAGCTCATCTGGTAGTTCCGTTGCCTGAGGATATCTGGCAGGAAAAATACCGCACCATTACCGAGATATATGGTTTTAGTCCTGAAAGTTATGAGGCTTGTATCACTCTGCGAGAAGAAGCCTTCTGGTGCTTTCGTTCCCCCGTTGCATTTCGAGAATGGCTAAAAACTAGAGGGAGGGAGCAATGAAAGTACTGGTTCTCTATAACTATCCTCCTCCCCCGGGAGGGCTGGCGACTCAGGGGGACATGCTCTACCGGGGACTTAAAGAAGTAGGGGTGGATGTCTACCCGGCTAATGCCGAATGTGATCAGGAGAAAGAATGGTACTACCGCTGGTTTAAGCCTGATGTAGTTGTGGGTATTGGCTACTGGGGACACACACCGGACCTGGTACTGCACCCGCAACAGCACGGCATCTGCGCAGTGCCCTGGCTGGTGGCTGATGGTTACGTAGCTAATTATAAAAAGGTTCTGAACGACCTGCCCCTTATCTTAGTACCATCCCGGTGGGTAAAGAGTGTTTACATGCACGATGGTCTCAGTGGTGATAACATCGAAGTTTTGCCGGAGGGGGTTGATACCGATTCTTTCATACCTCGCGATAAGACTGACCCCAAAGTGGCCTGTGTGCGGGAGGCACTCGGCATTAAACCGGAAGAAATAATGATATTGACCGTAGGAGGGGATGCAGCCTCAAAGGGTGGACAGGAGGTAATGCAAGCCTTAGCTATCATCGATGGCAAAGTACCTCCCTGGAAATATGTTTGTAAGGTCTGGCCCCAGCCCAGGACATTCGAGCAGAATGTAATAGACCTTCAGCTGGCTACCTCTCTGGGCATAGAGAAGAAGGTCATCTACGTTACCAATATCATTTCACGGAATTTTATACCTTATCTTCTGAATGCCTGTGACATCTATGCTGCTCCTTCACGCCTGGAGGGATTCGGACTACCTCAGGTGGAGGCTGGAGCCTCGGCTAAACCTGTGCTGAGTATTAATGCTATGGCTATGCTGGATACACTGGTTCACGGTGAAACGGCATTGCTGGCTGGTGTTGCTACGGAAGTGGTAGTGCGTGAGACAACCCTGGGACTAGAGTCGGGCTTTGAGCCGGGACACCGGGTGGTATTTGAAAATCCCCGCACGGTTGACTACCGTGCCAGCATTCATGATATTGCCAGCCACCTGTCGGAGCTGATGAATAATGTTGAACTCCGGCGAAAGATGGGGAAAGCCGGCCGAAAACGGGTGGTGGAGAACTACGATTACCGTGTCGTCGCCAGGCAGTTTGTACAAATTATCTCTAAACGATTGGGGATTTCCTAAGATGGATTCGGAACAACAGAAGCAAATAGAGGAGACAAAAAAAGCCGCCATTAAGGTATTATTAAACAATGCCCGCGGTCCTTACGGGTCGCTGCCCCGAGCAGCCGGATGGGGCTATCCCGAACCATATACCCGCGACCTTCTGATTTCATCACTGGGTATTTTTGTCTCCGGCAATGAACGGCTTCTCAAAACTCTGCGGCGCGTACTGGTGACCCTGGCCAAGAATCAAAGCCGGCTGGGTCTGATTCCAGCCCTGGCTCATGACCCTGAAGAAAGAGCCACCAGTGATACCACCCCTCTTTTTATTCTGGCTGTTGGTCTTTTCCGAAAATTCACCGGTGAAACCGACTTTCTGGAGGAAGCCGTACGCAAGGCGATGGTCTGGATGGAGTACCAGAGCCCTAATGACCGTGTCATCGTGGCACAGCTACCCACCAGCGATTGGCGAGACGAACAATGGGTCCTGGGATTTGGTCTTTATGTCAACACCATAGTCTACAGCTATCTTCAGCTCTACGGTCAATTCGAACGGGCTGCTTTTCTCGAACAGATGATGGATGGCTTCACCATCACTAACGAAGTCATAAGCCGTCACGCTCATGAGGGGCTGGTGCTGCGCCGCAAGCCTTATTTTGCTACCTGGTCATACAAAATCTACAGTGATGAGCGCTTTGACCTGATGGGTAATAGCCTGGCCATCCTATCGGGTCTGGCACACCCCTCCAGAGCCAAACAAATAGTTTCATGGATTGAGAGTGAATGCCAGGCACTGCGGGACCAGGGTCAGCTGGCCCTTGGCCTGCCTCCGAATTTTTTCCCTTACATACGCCCCGAGAATCCGGATTGGTATCCCCGATATTGGAAATTCAACCAACCGGGGGAATATCTTAACGGCGGAGTCTGGCCTTTTGTTTGTGGGTTTTATATTGCCGCCATCGTGGCTACCGGCAGATTTCGTCTGGCAGAAGAAAAACTGATTGCTTTAACCGAGCTTGTCCGTCCTGCACGTGACACTGCTCTCGACTTTGGCTTTAATGAATGGTTCCGCGCTCAGGATGGTACTCCGCGAGGGGAAGACTGGCAGACTTGGTCAGCAGCAATGTATCTCTACGCCGCAGCCTCGGTAGAACAAAGAAAAACCCCATTTTTTGATGAAATTCGGGCCAGTGTCAGTTCTGCGAGCACCTGAGGCCAGGCTGAATAGAGGTCCTTTTGTCTGGTGGTAACACCATCGACCGGCCCGTATAGCTTTTTGAAAGATGGAGTTCAGGGAGAGCCTGGTGAAATCAATTTCTTCTCTGCCGATGAGGTGCTGGCTAGGCATACAACAACGGCTCGGGCGG
>Ga0209514_10005689_pt1 | contig 15742 bp, 12 predicted proteins | sample Subgrocontami58m_FD_187452 | JGI IMG/M metagenome (GOLD analysis project Ga0209514, IMG submission 187452) | Subsurface groundwater microbial communities from S. Glens Falls, New York, USA - GMW37 contaminated, 5.8 m (SPAdes) (version 3) | ecosystem: Environmental > Aquatic > Deep subsurface >...
CGACGACGGCCATGATCGCGGCGCTATGCGCCTATCAGGCAAAGGTCAAGGTGGCTCATATCGAGGCGGGACTGCGGAGTTTTAATAAATATCATCCGTTCCCGGAGGAGAAGAACCGAGAGATCATCAGCCACCTGTCTGATCTTAACTTTGCCCCCACAAATGTCTCAAAGAAGAATCTTTTGAGAGAGGGGACCGACCCCAAGACGATCCACGTTGTCGGGAACTCCGTGGTCGATGCCCTTCACTGGCTTCTCAAAAAATATCCCTCTCCCCAAGGGGGAGAGGGTAAGGGTGAGGGGGAGAATGAAAAACTGCTGCTGGTCACGGCCCATCGGCGCGAGAGCTTCGGCGAACCGCTGAAGAATATTTGCAAGGCACTTTTGACGCTGGCAAAGAGGCATGCCGACCTGCAAATAATATATCCGGTCCATCCGAACCCAAATGTGAGAAAGGTAGTCTATAAAATGCTTGGCGGGCGTAAAAACATCAAGCTCATCGAACCGCTTGAATATCTCCCATTCATTCATCTGTTGTCGCAGTGTTCTGTTGCCCTGTCCGATTCGGGCGGCGTGCAGGAAGAGGCGCCGTGCCTGGGCAAGCCGGTTCTGATCATGCGCGAGGTGACGGAGAGGCCGGAGGGCGTTAAGGCCGGCGCCAGCAAGCTCGTTGGACGCGACACAAACAAGATCATTCGCGCCGTTGAGGGGCTGTTATATAACCCAAGAAATTACACAAAAATGGCGCGCGTTCGATATCCATTTGGCAGAGGCGATACCGCCATTAGGGTTGTCTCTATCTTAAAAAAGGTTGTCTAGTATGCAGACCGGAAAAAATACCGAATGGGATGATATCTGGCTCCAAAGAAGTTTCATCCAAAAGATATTGCAGGTCATCAGGAAACTTTATTCCTCACATTTTCTTAAGTTGGTTCGACCGTATTTGAACGGGCATTCAAGGTTTCTGGAGATAGGGTGCGGAAGCGGTTCTTTCGTTATCGAAATGGCCAAACATGTGAATAAAAGTGTAGGCATAGATATTTCAGACAATGCGGTATCTTTTTCCCAAGCCGATGCTAAGAGGAATAATTCAAAGGCTGCATTTTATAAGGCGAGTTGTTATGAGCTCCCATTCGAGGATGACTCTTTTGACATTGTCTGGAGCCAAGGCTTTATACAAGAGATCGATAGGCCTATAGATTGTCTTATTGAACAAATCAGGGTTTGTAGCCAAAACGGCGTTGTTCTTGCAACTGTTCCGGCAAGAGATTCTCTACTATGGCTGATGATGAAAGCCACAAGGCCCAAACCACTCAATTTTCTATGGCCATGGCCGGAACAGAGATTCTACAACGCAGAAGATCTGTTTGAACTCGGCATGAAGAGCGGTCTTAAAGCAAAAATATCAAAGGCAGGTATCTTTCGCGAGCTCCTTATTTTGGAACTAAAAAGGTAATCTATCGGCGATAGATTCTTGCGCTTTCTACCGAGGTTTCAAGCTTGTATCCATTGTCCATCATCCATTTGAAGACAGGATAGTTTTCAATGGGAAAGTCCTTGTAACCACCGAATTCCGAATGGGACGTGTCTACGATATAGACCGGTTTCTTTTTGCCCAGTTCGTCGAGGAGCATTTCCCACATCTCTAAATTTATGGGGTGTTGAATTTGTTCCAGAGGGTTTTGGATACGAAATCTATTGCCTCCTCCTGGGCGGTTTACTAGGAAGTCGAGCCACAGAAAACGGTTCGCGGGCAAGCGCTTTGCACATGAGTAGATCGATGTCGCCGTCCCCCATACAAATATTCGGTCATTTTCATCTGTGTGAGTTCGGATATATTGTCCAACCACACACTGTTTGGTTGATACCTCGATCCAATCTGCGGGATGAATGCCGGTTAATTTTCGGATCCCTAAATCTTCAAATCTGATGAGAAAGAAAAAGATCGTCCAGACGCAGATCGCCGCGACAAATAATTTGGAGTAGCGGGCTTTAGCCCGCGATAATTGCATATATGAATATCCGCAGGCTGCGAGCAGCGCAAGCGAGGGCATTAGCTGGATGTAGTAATGACTGAAAAATCTTCGGCCGTAGCATACGGGGACCCATGACAGGATGAACCAGATTAATAGGTAAATATTCGAGGCATTTGGAGTAGCAGCCTTCAGGCTGCGCCAATTTAACACACTTTGGCGCACCCTAAAGCATGCCCCGAGCGGAGTCGAGGGGGGTGCTACTCCGTAGCACAGCAGGACAACAAAGGGGAGCGTGGCAAGAAGAAAGAGTCCACTTTTGTGCAGGAACCTGGGCCAAAATGCAAAAACGTCGCCGTGTTTTGAATGCTCTAATCCTAATTTGAAGCTCAACAAAAACGCATCCAGCGCGCCGGCGTGGTAGATGTAACCAATGACCAATGCCGTTACGGCAAGCCCACCGATGGTTGACAGAAGCATCCTGCGCAGGAATATTTTGGGCGAAGGGGTTTCGATCAGGGCGCAGGTCGCGATGACGATCGCGATCATGGCCCCTTGATATCTAAACAGTGCTGCAATAGCGGCAAACGCCCCGCACAAGGGCCACTTCCACCACGCCTCTTTTTTAGCCGCCGAGGCAAAGGCAAGAAAAGAGGCAGATGTCGGTAGCATCATGAAGATATTGATGTTCGCCGCAAGGAGCTTTGGCTCGCCCAGAGTTGTAATTATGGCATAGAAGAACATGGCCGTCCTGCCGGCCGTTTCGTTCAGCAGGAGAAAACCGATGCGGCCCACAATAATAGAGGTGGCAATGACAAAGAGGGCGGTCACGATGTGCAGTGCGAGCCAGTTGTTCTCGCCAAAGACCTGCCAGACCGCCTGATATAAAAAGAATATCAGCGGAGGTTTGTTGTCCATGGCGTCCAGATACGGAACACCGCCGTGTTGCAGGACGGAGGCAAAGACGCCGAAGAACGATTCGTCCACATCCATGATGGGCGTGTAAAATGTGACGATGCGAAGAAGGAACGTAAGGGCGGTCAAGGCAAGAATATCTTTGTATTTAATGTGCACCTATGTATAAATAGCAAAGCGAATTGTTTTTTGCAATATATAACGAAGCTATGGGAGAAACGGGAATAGAGATGAAGAAAATATTTGCGTGGCTTGGGCCGAACAACACCATCCTCATCGCCTATTTTCTGCTGATGCTCGGCATATTCGCCGTCTATGGCGTTCGTTTCAAGCTGGATCACTTTAAGCTCTGGACGATCCTGCTTTCGACGCTGTTCGTCGTCTATTTCACGACGACCATCACCCATCATTTAAAGACAAAGGCTCAGCTAGGTAGGGGCGACCCTCCCCGCCATCACACCATCGGCGGGCAGGAGCGGTCGCCCACAATTGGGGCGGGGGCAGAGCCCCGCCCCTACGAAACTGATACGTTGAATAATTCGTTCCTGTTTTTCGCGTGGCGACAGCTTTGGAGGTTCATCGCCGACTGGTTCCCGCTTGTGGCCCTGGTGACGATCTATGAGAACCTGCGCGAATATACCGGCATCATCAGGACCGACCAGATAGACGCCGCATTAATGAAGGCCGATATCTGGCTATTTGGCGTCGAGCCGACGGTCTGGATCCAGCAGTTCACTCATCCGCTCCTGACGGAGTATTTCGCCTTCACATATTCAACATACCTTGTCCTGCCCATCGCCCTTGGCTGGTATCTCTATGCCTGCAAGCGGTTCAGAGAATATCACACGCTGACGACGGGACTCATCCTGTGCCTCTGCATCGGGTATCTATTATATCTAACGTTCCCCGCGGGGCCGCCAAGGTTCTTCATCCCGGAGATGTTCGACCCGCCGCAACTCGTCGGCTATTTCGGATTCTATAACTCCATGCAGAGCCGTTTCGACGCGGTGAACCCGATGATGTATCGCGCGAGCTTCCCGAGCCTGCACGTGGGGCTTTCGAGCGTGGCGTTCTATTTTGCCGTGCGATATAGGAACGTGATCCCGCTTGGAAAGGTCATTCAGGTCGTGGTGGGAGTGATCGCCGTGAGCCTCTGGATAGCGACGGTTTACTTAAGGCATCATTGGATAGTCGATATCTTTGCCGGCTGGGCGCTTGCCCTGTTTGCGTGCAGGGCAGGGGAGTGGGTGCAGAAAAAGTTTAATTGAGTGATGTCCCTCTCCCCTTGTGAGAGAAGGCTAGGGTAATGAATCTGTAGTTGCAAAGCTTGCTTTGCGAATATGTAGCGGAACCCTTTAGGGTTCCATCAGTTGATGGAAGGCTAAAGCCTTCCGCTACATTCTTGGCAGAGCATGCTCTGCCACTACAGTCCCAACTCACCCGCGATCCCCTGCATGGCCTTGAGCGCTATATCTGCGAACTGCTCCAGCGAAAGCCCCAACTTTTCGCAGTGCATGATGAGGGAACGGTCGGCGCCGGCGGCAAAGCGTCTTTCGCCGAAGCGCTTCACAACGCTCTCCTTGGTGAGGCTCGCCAGCTTTTTCTCTGGGAGGATAAGCGCTGCGGCTACTATCAATCCGGTAATTGTCTCGCCGGAGGTGAGTGCAAAGTCGAACCTTGACATGGGCTCAACGCCGGTCTTTGTGTTGTGCGCGGACATTGCATATCGCATCTCGGGGGTTATCTTATCTGCGAGCATATCGCCAACGGTCTTGCCCTGCTGCTCGGCGGGGGTCATCTCGACATCGGCATCGTGCAAAAACCCGGCCAGCCCCCATGCCTCTTCGTCCTCGCCAAGGTGTCTTGCCAGCGCCCGCAAGACCGCCTCGCTTGCCAGGCAGTGTTTGATGAGGTTCTTATTCTTTAGATGCGTTTCAACAAAGGCCAGCGCTTCGGTTCGGTTTAGCATGGGGTGTGTCTATCTGTTACTATCTCAATGGTCTTAGTAGAATGATTCACAATGTAGAGCATTCGCCAATCACCGATACGCAGTCTATATTCGTTGCGATCCGATAATTTTTTGGCACCATGCGGGAATGGACCATCTTTTAGTTTATGGATCGTCCTTGACAGGCGTTGAAACACATCTTTTGGGAGTTCATCTATTTCTTTTTCTGCAGAGCGTTTAACGAATATCGCGTAGGACATTATTTCTTCCTGCGGGTTTTAAGGTAAGATGTCCATGATCTGGTTGGCTCACCCCTTCTTTTTTCCATCAGGGCAATATCAACGATATCTTCACATAACTCGTGGTCTTTAAGGAATGTAGTCAGCACAAACCACCGCTCTCTTTTAGGTAACGCCTTGAATGCCGTTAGAAAAACCACCGCTGTTGCTTGCGCTTGTGTCATAACTGTTTTGAAGGATAACTGATTTATCCGCTCAAGTAAAGTGGAATTTTGGTCCCTCCCTTATGACCTATTTTTGCGCCTTTAAATATTCTTTCACTTTTACCGCGTCCAGCAGGGCAGAGGCCATCTTCACCTTGGTCCCGCAGAGCTCTTCTTTTTTGCACTGTGCCAGGCCCTCCAACTGCTTCAAATTCACCTTGTCATATCCCATGGCATCAACGCCTTTGACCATTATTTTGTCGACTATTGATTCGATCCGCTTTAAAATTTCAGGGCCTGCCGTATCCAGTTTTGCAACCACATCCTTCTTGCGGACGGTGGGTTGCCGTCCAGAACCAGCACTTTTATAGCCCACATACATGGTCGCGTCCGCATCGTAGATAGGTGTGCAAACCTGTTCAACCTTGTAAGGCGAAGGGAACCAACCTCCGTCGTCGCTCCAGATTGTTGCCATTCCTGAAGGAAAACCTCTTTCAGAAGGAAAACCTCTTTCATAACGATAGCCTCTTTCAGTTATCTTTGGAACACAACGATATTCTGGCCTCGGTTCCTTCGTCAGTGCCGCCATCGCGAGTTCCGCCATTCCGTCCTTGGGGGCTTCGTATTGCCTCACCTCTTCATGTGATGTAACTCCCCTCAACTCTATGGACGGGATATTACCTCCACACAGCGCTACAGCCATATTATTAATTTCAAAATAATACCCTTCTCCGGGCAGTTTCAGGTCACTGCATTTCTTCAGGTTTAGGGCGAAAGAATCTTTTTCGTCCGGCAGGTCGAACCGCTCTAAACATGCGGCGATATCGCCCCCGACGCATTCATTGAACACCTTATCTTCGTCGGCGGTCTTAGATGTAGGCTCCCCTTGGCCAACAAAGTCACCCTCTGTTAAGCCATTTACTTTCACTTCTGGCATATTCCCCTCCTCATTTATTAACTGTCTTTCGGTTCCAAGCGCCCGATTGCTTTGGAACCGTCATGCAGTCGCTCGTATAATGCGGGGCTTATAAGAAAGGGGAATTCTACGCAAGCGAAATCGTCCTGCGGAGCGGGACGATCTACCCAGATAGTGCCATGCCTCGTTCTCGTTTTCTCCCATGCGCCCATATTCACATCTCCCGTCTCTATCAAAGAGGCGTGGCACTTAGCCCGTATTCTCCCATAGCTCCGGTTATACAAAGCGTGGCACTTGGCTAACATTCTCCCATAGTCTGGATATAAGGTCTGGCTTCGCTCAGGATGACAGCCCCGTTCTACTGGGTTCCCTCCAAACGGCTGGCGGGCAGGCGCAATGACTGGCACCTCATTGTATTAAGAATTGCATCAGCAGGGGGGCTGGTCAGGATCGCGCGATCGCAAGCGTTGTTCACGATATTGAACTCACCTTTCTCCCGAGCTGCTTCTGCGATGCGGATATATATCTGCGAGATCGGCTTCTTCACCTCTTCACGCGCGGCAAGTTCAGCCGGGAGGCCATAAGAATATTCATTGAGTTGTTCGATCATGTCTGACATGTCCAGCTCAGGGTTTACCTTGCCCTGGGACATTTCGCTCAAATAATCGATCGCCGGGTCAAGGGGTTCTTTGGCGTTCCAAAGCGCGACAAGCCATCCAAAGCCCACGTCAAAAAATTTCTGCTTATCGAACACGGCGCTCAATAGCCGGAACTTCAGGGCCTCATCTTTAAAGCGGCCCGCCGCGCGATAAAGTCTGATGAGCTTGATATAGACGTCCCCATCTGGCTTGACTGTCACAAAGGATTCATACAGGTCAATGGCAAGGTCGGGCCGCTTCTGCTCCACAAGAAAATCACCGTAATGGATGAGAAGGGCGGCTTTTTTATCTTCCTTGTGCTCATAAAGATAGGACATCTCTTTTAACAGGTTTGCCTGTCCTTCCAACTTTTGTTTCGAATAGAGCATCGCGAGAGAGTCATAATTATCGACGCCGCTGTCCAGCATTGCAATGCTTTGCAAAAAAAGTTTCACGGCCTCGGCCGATCTGTCCTGGCTCATCAGCGCGAGCGCAAGGTTATTTGTCAATCCTGTGTCGAGCGGGTAGGCCTCAAGCCCCTTTTTTAGCCACCCCTCCGCCTGGGCATAGCCCTTTTCTTCAATATAGAAAGCACCTATATTATTCAGCACTGATGTGAGTGTGCGGTCGAGTTCGTATGTCTTTTCCACCCACTTTCTTGCCTCAACGCGGTCGCCGTGTTTGAGCCAATAGGTTGCCATCAAATGGTGCGCAAGGACGTTATCGGGAGCTATTTTCAGCGCCTCCTCTAACAGGCCCTTGACCGTATCTCCCATTTCGTCGTGGTTGATCATCGCGTTCGCGGCAGATGTCAGAAATAACGGCAGGCCGGAGCACGTCGCTTTCCCAGCCTCGTAAACGCCGGTCATCTCGTTAATGCCCCCGTCAAAGCTTTCTAACATCTCAAGCTGTTGGGTATAGATCCAGCATTCCGCAAGGGATGCGGTTGAACCGAGCAAAAGAGTCTTTTCATAGAGGCCATTTGTATTGTTCCCTTTTGTCTCTTTTGTGTCATCTCCGAGCTTATTGGAATTTTCTAATATCCTGAATTCCCTCAAGCCAATGCGCCCGGCCACGCCGTCGAACGGGGCGTTTGATGGGTTATAGGCATTTCGTATCATTGCGTCGAAATAACGGTTCTTGCCGCCAAGGTCGATGCCGACGACGATGTGACCGGTGTTCTGAAGCATTGTAATGGCCTCTGCCCTTGGCACCTTTCCATGCCAATGGTCGTTCCAGGCCTTATCGACATCTTCTGCGCTGATCATGGCGAAGGACGGGTCGAGGCCGGCGTCTTTGAAGATCGCATAGATAACCTTTGAACGCTCTGTGCAGGCGCCGAGGTGGCTTTTGATAACATCATCTGCCGGGGCCTCAAATGGCGCATCTGACTTAATGAGCCCCAGTCCAAGTCCGCCGTTCTCTCCAAGCCATTTGGAGAATTTGTCCAGCCCTTCGAGCAGCAGTTCTGCCTGCAAATTCGTCCAAAGATACGTATCTTTCGCGCCCTCGGCAATGTCCTCCTTCGTGGGGGCATAGACAAAATAGAACGATCCGATGGCGAGCGCCTTTTTATATTCGATCGTGCCTTGCTTTATTCCGGTGCTTTCGAGGATGCTTGTGATCATGGCCCTGGCGTCGCGGGCCTTTTGAAGGACGGCATTGTCGGTGAGCACCCAGGTCGGTTCGTAACCGCTGAGCTCTTTAATGATGCCGGGATAGTCCTGATAGTTGTCGAACACATAGTCCACGACATCCTCGCAGGCGGGTTTTTGGCCTTTGGGCGCGAGTTGGGCGTCGGTGACGCCCTCCTTTTTCAGCGTTTTATATATCGACCGCACCTCTTTGACGTTACAGTTGAGTGACATAGTTCATGTTGAAAATGTCATTGCGCCCGTCCGCCTCAGCCAAAGGCTGATGCGCCTCTGGCGCAGGCAGTTTGGCGGAAGGAGCGAAGCGACGTGGCAATCTCCAAATCCCCCCTCGCCCCCCTTTTTCAAAGGGGGGCGAGGGGGGATTTCACGAGATCGCCACGCCCCGCTACGCTAAGGCTCGCGATGACAAATCGTATTTCCCGACACGCTCTAATTATCTCCGTTCAATAGATCGCCCTACTTCTATCAACGCCTTATCCGTTTCGCCAAGTTGCTGATAGATCAGCGCCAGTTTCCATCTGATGGCGGACTCCACCTCTGACGAAGGCTTGAACTCAAGGGCCTTTAAGAAGGCCTCTTTTGCAAGGGCCGGCTCGTCGTGATAGAGCAGGCCATCGCCGGTCCTTGAGAGGAACCATCCAAAGTTATCTGCGGCATCCTGATCGGCCAGCATCTCCGGTGTGAGCGCGAACTCATCTATCATCTTCTTGAAATCGTCGAACTGTGACTTGGCCTTGTCTTTTCCAGCCTGTATGATCCTAATGGGCCTCTCGTAAAGGTGTGCCATTTTCCCCCATGCGGCCTTTGCATCATCCTTTTTGCCGGCGTTCCACAACGACCAGCCAAGCAGATAAAAGGATTTCAGCGGCTCTCCTTGCTGGAGTTTTATTTCGTTCCGAAGATCGCTCGCGGCCGTCTCATATTTTCCCTGCCTTGCATGGATATAGGCCAAAAGGTAGTAGGCTTTGGAGGTCTTGGGGCTTAATGTGATCACCCTGTCCAACACCTCTTCCCCCCTTTGAAGGTCTTTTCCCTTTGACTTGGAGAGGATCAACCCGGCCAAGCAGAGGGCTTGGGGGCTGTCTGGCTCTATTTCGAGGGCGGATTCGGTATATTTAAGGGCCGCCTTGTTGTCTTCATTTTCTGTTTTAAAGATAGCCAAAAAAAGCAGCCCGGCCAAACGCGAATCTTTGTTCTCTGACTCGGCCAGTTTTTTCAATAGATGTTCGGCTAATGCGATATCTTTTAGTGATGATGCAAAGGTTACTCCCCCGGATTCGGTCTCCCCCTTTGATGATGCAAAAGCCATGCCTCCGGACATGAGGCAGAAATCAGAGCCGGCCTCCATGAACCTGTCTGCATCCATAACGGACATTGCAGCCTTTTTTTCTCCACTAGAGAAAAGGGCCGAGGCCAAGGGTGGACGCAGGGAGCAGGACGCAGAGGTCAGGTCGTCGCCGTAATCAAGCGACCTTTTCAGCTGCCCCATGACGTCGAACATCTCGACCTGTTTTCCGGAGACAATGTTTTTTTGTTTTATGGACCTATACAGGTCGCCATAGAGCAGGTGCCGGAGTGCCATGGGATAGAAGCGTCCCTTCTTTAACTCTTCCCCGCCGGGGAAGAAAAATTCGTCTCCGATCTTTACGCCGACTTTATCGAGCTCGAAGCCGAGGGCAACAGTATTCGCAGTCTCCCCCTTTTGCAAAGTGGGTTCAGTTTCAACGAATTGCGGTTTTAGGCCGGCCAGGTCGTAGAGGCCATAGAGCAGGTAGCTATGTCCGAATCCGCCGCTCCACATGAGCGATTCAAGGCCTGTCGTTGCGTACATCGTTGGAATGAACTTGGAATTGAACCACAGGCCAAGCCCGCCGTTCGTTAGAAGATATTCTTGAAATTGTTCGAGTCCGATTGTTGCGAGGCCTGATATCTTCTGAAGCCACTCTTTCTTTTTATCATCGTCAAGCCCCGACCATATTTGTGCCGTGGGAAATTTTGCGAAGTAATAGACACAGAGGGCTGTTTGTCTTTGATATTCCACTGATCCCTTATCCAACCCTTGTCCAGCAAGTATCTCATCGAGCTTGCCGATCGCCTGCTTTGCCGCCCCCGTCACTTTTTCAGATAATGCCTTCATTTCGGGGCTGAAGGGGTAGGCGCTGTTCTCGTCGGTGAGAGGCCATGACATTTGTTTGCCGAGCGACTCTTCAATGACCTTGCGGTGTTTTTTCCAGTTGTCGTAGCTCAAGTCCAGGACATCGGCGGGGCCGACATAGCAGTCTTCGACGCCCTTGAGGGTCGGCGACTTGCCGGGCTCTTTGTAGTTCACCTCGTAGTGACCGTGTTTATCGAAGACCTCGTCGGTTACATTGAACTGCTCCTTCATTTTTTGATAGAGCGTCCAGACAGGTGAAGCTTGCGAAATATGGACGGTTATCTTTTCGCACTGTGGCATTGGCCCCTCCCTCGTATAATGTGTGGCTTATAATAAAGGGGAGTTCTACGCAAGCGAAATCGTCCCGCAGAGCGGGACGATCTACCCAGATAGTGCCATGCCTCGTTCTCGCTTTCTCCCATGCGCCCATATTCACATCTCCCGTCTCTATCAAAGAGGCGTGGCACTTGGCCCGTATTCTCCCATAGCTCCGGTTATACAAAGCGTGGCACTTGGCCCGCTACGCCCATTCGTTGTCTATTTGTTATGCGCGAAATATTCCCGCACCAGCCGGGTCATATATTCATCGCGCTTGGTATAGAGCTCTTTCAGCTTGCGCCGCTTGTGGTTGGCCAGGGCATAGTGTGTGAGGATCGGCAGGGCAATTGTAACGTCGGCATAGGCAACAACGGCGTCCGGCAGTTTGTTCGGATCGACCTTGCCCCAACTGACCGCCTCGTGCGGCGTGGCGCCGGAGAGACCGCCGGTATCGGGCCTTGCATCGGTCACCTGAAAGAAATAATCCTGTCCAACCTCTTTGATGCGCAGGACTTCCTGTATCTGCGGCTCGGTCTGCAACATGAAGTTCTTTGGCGAACCGCCGCCCATCAGGACGACCGCCGATTTTCCGCCGTTGCGCTTCGCTGCGAGGACGTATGATGTCGTTTCATTGACATCGATAGAGGGATTGATGCGCAGTTTATTTCCCTGAAGTTCAACACCGGCCATGTTCATGCCGATGGTGGAGTCGCCCGGCGAGCTTGTGTAGAGCGGGACGTTCGCCCGATACGCCGCCGCCATGACGGAGACGTTGTGATGCCCGCTCTTTTTTTCCCATTCGTTGGCATATTTTCCGATAAGCCAGTGAAGCTCGGCCGTTCCCATCTCTTTCTGAAATTCCGGCTGGATCAGAATTGAGCGCAGTATCTCGTCCGTTGCCATGAGGCAGTCGGTATATCCCAGAAGGACGTCATAAATTCTAACCACGTCATTCTTGCGCAGGTCCGCGTCATCCACCAGATGGCTTCCGACGTGGAGCGGCATGTTGAAGGCGAAGTGCAGGTCGTGATAGAGGTTCGCGCCGGTCGCCACTATCCAGTCCACGAAACCGGCGTTGATGAGCGGAACGATGCATGCCGCGCCAAGGCCGGCAGGCGTTAGTGCGCCGGCGAGGCTCATTCCGACGGTCACGTCGTTCTCAAGCATCTTTTCGGCATAGAGTTTACAGCCCTCTTTCAGCCGCGCGCCGTTATAGGCGTTGAACGAGTTCTCTATCAGATCCGTCAGGGATTCTTTGCCGGTGATGCATTTCGGCATGATCCTCTTTCCCGAAAGGTATTTATGTTTGTTCGGGCACTTCTTGTCCTTCATCCAATCCGGTAGTTCGCTCATGTCTTCTCTCATTCTGTGTGAACGTTTCATTTTATTCTCCTGGGTATGTAGCGCAGACCTTCAGGTCTGCCAATATTGGCAGGTCTAAAGACCTGCGCTACGAACTACGCCACAAACACCACCTTCGCCGGCGGAATGCCGTTGAACCACGTCGTGCTGGCTATCGAATACGCGCCTATGTTCGGCACATAGACCACGTCATTTATATCAAGGTCGGGCAGCTCGACCGAGCGGGCGATGATGTCGTGCGAATCGCACGTTGGCCCGCCCAGCGTCGAGATATGCGTCAGGCCTTTTCTGAACACGTTGTATTGATATTTGCAAAAATCATAAAGAATGCCCGAAAGGGTGCCATAGACGCCGTCGTCCAGATAATACCACGGCTTGTTCTCGCGGATGGATTTGCCGATGACGCGCGTGACAAGCGTGCAGGCCGGCCCCGCGAAGGCCCGCCCCGGTTCCGCAATGACCTTGACAGAGGGGTCGAACATGCGGTCTATCTCTTTTGAGAGCTGCGGCCCGAACCTTGAGAAATAATCCTCGTCGTCGTCGAAGTGCCGGATCGGCATGCCGCCGCCGATGTCTAAGATCGAAAGCGGTATCTGTTTCAGCTTTGCGTCGCGCATGATAATGGCCCCCATCTCGAACGCCTCGATATAGTTCTCAATGTGTGTGCACTGGCTACCGGCGTGAAACGCGATGCCGGTCGGTTTTAACCCCAGCTTGTGCGCCTTGATGAGCAGGGGGATGGCGTCGGTCGGCTCGGCGCCGAATTTTAGCGAGAGCTCAACGACGCTTCCGATGTTCGGTGTCTTAATGCGGACGAGAACGCGCGCCCCGGGGGCGTAGTGCGCTATCTTATAGAGTTCATATTCCGAATCAAAGACGGTGAGTGTGATCCCCTTTGACATGGCGAACTTCATTGTCTCCGGCAGCTTGATGGGGTTGGCGAAGATTATCCTGTCCGGTCTGGCTCCGTGTTTCAGGCAGAGTTCCATCTCATACTGGCTTGCCACATCGAATCCGGTGCCGAGCTTAATGAACGTCTTGACGAGGTCATCGTTCGAGTTGGCCTTGACGGCGTAGTGGGGGATGACCCGCGGAAGGAGCCTTCTGAATTTTTTCACCTGTTCGATAAGGAGTTTCTTGCTGATGATGACCAGCGGCGTGCCGTGGCGTTTGACCAGCGTGTTGATACTGCGCTCGTAGCTCTTTCCGTTCGAGTGTGGCATAGTGGAGAGAGCTTTTAAAAATTTTAGGGGCGATAGTCAACTAAATTGTTCATCCACTCCTTTTCAATTTGAGATGAAGTTTTCTTATAGACCTTTTGAAGGGTTTTATCCAGATCACGAATTTGACCCAATTTAATGAAAAATTTCTTCAGTTTCTTATCTCCATAATTATCTATGAGATAATAAACAAAGCTGGAGCCGACAGAATATGCCTTATAGTTCCTCTGATTTTCCCCAACAGATGCGATTTTCCACGGACCAAAATATGACGTCCAAGACTTAACGTCCTCAAAACTTATCCCCTTTTCACTTTTCATTTTCAACGCTTCACGAATTGAAGTTCTTTTATATGTGTTTTTATATTCATTAAACCACGTTCCAAAAATCGATGCCCAACCTTCATCTATAAATCTGAAGTTTTCTGTATTACTCACTCCCTTAGTCATCTTTCCCAGCGCAACATGGCAGGCTTCATGAGCCACAATATAATCTGGTCCATCGATCATGGCACGAATTAACTCGCTTTGCACATCGAAAGATCCGCCCTTTTCACTAACATATTCAACCGTAATCTTTTTTGGCATATATCTTCCATAAAAACCACGCAGTTCTTTCCAGATATAATCATATCTTTCGATCGGCTGATCATCTACCGTACAAAATTTGGTGCAGGCGAACAAGGGATTTGAAAATGACAATAATGCGATGATTATTATTACATATTTATACATAAACATAGCGCACCCTAAAGGGTGCTACTCCAATTTTTTATAAGCCGCGCAACAGATCGCCGCGGCCAGTGCGTCGGCGGCGTCGGAGGCGGCGACCTCGGGGAGCTTCAGGAGGTTCTTTACCATCTGCGCCACCTGATTTTTATCCGCGTTGCCATAGCCCACGACCGCCTTCTTTATCTCGCGCGTGCTGTATTCGTGGACCGGGATGCCTGAAGACGAGGCGGCGAGCATTGCAACGCCCCGCGCGTGGCCAAGGATCAGGGCCGAGCGGGCGTTATTGGCAAGAAAGACCTCTTCGATGGCCATCGCGTCGGGTTTTGCGGCCTCGATGATCTTCTTCAGTTCCGTGTATATGTGCGAAAGTTTTTCGGAGAGCGACAGTTTCTGTTTGGGGGAGATAACGCCGTTGTCAATGTGGAGGAGGGCGCGGCCATCCTTTTTTATAAGGCCATAGCCGGTCGTCTGTGTCCCTGGATCAATGCCTAGTATTAGCATTTAAGCCAACTTTTCTATTTCGCTCGCGTCTATATCGAAATTCGCAAAGACGTTCTGGACATCGTCGTGGTCTTCAAGATTTTCCATCAGGTTAAGCATCTTCCTTGCCTCGTCGCCGGTCAGCTTGATCTCGTTCTGGGGAACCATCTCAATGGCCGCCGCGATCGGTTTCAGGCTGGCCTTTTCACATGCCGCCTTGACCGCCTCGAACGCCGATGGGTTGGTAATGACATCGAATCCGTTGCCCAGATCACGGATATCTTCTGCGCCGGCGTCAAGGGCGACCTCCATGAGTTTGTCTTCGGTGACTGCCTGGTCGAATGTCAAGACGCCCTTTTTATTGAACATCCACGCGACACAGCCGGCCTCTCCCAGATTTCCGCCGCCCTTGGTCATCATGTGTCGCAACTCGGCAACGGTGCGTTTGGAGTTGTCGGTGAGGCATTCGATCAACATGGCAATGCCGGACGGGCCGTAGCCTTCATAGGTTATCTCTTCGTAAGTAATGCCCTCAAGCTCGCCGGTGCCGCGTTTGACCGCGCGCGTGACGTTGTCGTTCGGCATGTTCGCCGCGCGGGCGCTTTCGATCACGCTGCGCAGCCTTGGGTTCTTATCGGGGTCGCCGCCGCCCATTCTTGCGGCAATGGTAATCTCTTTGATGAACTTGGAGAAGACCTTGCCGCGTTTTGCGTCGGCCGCCCCTTTTTTGTGTTTAATTGTCGCCCACTTTGAATGACCTGACATAGTCTCACCTCTTAAAATTAAGGAGTAGCGGGCTTTAGCCCGCGTTAGTTGACAAGTCATCGCGCACTGAAGTGCGCTACTCCTGCGTTTATTAATGTGCGGGAGGGCTAACATATTAATTTGAAAGTTTAAAGGAAAAAGTGAAAAGGGACATAAGATGCCGGCAAAAGCGCGCGTGAAGGCACACCACCGCATAAAATAGTCCTCCGTATTGTTTTGATAATC
>Ga0209514_10005694_pt1 | contig 15723 bp, 8 predicted proteins | sample Subgrocontami58m_FD_187452 | JGI IMG/M metagenome (GOLD analysis project Ga0209514, IMG submission 187452) | Subsurface groundwater microbial communities from S. Glens Falls, New York, USA - GMW37 contaminated, 5.8 m (SPAdes) (version 3) | ecosystem: Environmental > Aquatic > Deep subsurface >...
GTTTTCGCCAAGCGCTCCACTCCTCGCCTTTGGAACAACAGGGGGCGTGATTCTCGTGAGCAACCTGGCCACCGGCCTCCACTGGAAACTGGAAACGGGTGCGCTTTTCGCCGACCGACTTTCCTTCTCTGCGGACGGAAGTCGCTTGGCAGCTCTGCTCCAGTACGAGTCCTCGAAAGGAAGGGTGGTTGTTTGGGAAACGGAAGGATTTGCGTCTCTCAGCACCAACGAGTGGAACGGGGTTGTCGACGCTAGTTACGGTGGAGGAGCCATCCGCTGGTCGCTAGGCTCGGACAGACTCTGGATTTTATCGGGAGATGGCGTGATGGCCGAACTTTCGGGCGACAGCGGCTCCGTGGTCCGGCTGTCTGTAGCTGAGATGAAGGAAACCGGGTCGGGCGGTGCCCTCGCGGTGTCTCCTTCAGGCGACCGACTCGCCGCCGGCAGGTCTCACATCATCAGCGTTTGGGATGCCCGGACAGGACACCTCCTCAAAAGCCTGGATGCCCATTCCGCCTACGTCGGTGCGCTGGCCTTTTCACCCGATGGCCGTTGGCTGGCCTCCGCATCCGCTGACCAAACCGTTCGCCTCTGGGACACAACCGATTGGCACTCGAAAGTGCTCCGCGGCCACAGCGACGAAGTTCATGCGCTGGCTTTCACGCCGGATGGAACGCGTCTCGCAAGTGGAAGCCGCGACGGCGAAGTGCTGCTCTGGCGCACCGATTCGCATCGGCTATTCGGAGAGCGTGAGCCGCTGCCAGCGGGGGTGGTTGAGGCGGTAGTGGCGCTTGGGAGCCGCAACCTCCTGGCCAGAATGACCAATCAAGCCGTGGTGTTGATCGATACCAAGACGCTGATGATATCCCCACTGCCCTTTGCCGCCCGCAGTTCCCTGATTTGGCCGTCCGGGTTGGCGGTACTGGCGGATGGAGCGAATCGTTTGAAATTCATTGAGGCTGTGGAGTCGGGTTATCGCGTCATGGGCGACATGCAGGGGAAGATCGACCACGGGTATGCTTACTCGCCAAAGAAGTACATTTTTTCCTTCGGCTCCGGCACAAACTCCCTGACATGCGTGTCCCTCGATCCCTTCGGGCTGAGATTCGAACTCTCTGGTGGTCAAGGCGTTCTTGAGGTGCATGGCATAACCGGCGGCGGGCGTGTGCTCTTCGGGATTGACGAGCTGCGCAATATCTTGCTCTGGGACCTGGAAGATCGTCGTCTCTTGCATCGACTCTCGGATCTGGGGGAGGTCGAGTTGGTCGTGACTCCCGACCTCCGGGACATTGTGATTTACAGTTACCGTGAACGCGAAGTTCAGTTCCGTGATTTTGCCAATCCGGAGAAGGTGCTAGCCCGCGTGGTGACCCCATACACAGTTTGGCTCACGCAACGCTTTTCCCCTGATCACCAGTCGCTGGCGGTGAACGTGAACGACACTGGATCGATTCTGCTCTTCGACGTGAAGAGCCGGCGCGTGCAACAAACCTTCCAGCGGCATCTTATGGCGGTGCATAGCATGGCGTTCTCCCCCAACGGACGAAGGTTGGGATCGGGAGGCAACCTGGCGGATTCCGTGAAGCTTTGGGATGTCGAAACGGGGCAAGAAATCCTGAACTTGGCGAGCGGAACCTTCATGAACTGGAACGTCCACTTCAGTGACGATGGAAATCTCATTCTGGCCGGCAACGCAGGCGAAGCGGGTTCGTGGAACCTCTGGAGCGCGCCATCGTGGGCGGAAATCAACGCACGGCCAAAAGGATACGAGTGGTAACCGAGCCGGAATCTGCTAACCTGTCAAATCCGCGTGTCGGGTTTGATGTCAATATCTCGTAATCCAGAGTGAACAGCCAACTCAAACAAAAATCGGGCCAACAGATCACCGCCATGCATCCAACGGACCTGGAAGAGACGATTTTCCACGAAGCGCTCCAGCTTCGTGATGCGGACCAGCGCTCGGCCTACCTCGACCAGGCCTGTGCCGGTCACCCCGAGCTTCGTCAACGGATGGGGCGGCTGCTACAGGCTGCGGATCGAGCGAGACCGTTTTTCGAGAAAACTGCCGCAGGCCTGCCGCCAGATCAGCCCAACGGCCAGGTGACTGCGATCATCCCCATAACCGAAAAACCCGGCGACCGGATTGGCCGCTACAAGCTCCTCCAGCAGATCGGCGAGGGCGGCTGCGGTGTGGTCTATATGGCCGAGCAAGAGGAACCCGTCCGGCGTCGCGTCGCCCTCAAAGTCATCAAAGTAGGTCTGGACACCAAGGCCGTTATCGCCCGGTTCGAGGCCGAACGCCAGGCCCTGGCCTTGATGGACCACCCGAACATCGCCAAGGTTCTGGACGCTGGGGCCACCGAAACCGGTCGTCCGTATTTCGTCATGGAGCTGGTCCGGGGCATCAAGATCACCGACTACTGCGACCAGAACAGTCTTTCCACGCGCGAGCGGCTCGATCTGTTCATCAAGGTCTGCCAGGCCATTCAGCACGCGCACCAAAAGGGCGTTATTCACCGGGACATCAAACCGTCGAATATCCTCGTGACGCTGCATGACGGGGTGCCGGTGCCGAAAGTGATCGACTTTGGCATCGCCAAGGCGACCACCGACCAACGACTCACCGACAAGACCCTCTACACCGCCTTCGAGCAATTCATCGGGACCCCGGCCTACATGAGTCCCGAGCAGGCGGAGCTGAGCGGACTGGACATCGACACGCGCAGCGACATCTACAGCCTGGGCGTGCTCCTCTACGAATTGCTCATAGGCAAGACGCCGTTTGACGCCAAAACGCTGGTGGCGGCGGGGCTGGACGAGATGCGCCGCACGATTCGGGAGAAGGAGCCGGTGCGGCCAAGCACCAAGCTCAACCAGATCCTCGTGGCTGCGAACGTGAGTTCGCTCAAATCTCCTCCCACCGGAAAGCCGACGACAGAGGAAGAAGTCAGAGCCGACTCACGTCGGCTGCTACGAATCAGGGAAACCATCAGGCTGGTGCGTGGCGACCTGGACTGGATCGTGATGAAGTGTTTGGAGAAGGATCGGACGCGACGATACGAGACAGCCAACGGGCTGGCCATGGACATCCAGCGGCACTTGACCAACGAGCCGGTGGTAGCCCGTCCGCCGAGCACGGCTTACCGAGTGCGGAAGTTCGTGCGTCGGAATAAGATGATGGTGATAGCGGCTGGCGCCGTCGCGTTGGTGCTTGTGCTGGGCGTGCTCGTGAGCACTTGGCTGGCAGTGCGTGCCTCGCTCGCCCGGCAAAGGGCCGTCGAGGCTGAACAGAAGGAGGCCAGGCAACACCTGCAAGCCGCCACTGCTCGCGATCAGGCCCAACAGGCCAAACAAGACGCTCTGCACAACCTCTACATCGCGAACCTGAACCTGGCACAGGCGGACTACGACCAGGGAAACATCGGTCGGCTCCCCGAACTGTTGGCCGGGGCGGGACGCGACCCGGGCCGAGGCTTCGAATGGTATTACTTGCAGCGCGAACTGCACCGTGCCCAGAAGACGTTTCGGGGACATTTCGGCGCGCTACGAGGCGTGGCCATCTCCCCGGATTCAAAATCAGTCGTCACCGCCAGCATGGACGGAAACGCGAAGCTTTGGGAGGTTGCGACGGGGCGGGAAGTGCGCACCTTCGTGTTCCAGCAGGCTCGGATGGCGGCCTTCACGCGCGATGGCGGCCGATTGGCCGTAGCCGGCGACAAGAAGGTGATCGTGTGGCATTTGGCGCATGACCGCGAGCTGCTCACCATCACCAATTCCTTCGATAAGAATGTGTGGTGCGTGGCCTTCTCGCCGGACGGTGGGAGAATCGTCATGGGTTTCTACCAAGGCGAAGCCAGCATCATCGTCGATGCCGCCACCGGCGTTCCGCTCAAAGAGCTGCGTAACAGCCCTGCGCGCCCGGAGGGCATTGCGAGCTTCTCCATTAGTTTCTCGCCTGACGGCCGGCGAGTGCTGGCGGGCGATGCGGATGGCTCAGCCCGGATTTGGGACGCGGAAACCGGAGCGCTCCTCCGACGGTTCGAGGGGCGTGGCGGCAGAATCTGGGCCGCCGACTTCAGCCCGGACGGAACCCGCGTGGTCACCTCCCACGATTACGCCCGCGTCGCCAAGGTTTGGGACGTGGCGACCGGCGACGTGACGCATACGCTGAAGGGGCATCTGAGCTGGGTTTTTGGCGCGGCGTTCTCTCCGCGAGGTGACCGTATCTACACGACCGGCCTCGATCAGCAGGTCAAGGTCTGGGACGCGGCGACAGGCAAGGAGCTGGCGCCGCTCCCGAAGTGCCAAAGCCCCGGAATCGCGCGCATGGCCGTTGCCCGGGACGGGCGGCACATTCTGACCGGCAGCGAGAATGGCGAGGCGACCTGGTGGTCGGTCGAGAACATCGCAGGCCCCCGAATTCTCCCGGTCATCCTCTGGCCAGAGGATGAGATGTCGTCACCGCGAGCGTTTGAAGGCCTTGCCCACGGCCCAGCCGCTTTTCTTGGCGCCAACTCGGAGAACGGTTTGGTGGTGGCCGCCGCTCCCGACTTCAGCGTCAAGGTCATGGATTTCAGCACCGCGGCCGAACGCTGCGTCTTGCGCGGACACACAGACGAGATCTCCAAGGTGATTGCTTCCCCCGATCTCAAGTTCATCGCCACCACGAGCTTCGATTCCACGGCGAGAGTCTGGGATGCTCGGGACGGGCGGGAGTTGCTGGTACTGCCCGGACCGGCCGGAGTCGTGCCGACGATTGCGTTTCCACCGGCCATCCGGCGTCCTCGCGCAGGACGCACCGGAGCCGATCTGGCGACCGTGCCGACGGTTGCGTTTTCACCGGACAGCCGGCGGTTGATTGCGACGAGCAACCAGATCGCCCGCGTTTGGCGTCTTTCCAGCCGGCAGCTCGTACAAGAGTTCGACTTTGGCCCCAATTCCGGCGTGAAGGCGTACTCGCCGGATGGGAAGTGGATTGCCGGCAATGTGGGTGATCGATTGACCCTCTGGGAGGCGGCGACGGGTCAGCCCGCGCGCCCGTTGGACGATTCCGCAGGCGTCTTGAGCGTAGCCTGGTCGCCCGACAGTCAGCGCATCGCCGCCGGGATCTGGCCTCGCAAGACAAGGATCTGGGACGTCTCCAGCAGGCGACTGCTCCACGAACTCACCGGGCATCGTGTGTACGGCTTCGCCATGGCATTCTCGCCCGATGGTCGCCGCTTGCTTACGGGGTGCCAGGACGGCACGGCCAAGCTTTGGGAAGTCGCCACCGGCCGCGAGTTGCTCACGTTCGCGGGACATACCGACGGCGTGACCTCGGTCGGCTTTTCCACCAACGGACGCCAAATCATCACCGGCAGCGACGATCAGACCATCAAGATTTGGGAGGCAGCCTCGCCGGAAGACGTCGCCAATTGGCAACAGGAGGAAGAGGAAGCTGCCAAGCGGATCGAAAAGCTGCGGAACGAACGAAACCGGGCCCAGGAACAAGACGCGGCCAAGGCTACCCCGGAGAACAAATGAGAATTTCGCCAGGCAATTCTATTACCCTTTCAGTGCCTCGGATGCGAGCCCCACCCTGACACGGCTTAGCCTCGCCCGACAATTTCACCCGTAAAAAAGGAGCCTGCTCTCCTTCACAGGTGAAGTGTTGCCTCGAACCGGAAAGATTTCGCTGCCATGGTCGGCAGTGAAGCGCAAAAGAACTAAACAAAAACAAGACTCAGGCGCACCAACGCCTGAAAAAAGAAGACATGAAACAAAACCTCATCACAAAACGAGCTGCCACCACGCGATCGCTGGAAGCTGGGGACAAACGGACCTCGGGACCCTCCCAGGCGGTAGCTGGAGCATGGCCTGGTATGTCAATGATGCCGGGGACGTCGTCGGCATGGGCGACAATGCGCAAGGCAACGCGCACCCTCTCCTGGTTGCCACGAAGGGTTCAGCAGCGTTTCAGGTCATTGACCTGGGGACGCTTGGTGGAGAGGAAAAGGCCATGGATTTCACGGTTATAGGCATGGCCATCAACAACCAGGGCCTGGTCGTGGGGCATGCGCACACCGCTGCCGGTCCCCTTCACGCGTTCGCCTGGACGAGGGACGGGGGAATGGTGGACCTCGGAACGCTTGAACCCGGCACATCGAGTGCCGCCATGGGTGTCAACGACCGCGGCGTCATTGTCGGTTGGGCCGGCGCTAGCAGCTTCTGGGGGCCGGATACGGTCGCCGTCGCCTGGATTCCCAAAGGGAACGGGTGGGAACTTACCAAGCTTGCTGACGACTTGAACACGAGCGCTTTTGCGATCAACAACGCCGGCCAGATTATCGGCGGTTACGATATGTATAACCAGCCAAAGGGACTGCGATGGGAGCCGCTCCCCGACGGGAAGGGATGGCGGATGCAAACGATCGAGACGCCGGCCGGGTTCCCGTTCTTCTACGCGGATGCTTCCAACGAGGCCGGACTGGGTGCGGGGTGGGTTGTTCCGACAGATGGGAGCACTTTCACGAAGTCTATCCCGGCCGTTTGGAAGCCGGGTGATGGGCCGGGATCGACGGGGCAGGTCACCGTGCTGGCAACCCTCGCGAATCCGGCCAAAGGCCCGAATTATGCCGACGGCATGAACGACGTGGGTGACATCGTCGGCCTGAGCTCCGATGACAGTGGAACTCAGCAGGCCGTCGCCTGGCGAATCGGAGCGGAAGGGACGGTGATCTCACTCGGACTTCCCGGAGGGGAGGGTCTCAGCGTCAACAACTGGGGTGTGGTGGCCGGGTATGGGTCGGCGACTAACGGTCAAATCCACGCGTTCATCGTGCGGCTCAGACCCGAGTGCCAGGGGCAACTGAGCAACGGGAAGTTCCAGCTCACCATCACCGGCTCCGCCGAGGCACATTACACCATTGAGGCGTGTTCGGATCTACGCAGTCCCTGGCTGCCCATCGGCGATGTGACCGCCTCCGATGGAACAGTCACGTTCACCGACCCGAGTCCTGCCGACGTTGGAGCGCGCTTCTATCGGGCGGTCTCGGCCGGACCGTAACGTGGCACGCCTGCAGATTACAAAACTGTAATGTTCGGGAAACATCCCTGTCATCGCTCCAGGGTCAATGACTTCAGAAATCGAACACACAAACTCGTGGAACGGATAAACGAAAGAATCAGATATGAAAGCGACATTGAAAAAGGCAGTCAACTGGTTGCCGATGTTGGTCTTGGGCGGTGGCATGGCGGTCGCGGGCTCCTCGATGGCATTGAAGCATCTGGCGGAGTCTCCTGAAACCGCGAAGACAGCGCCCATTCATCTCACCGTGGACGAAAGTCCGCTGACAAACGAGGGGAGGACGCCCAGAACCTTTGCCCCAGTGGTGAAAAAGGTGGCCCCGAGCGTGGTTAAAGTCTTCACATCGACCAAAGCCAAGGGCCCCTCGCTCGGCGAGGGAGACGAAGGGCCGGACATGTTCTTGCGCCGGTTCTTCGGTCAGGGCGCACCCTCGCGTAATCCCAACGCGCGGTCCCATGCTCCACGCGAGCACGGCGTCGGCTCCGGAGTCATCGTCACCAAGGACGGCTACATCCTCACCAACAACCATGTCGTGGACGGGGCAGATGAAGTGAAGGTGGCGCTCCAGGATGGGCGTGAGTTCACCGGCAAGGTCATCGGCAAAGACGCCAAGTCGGACATCGCGGTTTTGAAGATCAACGCCGATGACCTACCCCACATCAACATGGCGGACAGCGACAAGATCGAGGTTGGCGACCTGGTCCTGGCCGTTGGCAACCCGTTTGGCATCGGCCAGACGGTCACGATGGGCATGGTCAGCGCTAAAGGCCGCGCTAACATGGGTCTCGACTACGAGGACTTCATCCAGACCGACGCCGCCATCAACCCCGGCAACTCGGGCGGAGCGTTGGTCGATGCCGATGGACGGCTCATCGGAATCAACACCGCGATCCTGAGCAGGACAGGCGGGAATCAGGGAATTGGCTTCGCCGTCCCCACTAACCTGGCCCGCAGCGTCATGGAGAGCCTGGTCGCGGATGGCCGCGTGGCGCGCGGTTATCTCGGTGTCATGATCCAAGATGTCACGCCAGCCCTGGCCAAGCAGTTCAACCTCAAGGACAGGACCGGCGCCTTGGTCGGAGATGTCACCCCCAAGGGTCCCGCCGAGAAAGCCGGCGTCCAAAGTGGCGATGTCGTGACCGAGTTCAACGGCAAGGCGGTCCGCGACAGCCGCAACTTCAAACTCCAAGTGGCGGCGGTCAAGCCAGGTCAGAAAGTTGCGCTCAAAGTGCTCCGGGACGGCTCGGTCAAGAATCTCCAGGCAACCCTCAAAGAACTGCCTGACGCCGAAAAACTAGCCAAATCAGACTCCAACGCAACGGAGGATACCGGCACCCTCAACGGGGTCGGGGTGGCCGATCTGGACGGCAAGACTCGGCGGGAGTTCGAGTTACCCGAGACTCTTCAAGGGGCTGTGGTGACCGATGTTGAGCCGGATTCAGCGGCGCGCGAAGCAGGATTGCAGCCCGGTGATGTCATCCAGGAAATCAACCGCCATCCAGTCCGCGGCGCGCAGGATGCCGTCAAGCTCACTGAGAAAGGCGCTGATAAGACCACCCTCCTGCGGGTATGGCGCGACGGCGGCAGCCACTTCCTGGTGGTGGACGAATCCGGGCGGGGCTAAACCCTGGGGCAGAGCGAGAGGCACCCCTTAATCCCCCTCTCTAACATCAGATGCCGCGCGCGCTTTTGAAGGAAAGTGCGCGTGGCCGTTTTGTTGCGAAGAAAGCCGACTCCCGCGGGCAGGGCTGGTCTCGGGTCCGCTGAGAGAGTCCGAAGCCGCATCCTGTCTCTGAAGGCAGGATAAGCGCGATCACGCTTGGATGATCGGCGTTATGCCAAGGCGCAGATGTCTCCCTGCCAAGGCCAGCCCCGCTAGGGGAGGTATGGTTATAGAAGGAGGCACGTCCCCTCGGCCCCAGCCCCGCAGGGGCGACATGGTTACTGGTTGTGGCCGCACGGAGATCGGCAGGCATGCCGCCCCCTGACGGGGCTGACATCCGGTGATCGTTCATAACGGATCGTGGGGCTCGGGGAAAGCGTTTTTGATCGCCTTGTTCGGGAATTGTCGCTAGGGAAGTGCCGATGAGAATTGTGGTTGCCGTCACCGGCGCTACTGGAGCGCTTTACGCGCAGCGATTGCTGGACAATCTTGACGCCCGACGGCACGAGATTCACCTGGTCCTGAGTCGCTACGCGCCGCAGGTCATTGCTGGCGAACTGTCCAGCGGGCTGCGCTTGCCCGAGGGGACCGTCTCCCATAGTTTCAAGACGATGAACGCCCCGTTCGCCAGCGGGTCAAACGCGTTCGATGCCATGGTCATCATCCCGTGCACCATGGGAACGATCGGGCGAATCGCCCACGGGTTGAGCGAGGACCTCATCCTGCGCGCCGCCGACGTCATGCTCAAGGAGCGCAGGCGCCTGATTCTCGTGCCCCGCGAGACTCCGCTCAATCTGGTCCACATTCGAAACCTGGAACTGCTCCTGTTGGCGGGAGCGACCATCCTCCCCGCCAACCCTTCCTTCTACACCCGTCCGGAAACCATCGAGCAAGTGGCCGACACCGTCGTCGCCCGCGTCCTGGATCACCTGGGGATCGAACACTCCCTGGCTCCCCGGTGGCACGAGGAACCCGAGTAGTCGATCCGGCACGCGCTGATCACTCATCAATGTTCTCCCTGTTTTCGCTAATCCACCAGTGGGGCTCGTTCGTCAGGTTCTCCCACACCGTCTTCGCCCTCCCGTTCGCCATCGCCGCCATGGCTGTCGCCGCGCGCGACAACCATGGATGGCCGGGTTGGCGTGCCTTCCTCCTGATCCTCATTTCCATGGTCTGCGCCCGAACCTGCGCTATGGCGTTCAATCGGATCGTCGATCGCCACTTTGACGCCCAGAACCCCCGTACCGCCGCCCGGCACCTGCCCGCGGGTCGGATCTCCCTCGGCAGCGCCAGCGCCCTCTGCCTGCTCAGCGCCGCCGGGTTGGTCGGAGCGAGCTGGCTCATCAACCCTCTCTGTTTCTACCTCTCCCCCGTCGCCCTGATCGTGGTCTGTTTCTACTCCCTCACGAAGCGCTTCACCGACTTCACGCACATCTTCCTTGGCCTCGCCCTCGCCCTCGCCCCGCTTGGAGCATGGATCGCGGTAAAGGGCAGTTTTGATCTGTTTCCCATGCGCGATGGATACTTGCTCCTGACCCATAGCGCTCTGCTGCCCCTCCTGCTGGCGGTGGCGGTGGTGTTCTGGCTCGTCGGCTTCGACATCATTTACGCCATCCAGGACTATGAGTTCGACCGCGCCCACGGCCTCCACTCCATCGTGGTGCGCTGGGGAGTCGAAAACGCCCTCAAAGCCTCCTTCCTGGCCCATCTGGTCACCTGGGTGCTGCTGGGAGTGTTCGGGTTGCTTTCGCGGTTCCGCGTGGCATACTTGGTGGGCTTGGTCGTCATCCTTGCATGCCTGGTGATCGAGCATTGGCTCGCGCGCAAGCGAAGCCTGAAATGGATCAACGTGGCGTTTTTTCGTTTGAACGCGCTGATCAGCGTGATCTTCCTGGTGGTGACGGTCGCCGAGGTGGTGTTTCCCGCCTTTCGGCTGACCGCCGAGAATTTTCGATGAACTGGCTAATTCAGCACAGCAACCTGCGCGACCTGTTCGACAAAGTAGCCGCGGGCGAGCGCGTTTCGGACACAGAGGCCCAGCGCCTCTTCGAAACGAGGGACCTCAACGCCCTCGGCGCCATCGCCAACCTCGTCTGCCTGCGGAAAAACGGCGATCGGGCTACGTACATCCTCAACCGTTACCTCAACTACTCCAATTACTGCATCCTCAGTTGCCAATTCTGCGCCTTCGCTCGCAAGAAGCGCGATACGGATGGCTTTCAGCTTAGCGTCGATGAAATGGTCGTCAAAGCCAGGGAGGCCATCGACTTGGGCATCACGGAACTTCACATCGTCGGCGGACTCCATCCGTCCCTCCCGTTCAGCTACTACCTGGACATGCTGCGAGCCCTGCGTGCCCTGGCCCCGCGGCTTCAGCTTAAATGTTTCACCGCCATCGAGGTTCTTCATCTTGCCTGGCTTGCCAAGAAGTCGGTCCCCGATACCCTCGTCGCTTTGCGCGAGGCGGGCCTGGACTCGCTCACGGGTGGCGGGGCCGAGATTTTCGCCCCTCAGGTTCGTTCGGCGATCGCACTTGGCAAAGAGACCGCCGAGGAATGGCTCGACGTCCACCGAACCTGGCACCGGATGGGCGGACGGAGCACCTGCACCATGCTCTTCGGACACGTCGAGTCCCTGGCGGACCGCGTTGATCACCTCCGGCGCTTGCGCGAGCTGCAGGATGAGACTCACGGTTTCACCGCTTTCGTACCCCTGCCCTATCAACCGGATAACAACCGGATCCCCGTCCACCAGCCTCCCACCGGCTTCGATGCCCTTCGCACCATCGCTGTCAGCCGAATCTATCTGGACAACTTCGACCACCTCACGGCCTACTGGGTCGGGATGGGGATCAAGCTGGCGCAGGTTGCGTTGAGCTACGGCGCTGATGACCTGCATGGAACGATCCTCGAGGAACACATCTTCCACATGGCGGGAGCCACCTCACCCCAGCTCCAAACCGAGGCGGCCATGCTCAAGGCGATTCGAGAGGCCGGGCGCGTTCCTGTCCAGCGCAACACTTTCTATGAACCCATCAAGGTCTGGGATGGTCCTCTGCCTCCGGAGCGTCCAACCGACGGACAGCACTCGACCGTTCTCGAGGGCAACCTGGCGTCAGCCTGAGTCGTGAACTCACAGGAACAAGCCCTCCCCAAGCTGCGCCTTCTCCCCGCCGAGACGCCGGAGGAACTTGCGCATCGGTTCGATCGGGAGCGACGCGCCCTGCATCTCCAACGCGAAACGGACCTCGAAACCGCCCTCGCCCCTTTCAAGGTTGGCTCGGTGCCCTATCTCAACGCCGTCCCGCTCACGCGCGGCATCGAGAGCCAGGTCACCTTCACGACCCCGTCCCAGTTGGCTGAACTGCTCCGCGCCGACCGGCTCGACGCCGCCCTGGTCAGCGTGAGCGAGGTCCTTTTTTGCGATCGATACGACATCCTCGATGGCATCGCCATTGCCGCTCTGGGTGAGGTCCAGAGCGTATTCCTCGCGCACCGAACCCCACTGGCGGACCTGACAGTGGTCCACTGCGATCCCGCGTCCATAACGAGCGTAAGCCTCCTCCGGGTGCTCCTCGCCGAACAGGGTCTGCATCCCGACTTCGTTCCTCTGCCGGACTACGCGGGCGCGCCGGCCCTCGACGCGGTTCTCATTATCGGCGATCCCGCGCTCGATTTCCTCCGCGCCAACCACGTGCACCAAATCTGGGACTTGGGTGCCGCCTGGTACGAGCTGACCCGCATGCCGTTCGTTTATGCCGTCTGGGCGCTGCGCCGCGATCTGGAAACCGAACCGCTCCGCCGCCAGCTCCGCGAAGTCCGCGACTTCGGCATCGAAACCCTCGACTCCATCATCCAGAGCCGAACTGATTACGACTACGACTTTCGCCGAGACTACCTCACCTGGCACATCCACTATCACTTGGGCTCCGACGAGAAGCGCAGCCTGGCCCGATTCGTCGAACTGCTACGCAAGCACGGCCTCGGTCCCATCTACGATCCGAGGTTCATTATCTGAGCGGTTGTCATTTGGCTTCATTGACCGGAATTTCCTCCGGAGCCAGTTTGATCACGAGCATCCCAGCCCGCTCTCGGACGAATCTGTCTTTGTGCCACAAAGCCACCTTGAACGCGGGCAACGCCGGCAGCGCCGCGACGCCCAGTTCTTCGGCGATTTGACAAGCCGATTGGCCGATGAATGATTCCGGCGCCTTAACTGCCTCGGCGATTAGCGAGCACATTCCGTTGGTTTCCCCCAGCGATTGAAAGAGCAGCCGACCAGCCAGAAGCCTCTCGTTTAGCTCTCCAGCGCTCTCATTCTGCCGGAGCACCTCCAACGCTTTGGCATGCCTGTTGTCGTGACAGAGGATGATGTAGGCCGCAATCGATTGCCAATGGGTCTCCGTCTGTCCCAACCGGGGTTCGACAGCGCGTACCACGTCGTTGGACAAGGGGCACAGCTCGACCAGGAATTCCACTGATTCCCACCAATAACCGATTTTCTTCACGATATCGGGCAAGAAAGGCCGGGCTTCTTGAGGATCGATCCGGCCGATAGCCATTTTGGCTGAGAGAGCCAGATCTTCGATGGTCCACCCGGCTACCTCCGCCTCAGGGTCCGCTACCAGAGATCGTAGCCGGCTTGCTTGCGTCAGCTTCCGCAAAGTAACCAAAGCGCACCGCGCTTCTGGGCCAATTTTCCCGATCGCCAGCAGCTTCTTATCGAGAGCCGCGTTGTCGTGATCCATCAGCCCGGCCAACAGTCCGGGCAAATCGTTGGTCATGGACGACCCCAGGAGAGCGACGGCTTCAGCGGCATTCCTGCGCACCCAGGCATCCGGGGCATTCCAGCCCCGCACCAGCGCCGCCCGCACTTCGGGAGTCGCCGTGCCGATTCGTCCTAAGGCCAAAGCTGCCATGGCGCGGTTGTGGTTCATCTGTTTGTCATCCTCCTGAACTTCCGCCATGTGCCGCCCGAGGGGATCGGAATACGCCGCTGCGAGCTGCGTGCGTGCGGTTTCGGTGTCCGTAAAGACGCCGGCTGCCCCCATGTCCAGAGTCTGAACAAGGGCGGGGAGAGCGGCCTGCGCGTTCGACCCAAAGCGACTGAGAACGAGAGCCGCGCCGTAAACATGACCAGCATCTCGTAAATGGTTCGTCAGCAACGGAACTACTCGCGGCATTTTGGCCAGAACCGAGCCATCCAGGCTCTTCAGAACAGATAACGATCGCGAGATCGAGCCATCGGTGCTTGCGCCCGATAGCCCGCGCTCGAGAGTGCCCAGCGCCGACACCGATGCAGGCAACAACCACCTGACGCACTGCTGCGCATGATGCCTGGACTGATCATCGCCTTCGCCTAACCCGGCGATGACCTGAGGGGCGGCTCGGCGCGCAGCCAGTGGACCGAATTCGGCGATGGCGCGCATAGCCGTCCGCCGCAACTCGACCCGGTCGATGCGTTCTGGCAAGTAGCGCCGCAGAACTGGAGGTAACTTCCACCATAGGCCGAGATAGCTCTTCGACAGGGGCGAATCCCGACGCCGGGCCTCTGCTGCAAGGCATGGAATGACGTCCGGTCCCAGCGCCCACAATTCGTCCATACACGCCTCCCACTTATTGCCAGGCATCATGGCTTGCCTCAGGATCTGGTCCACCCGCCCCGCGAGCGGCCTCGGGGAACACAGACAGACAATTACGGTCAAAGCCGCGAGTAGCACACCGGAACAAACGAGAGACGCAATCTTGAATCTTCTCCAAGACATAAACCGAAAGCGAACAACCCTCTACCCAGACACCAATCGCGCCAGGTTTTACCGAAGAAATGTGCCGCGATCGCCGGTCGCTGTCCAGCAGGAACAGCAGGGACGTGGACGAGCGAGACACCCGCTTGGAAGACTTCTGAGCCTCTCGCCTCTCGTCCACCCACAGCAATGAGCAAAGCCTCGATCAACGCGCTTTCGGGGCCGTACACAGATGGCGTCACTCCCGCGCGATTGGGTAAACGTTCCACGCGGCGTCGGCAAACGGGCTGCGCCGGTAAAACCAGAGGAGTCGCGCGGACGGGTCCTTCGATAGCGCGGGATCGGCGGCAAGCGCTTTGTCGAATTCCACCCTCAGCGACGCATTTTCGGCGAGCATCCTCCGCGCGAGCGGCTCGACGACGTAAGCCTCGGCGTACTCAGTCTCCTCAAGGCAACCGAGAAAGAAGCCCCACCGGAAGAACGACTCGGGCGATTGCGGCTCGAGAAGCAGGACCACGAGATCGCCGAGCGGTTGGTCGGTAGGCACACGAACGGCGCCCGGCGCAAAGACTCGACGCGACCGTTCGCTCTTGAAGGTCGCGGTCACCGGCACATGCCCCTCGGACGGCACGGGCGCGAGCTTTGGATCGACGATGCGATAGATCTCCACGTCCACCTCGCGAGGCTCGGCGAAGCGCTCCATCCGCACGCCGTGGATGGCGAGCCGTTCGATAATCTCCCTCGATTGCGGCGGTACCCAGTAGGCCTTGGGGCGCGTCACGGTAAGCGCGGGCGTGTTCGCCTGCGGGTACGGGACATTGACTGTGATCGGCTTACCCGTCCACTGCGGCACAGCCCCGCCCGCCACCTCCGACTCAACGAGGAGCGATTCGATCGCAAGAAAATCGATGCGCGGCGGTATTCCTTCGTCCGACTTCCAGGCAAGAGGCACGCGCACCGGGCGGAGAGCGCGGTCCGCCGCGATCGCCTGGCGTAGCGTCGCGCCGTCCGAACCGAGCGTCCTCAGCACGGTCTCCATCCACACCTCCATCCCAAGGACGCGCTGGTCGTAGGGTTTCAACGAGTGGTTCTCGACGAGGATCGCCGGGACGTGTCGCAGATCGCCATAGCCGTGCGAGAACCGCGCCGACGAGGTCCATCCCGCGATGCCCTTCCCCACGTCGCGCGAATCGACCGCAAAGACCAAGCGACCCGGGATATGCCCGGCCGCGCGCAAGTCGCGCTCGAGCG
>Ga0209514_10005697_pt1 | contig 15716 bp, 15 predicted proteins | sample Subgrocontami58m_FD_187452 | JGI IMG/M metagenome (GOLD analysis project Ga0209514, IMG submission 187452) | Subsurface groundwater microbial communities from S. Glens Falls, New York, USA - GMW37 contaminated, 5.8 m (SPAdes) (version 3) | ecosystem: Environmental > Aquatic > Deep subsurface >...
GCCACCGGCTCGACGCCACGCGCCATCCGCAACTGGCGCAGCGCTATGCCGCGCTGGCCGGGCCCCTGCCCGCCAGCCTGCCGGCGCCACACCTGAACTCCACCGCGGAACAGCAGCGGACCGCACGCCTGGCGCTGAAACTGCCGCCGGATGCGAAGCCGGTGATCTTCTGTCCCGGCGCCGAATACGGACCCGCCAAGCGCTGGCCGGCAGGGCACTTCGCGGCCCTGGCGAAGCTCGTCGCCACGCCGCAGAACCCCGTGTGGATCGTCGGTTCGGCCAAGGATGCCGCGATCGGCGAGGAGATCGCCGCGCAGGCCGAGGGCACGGCACTCAGCCTGTGCGGGTGCAGCACGCTGGAACAGGCCATCGACCTGATTGCCGGCGCCCGCGCCGTAGTCAGCAACGACTCCGGCCTGATGCACGTGGCCGCGGCGCTGGCGCGGCCACTGGTGGCGCTCTACGGCTCATCGTCGCCCAGTTACACGCCGCCCTTGTCACCGCAGGCGCAGATCGTTTGCCGCAAGCTTTCCTGCAGCCCCTGCTTCAAGCGCGAATGTCCGCTGGGGCATCTCGACTGCCTCAATGGCATCGCGCCACGACAGGTGGCGGACCTGCTTCAGGAAGCCGGCTGAGCATGCCCGAGCAGAAGATCTTCGCCACGCCGCAGGACGCCGAAGCCGCCTTCTACGACGCGCTCGAACGCTGCGACCTGGAGGCCATGATGGCGGTCTGGGCCGAGGACGAGGAAATCGTCTGCGTCCATCCCGGCGGCCCGCGCCTGGTCGGCTACACCACGATCCGCGAGGCCTGGCAGCGCATCTTCGCCGGAGGCGCCAAGCTCAGGCTGCGCGTGTCGCAGCAGACCAGCGTGAACACGCCCTTCGCCATGATCAGCACCCTGCTCGAACACTTCACCACGCAGGACGACCAGAACCTGAGCGCGCCGGTGGCGGCGACCAATGTCTATGTGCGGAGTCCGCTGGGCTGGCGCATGGTCGCCCACCACGCCTCGCCGGTGCCGCCCGGCAGCGTCGCCGACGCACCGCGCGTCCTGCACTGAAGCGGGCCAGCGCGTGCTGCCCTACCAAGCGCCGACCTGGCTGCCCGGCGGCCATGCCCAGACCATCTGGCCGCTGCTGATCATGGGACCGCTGCCGCGCTACCGGCGCGAGCGCTGGGAGACGCCGGACGCCGATTTCATCGACCTCGACTGGATCGCCGGCGCCCACAATGCGCCTTGCGTCGTGCTGTTCCATGGTCTCGAAGGCAGTTCGCGCAGCCACTACGCGCGGCGCCTGATGCACGCCGTGGCGCAGCAAGGCTGGCATGGTGTGGTGGTGCATTTCCGCGGCTGCTCCGGCGAGGCCAACCGCCTGCCGCGCGCCTACCATTCCGGCGATTCGACGGAAATCGACTGGGTGCTGCGGCGCCTGCGCGGGCAGGGCCATCCGGCGCTGTTCGTCGCCGGCGTCTCGCTCGGCGGCAACGCCCTGCTGAAATGGCTGGGCGAACAGGGCGGGCAGGCATCGGCCGTGATCGACGCGGCGGCAGCGGTCAGCGCGCCGCTGGACCTGGCCGTCGCCAACACGGCGCTGTCTTCCGGCTTCAGCCTCGTCTATGCGCGGCATTTCCTGCGCACGCTGATTCCCGCAGCGCGGGCCAAGGACCGGCGCTTCCCCGGACGGGTGGACATGCGCCGCGCCGAGGCCGCGCGCACCCTGCGCGACTTCGACGACGCGGTGACCGCGCCGCTGCATGGCTTCGCCGGTGCCGACGACTATTACACGCGCAGCAGCGCCAAGCCGCTGCTGGCGGCAATACGAACGCCGACGCTGTTGCTGCATGCGGCCAACGATCCCTTCCTGCCGGCCGGCGCCCTGCCGCGCCACGAGGCCCTGCCCGCCGCGGTGACGCTGGAAGTCCATGCCGGCGGCGGCCATGTCGGCTTCGTCCATGGCGCCCCGCCCGGTCGCATCGACTGGCTGCCGCAGCGACTGTTGACGCACTTTTCCGCATATATGCCGGCCTCCATCGGCGTGCGATAATTTCCCTTTTGTCATTCGAGCGTATCCGCCATGCGAATTCCGGCACCCGAGATTTTCAAGGCCTACGACATACGCGGCGTCGTGCGCACCAGCCTGACCGCCGACACGGTGCGCCAGATCGGCATGGCGCTGGGCACCGAAGCCGTGGCGCGCGGCGTCCAGGCCATCGTCATCGGCCGCGACGGCCGCCTGTCGGGCCCGGCACTTGCCGGAGCGCTGGCTGACGGCATCACCTCGACCGGAGCGGACGTGATCGACATCGGCCGGGTGCCGACGCCGATGACCTATTTCGCCGCCCACGAACTCGGCACCGGCAGTTGCGTCTCGGTCACCGGCAGCCACAATCCGCCCGAGTACAACGGTCTGAAAATGGTGCTGGCGGAACAGACGCTTTACGGCGACATGATCCAGGACCTGCGCCGCCGCATCGCCAACGCCGACTTTTGCGAAGGCCGCGGCCACGTGCGTTACGCCAGCGTGCGCCAGGCCTACATCGATCGCATCGTCGGCGACGTCAGGCTGGCGCGGCCGATGAAGATCGTCATCGACTGCGGCAACGGCGTCGCCGGCAGCGTCGCGCCCGACCTGTTCCGCCGCATGGGCTGCGCCGTGACCACGCTGTTCTGCGAAGTCGACGGCAATTTTCCCAACCACCATCCCGATCCCTCCAAGCCGGAGAACCTCGCCGACCTGCAGCGCGCGGTGCGCGACACCGGCGCCGAACTGGGGCTGGCCTTCGACGGCGACGGCGACCGCCTCGGCGTCGTCACCCGGGACGGCGAAATCATCTATCCCGACCGCCAGTTGATGCTGTTCGCCGCCGACGTGCTGGCGCGCAATCCTGGCGCCCAGATCATCTACGATGTGAAATGTTCGCGCTGGGTGGCCGAGTCGATCCGCTTCCAGGGCGGGCGGCCGCTGATGTGGAACACCGGCCACGCCCTGATCAAGACCAAGCTCAAGGAAACCGGCGCGCCGCTGGCCGGCGAGATGAGCGGCCACATGTTCTTCAAGGAGCGCTGGTACGGCTTCGACGACGCGCTCTACACCGGCGCACGCCTGCTGGAAATCGTCTCGCGCTGGGATGACGCCAGTTGGCCGCTGAAGCACCTGCCCAAGGCCATCTCGACGCCGGAACTCAACCTCAAGATGCAGGAAGGCGAGCCCCATGCCCTGGTGGCCAAACTGCGCCAGGGCGGCAGGAAGCTTTTGCCCGGCGCGCGCGAACTGATCACCATCGACGGCGTGCGTGCCGAGTATGCCGACGGCTTCGGCCTGGCGCGCGCCTCGAACACCACCCCGGTCGTCGTGCTGCGCTTCGAGGCCGACAGCACGGCCGCGCTGCGGCGCATCCAGGACGAGTTCCGCGCCGCGCTGCGCGCGGTCTGGCCCGGCATCGCCATCGATTTCTGACCGAGCGAAGCCGAACGGCCAACGGTGGCCACATGTAGAGCAGCGGATTGACCGCTGATACAGAATTCTGTATCGTCGCCGAATGAAAACGACTCTCGACATCAACGATGCGCTGCTCGCCAACGCCAAGGCCCTGGCCGCGCAGCAACGGACCAGCCTGACGCGGCTGATCGAAGAGGGCTTGCAGCTTCGCCTTCGCTCCACCCATGTCGCAACAAAAGCAGTCAAACGCAGGATTCCCGTCTTCAAGGGGCGCGGCGGATTGGTTGCCGGCCTGAATCCGACCAGCAACAAGGCAATGCTGGATGCCGCCGACGATGACGCCTGACGTCAATGTGTTGATTGCGGCCTCACGCAGCGATCATCCTCACCACAAGGCAGCATTCGCTGTTCTGGACCAGGCCCTTGCGGCATGCGCCGATGGCGCAAGCCTGAAGCTGATGCCGATGGTCGTGGCCAGTTTCTTGCGATTGGTCACCAATCCGAGAATTTTTGTTCAGCCGACGCCCGTGGCAGATGCGATCGGCTTCGTAGACGCGCTCGCCATGGTGCCGGGCGTTGAGATGCCTCCGCTCAGCGCCGAGTGGCCCATTTTTCGCCAACTCTGCACCGAGAAGAAACTGACCGCCAACGACATCCCGGACGCTTGGCTCGCGGCGGCAGTGATCCACCTCGGCGATCACCTCATCACGTTTGACACCGACTTCAAGAAGCTGCTGCGGCGAACACAAGTGACTGTACTCAACCCCAACTGATTCCTGCCGGTCGGATTTGGGCAGTCACCGGCGGCACTGTGCCCTTAGCCGACGGTCGCGAGAATTGGGAGCGGCCATTCCCCAGGAATGCGAAAAATGCAGAAGCAGACATTCATTCTGCGTAAGTGATATTCTCGCCTGAGCTTCGTCGATGCTACTGGTGCGGACAGTCCCCGACCTATATTTTCCAAACTCGGCTGCCAGTTGCCGATGGCGTATTGCCGCTGCCGACATTCCAATCCCGGATTCAATCAAGAATCCCGGCGAAAACCCTATCCCTTATCACGATAGCTTTCTGATTGGCTTGCTGAGCTTGGGTAATTGCAGCATCACGCTTAACGACGGCGCTTTCATTGAGTTCTTGAATTGATTTCCATGTGGCGTCGCGCTTCTTGATGGCCTCTTTATTGGCAGCACGAATTTCCTCATTGAATGAGGCTGTAACTTCTTTTACCCTTGCTACGGCCTGAGGATGGTTTGTCGGAGCGCAGGTAAGTTGAAGAGCGATTGTCGCGCCTCCGACCACAACGGTAGCAGCAATGACCGTCGGAACAAGAATCGGACTAAGGAGAGTTCCCGCAACATAGCCGCCAGAACCAGTCAAAATATATCCACCACCGCTATGTGCAACAAACTGCAGTCCGGTCGCACTAAGAATTGCAGCAGCACCAGCGCCAGCGCCTCCCGCAGCCGCAGTGATTCGATTCACCATCGCGCTCTGACTTGGAGCATAAGAACAAACGACTTGAGTGGTTGTTGCCGCATTGGACGTAGATAAGATGAATGCTAATGCAGCACCCACGAACAGCCTATTGGTCTTCATTGGTGGGATCCTTCTTATGGATGAAAAGGTACGCGGCTTTCAAACCACCAAAGTGGTCGCTACCGTTCTCATCGGCACCGCAGGTTAGCTCTTGATAGATGACTTTCATTGAGGAGGGCCTTGCTTGGTCTTTTGGAAGATCTTCTTGAGCAGCATCTCCGAGACTTTCCGCGCTATCTTTCCGCTCCCTGGGAAAGGTGCCTTGCTTGCGAGTTCCTCCACCAAGTCAGGTACGTGCCTGACCGCAGCCTTCGCAACCGCATCAGGAACACCAATTCGCTTCATAAGGCTATAGGCCGTTTCATTCACTTTCCTACGGTATGTATTGGGTAGCCCAGCCCAGTCAACGAAATCGTTCCAAACTCTAAACAAGGCATCAGCAAACGAAATGCCGGAACCCTGACCGTACAGAACGAATGGTGACGCAAGAGCGTGCTCCGTCATCGCGTCAATCAGTGCCAGCTTCGACTGAACACGCAGCGGCGCGAAATGCTCCTCAAGTGCTCCGCCATTAGCAAAGCAAGTCGAGACTATGGCTGCATACCTGAATCGCTCGAACTCTGCCTGGTTCCTTTTCACCCAGGCGTTCATGGGAGATTCGTTCTCGCATCCGGTTACGGCAAGGACTACCGGGATACGGCCCTGAGTCAACTTCGTTACGAAGAAATCGAAGTCCTCTTCCTGTTCCCTGGTTATCCTTGACGCTCGTGCAACGTGCACCAAAAGGTTGTATCCATTCTTGGATCGTTCGAGCAATTCGACAAGCTGCAATACTGCCTTGTCAGCGGGTACAGTCCCATGACTACTTTCGTGAAGACCCGCCGTATCAATCAAATTAATCGCGGTTCCTGCATGCACGAACGAACCATAAAGGTGTGATTTCTCCGTTACGCCTCTTGCGCCATTGTCGGTCGGACGACTTCTGCCAGATAGCGTATTGCAGAGGCTAGTCTTTCCCGTCCCTGTTGCACCGAAGACTAGAATCCGAATCGTCGTCATTGGACTGGGGTCCGGAGCAATATCTGATCCGGCAGATGCCGTCGGTGGAGATTTCTTAGTCATGTTTGACATGTGGCGTTGGCGTTGAGCGGCGTACCTCCTAAGCACCCACCACAGGATGACGCCGACTACCAGAAGGGGAAGCACTGCGAGCGGCATGGCGGCTTGATTATAGTGAGTTGAAATGGTGAGGATATGGGAAAAATAGTCCTGACGATACTGGGTTGGATTGCGAACAAGGTTGGCCTTCTGATAATGGTTCTCTTACTATTTATCGCAGGAACCTATCTGAAGAATGAGTTCGATAAGCTAGAGCAAGCAAGGAAGGACAATCAGCGCGGCTCAGATATCTATGCGGAGACCGACCCGAACAACATCACCAAATCCTTGCAAAATGTTCTTGGAGGCGAGTTACCCAGCGCACAAGCCTCGCTAGCTGAAATTGGGCTGGTGCGAGAAAGACTGCACGCCACCCGCAATAGCAAGAAAATCGAGCGAGATAAAATTGAGAAGGACGCAAGCCTTTTAGAACTCAAAGTACCGGTTAGCGCTCCTTCCTTGCAGTTACTAAAACTCGACGTTGATATCGAGGTTCTTGATCAGGCTGTTCGACATGTTTCCGAAATTGAGAGGCGCGCCCGTGACATTTCCATGTGCGTGCGAACACCCAAGGTTTCATGCGGTAACCAGATTTGGCAGCTCCAAACACAAGTTGCCCAGCATGGTGCCAATATCAACGCTTGGAACAATCAGATTCAGGGTATTCGTGCCCAAAACCCCATTCTGGCAGGGCTATGTACGAGCGTTGACGGAAATGCCATTGGTGCGCTTCCCTGCAGGCAGATCGCGGTTCATCAACAGGCTATAGCGCTCGCGCAGAACCAACTTCTGCAAGCTAGCACGCGTATCAACGATCTAAGGCAAGCAGAGAAGGCCGCCAATGAACCCTTTTCGTTCACGTTTAGATCTGTGGCGAGTATTGAAGCTAAAAGGGCACTATTACGTTCCCATTCAGATCAACTGGAAACCTGGTTAGCCAAGAACTGGCTCGAACAATCTATCGGCTTGGTCAAGAGCCAGCTCTTGTATGCAGTATGGACATTGCTTGCAGCTATCCTCACCCCATTGTTGGTCAGGGCAGGAATGTGGGCAAGTGCAAAAGCAGGAAGACATCTGGGCAGCATCAGCATTTTTCCTGATTGCGACTCAAACATACTTGTAAGTGAATCATCCACGAACTGCGCAGTTGATCTCACCGTCGGAGATGAATTGCTCGTCCATCCCGACTACCCTTTGAGCAAATCAGACGGTCTCCAAAGTACGACCCAAGCAATTCTGGACCGAACTAAGCCCTTGGTAAGTTTGGCCTCAGGCATGTTTTACCTGACACGAGTGGACACGCAAACTGCCGGCACTGCGGTCGTGTCTGTACCCCAAAGCGATCCGTTGTCTCGTCTTTCCGTTGTCGACTTGCCAGAGCACTCGTCTCTCGTACTTCGCCCTCGATACTTGGTAGGAGTCGTACAGAAGAAAAATGGACCGTTGACGATTACTAGTCATTATCGGTTTTTCAGTTCGGCGAGCTGGCTGGCCATGCAATTTCGGTACATTGTCTTTCATGGGCCGGGGAAGGTCATCTTGAAGGGCGGCCAGGGAGTGATCGCAGAGACAGTCCAATGTTGCCTAGAGAGCAATCGCCATCTCACTATCGGATACACGGCAAATCTTGCGTACAGCGTGATCCGTCGGTCCGATTTCTGGCCATTCGTGTTTGGGCACGTCTTTCTCGGTGGAGAAAGGTTCGCAGGACAGAAGGGAATTGTGTTGTCGAGTGCTACTCCAAGCTCGATGAACAATGTTCGAAGCAGCCAAGGCGGTCTTCCAAATTGGCTTGACGCACTGATGAAGCCCTTTGGCTTTTGATTCCCGAATCACTGTGCTTTCGCATTTGAACGATGCTTGATAGTTCAAGATCTTTCACGGCAGCGTTTGCCAAGACTTGGCCTAATGGCTGGCTCGATCCAGTCGCCATGGATCGCCCCACAGGCACACTACAAGCAGTTGACGCAATGAAGACGCAGTTGCGGGAAACGACGACGGGTGTCTTCCTGATACCGACAGAGAAGCGTGAGCCAGTCGGTCACTGTTTCCACAATCGTGATGCTAAGGGGCAGGAGCTTTCATTTGATCTACGCGTTCTGCAACCTTAACAAAGCGTTTCTTTTGCCTACCGTCATGGGACAATTTTGTCTGCATTTTTTCCAAGTCGCTGATGACGATAGCGACGTCCGCGTCCGCGTCCGCGACCTCGCCTCGCTCACGAAGCTGCTTTTCAACAAGTTGATATAGCTGATCTGGATTCGAAGCGCCCGACGTTTTCGAAGTCCCATCACTCTGACGCTCTTTCACTATGTCATCAATGTCAGATAGGATTCGCTTCGCTGGTGTCGAAAGATACCTTTCGCGAATCACCTGATACGCAGGATCGTCTGCAAGCGCCCTATTTAAAACAAATATAACAAGCCAAACAAACAACACGATGGTTGTGGCAATGGCGAGGCCCGTTGCCAGAAAAAGTGGCACTCCCAATAGCGGAAACGCAATGATCAACGCAAGTTGAACAGTCCAACTTCCGAGAACACTGACGATGAGAAATCCGAGTAGGGTTGAAAGCGCCGCAGCAGCACCGACTAAGAGGAGTTGTCTACTCGCTTCTAACCTGTGCCGTTCCTTCATCAGGTGAACGAAGAACTCTATGAATATTGGCACTGCCGCTAAGAACTCCTTTATTTGATAAGCCCCAATCTTGGATATTGCCGAAAAGACCCGCACCAGATCAGTCCCTGCAGACTGTGCGGTTTCCTTCGATGCTTTGAACATGAATGCGAACAGGCGGGTCAGTATGAATTTCGAAAGCATTTTGTTTCAGTGATCGTTGTGAGTTAAGTGAACGGTAGAGTCTAAACGACTCGACGGCGCCGATTGTCGGTAACGCTGCATAGCCCAAGTTCAGGCGGGCGAAGTTGGTGGCGCAGATTGAATGGCGGCTATGGAAAACGGCCCTGGTTGAATGGCCGCAATGGGAGCAACTCTCCCACCGGCAGGTTGTGGCCGAATGCGCTCATTAGGGTTTCGCAGCCGCGCAAGTCTTATCGCTGCATTGCGGTCGCTGGTGTAGCGAGCCTGAGCGCCGCAATGGGGCACATCGGCCCGACACCATCAAAAAAGCGATACGTCCGCTATTCGATTCGACCAACCAGAAAACTTCAGGCCCGCTCTTCGACCCAACTCTTGACGGAAGCCAGTGCCGCCGGCAGTGCCGCCGGATCGGTGCCGCCGGCCTGCGCCATGTCCGGCCGGCCGCCGCCCTTGCCGCCCACCTGCTGGGCGACGAAGTTGACCAGTTCGCCGGCCTTGATCCTGCCGGTGAGGTCGGCGGTGACGCCCGCGATCAGGCTGACCTTGCCGGGGCTGGTGCTGGCGAGCACGATGGCGGCGCTCTTGAGCTTGTCCTTGAGCTTGTCCAGGGTTTCGCGCAGCGCGCCGGCATCGGCGCCTTCGAGCGTGGCGGCCAGCACCCGAATCACCAGCCCATTTGCGCCTTTGACGTCAATGGCCCGGTCGACCAGGTCGTCGCCCTGCGATGAAGCGAGCTTGCCCTTCAGCGCGGCCAGTTCGCGCTCCAGCTTGCGCACCTGATCGAGCACCGCGGCGACGCGCGACGGTACTTCCTGCGGCAGGACCTTCAGGTTGCCGGCGGCGGCGGTCAGTGCCGACTCCATGCCCTGCAGGTAATCCAGCGCGCGGTCGCCGCAGACGGCCTCGACGCGACGCACGCCGGCGGCGACGCCGCCTTCGGCGAGGATGCTGAAGAGGCCGATGTCCCCGGTGCGACGGACGTGGGTGCCGCCGCAGAGTTCGCGCGAGGAGCCGATGTCGAGCACGCGCACCTCGTCACCGTACTTTTCGCCGAACAGCATCATCGCGCCCAGCTTCTGCGCTTCGGCGATCGGCAGGATGCGGGTAGCGCAGTCCGTGTTGGCGAGGATCTCGGCGTTCACCAGGTTCTCGACGCGGCGGACTTCCTCGCGGCTCATCGGCTGGGCATGGACGAAGTCGAAGCGCGTCTTGTCCGGGTCGACTTGCGAACCCTTCTGCTGCACATGCGCGCCGAGCACTTCGCGCAAGGCCTTGTGCATCAGATGGGTGGCGGAATGGTGGCGCACGGTACGCGCGCGCGCCAGGGCGTCGACCTTCGCCGTCACGCCGTTGCCGACTTTCAGGCTGCCGGTGCTCACCACGCCGTGATGGCCGAACACCGCGGCCTGGATCTTCTGCGTGTCCTCGACGGCGAAGATGCCGTGCGATGAACGCAGCTCGCCACGGTCGCCAACCTGGCCGCCGGACTCGGCGTAGAAGGGCGTGTCGTCGAGCACGACCACGCCCATCTCGCCTTCCTTCAGTTCATTGACGGCCGCGCCGTCCCGGTACAGCGCCAGCACGTTGCCTTTCGCTTCGAGCCCCTGGTAGCCGTGGAAGGTGGTGGCGGGACCGTCGTAATCGAGGTTGGCCGCCATCTTGAACTTGCCGGCGGCGCGCGCCTGCTCCTTCTGCCGCGTCATGGCGGCATCGAAGGCGGCGCTGTCGACGCTCATCTGGCGTTCGCGGCAGATGTCGGCCGTCAGGTCGAGCGGGAAGCCGTAGGTGTCGTGCAGCTTGAACGCCGTCTCGCCGTTGAACTGCATCAGGCCGGTCTTTTCCATCTGTTCCAGCTCGGCTTCGAGGATCGCCATGCCGTGCTCGATGGTAGCGAAGAAGCGGTCCTCTTCCTGTTTCAGCACGTCCATGACGCGCGCCTTGCCGTTGGCCAGTTCTGGATAGGCAGCACCCATTTCGGCCACCAGGTCGGGCACCATGCGGTGGAAGAAGGCGCTGCGCGCGCCGAGCTTCCAGCCGTGGCGGATGGCGCGGCGGATGATGCGGCGCAGGACGTAGCCGCGTCCCTCGTTGCCGGGGATCACGCCGTCGGCGATCAGGAAGGAACAGGCGCGGATGTGGTCGGCCAGCACGCGCAAGCTTGGGCTGTCCATGTCGGCGCCGGAAGTCTCGCGCGCAGCGGCCGCGATCAAGGCCTGGAACAGGTCGATTTCGTAATTCGCATGCACGCCCTGCAGCACCGCCGAGACACGCTCCAGGCCCATACCGGTGTCCACCGACGGCTTGGGCAGCGGATGCATGACGCCGGCCTCGTCGCGATTGAACTGCATGAAGACGTTGTTCCAGATCTCGATGTAGCGGTCGCCGTCCTGGTCTTCGCTGCCCGGCGGGCCGCCCCAGATGTGCTCGCCGTGGTCGTAGAAGATCTCGGTGCAGGGGCCGCAGGGACCGGTGTCGCCCATCATCCAGAAGTTGTCCGAGGCATAGCGCGCGCCCTTGTTGTCGCCGATGCGGATCACACGCTCCTCGGGGACACCGATCTCGCGGGTCCAGATCTCGTAGGCCTCGTCGTCCTCGGCATACACCGTGACCCAGAGTTTCTCTGCCGGCAGCTTGTAGACCTCGACCAGGAGTTCCCAGGCGTATTTGATGGCGTCGCGCTTGAAATAGTCGCCGAAGCTGAAATTGCCCAGCATCTCGAAGAAGGTGTGGTGGCGCGCGGTATAGCCGACGTTTTCCAGGTCGTTGTGCTTGCCGCCGGCGCGCACGCATTTCTGCGAGGTGGTGGCGCGGTTGTAGCTGCGCTTGTCGAAGCCGAGGAAGACGTCCTTGAACTGGTTCATCCCGGCATTGGTGAACAGCAGCGTCGGGTCCTCGTGCGGCACCAGTGAACTGGAAGCCACGACCTGATGGCCCTTGGAGGCGAAAAAGTCGAGGAAAGCTTGGCGGATTTCAGAACTTTTCATGGCGTAAGCGCAGCCTGGGACGCAAAGCCGCGATTTTACGCGATGAAGGCCGCGCCCGCGCGGGGCGGGCGGGCCTGTGCGGCTGCCGGACTTACTTCTTGCGCGCCGGGCGATCCTTCTTGCCGTCGTGGTTGCGGTCGCGCTGGCGGTCGTGCTTCTCTTTGGCGATGTGGCGGCTCTGCTTGTTCTCGGCCTTCTGCAGCCGCGCACGCTCCTTCGGCGTTACCTTGCCGTCGGCCTTGGCCTTGTCTTCCATCTTCTGCACCCGCTCCTGGCCTTTCTTCAGGCGCGCCGCTTCCTTGCCGGTCAGTTGGCCCGAGGCCACGCCCTGGTCGATGCGCTTCTGCTGGTTGGCCTGGCGCTGGTCAACATTGGGCGTCGCGGTTTGCGCCATGACCGGCAGGGCAAAAGCGGCGAGAACGGCGACCAGCAGGCTGGATTTGATGTTCATTTGTGCTCCTCGTGTTTGGCATGGGACAACCCCATGCGCAGAATAACGCCCCGTTGCCAGGAAAGCTGACCGCGATATGTAAGGAAAAATGTGCCGCGCTTACATTTCAGAGGGCAGCCAGAGATCGGGACGGTCGGTGAAGACGGCGCCGACTCCCTGCGCAAACAGGCGTGCGGCTTCCTCGCGCCGGTTGACGGTGTAACAGGCCAGCGGCACCCGCGCCTCGCGCAGGGCCTCCAGCTTCGCGTCGGTCAGCGCGGGCGCGGCGAAATGCAGTGCCAGCGCCCCGGATTCAGCCATGCGCCGGCGCCAGTCGTCCGGAATCGACTCGAACAACACGGCACGCGGCAAATGCTCCGCTGCCGCCGCGGCGGCGCACAGGGCAGGCAGCGAGAACGAGGACAGGAGAACCTCGCCGGCAGCGGCCGCCGCATGCCGGGCGACGATGCGTCCGGTCTCTGTTTCCCGCCCGGCCGAGGGCTTGATCTCGACATTGGCCCAGAGGCCGAGCGCCGCGCAAAGTTGCAAGGCCTGATCGAGAGTCGGCGCCGGCTCCCCGGCGAAAGCCGGATGATGCCTGGCGCCCGCATCCAGCACGCCGAAGCGGGCCGCATCGAGTTCGGCCACCGGGCCGCGCCCGGACGTGGTGCGCTCCAGGGTGTCGTCGTGGATCAGCACCGGCACGCCGTCGGCGCTCAGCATGGCGTCGAACTCGACGCCATGACAGCCCAGGCGCGCTGCCAGGCGCAGGCCGGCCAGGGTGTTTTCCGGCGCGAGGGCGCCGCCGCCGCGATGCGCAATGATGCGCGGGTAGTCCACTACTTCTTGCGCGCCGCGGCCACGGGCTTGGCGGCAGGCGCGATGGCGGCGTTGACGCGGCGCACGGTGTTGTCCAGCGCCTCCTTCGCCGCCCGATCGGTGGTCCACACGAAAGCCACCTCCTCGCCGAGGAACTCATGCAGGCGATCGCGGATCGGCCCGTGCTTGGCCCGCGTGCTGCCCTTGCGCGACACCGACAGGCGCTTCTGCGCCGCATCGAGCAGCGGCTGCGGAATGCCCGAGTCGCGCAGGGCGGCAACCGCCCCCGGCGTCATCGGCAAATAGCTGGTGAGCTGCACCCACTCCTTCTGCACCTCGGGGCGCAGCAGGAAAGCGATGAAGCGGGCCACGAGCTTGTACTCGTCCTTCCTGTGTCCGGCCAGCACCCACAGGCCGGCGCCGTCGGGCAGGATGTCGGCCGGCTTCGCCGCATACACGTCGTCGTAGTGCGGCAGGGCGTGGATGCCGACATCGATGCCGGCGCGCCGGGCGGTGGCATACAAGGACGATTCCCCGGTCAGCATGGCGCATTCGCCACTGAGGAAGCGCCGGTTGCCTTCGCGCCCGGGCCCCGAGTAGTGAAAGTAGCGGCTCTTCTGCCAGCTCGCCAGCAACGCCAGATGCTTGACATTGACCATGCCGTTGACCAGCACCTTGTCCGCCGTGCCAATCTTGCCCACGACCGGCTCGCCGGCCTGCGTCGCCACGTTCTCGGCATGCACCCAGGCAAAGCGCGTGGTGGTGAGCGGGCACTTGCCACCGCGGTCGTAAATGTCGCCGGCGACCTTCTGCAGCTCCCACCAGGTCCTGACCGGCTGGTCGGGATCGACGCCGGCCTTGCGCAGGGCCGTGCGATTGGTAAACAGCACGGGCAGGGAAAGCGCCAGCGGCAGCGCCTGGATGCGCCCGCTGGCGTCGTCCACCGCGTCGGCGACCTGCGGATAGAACTGCGCGGCATCGAACTTCTGGCCGGCTTCGCGCAGCACCTCGTGCAAGGGACGGAAGCGCGGCCGCGTGCCGAAGAACTCCATGCCGTCATCGGGATCGAGCAAGGCCAGGTGCGGCAGCGCGTGCCGGTTGTCGACGCCGCGCAGGTCCTGCAGGATCACCCTGCCCTTGCCCTTCTGTTCGTCGTTGAAGCGCAGGACCTGGGTCGCCAGGGTATCGAGCGCCTTGCCGTCGAGGTCGTGGCGCAGGCCGATGTCCTGCGCCAGGAGCGGCAACGCCAGCCCGCAGCCAATCAGGGTCGCCAGAATATTTTTCATGCCCTTTTCCGTCAATCGTCAAAACAGGAGAAGTTTATACGCGATAAAGGCGCGACCCCGTCATTGCTTGTCGACTACCCTATTGGCGATCATCTGACCAGGAGGCCGGGCTGTTCGCGCCCGCCGCGGAAGCGCCATGAATACTGCGCAAGGAATCGCACTGCTGGTTGCGGCCGCCAACCTGCTGCTGGTGCTGCTCTTCCCGCCCCATGACTACGTTTCGATGTTGCTCGGCAACATCCCCACCTTCGACGGCTTCTACTTCGTTTTCGCCGGCGAGGCGCATCGCGTCATCAACAAGAGCTTTCTCACGCTCGAAATCATCGTCGTCCTGATCAACGCCTGCATCGCGATCCTGCTGCTGCGCAGCGCACCGGCGCAGCAGCGACAACAGCGCGGCGGCAATCGCAGACAGCGGGCGGTGCTGGCCCTGGTGGCGGTCAATCTGGTGCTGGTTTTGCTGTTCCCGCCCTTCGAGGTCTTTTCCGCCATCACCAAGGCGGCGCTGCCGACCTTCGAGGGCTTCTATTTCGTCTTCGGCGACAACGCCATGCGCCAGATCGTGAGCTCGATCCTCTACATCGAAGTCGTGCTGATCGTCGTCAATGGCGCCCTGCTCTGGCTCCTGTTCCGCGACAAGACGGAAGCCGAACTATCGGCGGACCAGATGCGCGACCTGGCGCAACAGCTCCGCAGCGGACAAAAGAAGTAGCCCGACCGGGCTTTTCCGGCGCCGCCCGGGCGCTCCGGCGGCTTGTCTTCGACGCCATCTTCGGTATAATCCGCCCCTCTCAAGCGCCCGTAGCTCATCTGGATAGAGTACTTGGCTACGAACCAAGGGGTAGGGAGTTCGAATCTCTCCGGGCGCGCCAGTACAAAAAGGGCCTGCAGAAATGCAGGCCCTTTTCATTTGTGCCCTTGCTACCATGGCGGGCCGCGGGCTGCCGATTGCTGCCCGTACAGCGTAGAGGCAGCGTCATGGTCACTCTGGATTTTCTGGTCCGCAAGGACCACCTGGCCACCACCGAATTGCGCGAGACGGCCGAAAGCCCGCTCGCCGAGGGCCAGATCCGCCTCGGCGTCGACAAGTTCGCGCTCACCGCCAACAACATCACCTATGCCGCCTTCGGCGACACGATGAACTACTGGGATTTCTACCCGGTGCAAGGCGGCTGGGGCCGGATTCCGGTCTGGGGCTTCGGCAGCGTCATCGAATCGAGGTGCCCGGATGTCGGTCCCG
>Ga0209514_10005701_pt1 | contig 15708 bp, 18 predicted proteins | sample Subgrocontami58m_FD_187452 | JGI IMG/M metagenome (GOLD analysis project Ga0209514, IMG submission 187452) | Subsurface groundwater microbial communities from S. Glens Falls, New York, USA - GMW37 contaminated, 5.8 m (SPAdes) (version 3) | ecosystem: Environmental > Aquatic > Deep subsurface >...
AACAATAAGATTCGAGTGATCCAAAGAAGGGCTTACGGGTTACGTGACGAGGAGTATCTCCGACTGAAAATCCTTACCTGTATGCTCAAGGAGATATAAAATGACCCATACGACTACACGATGACCCATTTCAATTATGATAAATAAGAAAATGTAGTTCACACAAAGACAATTACTATTAGGAGGTGAAGTGTTTTATCATACAACATCAAGATTTAATAGTTGTGTAAGTTAGGTAGAGTGTAAGCAAAACCCAACAGCAAGCAATTGTAGTTAACAGAAATGTTGGACTTCCTTTCTCAATCCAAACTGAGAAACTTGGCGAGACATCCTTCAGACCAAAGCAATTGCGCGCTTAAAAAGAATTATACACAATGTAAAAGGAGGAGAACGATTCAATGATTAAAAATAGATTTGGCTCATTTCTATTTTCTTTATTTACAAAGAGGGTATCAGGTTTATTATTGAGTATTACTTGTTGTTTTTTGTCATTACAAACATTTGCTCAAAATATCGACAGTAATTCCCAAAAGGAAGTTGCTAAATATGACACTTGGTCTGTTTTTATTAATTATTCGGAAATCTCTAATATCCGATGTCAGGCAAAAACAATGGCAATATCTGAAGAAAAGGATTATTTGGGTGTGGTAACAATTTGGAAAGAGAAAGACATCCCTGTAGCAGAAGTGGGTCTCTTCAATGTAACTACAGACCTTATTGGCATTCCTTTGAAAAAAGAACCCAGCATTCATACGCTAATGATAAAAAATATGAGTGTTAAGGGAATCCGTAGGGATACTGATTCTTATATGGCATTATTCAATATTGGCAATGGTATGATTGATGAGATGTTGGAAAAAGATTTTGCTACCGCAACACTAATAGATTCAAAAGGTAAAAAACATGACCTGTTAATTGATTTAAAAGGATTAAAACAAGCGTGGAATTATTGCTATCCACAAAAGTAGCCAGGCATAAAAAGTACTGTACATATGCCTTTTTGGTTATCATATTGTATTTACTACAATGCTTTGCATGAATCGAATCATGTACCTCTCAAGTATTTTAGGTTTGTGTATGTAATTATTTATCAAGTAAGTTTTTGTTTTTATTAATTGACTTTTCATCCATTTTAAATTCCATTGAAAGTTATTAGCGATTATTTTATGTTATTGCTAGATTACCCCTAAACTTTATTACATGCCATGATAGTCAGATGATAAGTTACCATGAAGAGTATTATATGTACTAAAGAACGTAAAATTTTATGGCTTCTAGGATGTCTATTTCACGTTGGCCTGTTCAATCCACCATCTGAGGTTCCAATAGAATTATGTTAGTCAATGTTTCCAAACGCCTTGTCGAACAACTAAATACTGTGATCTCTTCGTTCGGTAAACTTAAATCTCGTGCCCGAGAAAAAAATCTTTCAGATTTACCAAACTTGGATTTACGAAGAGTCATTGCAATGGCACATGCAGCAATCGAACGAATCGGAGGACGTGACTCAATATACAATAGGCAAGCAGAGGGTATTCTATCTCAGCAAACCTATCACGATTGCCATAAACTGCCATTTTTGATTGGCATTGTTGAAGGATTAAAAGCAGACGTTGAAGCTGGATACTTATCGGGTATTAAAGAACTTATTCATGGTGAAGTGTTTGGAGATTTTCTTGAAATGGCAAGTTACCTTTTGGATGAAGGCTACAAAGATCCATCAGCTGTAATAACGGGAGGTACACTCGAAGCCCACCTTCGTCAATTATGTCAGAAAAGCGGGATTGCTTTTGAAATTACTTGCAGTTCTGGTATCAGGCCGAAGAAAGCAGATCAATTAAACTCTGAACTCTCGAATGCATCTGTTTACTCAAAGCTAGATCAAAAGAATGTTACAGCTTGGCTCGATTTAAGAAATAAAGCTGCTCATGGCAAATTTGATGAATACTCAAAAGAGCAAGTCGCTTTGATGATTGCAGGAGTTCGAGACTTTGTTACTCGGAATCCGGCGTAAATGATAATAGTTTGTGGTGGCTTAGCCAAGTGTGAAACTGACGGCGGTTATACCGCAGAGTGGGTTTGCGCGCGGTTTTCTGGCAATCGTTCGAGTCATATAAGTTGGGTAGATTATGAGCGAAACCCAACACTAGCCGTAAGTTATCATGCCCGAAGGGCAGAAAGGGTATAGCCAGGGGTGAAGCCCTTGGACAAAGAAATATGAATAAAACAGCCTTAAGGGAGTGAAAGAAAGTCCTTAACGAAAGGAAGTGTTTATGAAAGAAATGGTTTTCGAAACTAAGTTGCTACCGGATGGACACCTGCATTGTCCTCATGAGATTGCACAAAAGAAAAATGCACATTTTAAAGTAATTGTAACTTTTGAAGAAAATGAGTATGAAGCATCTGAGAATGAAATTGAATTGTCCGCTATTCACGATGTTTCCGAAGATTTTCTTTCTGAAGAAGAAATTAACTATTATCTAAAGTTGAAAGATTTATGACTAAATTTCAACGTGGGCAAATATGGTTAGGAGTTTATTCAAAATAACATGAACAACTTCATGTCGCTGTGACATCAGGGCTAAAGCCTCGGTAGGACGTATACCCATTAACCCCAGCCTTAAGGCTGGGGTTAATGACGGTCTTATCTGAATTGGGCTTTAGCCCTGAGAGTGTCTGATCTTTAAAGTGTCGGAAACAAACTTGTTCATGTTATTTTGAATAAACTCCTTAGTTAACTTTGATCCAAGTTTTGGGCATGAATATAAGAAGGTTAGACCAGCCTTGATTATTCAAAACGGCAAATATATTGAATCAGGGGAACTGTTAACGGTTATTCCAATTTCTTCACAAATATCAAAACAAACAGAACTTGATATACTATTGAGAAAAGATACCCAGAACAGACTCATGACAGATTCTTTACTCAAGGTAAAACAAATAAGTTCATTTGATAAACGAAGATTTATAAAACTTGTTGGAATGGTCAATGAAGGAATAATGAAAAAAGTAAAAGAGAATATCAATCAGGTTATATAAGTTGGGAAGAGCATAAACAAAACCCAACACTAGCCGTAAGTTATTATGCCCGAAGGGCAGAAAGGGTATAGAAGCCCCTGGATGAAGAAATAACACCCACAGACGCCCCTTTGGGGCTAAATATATGTTCAATGTTCAGGAATTTCAAAGTTGATAGAAACCGTGACCGAAGATACGTTCGATGACAGTATTGGTGTCGAGGTTTTTAATAATGGGTTTCATTTCATGGAAAAGATAAGTTTTTCCAAGGTTATTGGTATAATTTACTGGGATCATAAAGCCAATATGACACATATCGCACTCTTCTTTGACAGGACAGACAGGATCGCCGGCGTTTTTTGTTTCCAGGAGACGTACCTCTCTCGGTGAGAGATAGAACTCGTCATAGCAATAAGTACAACGTGCAGAAATTTATCCTTATTTCTTTATTAGCCCAAGTTCTGAAACGATTGCGTAAATACCTGGATCGTTCAGGTAATTCGGGTCGTATTTCAACATTTGCACAAGGTGTTCTGTCGCCCTTTCCTTGTCCCCCTTGGTAAAATAAATCATACCCATATTTTTGTGGGCGCTGGCATTCCGGGGATCATACCTGACGGACATCATGAACTCCTGAATCGCCATATCCCATAATCCCTGCTGGCAGTAGAGCGCCCCCAGATTGTTGTGCGCATTGGCGTGGCTGGGTTGCAACCTCAACGCCTCTTTTAATTCAGACACCGCCCTGTCCAGGTCGCCCTTTTCTGTGTACACATATCCCAAATTGCTGTGTACCTCGGCAAAATCCCGGTAGACGGACAACGCCTTTTGGTATTGGATGACGGCCTCGTCTGTCATGCCTTTTTTCATATATGCGCTGCCGAGGTTGTTAAAAATTTGGGGATTGTACATACCCTGGCTGATCGCTTTGTTAAAAAACTTAATGCTGTCGTCCACCAGCGACTTTTTGATATAGGCGTTTCCCAGATTGTAATATGCCTGGGGGAATACCGGCCTATACTTCACCGCCTCAGCGTATTCTGCAATAGCCCTGTCAATGAGCCCTTTATCAATATACATCGTTCCCAGACTGTTGTGCCCTTCGGGGTAATTCTTATTTAACCGGACGGCTTCTTCAAGTTCGCCGATTGCCCTGTCCAGCTCTCCCTGCTTATAAAAGTAATTTCCCAGATTATTGTGCGCATCGTAATTCCGGGGCTGTTCTTTCAGGATGGTTGTCCAGAAGGTGTATTCGTTCCGCCAGTCCCTGTTTCTCAGCACGGTCCTTGCCGTGAAGAGAATGCCTATCACTGCTATGAGCGGAATAACGAAGGCGTACTTACTGAATATCCTGTGATTACAAACGGGTGATTTTTCCCGCTTATTTGCCGGAGATTGAGTGGTTACGCCGTGTAACAAAAGCCCGCCGATAGCGGCGCAGAATCCGGCAACCGGGAGATACAGATACCGGTCTGCCATGATATGTCCGATCGGCACAATATTCAGGACGGGAATCAACGCCGCAAAAAAACAAACCATAAAAAGGCCATACATGCGCCTTCCGTTCGAACCAAGAGATACATCAGTTTGTATCAGTTTGAAAATGATAAAACCCACGGAGACGAGCAGTATAATGCTTGTGATAAAGGAGACGTCAAAGACGGAAAGCACGGGGGTGATAGTGTAGTCGGCGCTCAGATGAGACGGCAGAAACATGAGTTTCACATACGAGGCCAGTATCTTGGTCATCGTCATGAAGTTTACCGCGATACTGCCCTGTACGTAACCAACGGACACCTCCAATGGGTTTTTCAAGACAATAAAACGTATTATCAGATAGAAAACGCTTATCAACAGGTATCCAAGGAAGTAGCTTGAAAAATCTCTCAGCCACCCTGATTTTCCCAAACGCATTGATTCGTTGCCGTTTAATTGCGAAGCAGAATAATGATTCTGTGCTTCCGTCCGGACAGTGCGAGTTTTTCTGAGGTAAAATACCCAATAGAGAAGGATGAACAACGGCATCACAATCGCCGTCTCCTTGGAAAAGAGGCTCAGAAAATAGGATAAAAGCGACAATGCGTAGTAAATCCTTCTGGCTGGCATCGTCAGGAAAAGGCACGACAGGAAGATAAACAGGGCGGCAAGTATATCCTCCCGGTAACTAATGGCGTTTACGGCCTCTGTCACACACGGGTGAATTGCAAACAGTGCGGCTGAGAGCAGCGCAATGGAACGCATCCGTACCAGCCGCGCCAGCAATACGTATAAAAGAATACCGTTTATCGCGTGGAGGATGACATTTGTCAGATGGTACCCGAAGGGGTTGAGTTGCCAGACGGCGTAGTCCGCAAAGTAACTGAGGGTGACAATCGGGCGGTAGCTTAATTCATTGGCAAGGTGGAAGTAATCCATGCCAAAAATCTTTGGGATATTTAAGAGGGAACGTATGAAATAATTATCCTCGATTACTCCGATATCATCGTAAACAAATCCACTGTGGAGGGTGTTCAGGAAGACAATGACCGGTATGCACGACAGCGCTATATACGGAAATATGATTTTCGCTTTTGATGCTGGTGAATATGGGGCGTTTTTATGTTTGATAGACACCCTGCCTCGGATGAGTCGGAAGTGTAAAAGGGAGATTGTAAAATGTAAATTGAAAAGTCAATTTTGCACGGATTTACTGGTTAAAAACATCGAAACGCTTTTGTTGGATATTAGGCCTCGCCAAAGTTATAACTGCGGTGTTTGACTACTTTTGCCTTAACAATATACACCACTTCTTCGGCAATATTGGTGGAATGGTCTGCAATCCTTTCCAGATGGCGGGAAATCAGGATCAGATGAACCGCTCGCGTTATATTCCCAGGGGCCTGCATCATATACGTCAGTAACTCCCTGAATATCTGGTCATTCAGGGCGTCAACGGTAGAGTCCCGTTCGTACACCGACCGGGCAAGATCCGTATCCTTGTTCACAAAGGCGTCAATACTGTCCTTGACCATGGTCTGGGTAATCGTTGCCATTCTTGGAATATCAATGAGCGGCTTCAGTTGCGGCTCCTGACAAAGAGGGATTACGCGCTCTGCGATGTTGACGGCGAGGTCGCCCATGCGCTCCAGGTTGTTGGTAATCTTGATTGACGACGTAATAAATCTGAGGTCAATGGCCAGCGGCTGCCGCAGGGCGAGCAAATCCACGCACTGTTTGTCAATCTCCAGCTCAAGCGCGTCCACCTTTTCGTCGCTCTGCACAACGAGACGCGCAAGCTCGCTGTCTCTTTCGATCAGCGACTTTACGGCGTTGGCAATGGACGTTTCTACCACGGAGGCCATCTGGATGAGATTTTTTCTAAGCGCAGCTAATTGTTGGTCAAAATGTCTTTCCATAAAATACCGTTATTTTGCCCCAAATGAATACAAATTTTCATGAAGTAAAAATATTCTTCTTATCCGAATCGTCCGGTGATGTAATCTTCTGTAACCTTCTTGTCAGGATTCGTAAATATCTCAGTTGTTATACTATACTCTATCAATTGTCCGTTCAATAAAAATCCTGTGTAGTCCGAAATACGCGCCGCCTGCTGCATGTTATGGGTGACGATCGCTATCGTGTAATATTTCTTGAGGTCCTCGATGAGTTCTTCGATCCGTGCCGTTGCCGTGGGATCAAGCGCAGAACAGGGTTCGTCCATCAACAGGACTTCTGGGTCAACCGCTAGGGCGCGCGCAATGCACAACCGCTGCTGCTGACCGCCGGAAAGGCCGATGGCGCTCTGGTTCAACCTGTCCTTGACCTCATTCCAAAGGGCGGATTTGGCCAGACTATATTCCACGATCTCGTCCAGGCGTTTCTTGTTATTCACGCCGTAGAGCCTGGGACCGAAGGCTACATTATCATAAATGGATTTGGGAAATGGATTGGGTCTCTGGAACACCATGCCGACGCGCCGTCTTAAATCAACGAGGTCAATGTCGCGGTCGTACACGTTTTTATTGTCCAGTAAAACCCGTCCTTCAACTTGTACGTCGCAGGTAATCTCTGAAATGCGGTTAATTGACTTGATCAGGGTTGATTTTCCGCAGCCTGACGGGCCGATGATGGCCGTGACCTTGCACTCATAGAATTCCATGGAAACGTCGTTTATGGCCTTGTATTTCCCGTAGTAAAAGGACAAGCCCTCGATCTTAACCTTTGTTTTTTTCTGCCCCTGCATGCCGTGTTCGGTCTTCATCGTGAGCGTTTCCTGAAGTAGATGCGGAAAATGATTGCGGAAAGGTTTAAGAGAAAGGTGAGGGCGATCAGCACCAGCGTTGTGCCGTACTGGATGGGTCTTGTCGCCGCTGCGTCTGTTGACTGCGTAGCCATAATGAAGATATGGTACGATAGTTCCATAAACTGGTCAAGGGGATTTATCACGGGAATATGCGCGTAAGGGATGGTGTATACGGGCAGACGCGGTAAGAAATATGCGCATCCGGTAAACAGGATGGGCGCCGTTTCGCCCGCGCCCCGGCTGATGCTGAGGATCGCCCCGGTAAGAATGCCCGACCGCGCCTGCGGCAGCACAACGTTCCGCACGACCTGCCATTTTGTTGCGCCCAGCGCAAACGCAGCCTCTCTGAGGCTCACGGGCACGCTGTTCAGCGCCTCTTCCGTGGAAACAATTATCACCGGCAACACCAGGAGCGCCAGGGTCGCCGCCGCCCATATCATAGCGGGCTGGCCGAATAACAAGGGCAGCCCAAAAATCCGGTCAATGCCGCGTCCGACAAACAGGACAAAAAACCCCACGCCAAACAAACCAAATACGATGGAAGGCACGCCGGCAAGATTATTGATTGAGGCGCGGATAATTCTGCCGAAAAAATTCTTCCCTGCATATTCGGTGAGATAAATAGCCGCTGAGACCCCAACGGGAATGGCCAGGATGATCATCAACAGCGTAATACAAACGGTTCCAAATATGGCCGGGAAGATGCCGCCTTCCGTCATTCCTGCCGTGGGCGCTTTCCATAGAAACCCTGGATTAATAACTCCGGCGCCATTTGCAACGACCTTCACAAGAATGCCAATGAGCGCCGCTATTACCAGGAATGCCATGCCACGGCACACACCCTGGAAAAAAGTATTGAATATTTTTCGTTTTCCGATACTCATAATCTCAACTTCTTTCGCATCCTGCTGATAATTATTTCTGCGATCAGATTCAGCGCAAAGGTGATAAAAAAGAGAATAGCGCCCACGAGAAACAATGCGCAGTATTGCTCTCCGCCCTGAGGCACCGCGCCCAGCTCGGCTGCGATGGTTGCCGTCATGGTGCGCACGCTGGAGAATATATTTCCCGTAACCAGCGCCGCATTTCCCGTGGCCATGATCACAATCATGGTCTCGCCGAGGGCGCGCCCCATGCCGAGGATAATGGACGCAGTTACACCCGAAATTCCCGCCGGGACAACCGCCTTCCAGATGGTTTCCCATTTTGTGGCTCCAAGTCCGTAAGACGCCTCTCTCAGCTCATTTGGTACGGCGCGGAGGGCGTCGTCGGTGATAGAGGCAATCACGGGGATAATGACCAGGGAAACGCCTATCGCGCCGACAAAGGCGTTCAGACGGAATGTGGTGTGTAAGACGTTCTGAATAAAGGTGGCAAGAATGGTCAGGCACAGAAATCCTATCACTACCGTGGGGATACCCGCAAGTAATTCTATTGCCGGCTTAACGATATCCCGTATCCTGATGGAAGCGATCTCGGCGAGATAAATGCCGCATCCCACGCCCAGCACGGTTGATATTACCGTGGCAGGCAAGGCCACCAGAAAACTGCCGATGAGCAAGGGAATGATAGAGTATTTTCCGGATTCGCCCACCGGTTGCCACATGCAGGCAAAAATCCGGTTGTCGTCAAAATCTAAAATATACGTTCCAATAAATTCGATGGGTTTTATCAGAAAGAACGCCCGTATTCCTTCCTTGAATAAAAAGATAAAAATCAACGCGATAAACACAATGGCCGCTATTCCACCGGCAAATAACAATTTCTCTATGATAAATTCCTGTATGCGTTGTCTGTGGACGCTTGCCCGGCGGGATTCTACCAGGATGTCTGAGATGCGTTTGTCTCCGAATCGCTTTAAGCCGCTTTCGGAAGAAACGTTGCTGGATGTGGCGGATGCGCCGGAATTTGAGGACTTCAAATCGTTATTCACAAAAAATGCACCCTCCCGTTCAGAAATCAAGGCTTGCCATATCTTACCCCGAACGAATCGGAAGAGATATGTTGGGCAAGACTCTAGCCTTGCGTTTATTGCTTTTGTACTATCTTTTATCTCATAATTGTTAAAGAAATATTAAGATTGTGTTAAGATTGTGTTAAGACTTTAAACAGGATAACATCGGAAGACTTGGCGCCAATAACGACGTCGTCTCCGACTTTTACCTTTAGTCGCACGATTTCTTCCGTGTCTATCAGTGTTTTGAAATATTGATCGTCATGAATGACGGTAACGGCAGCCATGATCGCATCGGATTCTATAGCAACCACCTTTCCAACGATCTGAATGCGGGTGCTCAGCTTTTTCCCCAGGAACACGTCTTCCGGCGTTCCCTGTTTTACGATCTTTCCGGATTCCAGCGCGATCACGTAGTCTGCCAGCTTGTAAACCTCGGTTACGTCATGGGTCACATAGAGGGTGGTCACGTGAAATTGGTTTATGATGCTTTTCAAATCTTCCTGCAATTGCCTGCGCGTCTCCCAGTCAAGGGCGGAGAGTGGCTCGTCCAGCAGCAGGAGGTCTGGCTCTCTGGCCAGCGCCCGAATCAGGGCGACCCGTTGTTTTTGTCCGCCTGATAACTGGACGGGGTAATATCGTTCGTAGCCGGCCAGACCTACCAGTGAGATGAGTTCTCTTAAATTTTTCAAATTTGCCTTTTCTTTTACGCCGTACGCAACGTTTTTCTCTACCGTCAGGTGTGGAAACAAGGCGAAGTCCTGGAACACGAAACCGACAGACCGCCGCTGCGGGGGGAGATGAATGCCCTTCTCCTTGTCAAACCAGACTTCTGTTCCGTGAGAAATTGCGCCGCTATCGGCCGTTTCCAGACCGGCAATGATCCTGAGAATGCTGGATTTTCCGGCTCCGGAATGTCCGAATAGGGCAGTCACCTTCCCGCGGGGAATCCTGAAGGTCACGTCCAGACCAAACTCCTTCCAGGTTTTTTGAAGACAAATATTCAGCACGTTAGATAGTCCGTATGAATCTCCTGTTGATAAAATACACGACGGCGAGTATTGCGAATGAGAAGGACAGCAGTATCATAGAATACATATTGGCGCTTCCGTAATTCAGCGACTGCACTTCGTCATAAATGGCCACCGAAGCCACCTTCGTAACGCCGGGTATGTTTCCGCCAATCATGAGCACGACGCCGAATTCGCCCAGGGTATGGGCAAAGGAAAGCACGCAGCCGGTGATGATGCCCTGTCGTGACAGCGGCATAATGACGGAAAAGAAGGTGTACGGGCGCGACCTGCCCAGCGTCCATGACGCCTCAAGGAGTCTCCTGTCTACCGATGCAAAGGCGGCCTGAAACGGCTGTACGGCGAAGGGGAGGCTGTAGATGAACGAGCCCAGCACAAGCCCCTCGAAGGAAAATGCCAGTGTCTTGTTGAAGAAAGATTCATACCATTGGCCGATGACGCTATTTCCACCGACGATCATAAGGAGATAGAACCCCAGGACGGTTGGCGGAAGGACGATGGGTAAGGCCACTACGGACTCTGCAAGAAACTTCCATCGCGCCCTGGAGAAGACAAGCCAGTATGCCAGGGGAATCCCCGCAATGAGCAGGAGTGTCATAGTGATTGCGGAAAGTTTTAAGGATAAGAGGAGGGGGGCTGTAAAATTCATTAGTGGATTTCTATCTTCTCATTACAGCGGGCGAATTTGAGATTTCAAAGGATATTTCTCAGGATTTTCCAGGTTGTCAATTTCTAAATCAACATCCAACTCCGGCCAGTACAAATGATAGCCATGAAGCAACTGAACATGCTGTATAGCTTTTAATGTTTGATCTTTGAAATAGGGATAATCCTTATAGCGCAGAAAGTATTCCTTTCCCTTTACAAAAAGCCAAATACCAAAGGGGGTTATATTTTCAACGCTTACTGAAATGTTTTTGCCATGCTTTAATGATTTCATCTTTGTGCTCCTCAACGATTCTTTGGATTTCACTCAATTTTCTTGGATTTAATCCATGATACACAGCTAATGATACAATGGGTTCCAGCCAGAATTTAGCTTCCCCATTTTCACCTGTTACATGGATATGGATTCGATCTTCCTCGTTTGAGAGGAAATAGAATCTATACCCTTTTTCTCTGAAGATTGAAGGACTCATCTGTTTTTAATTTCCAACAAAAAGTGTCTGCTACAGTCCGCTGGAACGACTTGTTAGGGCAATGTCTTTTCACATTTGCCAATACGATACTTCTTTTGTTTCAATTTTCTGTTTGCCTGGAGGAGTGGAAGAAAAATTTCCCGCCAGTCTTCAACCGCGCCGTTCACACCGCCAATTTCAGGCCCGTTCACATCGTAGTGGATTTCTATCTTCTCATTACAACATCCGCATTTTAGCAGATATCGTGGTGATTTCCTGCCGGTACTTTTCCTGTGGTACACCCGAATCTGGAACCATCGTAGAAATTGTTCTTTCGTTTCAGGATAGCGGTAGGGTGGATTAAGCGATAGCGAATCCACCTTTCCCGGAAACATTATTGGTGGATTCGGCGTAAAACCAACGCCTTAATCCACCCTACACATAACTCGAATCCCTTGTAATAAAATTTGCTATGGCTTCAACATCTTCTAAAGATTGAGGTGTCCATTTTATTTTAGCCATTTCTTCATTTTCTCTTTTGCTTCTTCATGAGAAATACATTGGCCTTCATTTGCCTGTTTAATGCCTTTTTCAATTTTTGTAAGTAAGTATAATCTCTCCATCGCCTCTTTAACGGTGGTTTTTTCTGGTAAGTCACGTAAACTGTCAATAATCTTTTTCTTATCTAAAGCATACATTTTTTCGTCTCCTCTGTTTTTATCTTTATTCTACGATTGTCAGCATATTATCGGATAGCATGGCGATCGTTAAAGGAGAATCGCCCGCCAAAATCACAGCAATTACTTACCTACCCCGCAGCAGGCCCAAATGCGGCTCTTTGAAGGAATAGAGGCTGTGGACGGTGCCTTCCGCCTGGGCAGATGGCGAGCGCATTTCAAAGCGGAGCGTGCCTTCATATACTCCCTTGTGAAGCTCCTGAATGCTTTTGCATCCAAGCTCCTGCAATGAATGGAGCAGGCTTTGCATCAGGTATTGAACCAGATGGATGACCGAGCCTTTGTCTACAACCGTACCGGTGACGCCCTGCGCGACTTTTATCCGGTCTTCCACGGAGAGGTATCTCTTACCGCCGCCCTTTTCCATGGCTTCATGGGATGCCATGCCCCGGTATTTTTTAACGCGTACGCCGCCTTCGTAAAAATATTCGCCCGGCGACTCGCTGGTGCCGGCAAGTAAACCGCCCATCATAACGGTGCTGGCGCCCAGAGATAATGCCTTTACGATATGTCCAATGTGGGCTATGCCGCCATCCGCCATAACGGGGATATTTGCGTATTCTTTAGAGAACTTCGCCGTGTGATATATGGCAGAACCCTGCGCCCTTCCTACTGAAAGGGTATCTTGTGTGATACAAATCGAGCCGCTGCCCATGCCGATTCGGAGTGCGTCAGCGCCGGCGTCAATCAATGACTTGCACTGTCTGGCGGTAACGACGTTCCCTCCCATGACCTCAAGGTGCGGGTATGTTTTTTTGATATATTTGATCGTATTGATTTGGAAGACGGAATCACCCTGGGATGAATCAATCACGATAACGTCCACGCCTGCCTTCACCAGTTCTGCCAGGCGTTCCTTGTCTTCCTCCCGTGTAGAGAGCGCAGCGCCCACGAGGAGCTGCTTCTCCTTGTTTTTAGAGGAAAACGGGAAGTCATCATTCTTCAGCAAATCGGTGCGACTCATGAGGGACACGAGACGGCCCTGTTTGTCAACAAGCGGGAGTTTTCCCTTTTTGCTCTCCTTGAGTATCTTGTTCCCTTCCGCCAGAGAAATGCCGGTTGGCGCGGTAATCAACCGGGTAGTCATCACCTCTTTTACTAATTTGGTGCGGTCTTCCTCGAAATCAATATCCCTTTTGGTTACAATTCCCACAAGTTTCGTGTTTAACGTGCCATCCTCGGTAATGGGGATACCTGAGAATCCATAAGCTTCCTTGAGTGCATCTACATCCCGAATGGTATGATTTGGGCTGAGCACGACAGGGTCGGTGATAAATCCGTTTTCGAATCTCTTGACGCGGCGCACCTCTTTTACCTGTTCCTCGATGGTGTTATTGTAATGGATAATACCGATGCCCCCCAGCAGCGCCATGCAGATCGCCATCTTTGATTCGGTCACCGTATCCATAGGCGAACTGACCAGTGGCCTCTTGATTCTTATATTGCGGGTAAGGTTGGTTTCGAGGGTGATTGCACTCAGCGCAAAATCAATGTGTCCCGGCAGCAGGATAAAATCATTGTAGGTGATACCCCCTTGGCCTTCAAAAAATGTCTTCGCATCCAGTCCGTTGGGTGACATAACTTTTTATTACCTCCGATCATTATGTAAATTTCATGTGTTCCAATATCTATGGTAAATAACCATTTCTTTATCTTGTAAGTTTTTTTACTGGTTCAATATGCAAGTATCGAACCGTTTCTGGCAATTCAAAGGAGGGGCGCAAAATCCTGTGCCCCCGCAAATTGCAATAAATAAGGTTTCCAAAAGGCCTAATTTTAGAATAATTATAACATCGTAGTTTTGAAATAGTATACAGGTCAATCCCTCTTTGTGCAAGGCGTGTTACAAAGCTGTGGCGCAGGTCGTGAAAGTGAAAGTCCTCAAGCCCAGCCATCCCCCGGGCAATAATGAAGTTCTTTGTTACCCGGATTGTTCCTGTTTTTTTGTCCACGGTATTCGTAAACACCAAATTTGTTTTTAAACTTCTTACGCGCGCCTTTTTCTTATTCGTTTACCCATTAACCCCAGCCTTATGGTAGGACAAGCGTCCCCGCTTGTCATCATAATGTCAGGCGCGGACGCCTGACCTACCATGGGTTAATGACGGTCTTATCTGATCCTGTCCTCGACCCGGATCGGGGATGGGCTTTAGCCCTGAGAGTGCCTGATCTTTAACGTGTCGGACAACAAACTTGTTCATGGTATTTTGAATAAACCCCTAAAGGTAATAGAAACCCGCCATTTTCCGTCACGCTTAAACATGCTTTCCTCCTTTCCCGTGACCGGGGAGGTGTCTGTTTGACTGTGACGAAAATTATATCCGTCCTAGAGTACATTTTCCATTACCTTCTTAACAATTTTTTCACATGTCCCTGTATCACGTTTCAGGGAAGATATAAAGGAATCTATATCGTTCAAGTCAAAAAGCACACGGCTTCCATACCTGATTGATTGAATCTTCCCCTGACTTGCCCATTCATACAAGGTTTTGACAGGCAAAGACGTATATTCTGATATTTTCCTGACACCAACGTAGCGTTTACTCATTATGATACCTCCCTGCGGTAGCTCTGCTGTAAATCACCTAGCAGCTCTTTTTATGAGGACTCTTTGCTATATAAATACAAACAAGGGGGGGCATGGCTGACGCTGTTACCAGGCAGGTATTTTTCGTCAGCCCAGCCATTCCCTTTCTTAAAGCAATACTGCGTGTCGGTATGCGTAGCTGGGGAAAAACTTATGCTATATTTATGTTCAGGAATTTCAAAGTTTTTGGTAGGAGCCAACTCCTGTTGGCGACCGGGCGCTTATACGCGGTCGTGCACCGTCAATCGCCGTCGGGAGACGGCTCCTACCAATCGGGCGGGTTCAGGTTTGCAACCTGAACCTTGTAGTTTGAACAAACGATACCCGGTTGAACAGTCACAACGCCCGGAAATACATAAACCGCCAGGTTCAAGTTGCAAACTTGAACCCGCAAAGTAGGGCGACCCTTTAGGGTTGCCATCCCTGGCGCATGTTCGGACAGTTGCAAGGCTAAAGCCTTGCCCTACGTATTAAACAGATATATAAAACCAACATAAAACGGAATACGTAGCGCGGGTGGTTTATCCCCCGCCCAATGCCGACCACGCTTGTCCCCGACACCGATCGGGGAAGGGATCGGCGCTACATTTTTCAAAAAGCTAAATTGTTACAAAATATCAGCACCGTCCGGTTAGGAATTTGCGCGTATCGGTTTTGTCATACCCGAATGCTTTTGTCGGGTATCCAGAGACTAGTTCATCCTAGATTCCCGCTAAAAACATGCGGGAATGACAGCTTTAGAGCAACGGAATAAAACGTGCAAATTCCTAACCGGACAATGCTGACAAAATATTGAATTATAAGGAATACTTGCCCCAGTCTTGAATTTATGCCCATATAGGTGAAAACCACCTTAAACAAAGTATAAATATTCCGGCGATCAACGCGTTGATTAAAAGCGACACAACACCCACAGCGCAGACGGCTTGATTTGCCATCAAGAGGTACTGTTGCCGGTCTCCTTTAAAGAAGGGGACCGGA
>Ga0209514_10005703_pt1 | contig 15706 bp, 14 predicted proteins | sample Subgrocontami58m_FD_187452 | JGI IMG/M metagenome (GOLD analysis project Ga0209514, IMG submission 187452) | Subsurface groundwater microbial communities from S. Glens Falls, New York, USA - GMW37 contaminated, 5.8 m (SPAdes) (version 3) | ecosystem: Environmental > Aquatic > Deep subsurface >...
CCGGCCGGTAATGCTCGTTGGTATCGTCCTCCGCGGCGGTGGGAACGATTTCTTTCGCGGCGAAATCACTCGCCATGTTACGCAGCATTACCTGGTCGGAAGTCAGATCAAAGTCCATTGCTTCTCCATGTTAGTTCCATTAGGTGTCCATACCATTATAACCAGTCTCTCTCCCTCTTGCTTTGTATCAAAAGTGCCCTCTTTTTGTCACCCTGAGTCCTTCGGCGGAAGGACTCAGGGTCTGGGGGTGGCGGAATGAACGTGAATTGGACCCCTTTACACCCAGATTCTTTCCTTCGACATCCTCAACACAGGCTAGTTTCACTCCTCAAAAATGACATTTGATACAACTCCCCTTGAGGGGAGAGGATTAAGAGCCTGCCCCGTGCTTGACACGGGATTAGGGTGATGCTTCGATGGTGTATTACCCCTCACTTGCGTCTCTCCCGCAAGGGGAGAGAGACTAACTATTCCTACCTTTTGTCGTAATAGTAAAAACCTTTAGCCGTCTTCCGCCCGAGATGTCCCGCAGCGACGAGTCTTTTCAGAAGGACCGGTGGAGTATACTGGGGGTCTTTCAGCTCCTGGTACATCGCCGTGGCGATGGATAGTATCGTATCGAGTCCGATGAAGTCGCAAAGCGACAGCGGGCCGGTGGGATAGTTCAAACCGAGGACTATCGCCTGGTCGATCTCTTCTTTGCTTGCCACACCCGATTCATAAAGGCGAATGGCCCCCAGGACGAAGGGCATAACGAGGCGGACGACGATGAAGCCCGGGGTGTCCGTTACCGTTAACGTTTCCTTCCCCAAACTTTTAGCGAAACTCTGGCTTATCGCCAGCGTTTCCTCGCTGGTGGTGAATGTCTTAACGATCTCTACCAGTTTCATCATCGGGACCGGGTTAAAGAAATGAAGTCCCAGTACCTTGTCGGGGCGCTGGGTGGTGGAAGCGATTTCCATTACCGACAGACATGAGGTATTGGTGGCGAAAATGGCGTGAGGCGGGCATACCTTGTCCATTTCGATAAAGACTTTTCTTTTCAACTCCATGTTTTCATTGACCGACTCGATAACCAGGTCGCAATCTTTCATGTCCTCGTTGTTGACCGTGCCCTTAATGTGACTCTCCGCAGTTTTCTTCTCTTCAAGAGTAGCCCGGCCTTTTTCCACGGCGCGGGTGAGTGAAGATTCGAGTATCTTCAGCCCTCTTTGCAGAGATTCGTCTCGGCTGGCGACCAGTACAACATCGTAGCCGGCACGGGCACAAACCTCGGCTATCCCGCGCCCCATTAAACCGCTGCCGACCACACCAACTTTCTTTATTGTCATGACCTCCACCTCCGTTCCAGTCTATTTTCCTTTGAAATCAGGTTTTCGTTTTGAGAGAAAAGCATTCGAACCTTCCTCGAAATCTTCCGTGGTAACGAGATAATCGATCAACGTCTTTTCCAGAGCCATGCCGTCTTCCAGTGAGCGGTCTGCTCCCAGAAGCATTGCCTGTTTGGCGGCGCGCACCGCGAGCGGTGCGGGACGGCAGATCAATTCCGCCATCTCTTGAGCTGCCGACATCAGTTCGGCCGGCGGCACTACCTTGTTGACCAATCCTACCCGGTAGGCTTCCCGGGCGTCAATCGGTTTACCGGTAAAGAGCATTTCGGCGGCTTTGGCTTGGGGGATGATGCGGGGCAGCCGCTGCGTTCCGCCCCACCCGGGTATGATTCCCAGCGTCACTTCCGGCATACCGAATGTCGCGTTCTCGGCGGCTATTCTGATATCGCATGCCAGGGCTATTTCCAGGCCGCCTCCGAGGGCATACCCGTTGACTGCAGCGATCATTGGCTTCCACAGGTCGAGTCCGCGAAAGATAGTGGGCGGACTGGACCACGGTTTCCCCTTGTTTTCCTTGAACTGCGGTAGCACCGAACGTATATCGGCACCTACGGAAAACGCCCGTTCTCCGGTGCCGGTAACAATACCGACCAGGAGATTTTCGTCGCCCTTAAAATCTATTAAAGCCTGGCTCAGTTGTTCCAGGCTTTCAATATCGATAGCGTTTAAGGCTTCGGGACGGTTCAGCGTGAAGAAAGCTACTTTGCCTTCCTTGCGGTAATCGACGGCCATGCAGACCTCCGAGGGTTTGTGTCCGGGTGCTTCGAATTATATTCTAGCTATTTTACAGTATTCTTTCCCCTTGAGCAATCTACGGCAATTATTTTGATATAATGGGGAGAAGAGTTACGGGAAAGAAATGGACACTCACGAACACGATAAAGAACATGATCACGAGCGCGAGCGGGAACACCGTTATCTAGCCGCTGCCAGCCGTCCTCTGCAATTAACTTTGATCATCGTGCTGGTGATCATGGCTGTCGAACTAGCCGGCGGCTTTATCAGCAAATCCCTGGCGTTAATCAGCGATGCGGGTCACATGTTCATCGACGCTCTGGCGCTGGCGTTGAGCCTGTTTGCCATGTCTGTGGCACGGCGGCCGGCAACCGGAAGACGGACCTTCGGTTATCATCGTGTAGAGATACTGGTGGCTCTGCTCAACGGCGTCACGATATTGGGCATATCCGTTTACATCTTCTACGAAGCATACCATAGATTTTTGGAGCCGCACGAGGTCAAAGCGCCGCTGATGCTGGTCGTGGCCGTCATCGGCCTGGTCGCCAATCTTGCCGGAGTTTTTTTGCTGCGCGGCGGAGGCACCTCCAGCCTGAATATTAGATCAGCCTTCTGGCACATCGTGGGCGATACGATTTCTTCGGTCGGCGTGATCGTGACAGCGATCATAATCTCGATCACGGGTTGGACTATCGCCGACCCGATAATAGCCGTTGTCATCGGCCTGATCATTCTCTGGGGGGCGGTCAGGCTTATCCGTGAAGCTGTCGATATTCTTTCGGAGACCGTCCCTAAAAACATAAGCGTGGAAAAAGTGATCGAAACTATAAAGGCTATCCCGGGTGTGGTCGACGTCCACGACCTTCATGTCTGGACGCTCACCTCGGGTGTTTACGCTTTGAGTGCTCATGTACTTATTACCGATCAGATGGTAAGCCGCAGCTCGGGAATTATTCAGACCGCACAAAAATCTCTAAGGGATAAATTTGGTATTACGCATGCCACTCTACAACTGGAATGCACCCGGTGCGAGTCGTGTCCGGAGGGTGCGATCTGCCAGATACGCCGACCGGAAACGCAAGAAGCACACCATCACTAAAATCTAAAAATCCGAAACATGCACGAACGACCAACAATTCGAAAACCATTCCGCTCCCGTATCGAGTACGGGACATGGCTACTACACGGAATCCAGTAAAGCGAAACGCTGGATACCTGCCCCGATTTATGCCGATTATCATACGGCATCCCGAAGGAGTTAGGAATCGGGACATGCGGGGTCCAGACTTTCGCAGGTATGGTTTTTACAGGGATGCTTCGAATGACATTTTTCGTAATTAGAATTTATGATTGTTTCGTATTTCGACATTCGAATTTCGGTTTTGTTGTTCTAAACTATATCGGCATCCGCAGTAATGCTGGCGATACAAACCCCACTCTCGTGCCAGTTCCACCGACCGTATGGAACCGTCTTTCTTCTTGAAATCGCGCGGCAGAAACCTGGCAGCGTCAATATCTTGTCCTATAGCGTTCACGATTGCAGCCGGCTTATTGCGACTAACCGTGAGGGTAGTAGTAAAGGCGTCGGCACCCCTTTCCAATGAATAAAGCCAGGTTTTGTGCAGTCGCAGCCGGTAGCAAATGCTGCACCTTTTGCCGCCCTCGGGTTCGCCTTCCAGTCCCTTCGTCACGCTATCCCAATCGTCCGGGGAGTAAGGCAGATCGGTCAGGGGAAAATGCAAATGCCCGGCTACCTGCCGGGCTACGTCCAGGCGTCGGCGATATTCCTGATCGGGATGGACATTGGGATTATAAAAAAGGCCTTCAACTTCGTTGCCTTCGCTTTGCAACCGCTCGACGACTCCCGCGGCACATACTCCGCAGCAAATGTGAAGGACTATTTTTATTGCAGGCCCTCTAGCACTTCTATTACCTGATTAAAATCGGTGAAGGACGTGTGCTCGATATTCAGCCGTTTGCAATGCTTCTCCAGGCTGCCGGTCGCGAAGATATGCGACGTACGTCTAGCCGGACGCAGGTCCGAGGTCCCGTTACCGGCATACAGTACGCGGTAACCCTGGTCGAGGAAAGAGCTGGTGAAAGCCCCCTTGAAATCATCTTCGAGCCGGGTTCCGTCGGGTCCGATGTATTGCACGTCGAGGCCTTTTGGATTAAAGCAGGTGCGGGCAGCCGAGAATTCAATGCTTTCGGCGCCCATCGCTCGCAATATTTCTTCTATGTAGAAATCGAGACCGTTACTGACAACATAAGGGCGGATTTCCTTATGCTCACAATAAGCCAGGAACTTGCCGAATCCCGGCCGGATCCTTACCTGGTCGAGTGCATGTTTTACCAGGGTGGCCCGGTCGGCTTTGACCATGGCGAACGCTTCCGTGTTAAAACGCCCTACCGTAATTTTCCCGGCGTTATAATCCTTGAGTCGTTCCCGCCAGTTACCGTCGGCGAAGTTATCCAGCAGCGTAAAGCTGACGTCTTCTTCGGTGATGGTGCCGTCGAAATCACATTGGATTAAAGTTTTTTTCACGTGTTTGGGTTGCATCATGACTCCTTAAATTTAAATCTGGAATTAGCTAAAAATTAGGTTAATCGGACGCGGGTGAGGACATCCCTTTCATTTTTATCGTCATATTTACCAGGGCTTCGAGAAGTCCCTTGATAAGTTTGCGGCCGGGTTCATCAATGAACTTTCCGTTATCATCGACCTTCTGATTAGCGAAGGTCACGAATACTTCCGGACGGTTGAGAGGATGCATATCGAGGAACACGAAACTTTGTCTCAGGTGATATTGTGCCCTCGCCCCGCCCAGCATCCCGATAGACGCACTCATTATCGCTACGGGCTTGCCTTCAAAGGAATTATCACCGTACGGGCGGGAGGCCCAATCAATAGCGTTTCCAAGCACGCCGGGAATGGAGTAGTTAGCTTCCGGAGTCGCAATCAAAATTGCATCGGCGGCACGTATTTTCGATTTGAATTCCTTCACCCTGTCCGGCGGGGTTTTTTCCAAGTCCTGGTTGAACGGAGGTATCCCCTCCAGATCGAATATTTCCAGCGTAGAGTTTTTCGGTAGGAGTTCGGTTGCGGACCGTAGTATTGCCTTGTTGTACGAACCTTTGCGCAGGCTGCCGGCGAAACCGAGGATATTAATGCTGCTATTTGCGGTACTCATTTAATAATATCGCAGATGATATAATCGAAATTAAAAACAGACAAATAAATTATAACATATTTGAAGGTAAAAACTTCGAAATGCCGCCGGGCTATTGTATAAGGTGTTTATTATGCTATATAATAAGAAATTGTTCGTTTGTCATTAACATTTTTGAGGTGAATTTTGGGTTTAGATGTAAAGGTACGCGATGGCGAGTCCCAGGATTCTTTGTTGCGCCGTTTCCAGAGATCGGTGCAAATGGAAGGCGTCTTGCGGGAGGCAAAAGCCCATCAGCATTTTGTCTCACGCGGTGATGCCGCACGCATGAAGCAGAGAGCCAACGCCCGCCGGAAACGCCGCCAAAAGCAGATGTAGTCCGGCAAATCATCAGGACATTTTATAAAGAGGGGATAAAACCCCTCTTTTGTTTTCTCCGTAATTTCTGCCTTGACGCATGAGAACGATGCGAATAGAATTAGCATAAATTTCTTCCGCTCAAAAGGGGAAAATGGCCGATAGATATAGTCCGCGCGAAATCGAAGCGAAATGGCAGCAGCGTTGGGCTGCCGACCACCTTTATGAAGTTACTGAAGACGATAACCGGCCGAAGTGGTATGCCCTGACGATGTTCCCCTACACTTCCGGCGACCTTCATATCGGACACTGGTACGCCATGGCCCCATCGGACGTGCATGCCCGGTATAAGAGGATGCAGGGATTTAACGTTTTGCATCCTATAGGCTTCGATTCCTTCGGTTTGCCGGCGGAGAACGCCGCGATCAAGCGGGGTATCCATCCCCTCACCTGGACGATGAACAATATCGAAAACATGCGCCGGCAGCTCAAGAGCCTGGGGGCAGTCTACGACTGGAGCCGGGAAGTCATCACCTGCGCGCCGGAGTATTACAAATGGACGCAGTGGTTCTTTTTAAAACTGTACGAACACGGGCTCGCTTATCGGAGCAAAGCACCCGTTAACTGGTGTCTCAAGTGCCAGACCGTTTTGGCGAACGAGCAGGTTGTCGAGGGAAAGTGCGAACGGTGCGACACCCATGTGATCCATCGTGACCTCGAGCAGTGGTTCTTCCGCATCACAAAATATGCCGACGAATTGCGGGAGCATGAAGGCATCGACTGGCCGGAGCGGATAAAGACCATGCAGCGCAACTGGGTAGGGCGGAGTGAGGGTGCCGAAGTGTCTTTTCTCCTCGATCATCCCAGGGTTGCTGAAAAAGAGATCCGCGTGTTTACGACACGCCCTGACACGCTTTTCGGCGTCACTTTTATGGTGCTCGCTCCCGAGCATCCGCTGGTAGCCAGGATAACGACTCCGGACCGTAAGGCCGCAGTCGAAGAATACATTGAAAAAGCGCGCCATAAGACCGATATCGAGCGCCTTTCCACGGAAAAGGAGAAAGACGGGGTTTTTACCGGAGCTTACGTGACAAACCGGGTCAATGACGAGAAAATCCCGATCTTTATCGCCGATTACGTTTTATCGAGCTACGGTACGGGCGCTGTTATGGCGGTACCGGCGCACGATGAGCGCGATTTTGCCTTTGCCAAAAGGTACGATCTGCCCGTAAGGGTTGTTATCTCACCGCCGAAGTGGAAAGGGCAGCCTCTCCAGGAAGCGTACACCGGGCCCGGGAAAATGGTGCACTCGGGCACGATGTTCGACGGCATGACGAATGAGGAAGGGATAGCCGCGGTAGCTGACTTTCTGAAAAAGCAGCGCTGGGGAGGTCCCACGGTAAACTATAAATTGCGCGACTGGCTTATTTCCCGCCAGCGCTATTGGGGGGCTCCTATTCCCATCGTTTACTGCGAAAAATGCGGCATCGTTCCGGTCCGGGAAAATGATTTGCCGGTCCTGCTTCCTGAAGAAGCCGAATTCAAACCGACTGGAGAATCTCCTTTAAAATACGTCGATAGTTTCGTTAACACTACCTGCCCCCGCTGCTCCGGACCGGCCAAGCGGGAGACTGACACCCTGGATACGTTCATGTGTTCGAACTGGTATTTCCTGCGTTATTGCAGTCCGCACTTCTCGCATGGTCCTTTCGATCCCGGAAAGGCACATTACTGGCTGCCGGTAGACCTTTATACCGGCGGCGCCGAACACGCGGTTATGCATCTTTTCTACGCGCGTTTTTTTACCAAGGCGATACGCGATATGGGTTTGATCGATTTCGGCGAGCCCTTTACCAGGCTTTTCAACCAGGGGACGATCATTGCCGAACACCAGAAAATGAGCAAATCGCGCGGCAACGTGGTAAATCCCGACGAATATGTTAACGAATTAGGCGCCGACGCCGTTCGGGCCTATCTGATGTTTATCGGGCCCTGGGAACAGGGCGGGGAGTGGGACGACAGCGGTATCGGCGGTATGAGCCGTTGGTTGAACCGCGTTTGGAACCTCATATTAGACGAATATAAGGCAGGTGCAAGTGGGGGCGAAAAAGCCCGCGTTGAACTGAAGCGAAATATACACCAGACTATCCGCAGAGTCACCGGTGACATAGACAGACTGCGATTCAACACCATGATCGCTGCCTTGATGGAATACACCAATTTCTTGATGAAAGTGAAAGAAGCCGGCAGCGTACCGGAGTCTGACTGGAAAGAAGCCGTGGATGCTCTTATTCTACTCCTGGCGCCGACGGCTCCGCATGTGACGGAGGAACTCTGGGATAAGACCGGCCACACCTACAGTATTCACAATCAGCGCTGGCCGAAATGGGACGATGCCTTGGCCGCAGAGCAGGAAATTACCCTGGTCGTCCAGGTCAACGGCAAGTTGCGAGACCGTATAGCGGTTCCGGCCTCGATAACCGAGGATGATGCGACGCGTCTGGCACTGGAAAGCCCGCGCGTAAAGCCTTACCTGGAAGGGAAAGACCTTGCCAGCCTGATATATGTGCCGGGGAAACTGGTCAATATTGTCGTGAGATAGGTATAAAATAACCAAGAAATTCCGATTCGCTAAGCTCATGCGGAACGCCGCTGCGGCGCGCGAGAGACAATATCCAAAAAAAACCAATGAACCAAATTTTAAATATACAAGCACTTGAAGATAATAATGATAAGTCCGAAGCACTAAGTTCAAATGTTTAAATAATCTTATATCTTAAATAGGTCAGGGACAGGTCCAGACTATGAAACTAGCATTTATCGGCGGGGGTAATATGGGGGAGGCGATGCTGTCGCGCATCGTGGAGAAAAACCTTAGTGCCCGCGAGACGATTTTCGTCAGCGAAGTCAATGAAGAGCGCCGCCAGTATCTGGAAAAAATTTACCGCGTACATACTACCGTTAATAACCAGTCCGCCGCGGCAGTGAGCGAAGTGATCGTTCTCGCGATTAAACCTCAAACACTGTCACTGGTAATGGAAGGACTGAAAGGCAGACTTAAGCCCTCGCAGTTGGTGTTGTCAATTATTGCCGGCGCGAGGATCGACACGCTGCGTACAGGACTGGATCACGTTTCGATAGTTAGAGCCATGCCTAATACTCCTGCTCAGATCGGTGCCGGGATGACGGTCTGGACGACTACTCAGGAAGTGAATGAAAGGCAAAAGGAGTGGGCCAAAGGGATACTCGGCAGTATCGGGCAGGAAATATATGTGGACGACGAAAAGTACCTGGACATGGCGACCGCGGTAAGCGGCAGCGGCCCGGCCTATTTCTTCCTGTTTGCCGAAGCGTTAGCCGATGGCGCGGTGTCTATCGGCATACCGCGCGAGATGGCCGAAAAGCTGGTAATGCAGACCATGCTGGGCTCAAGTTCTTTACTTGGTAAGTCAGGGAAACCACCGGCGGAACTGCGCCGCATGGTCACGTCTCCGGGCGGGACAACGGCAGAAGCCATCGCCTCTTTCGAAAAAAGCGGCTTCAACGAAATCGTCCGGAAGGCAGTCGTTGCCGCGTATGAAAGAGCCATACAGCTCGGCGGGCAGCAGAAGTAAAACAAACGATTTTCCTCTTGAACCGCTTTCCCCTCAATTGTCATTGCGAGATTCGGCCACTAGCCGAACCGAAGCAATCCATATAAATATTTCGACTGTGCTATATTTATCTTGTGGGCACGAATGTATTGTCCGCCGCGGCCATCACCGCTAACCTGAAGACACGTTTTGTCGGGCAGCGTGTTCTTTATTACCCAAGTGTAGCTTCCACGATGGAAGTCGCCAGGCAGGAAGTGCAGAAGGGCGCTCCCGAAGGTACGGTAGTTATCGCCGGAGAGCAAACCGCCGGGCGGGGACGTCTGCAGCGGTCGTGGCTGACGCCGAAAGGCAACGTTGCGTTGTCGGTGATCCTTTACCCGACTCTCGCACAGCTATCCTTCATGATCATGCTCGCTTCGCTTGCCGTCGTCCATTGTATTAGGGCGGTCACCGGTCTCGATCCGGGTATCAAATGGCCTAACGACATACTGATCAACGGAAGGAAAGTTTGCGGCATTTTAATCGAAAGTGATGTTCGCCAGGAAAAGGTGCAAAGTGCCATTATCGGCATAGGCCTTAACGTATCACTTCGTGCTATCGATTATCCTGAGATCCAGGATATTGCGACGAGCTTGTCTCAAGAATCCGGACGGGACGTACCGGCCGTCGATACTGTACGCACGTTGCTGGTTGAGACGGAAAGGCTGTACTTGGAGCTGACTGCCGGAAGATCGCTGTACAATGAATGGCGGGATAACCTGGTAACCCTGGGACAGACGGTCCGAGTCTTTAGCGGCAAAAACGTTTACGAAGGCATCGCCGAATCCGTGGCCCCGGACGGCAGTCTTATCTTGCGTGACAATAAAGGTAATCTTGTTCCTATCGTCGCCGGCGACGTAACGCTGCGTTCCTGACGGCTTCCTATAAGGGCTGATAACGCGGCCACGTTCAATCCCTCCGCACCGGAATTACCTTTTCCCAATCTGGGCACACCATCGACATTTTTTATTCGAACGCCGGCGACACAAAAATGTCATATTTCCGGCGGATAATTTTATTACTATGAAATACCGGTCGATGTAACATTCATTCAACCGAACAATGAACTTCCCCCAGTCTACATTGGTGAAAAAGCGTGCTCGAATCTTTTTCGAATGGAGGTATTGGAAAAAATGAAATTCAAAAAAGCCGCAGCGTCTCTTATTCTAGTTTCCGTATTGCTCCTATCGTTGGCAGGATGTACCGGACCGGCGGGTACCAGTATTTCGGGAGCTAACGTGAATGGCTCCGGACATCTCGTGCTCTCGTTGTCCAACGGCCAAACCGTGGACGCCGGAAGCGTAGTCGGCCCAGTCGGTACAGCCGGCCCAACGGGACCCGCCGGGACAGCGGGTGCTACCGGGCCGCAAGGAACGCAGGGACCAGCCGGCCCAACCGGGCCTGCCGGTCCTACCGGTGCAACAGGCCCCGCGGGACCGCCCGGACCGGCCGGGGCGGTAAACACCAGTCAGACATTTAACTCGGTGAACCCATTGGTTACCAAGGTTCAGCCCACGTTAGCGTATATCACGGTTACACTGGGACGCGGAGAAAGTATCGGCACCGGTGTCATAATCAGCAAGCAGGGCTTTATTTTGACCGCGTATCATGTGGTTTCCGGGGGAAGTGCCATCGACGTCACTCTTAGCGACAATACAACTGTTCCGGCAACGTTCGTTGCCGGTGCGAGGGGCCGCGATTGGGCGGTAATTAAGTTGAATTCTGTTCCGGCCAATCTTGCTGTTGCACAATTGGCATCTTCCGACACGGCCAGCGTCGGTGATGCTGTGGTTTCCGGCGGATTCGCTCTCGGCTATACCCCCAATCCGTCTTTTACCTTCGGCATCATTTCCGCGTTTCGAACGTTGAGCGATAATTTCAGATATGTGCAGACCGACGCCGCTATTAATTCCGGCGATAGCGGCGGCCCGCTTTTCAACATGGCCGGCCAGGTTATCGGCATAAACGATTCGGCTGACGTTTACAATGATCTTGGTGACCCGGTAATGAATATGGGTTATTGTTTGCCCATATCGGAACTGTTGCCGCTCATTCAACAGTACGTCGGTGGTTGAAACGCGTCGCACACGCATAAAGTGAAAACAAGAAAGGCAAGTTAAACTCGCCTTTCTTGTTTAAGGATGGTCTGTTATTCCAGGCAGGTGCCTTTCGCTTTAGTTCGCTGACGGCTTGGCACCGAGGGTCAGGGTAAGTTCTATTGAACTCCCGGCCCGGAGCACGGAAAGCGTTACCGGGTCTCCGACTTGCTTGTCTGACACGTACGTTAAAAGGTCGAAAATGCTCTTTACGGAATGCCCGTCAACCGCCGTAATGACGTCCCCGCCGGGAGAGGGCGTTCGATTCTGACTGACACCGCTTCCTTTGAGGCCGGCTTTTTCTGCCGGGCTTTCGGGAATGACATTCACTATATATATACCTCGATCGACGGAGATGTTGAGCTGCCGGGCAAGGTCGGCGTTCAATGCCAGATAGCTGATGCCCATCCATGGCCTCTGGAGTGACTTGCCGGTGCTTAATGCCGGCAATGCTCTCCTGGCAACATTGGATGGAATGGCGAAGCCGATCCCCTCAGCTCCAGCTTGGGTCTCTATTGCTGTGTTGATGCCGATAACTTCGCCGTTAGCGTTAAGCAGAGGTCCTCCAGAGTTACCCGGGTTCAATGCCGCATCAGTTTGCAGCATTCCGGTAAGCCGGCTGTCGCTGACGGTGCGATTAAGTCCGCTGATTACGCCTACCGTGATCGATTCATCGAGTCCGAAGGGGAATCCCATCGCTATTGCCATCTGTCCCGGCTTGACCGTGTTGGAATCGGCAAGCGTCAGCGGGGTGACGCCCGAAACAGCGGACGGGTCTACTTTTATCAGGGCGAGGTCGTGAATCGAATCTGTCCCCACGACGTTAGCAGAGACGGTTTTACCGTTATTGAAAACAACCAATATTTTAGAGGCTCCTTCGACCACGTGGTTATTGGTCAGTATGGTGCCGTCGGTATTGATCAAAAATCCGGAACCCTGTCCTTCACCGATTACTCTACCTCGTAATGATGCTTGAGCGACATCGATTTCCACTATGGCCGGGGTGCTCTTGTCATAAATGGACATTACGGTTCCTTCGTCATACAACGCGGGTTGAGCGAGGGTCATTTGCGGGCGGACTGACGTCAAAGGCCCCACCGACGCTACGGCAATTCCCAGAACGAAGATCGCTACGCCCCCGGCAACGATTTTCCAGTTGACTTTCCCCATATTCCCCTCCCGTCAAAAAGTCCGCAAAAAAGCTCTTCTGAAATACTCAATCATTTATTTTAACGAATAATTGTTAAAAAGTTATGAAGATTGGAGGAATACCTTTAAAGCGAATTGGGTACGCATCGATTGGGAACGGTTGAACGAGCATTGAAGGTAGTGTAGAATTTACCAATCGCTTATATAAGGTAGGATTGATGAAAATACAAAGGTGTAAAGGTACCCGTGACTTGTCTACGGTAGACATGCGGCGGTTCCGTTTTGTCGAAGATAAATTCAGAGAATGCTGCCTCGATAGCGGATATGAAGAGGTCAGGACGTCCACTATTGAATACTTGCATCTCTTTACGTCGACAGGGACACTGACACCCAGCCGCTTGCGCGGCGTTTATTCGTTTCTTGATTGGGACGGATGGAGCGGGGAAAGAGTTGTGCTGCGGCCCGACGGTACCATCCCCATCGCCAGGCTGTATATAGAATCTATGTCGGACAAAAAGTTGGCGAAGCTCTGTTACGTCACCAATGTTTTCAGTTTCGAACAGACGGGGAAGGAAGCGCGGGAGAGGTGGCAGTGTGGGGCCGAACTTATCGGCGCCGGGTCGCCTGAAGCCGATCTTGAAATAGTTACCCTGGCGCTGGATGTCCTGGCTAAGCTGGGGTTGAAAGACGTTAAGCTGAAGTTGTCCCATGCCGGTTTGATCCGAAAGCTGCTTTCCGAATTCCGGCTAAGTCACGATGAACAGGATAAAGTATTCGACCGTATTCTCGATGGGGATCTTTCCGATCTGACCAGGTTGAACCCGGAAAGGTCCGACCTGGTCAAAACCCTGGGGGAGCTTCTCGAAATGAAAGGCAAGTCTGCCGGTTTCCTCAAGAACATGCGGTCGCTGTTCAATCACGATCTTCCGGGGCTTGAAGTTCCATTCAATAACTTTATCGATGTTGTCGACCTACTCGAAACTATCGATTGTCGATACGAAATCGATATCACTTCCGGACGCGGATTTGAATACTATACCGGTTTAATATTCCGGCTTTTTGCCGGCGACCGGGAAGTTGGCGGCGGCGGGAGATATGATGCCCTTATTCCGCTCATGGGCGGTCCGGACACTCCAGCTTTAGGTTTTGCTCTGTACCTTGATTGCCTGATGGAAATCGTCAGCTTGGAAACGGCGACGAAAACAGGCAGCAAAAATTCCTCCGTCAGGAGGAAGAGATAGGGTTGCAATTCAAAATAGCCTTACCCAAGGGACAGCTCCTGGGGGAAACGTCGTCGCTTCTGTCAAGGGCCGGCTGGGGCCTGGATGATTACCGGGAAGGGACGCGTGCCTACCGGTTAAAATCGCAATCATTTCTCGGCCTTTTTGCCAAGGTGTTTCAGGAACGCGACATCCCTATCCAGGTTGCGGTCGGTAACTACGACCTGGGAATTTGCGGTCTGGACTGGATCGAAGAGCTTCTGGCCAAGTATCCGGACTCAGACCTGGTCAAATTGAGGGACCTCGGATACGGAAATGGTGCGATTTACGCCGCCGCCAGTACAACCCTGGCATCTCCGCAGTTGGACGTTATCAAGAACACAAGAGACGTTATCCGGTTAGCCAGCGAGTATCCGAATTTGACCGAGTCGTTTGCCCTCGACCTGAGATTAAAACGGTTCAGTGTATTCCCGCTGTGGGGCGCGGCGGAAGCTTATCCGCCGGAAAACGCTGATATCGTCCTGGTTTCCAGGAAAGCTGCGGAAAAAAGTCTGAATCACGGGTTGGTTGCGGTGAGCCGGGTGCTTGGATACAGCGCCTATCTTATCGCTAACCGGTCGAGTTGGGAAACCAAAGACTTAAGCAAGGCACTGGCCGCCATCGAAAATGTTTTGTCATCTGAGGACGTCAAGCGGGATGCTTTGCCTGAGGCAACCATAAAATTAGAGTCGGCAAGACTACCGGTTGGGGAACCTGCGGGAGAAACTATTCGATTGGCCTTGGCGGACGGACATCAGCAGCAGCCGACCATCGAGTTGCTGACGAAAGCCGGCATTAGCATCGAGGATTATCCGTCCAAGTCTGGAAACCGGCGGCCGAAATCAAGTTTGGAAGGAGTGACCATTAAGGTAATCCGGCCGCAGGACATGCCACTGCAGGTCGCCAACGGTAACTTCGACCTTGCCATTACCGGGGTGGACTGGCTGACCGAGCATCTCAATCAATTCCCGGCCAGCCCGGTTGTCGAGCTACTCGACCTTAAGTTCGGTTGGGTGAGGATCGTGGCCGTCGTTAGCGAGGATGTGCCGGTAAGCAATACTGCTGAATTGAGGCAGCTCTGGGCGGATAAAGGCTTGCCTATCCGCGTCGCCGCCGAATACGCCAATATCGCAGATAAATATGCCCGGGACAATCATCTCGGGGTTTATAAGGTGATACCCACGTGGGGAGCTACCGAGGCCTTTTTGACCGAGGATGCTGACGTATTGATTGAAAATACGCAAACTGGGCGTACACTGGCGCAAAACCGTCTCAAGATCATTGAGACGTTGTTCGAATCGACCGCCCGGCTTATCGCCAATAAAGACAGTCTTGCCGATAATAAAAAGAGCCGGAAAATAGAGTCTATCGCCGGTATTTTACGCAAGGCCGCAGGATAACGAAGATGAAGATCGTTGAAGGTTTCGAGGCCGCCAGCCGGGCATTATCGCGGAAGGGAAAGGCTCCAGGCAATGAAGCAGACGAAAGGGAAGCATCTGTCCGCGGCATAATCGAATACGTGCGAAAGCATGGCGATAAAGCCCTGCTCGAATACACGGAAAAGTTCGATCGAGCGAAACTAACGGAACTGGAAGTCGACAATGCAAGGATAAGCCGCGGGTGCTGCGAGGTTGAAGCGGGGTTAATTGCTTCGCTGAAGACGGCCGCAGAACGCATTGCTGCGTTTCACCAGGCACAACTGAAAGCCGTCCATACCAAAGTAAAATTGCCCGGCTTAAGCCAGGTCGTGCGGCCGCTGGAGCGTGTCGGCGTTTACGTTCCCGGCGGCACTGCCAGCTATCCGTCTACGGTACTGATGACTGCCGTTCCCGCCCGCGTCGCGGGCGTTAAGGAAATTGTCCTGGTGACGCCGCCGCGGCCTGACGGAACGGTATCGCCCCTGGTTCTGGCAGCGGC
>Ga0209514_10005704_pt1 | contig 15703 bp, 15 predicted proteins | sample Subgrocontami58m_FD_187452 | JGI IMG/M metagenome (GOLD analysis project Ga0209514, IMG submission 187452) | Subsurface groundwater microbial communities from S. Glens Falls, New York, USA - GMW37 contaminated, 5.8 m (SPAdes) (version 3) | ecosystem: Environmental > Aquatic > Deep subsurface >...
AAGACGGCGAGGTCGAAGATGGTTTGCGGGAGATGATGAAAGCCCGGGGGCCGCAAAAGAATTTGAGTTTTTTCGCGTTTACGGCAACACCCAAGGCTAAAACGATGGAGGCCTTTGGCCAAAAGGGGCCGGATGGCCGGCCGCAACCTTTCCATTTGTATTCGATGCGGCAGGCTATCGAGGAGGAGTTCATTCTTGATGTTTTAGCAGCGTATACGACATACCAATCCTTTTATCAGTTAAATAAAAAGATTGAAGATGATCCTGAATTAAACAAAAAGAAAGCGGCATCGGCAATCGCACGTTTCGCAACGCTACATCCTTATGTTTTGGCTCAAAAAATTGAGATTATTATTGAGCATTTTCGGCAGGTGACGATGAAGAAGATCGGCGGTAAGGCGAAGGCTATGGTGGTCACAGCTTCGCGTGAGCACGTGGTTCGTTATAAGCAGGGGTTCGATGAATATTTAAAAAAGAAAGATTATCGTGACATCAAGGCTTTGGTGGCGTTTTCAGGTACGGTACTTTTAGATGGGGTACCGCCGGAATACACGGAAGTCCGAATGAATGGGTTCGGCGAGAGGGCATTACCTGAGAAGTTTGCAACGTCGGAATATCAGATCCTTCTTGTCGCGGAAAAATATCAGACCGGTTACGATGAACCGCTTTTGCATACCATGTACGTGGATAAACGGCTGGATGGCGTGAAGGCGGTGCAGACTTTAAGCCGATTGAACCGCATGTGCCCAGGCAAGGAAGACACCTTTATCTTGGACTTTGTGAACTCCCGGGAAGATATTCTCGCGGCATTTCAGCCTTATTATGAGCAGACGCAACTTACTGAGACTACAGATCCAAATAAACTTTATGATCTTAAAACTAAGCTAAATTCATTCAAAGTTATATTTCCAACGGATGTCGAAGAATTTTGTGTAGTGTTTTTTAAGAATAAAGATCTCCACAATAAACGTGAGCATGGTCAGTTAAACGCTTTGATCGATGTGGCTGTCATTCGATTTGAGGCAATCGAGAAAGATGAATATAAAGATGATTTCGTGAACACGCTAGGTGTGTTTGTCCGGCTTTATGCGTTCTTGGCGCAGATCATGCCGTTTCAGGATGTGGAACTTGAAAAATTTTACGCCTACGCCCGGTATCTCTTGAAGAAACTACCGGGGCCGAACCGTGGCCCGAGATATGATCTGGGCGATGATGTGGCGCTTGAATATTACCGTCTGCAAAAGATGGCTGAGGGTGGTATTGGATTACAGAAGGATTCCGATGCGGCCATTAAGCCAATGTCGGAAGCGGGGACAAAAAAGGACAAAGAAGAATTAGCCCGGCTTTCCGAGATTATCAATCTTCTCAATGACCGGTTCGGTACAGACTTCACGGAGGCAGATAAGCTTTTCTTTGACCAGATCGAAGAGGAAATGGTTTTGGACGAAAAGCTTGGCCTTCAAGCACAGACCAACACTATTGATAATTTCAAGTACGGCTTTGAGGAAATTTTTGTCGACAAGATGGTCGAGCGCATGGATCAAAATCAAGATATCTTCAATAAGGTTATGGACGACAAGGCTTTCGCGGAAGCGGTGAAGGACTATTTAATTAAGAAGGTTTATGATCGTTTGAATAAAGATAACAGCGGTCAATCGAGAGATACGTTATTCTTTAGTGATGTGATTCCTGATGAGAAAATAACACCAGCGCAGCGAAAAACTCATGCCCCGATATTTTCTCTTCAAGCAGTGGCGACTTCATTTTCGGAACAACCAAAACAAAAAGTTCTTGGCTGGAAACCGTTAGACGGAATATTCAAATTAAATAAGGACATGTTTATAGCTCAAGCTGCTGGACGGTCGATGGAGCCGATAATCAAAAATGGCAGCTGGTGTCTGTTCCGGCCTGATCAAGGCGGAAGCCGTAATGGTAAGATTGTTTTAGTTGAATCTCGCAGAATCACAGATCCGGAAATACAGAGGAGTTTTACAATCAAAAGATATCATAGTGAAAAAGAGTATTCCCCTGACGGCACATGGATTCACAAAAAAATTACACTCTCACCGGATAATAAGGAATTTAACAATATTGTCCTTGAGAATGTGAGAGAAGATGAATTTCATGTGGTGGCAGAATTTGTAAGAGTGATCTCTTAATGAGAAGGGATCACTCTGTACCCAACAAATTAAAACACTCACCCTTCTGCTCCCAAAAAGTCTCAATTCTTCTTGGTGAATAGGGATTCTTGGCATAGAATATTTTTATGCCTTTTAAGAAGTATAGCCGCTACACGTTTGGCCTGGCGAGTATTATTCTGGCCGGGGTTTTGGTGTGCGCCCATTTTCTTATTTTTTATGAGACCAATGAAAATTCTCTCGTAGAATCGCCGTCTGCCCCGACGGTCTCTTTGCCGGATCAAGAACAGCCTCAGGCCCAGATGCCTCAAAAAATATTGGTACAAAATAATGTTTTGACGCGAAAGACGAGGCTGGGTTCAAAGCGCGGACTTTATCTGACCAGTATTTTTTATCAAGGGAATCAAGTCGCTGCCCGTCAAAAAGAATCCGGCGGCACAGCCTATGACCGGGAAGGGCAGATTCCTGATGGCGAGATTACCTTTGAGAATTCCGCCGATAAGACATTTGGTGTCGAGCATTACGAAAACGGTGAGCGCCACGGAGAATATAAAGAATATTTTACCACGGGCCAGCTTAAAAAAGAGGCTCAGTATGTTGGTGGGGAACTCACACAGAAAAAAGAATATTATCCCGAGGGGATTTTAAAAAAGGAAGAAGATTACGCCGACGCGCTGCGCGTTGAGGGCCGTTCCCAGGCCGGAGTTGGTAAAATTTACAACAAGAACGGCCAGCTTGTTTACGAATGGCGCTTTACCGTGGTTGACCAGGGAGGGTTTAACCGCAGTTACGGCGAAGACGGCCAGACAATTGAAGAGAACCTTTTTGACGCCGAAGGTAATGTTAAAGAAAAACAAAATGAGATTTCAACGCTTGAATAAATTTGTATCTTGTGACGGATTTACGCTCGTTGAAGTGCTGGCGGCGGTGATGGTCATATCCGTAGCCGTCCTGGGGACCCTTCTGACGTTTACAAAATCCAATCAGATGATGACTCAATTGCGTGAGCTTACGGTCGCTGACCAATGCATCAAAGAAGAAATAGAATCTATCCGCGATATGGATTATGACAACATTCTAACTTTGGGATCAACATTTAATTCAGACGGCTTTAGCGGTTTAAACAATGTAGTCGGGACAAGGACAATCGACGATCCTTTCGGCGATCCGAATATCCGCCGGATTACCATTGATGTCACGTGGGATTCCCCTGATGGGCGGGAGTTAAATTTAAATCGCGCGACATTGGTCACCCGCGACGGGATTAATAAACAATAGTATTGATAGAAAAGGGATTTTGAATGAAATTGGTTTTTGGGAACAAAAAAGGTTATACTTTAAGTGAGGTTTTGATTAGCGTTACCATAGGCATTATTCTCTTGGGCGCTCTTTTGATGATTCAGCTTTTGGGCCGGAACACCTTTGATTTGAGCGTGGCCTTTGTGGATGTCAACAGCAAGGCGAAAACGGCGATGGACTGGATGAGCAAAGATATTCACTGGGCTAATCAGCTGGCCGCCTCGAGGACAATTGACGTCGAAGAATACACCACCGGTGATGATGAATTAATTATGGAAATACCGGCTATCAATCCGAGCGGTGATATTTTAGAGGACGTGAACGATTATATTGTTTATTATCGTGACAGCACGGATTCTAGAATTTTAAAGAGAACTATGGATGCTAATGCCGCGAGCAGCCGCGTGAATGGGACGCGAGTGATTGCCAATAATGTGAATACGCTGAATTTTAGTTCCAGCGGAGCGGGCTTATCTTCACTAGCTGACGTGACGGCGGTAACCAAGGTGGAAATTTTTTTAAGCACGCAAGGAAGTTCGGGTCTGCAGACGTTGACCGAGCAATTTAATACGGATGTAGAGCTGCGCAATAGATAGAGGAGAATATGCTTTATTCCAAAATAAAATGCGTATTGCTTCATAATGAAGAGGCGAGCATATTGATTATGACGCTGGTCGTTTCCCTTATGCTGGTTGTCTTTAGCGCCGGGATACTGATTTTAGTCTCGACGGACGCCCGCGGCACGCTTCAGACCGCCCGCCTGGATTCGGCGCTTAACGTGGCCGAGGCCGGAGTGGAGGAAGCGTTGTGGGAGTTTAAATTTGGCGGCGCGGATTTTAACGGCTGGAGCGGCGATAACCCGAAAACAAAGACAGGGTTGTTACAAACAAACAGCGGCGATACAGTGGGGGAATATTTAATCACGGTCACGGATCCAGCGGAAAATAATCCTAAGATTCAAGTGACGGGTTATACCCCCGGCCAGGCGAACGCCCTTGCCCAAAGAACCATTCAAGTTTTTGTAGAAGCGGAAAAAAATTCCGATTTTAATATGGCGGCCTTTGGCACGGAGAGTGTTAATTTTGACAAAGAGATAAAAACAGATAGTTATAATTCTACCAACGGAGCGTATGGCCCCGGCAATAAAAATGAAAGAAAGGGGCATGTGGGTACGGATTCTACTGAGCCGGGGGCAATCACTCTAGGCAAAGAAAACAAAATTTACGGAAATGTTATTATCGGGCCCGGCGGGGTTCCCGGGGAAGTAATTTCTAAACCAGCGGAGCTTGAGATTTACCCGGAAAAAGCCATCGAAGAAACGGATCCGCAGCCCAAACCAGCTCCCACGGGATTGACTGTTAAATCCGATATTGCTGTAGGGGACGGGGATACTTTCACGATTTATGAGGATGGCGAATATCATTCGGTCACTTTAGGAAAAAAATCAACGCTGGTTATCGATGCCGAGGACGCGATAATTTATGTCAAAGAGGTGCTGAATTTTGATAAAGAAAGTCAAGTGAAAATTCCATTTGGAAAATCCGCGAAGATTTATCTGGATGATGTCGATTTCATTTTGGATAGAGCAGTGACGATTAATAATGAAAGTAAAAATCCTGCCGCTTTTGGCATTTATGGGACACCGAATTTTACCAGAACCATTCAAATCAAAAAAGAGACGGAATTTTATGGCGTTATTCACGCCCCTAATGGCACCATTGATATTAATAAGGAAGCGAAAATATACGGGGCGCTGGTGGCCAAGAAAATTGTTTTAGACCAGAAGTCAGCTATCCATTTTGATGCAGCCCTCTTGGATATCCCTGGTGACGATAGTACCTACACCATGACCTACTGGCAGGAAAAATAATCCTTTCCCCAATGAAAGCTTGTAAGCCTATTATTTCTTTTATCATTTTCATTTTTCTAACCTCTGACGTTATCGCCGCTTCCTACGGCGATGTCAGAGTCGATGGTAGAAAATTATTGGTCAATCAAAACGGCACGTTCAAGCCTTACATCATTCGCGGCGTGGGTTATAATCCCGCGCCGGTCAACACGTTCTTTAGCCAGTACGGCTGGTGTGAACGCTGTGACCGTTACTCAGGCTGCACGTATCCCGATAATAATGGCGACGGGTTTGCCTGCGAATCCTGGCCTGATTCCGCCCCAAGTTTATATGACCGCAAAGATGTGGATTTAAACCGCGACTTTTCTCTGCTCAATGGAATGGGCGTTAATACAATCCGTACCTGGGATAAAGCCACATTGAAACTTTTAGACAAGGCTCAAGCCCACGGGATTAAGGTGATCGCGGGGTTCTGGGTCGATTATGGTTTAGATTTCTCTAACGCGCGCGTGCGTGCTAAATTAATCAAAGAATTTGAAGACTATGTAAAAAAATTTAAAAATCATCCGGCTATTTTATTTTGGGCCATCGGTAATGAAAGTAATTATAAAGTCTCTGGACAGGAGCAGTTAAAGGCCATGTATTCGTTGTTTAATGAAATGGCCGGCCGGGCGCACCAGCTGGAAGGCGGCTCTTTCCATCCCGTCTCTCTTATGAATGGGGATTTAGCGAATTTAGGGAGTTCTCTGTGCTTCTCCGATGACGTTCATTTACCCAATGTTGATTTATGGGGAATTAATGTTTATCGCGGCCGATCCTTTGGAAGTTTATTTAAGGAATATCAGAGGCTTTCGCAAAAGCCGTTATGGATTGCCGAGTATGGGGCCGATGCCTACGATAATAGAGAAAATCGGGAAGACCAAAAGGTTCAAGCCGATTGGGCAGGGAACCTGTGGGATGAGATTGCGCAAAACAATAGTTACAATAGCAGCGCGGCGCCTGTCTGCGTGGGAGCCAGTATTATGTCTTTTACCGACGAATACTGGAAAGCAAACGGGGAGTGGAAGGCCTCGGCCGGATCCCAAGAAACCGGCGGGATGTCTTCCCCGGGCGGAGCGCCGGATAATTTTAAAAATGAAGAGTGGTGGGGGCTTTTTGCGATCGCCAATCAAGGAAAGAACCCTGATAAGAGATTCCCCCGAGAAGTAGTTAACACATTAAGAGAGCGATTTTCCCGTCTTAATCCATAAGCCCTATCCATGATTAACCTTATTAACAATTATTTTCAAAATTCAAATCTTTTTAAGCATCTGCCGATATTCGATGAAATTTATTACAAAGGATTAGTTGAAGGCAAGGTGCAGGAATACAGAGCTTTGCGGGAAGATCAGGAATGCAAGCTCCTGGCCCTAACCATCATCCGTAAAGAAGAAGATATGTTCTGGGATTCGACCGAAGATTTCTTAAAGCGAAGCATTATTATGGCTGCAGGCGCTGTACACGGTATTTATAATTTTGATCTGCTTACCTTTGACATTCATCGGGAACTGAAGACATTTAATTATCAAGAACTGACCACGATTCTAATTAATTCTTCGCGTAAATTGCCGCCCGGACAGCCGTGTTTAATCAAATATTCTTCGCTGTATGGAATTTTGCAGAAACTCGTTGCTGAGGATTGGGGCAAAATTATTTTTAAGACCGCCATTGAAATTTACAAAGATAAACCAGCCTTTTTCTATCTGCTTATAAAAAAGTTATTAGCCATCGATGCCATGCCCCATGGCCCTTTAATTATTCTGGTCAATGATTTAAGCCTTGAACCGCTTTTTGATTCTCAAAACAGCGTTCAGCAGGAAGGGTTTAAAAAGGTCATTGACGCCAAATCCAAAGAGGCCATTGAGTTCCCGCCTGAAGTGTATATTCAAGATAAAAATGGAGTCCGCGAACTTCTCTCGGGTTCTATCATTGCCTGAAACATATTGTGATTGAAATCACAGTAAAATGAGAGGAAAAAGTCTCAAAGCGTTTTTATTGAAAAGATTTTGCTTTCCTTTATAATGGCTTTATGGATGTCCTGTTGTTGTCGCGCCTTCAGTTTGCGGTAACTATCGCCTTCCACTATATCTATCCGCCGTTATCCATCGGATTAGGGCTCCTTCTTGTGATTATGGAAGGGCTTTATCTCAAGACAAAAAATCCTTTTTATAAAAGTATGACCCAATTCTGGGCCAAGATCTTTGGCCTGACATTTGCCATTGGGGTCGCCACCGGCATTGTCATGGAATTTGAATTTGGTACCAACTGGGCCACGTATTCGCGTTATGTCGGGGACGTTTTTGGCAGCGCGTTAGCCGCCGAGGGAATCTTCGCGTTCTTTCTTGAATCCGGATTCTTGGCGATTATGCTTTTTGGCTGGGAAAGGGTCAAGCCTGTCACGCATTACATCTCAACCATTTTAGTTTGTTTAGGAGCGCATTTTTCGGCCATCTGGATTGTGGTGGCCGGCTCCTGGATGCAGACACCCGCCGGGTATCATATTGTTGGGGAAGGATTAACCGCGCGCGCCGAGATCACGGATTTTTGGGCTATGGTTTTTAATCCGTCGTCGATGGATCGTTTAATTCATGTCCTTCTCGGATGCTGGCAGGCGGGCGCGACACTTGTTTTAAGTGTCAGCGCGTATTATCTTTTGAAAAAACGCCACGAAGAATTCGCCAGAATTTCTTTTAAGATTGCCCTTTTTTTAGCCTTATTCTCCTCGATTGCCCAGCTTTTTTCCGGACATTCCAGCGCTCAAGTGGTGAACAAATATCAGCCCGTAAAATTAGCCGCCATGGAAGGTATTTTTGAAGAATCCGCGCCAGCGCCTTTAACCGTTGCCGGCTGGGTCGATGAAGAAAATCAAAAGGTTTACGGCTTGCGGATTCCTAACTTTTTAAGTTATCTTATTTATGGCGATGCGCAAGCCCCTGTTAAGGGTCTTAACGCGTTTCCTAAAAAAGATCATCCACCGGTTGCCGTTACATTTCAGGCCTTTCATGGAATGGTTTTAATCGGACTGGGATTAATTATTTTAAATATTGTCGGACTTGTATTATTGTGGCGCAAAAAGTTATTCACCTCCAGGCCTGTTTTATGGCTGTTTGTTTTTTCTGTTTTAGGGCCGCAGCTGGCCAATCAATTAGGATGGATTACGACGGAAGTCGGCCGTCAGCCGTGGATTGTCTACGGGCTTTTGCGAACCTCCGAGGGGCTTTCCAGGGGCATTACCGCGAATATGGTCTTAACCTCTTTAATCATGTTTACGGTGATTTACTTTTTGTTATTTATCCTGTTTATATTTTTACTGGATCAAAAAATTAAAGCCGGACCGGATGGCCTGGATCAGTTACCCGCCGGGCAAAGGGCGTAAAAATGTTTGATTTTACATTCTTAGATCTTAATTTAATCTGGTTCATCCTGATCGGGCTTTTGTTTAGCGGCTACGCGATGCTCGATGGTTTTGATTTGGGTGTGGGGGCGTTACATCTTCTGACGAAAACCGATGACGAGCGTCGGACAATGATCAATGCTATCGGGCCGGTGTGGGATGGAAACGAAGTCTGGCTTGTGACCGCCGCAGGCGCTCTTTTTGCTGCGTTCCCGGATGTGTACGCGACACTCGCTTCGGGATTTTATTTGGCGGTATTTCTTCTTTTATTCTCTTTAATTTTTCGGGCCGTGGCCATTGAATTTCGCAGTAAACAAAAAAGCCGCGCCTGGAGAAATTTTTGGGACGTCAGCTTCAGCCTCTCGAGTATTACGACCAGTTTTGTTTTAGGTGTCGCGTTGGGAAATCTTGTCTGGGGAATTCCCTTAGGAGCTGATAAAACTTATCAAGGAACGTTTTTAGATTTATTTAATCCCTACACGATTTTAGTGGGAATCACCACGGTTGCTTTGTTTATGATGCACGGTTCCATTTATGTTGTCTTAAAAACGGAAGGATCGTTTCAGGAACGGGTCCGCCGCAATTGGGTCAACAACTGCGTTATCTTCTTTATTATTTGTTACGCTATTCTGACGATGGCTACCCTTGTCTACTTGCCGTATATGGCCTCAAAGTTAAGAGAACATCCATTCCTTTTTATAATTCCGCTTCTGAATATGCTGGCGATTGCCAATATTCCCCGCGAAATTTATCACGGCCGTGACTTTCGCGCGCTTTTATCCTCCTGCGCGGCGATGTTGATATTGTTTATTCTTTTAGGCGGAGGAATTTATCCTGACATTGTCTTTTCTCGTGGCGATGCGGCGCATAGCCTTACGATTTACAACGCGGCCTCTTCCACCAAATCCTTAAATTATATGTTCAACATCGCCCTTTTAGGAATGCCTTTTGTGATCGGTTATACAGCGGTGATTTACTGGATTTTTCGCGGAAAGGTCAAGATTACTAAGGATAGTTATTAAGACATTTACGTTTTAAAGGAGGAAGTGATGTTGTGGTTTAAAATCATTTTTGTTTTTGTGACATCCTTTTTTATTAACTTATCTTCTCTTAGTTATGTTCAAGCGCAGAATACGGATTTTGAGCAGGCCAGGCTTCTTAACATTACACCGGTTAGTCTTCAAAATCCTGAAACCGGAGAATTCTTTGAAGCTCTTCTAGTGACTCATCTTGAATTTAATTATACAGGGGCCCATGAGCAGGGACTTATTCTTTCCATGGGCGCTTATGAACTGCCCGCCCCGTATGACCATACGTTTTTCGAAGAATTTGCCAGCTGGTATTCATTCATTGCCGATTATCTTTATAAACAGCCGCAGGCCGTCGTGATTGTTCCGGACAGCGCATTTAACGGCTCCTTAAGAGCCGGGGCTATCGAAGCCTGCGCTTTTTATTTAACCACCTCGTCAAACTTGATGATTCAAAAGTTAGGGGTTGTGTCAGGAAGCCTGGGCTCCCGCGGCGGCCTTTATTTTATTGAACACCCCGAGCGGTATCCGTCTCTGGCCAAAGTTCTTATGGTTGATTTTGCCAGCCCGCGGGAGTTCGCGCTCGAGGATCTTAAAGAAGAAAATATCGCGACGATTGAAACTCCTTTTGGAATTTACGTCGGGGTTGAGACTGTTGACCGTCAATCGAATCAAGACGCTCACGCTCTTTATGATGCGGTGGCTTTGTATAATCCCGGGCTTCCTCAGCGATTGAAGGAATATACCGACGGCCGTCATGGATTTTATAAAATTTATAAAGATAACGCGGTGGGTCAGGATGGAGAGGCCGCCCGCGAAGATTCGTATTATTTTTTTCAAAGGGCTTGTGAAAGGTAGGGCAGATGTCCAAAAGTTGGCGCGTGTCTTTTTTTATTAATTTAATATCCTGTTTTTGCTTGGCTATAGGATTATTACCGTCTGCGTCAGCGGAAGTTGTTGAGAATGAATCGTGTTTTACCTGCCATGGCGATCCTGCCAGTAATCCATTTATTGATTCTCAAAAATATGAACATTCCATTCACGGCGATCATCGCTGCATCAGATGCCACTCGGATATAACCCAGGTTCCTCACGATCTGCCTTTAGCGCCGGTAAGCTGCTCGGCCTGTCATCATCTGGAATCCCAGATGTTTCTCAACAGTGATCATGGCCAGGCTCTAAAAGCAGGGATATCCGAGGCTGCCTCTTGTAAAAGCTGTCATGGAGATTCGCATGAACTTTTAGATTATCGTAATCAAGAATCTCCGGTTTATCGATTTAATATTCCGGCGATGTGCGGGACCTGTCATGAAAATACCGAAAGCATGAAAAAGTTTCATCTTTCTCAAGGCGCGCCGGTTTATTCTTACAGCCACAGTGTCCATGGCTTAGCGCTTCAAAAAGGGGCAGTGGCCTCGGCGGTGTGCACCGACTGCCACGGGTCGCACAATATGCATAAGGCGACGAATCCGTCATCTAAACTTTACTGGCAGAACATCCCAGAGACTTGCGGTAAATGTCATGAAAACGTCAAACTGATTTATTTAGAAAGTATCCACGGCAAGGCCATGGCCGCCGGTAAAAGGGAAGCGCCGGTCTGCACCGATTGCCACGGCGAGCATACCATTGACGCGATTAAATTATCCACCTCTAAAGTATTTCCTTCGCACATTCCGGAAACGTGCGGGCAATGTCACGACGCGGAGCGTATTACGACCAAATATCAATTACCGCCGCACGCCGTCGAGACGTATATGGAAAGTTTTCATGGGCTGGCCATGCGGTTAGGCTCGGTGACCGCGGCCAATTGCGCCTCCTGCCACGGCGCGCACGATATTCTGCCGTATAATGATCCCCGCTCTTCGGTCCATCCGAATAATCTGCCGCAAACCTGCGGCAAGTGCCATACCGGAGTCGGAGCGCAGGTTACGCAAGGCCAAATCCATTCGGGGACCCGTCCGGGAATGGAACATCTGGCAGTCGCCTTTGTGCGCCGATTTTATATTCTGCTTATGATTCTTGTCTTGGGCGGAATGTTTCTTCACAACTGTTTTGATTTCTTTAAGAAACTAAGGGCGCATTATCTGAAGATGTCCCAGATGGGGGCGCGTTTGCGGATGAATTTTAACGAGCGTCTGCAGCACGGAATTTTAGCCATTACCTTTATTATTTTAGCGTACACGGGGTTTGCTCTGAAATATCCTCAAGCCTGGTGGGCGGCGCCTTTTGTCGGACGAATCGATTGGCGGGGGCTTGGTCATCGCGCGGCGGCTTTGATATTTTGTATTCTGGCGCTCTATCACGTCGGATTTTTACTATTTACCAAACGCGGCCGCTGGCAGTTAAAAGCACTCATTCCACGACGGCATGATTTTATTCAGTTCTTCCAAATGTTTAATTATCTCAGAGGCAAGCGCCCTAATCGTCCGGTATTTGGATTTTACAGTTATATCGAGAAGATTGAGTATTGGGCGTTGGTGTGGGGCAGTATGGTGATGGTCGTCACCGGTATTTTAATGATCAATGAAGGATGGTTTTTAGGAATTTTTCCTAAATGGTTTTTTGATGTGGTGACCGCCGTCCATTTTTATGAGGCAATTCTGGCTTCGCTCGCTATTATCCTCTGGCATGGATATTTTGTGATGTTTGACCCCGACGAATACCCGATGAAATGGACCTGGATTAACGGCCGCAACTCGCCGAGCGACATGGAACATAGGGAAGATAATTAAAAAGAATTATGAACATTAAGAAAATCCTACAGCATAACCGCTTTCTTTTTCTATTAATTGGCTCAGTTTTTATAGGGGCTATATTAGGATTGATTCTCAAAGAGAAGGCCAGCCTTTTTAAGCCCTTCGGCGATATCTTCCTCAACCTGCTTTTTACCAGTGTTGTCCCGCTTGTTTTTTTCTCCATTTCTTCAGCCGTTGCCTCCATGTCAAATTTGAAACATTTAGGAAAAATATTAGGATGGATGATGGTTGTTTTTATTTTGACGGGAATTATTGCCTCGGTAGTAATGCTCGTGGGCGTTAAGCTTTATCCGCCGGCCGCAGGGGTGGATATTGCTTTGACTACGACGGTTAGTGCCAATCAAGAAACGGTTGTTGAACGTGTGGTCAAGGCTTTTACGGTCCCCGAATTTGCCGACCTTTTTTCTAAAAAAAACATGCTCGCCTTGATTATTTTTTCTTTAATAATGGGCATCGCCACTTCTTTGAGCGGGGAACGGGCCCATCCCTTCGCCAAATTTCTAGCGGCGGGGAATATCGTGATGGGTAAGGTGATTTCGCTGATTATGCTTTACGCGCCCATCGGATTAGGCGCGTATTTCGCGTACCTTGTCGGTGTCTTTGGCCCGCAGCTCATGGGATCTTACGTGCGGGCCATGACGCTTTATTATCCGGTCTCGATTTTATACTTTTTTATTTTTTTCTCCTTTTATACGTATTTAGCGGCCGGGGTCAAGGGCATCAAGATTTTTTGGCGCAATATTGTCCCGGTGTCCTTAACCGCCCTGGCCACGGGAAGTAGTATCGCCACCATTCCGACAAACTTGGAATCGGCTAAACGAATCGGCGTGCCCGAAGATATCCGCGAAGTAGTTATCCCCATTGGCGCCACCATTCATATGGAAGGGTCGTGCCTTTCGGCGATTTTAAAGATCGCGTTTTTATTTGGAATATTTCAAATGGATTTTTCTGGCGCGGAAACATTTCTAACGGCCATTGGCATCGCCCTTTTAAGCGGGACGGTGATGAGCGGCATTCCCGGCGGTGGATTTTTAGGCGAGATTCTGATTGTGACCATGTACGGATTTCCTTTAGAGGCCTTGCCCCTGATTTCCATGATTGGCACGCTCGTCGATCCACCGGCGACGATGGTCAATGCCACGGGGGACAGTGTTGCCAGCATGCTCGTTGCTCGTATCTTAAATGGTAAAAAATGGATGAAGCCCGATGAAAGTATCTAGGAATAAATTATTTTTTTTCATTTTGTTTGCCGTTTGTATTCTAGTTGGATGTGATCAAAAAGCTGAGCAGAATAAGACAGAAGTTATTGAGCTGTCCCTAAAGTCCGATGACCAAAAAATGGCCGAGGCTTTTGCCAGTCAGACGTCCAACATTTGGGTTGAATCTCAAGGAATTGTCGAAAAAATCCTTCCCGATGACCGAGAAGGCTCCGCGCACCAGCGGTTTATTGTGAGGCTTTCCACCGGCCAAACCCTTTTAATCAGCCATAATATTGATGTAGCCCCCAGAGTGGCGGATCTTCAGGCAGGCCAGCCGGTTCATTTTCGCGGGGAATATGAATGGAATGCCAAGGGAGGGGTTATCCATTGGACCCATCACGACCCTTCCGGCCATCAGAGCGGCGGCTGGATAGAATATAAAGGAAAAAGGTATCAATAAGCCCAAGGAACCATTTTTTACATAAATAATTAAAAACTAGATATAATAATTTTATATGAATTCAGCAGGCAAAAGTAAAAAGCTTCAGCTAAAAGACATTTCCCTTTTTCAAGACCTTTCCACGGAAGAAAGAAATGCTATAGGAAAATGTTTAAAAGAAGCCACATTTAAAAAAGGGGAAATCCTTTTTTCTGAAGGGATGGCGTGCGAACGGGTTTTTATTGTGCAGTCAGGCCGCGTTAAAATATTCCGTTTGTCATCTTCGGGGAAAGAGCAAATCCTTGAAGTCTTTGGCCCGGGAGATACCTGTGCCTGCAACCCCGGGGTGGCGTATTGGTCATGTTCCTCTTCAGCACAGGCCCTGACGGATTGTTGTGTGTGGACTTTATCACGTTTCAACTATGTTCAAATGGTCAAGAGTAATTCTCGCATGGCGCATACTTTAAACCGTATTTTTGCTGAGAGGTTATGCAAGTTTAGTTCCTTGATTGAAATGGTTTCCGTGGATGATCCTCGAAAACGGCTGATTAAATTTATATTGGAAATGGCAAGCCATCAGGAATGCCAGTGCCCGGAAGAAAACTGCGTTTGTTTAACCATGACACAGGACGAAATTGCCCAGAGATTAGGGATCACGCGGGTAACCGTTGCCCGCCACCTTCAGCAATTGAAAAATTTGAAGTTCATATCCTCCCATGACCGTCAAATCACCATCCTTGATAAAAAAGGGCTTGAAAAAGCTCTGCTTTAATCAAAATCATACCGCCAGATTCACAACCCCTTAAATTTAAATGTTTTGATTTTTGTATCTCCAGATACAGATTTCAAAAACGCTTTTTATTATACTATTGCCAAGAATCAAACATATCGCGAGGTGCGCACAATGGATATTCTTAAGTCTTTTGAAGAAGAAAAAAATCTTGTTCTTGAAAAACTTGATCTGCTTTATGAGTCAATACAAAACCTTCATTACGAAGGGAAAATGTCCCTCCCCAAAAACACGAGAATCATTAATGAAACGGTTCAGCATTTAAAACCGATATTAACGAATCACATGAATCTTGATGATCAAGTCATATTCCCTTTTGCCAGCAAACACATCCCGATCCTCGACCCGATGATCAATTTCTTGAAAGCTGAACGCAATGAATTCACCGCGCAATTGGAGTCTTTTGAAATTTTGTTTCAGGAATTTATTCAGCGTAACTCTGTTGCCGCAAATTATATGCTTTTAGAAAAATTGCGCGAGAAAGGCATCTATGTTGTTTGCATTGTCAGAAATCATATGCAGGCAGAAATTGAAGTAGTTTATAAAGCTCTTGATCAAAAACTCAAGTTAGTTGAAAAAAAGGAATTATTCCGTTTGATACAGAAGCATATGACAAATAAAATAACGAGTTCTAATGTAAACGGTGCGGTGAATCGGTTAAGCCGGATTCGACTATAAAAGGGGATCTCTAGATAGATTTTTTGATTATGAAAATTTAACGGAGGGATATATGGAAGAAAAAAAAGATACGATATCCAGAAAAGATTTTATT
>Ga0209514_10005708_pt1 | contig 15697 bp, 11 predicted proteins | sample Subgrocontami58m_FD_187452 | JGI IMG/M metagenome (GOLD analysis project Ga0209514, IMG submission 187452) | Subsurface groundwater microbial communities from S. Glens Falls, New York, USA - GMW37 contaminated, 5.8 m (SPAdes) (version 3) | ecosystem: Environmental > Aquatic > Deep subsurface >...
ATCGGCCAGCTCGTGGACGACGCGATGGCCGGCATCGAGCGCGACAACCCGGCGTTGAAGAGCGTGCTGCCGAAGGACTACGCCCGCGCAGGCCTGGACAAGCAGCGCCTCGGCCAGCTCATCGACCTCGTCAGCAACATCCGCATTGGCGACGCGGAATCGCGGTCGAAGGACGTGCTCGGCCGCGTGTACGAGTACTTCCTGTCGCAGTTCGCGAGCGCCGAGGGCAAGAAGGGTGGCGAGTTCTACACGCCGCGCTGCGTCGTGAAGCTCCTGGTCGAAATGCTGGAGCCCTACAAGGGCCGTGTATACGACCCCTGCTGCGGCTCATCGGGCATGTTCGTGCAGTCGGTCGAGTTCATTCGCGCGCACGCGGGCCGGAACGGCAACGGCGGCAAGGCCAAAGGCGACATTTCCATCTACGGCCAGGAGAGCAACTACACCACTTGGCGGCTGGCGAAAATGAACCTCGCCATCCGCGGCATCGACGGCCAGATCGGCCACGGCGACACCTTCCACAACGACCGCCACCCCGATTTGAAGGCCGACTTCATCCTCGCCAACCCGCCGTTCAACATTTCCGACTGGGGTGGCGAGCGGCTGCGCGACGACAAGCGCTGGCAGTACGGCGTGCCGCCCGCGGGCAACGCCAACTACGCTTGGGTGCAGCACATGGTGCACCACCTCGCGCCCGCGGGGGTGGCCGGCTTCGTGCTCGCCAACGGGTCGATGTCGTCGAATCAGTCGGGGGAGGGCGAGATCCGCAGAAAGCTCGTCGAGGCGGATCTCGTAGATTGCATGGTGGCGCTGCCGGGGCAGTTGTTTTATTCGACGCAGATACCGGCCTGCCTGTGGTTCCTCGCCCGCGGCAAGAAGAACGGCAAGTTCCGCGACCGCCGCGGCCATGTGCTTTTCATCGACGCGCGCAAGCTCGGTCGCATGGCGGACCGCACGCACAAGGAACTGGCGGACGAGGACGTCGCCCGCATCGCCGGCACCTATCACGCCTGGCGCGGTGAGAAGAGCGCGGGCGAATACGCGGATGTCGCAGGCTTCTGCAAGAGCGCGCCGCTGGAGGAGGTCCGCAAACACGGGCACGTGCTCACGCCCGGGCGCTACGTCGGCGCCGAGGCGCAAGAGGACGACGGCGAGCCGTTCGGGGAAAAGATGCAGCGGCTCACTGCGACGCTGCGAAAGCAGCAGGCCGAGGCCGCGAAACTGGATGCCGCCATTGCCGCCAACCTGAAGGAACTTGGTTATGGTGGATAAAAGGGAAGTCATACCTATAGAGCGTATCGAAAAGCACATCTTTCTCATCCGGGGAGAGAAAGTGATGCTCAGCACGCACTTGGCGGATCTTTACGACGTCGAGCCGCGCGCACTCGTTCAGGCCGTGAAACGAAACATCGAACGCTTCCCGGACGATTTCATGTTCCAGGTGAGCGCCGAAGAGTTTGCGAACTTGAAATCACAAATTGTGATCTTGAAAGGGGGTGACGCGACGGCTTCAAGATCACAATCTGTGATCTTGAAGCGGGGACAGAATATCAAGTACCCGCCCTACGCGTTCACTGAGCAGGGCGTGGCGATGCTCTCCAGCGTGCTGCGCAGCAAACGCGCCGTGATGGTCAACGTGGAAATCATGCGCGCCTTCGTGCGCCTGCGGCAGATGCTGGCTTCCAACGTGGAACTTGCCCGCAAGCTGGCGGCACTGGAGAAGAAATACGACGCGCAATTCAAGATCGACTTCGATGCCATCCGGGAACTCATGATCCCGCCCGATCCGAAGAAGCGGCCCATCGGTTTCACCTCGTGGGAGGGGAAATGAGGTGGCAGCGACTCGCCGCGACGCCGAGCGATCAGCAGGCGGAGGCTGCGAAGTTGGATGCCGTCATCGCCGCCAAGCTAAAGGAGCTTGGGTATGGGGCGTGAGCCTTGGTCAGAACTAAAGTTGTCCGAGCTCATTGACGTGAAGCACGGTTTTGCCTTCCCTGGCGAGAACATACGGGACGAACCACCCGGCGACATTCTCTTGACGCCCGGGAACTTCGCCGTCGGCGGAGGCTTCAAGGGCGACAAGTATAAGTACTTCCAGGGGCAGGTTCCCGAGGAATATGTTCTTCACGAGAACGACCTCATCGTGACGATGACCGATCTGAGCAAGCAGGCCGACACCCTAGGTTATCCGGCCCTTGTCCCGAAGCCGCAGCAATCTCGATTTCTCCACAATCAGCGCCTTGGCAAGGTCTTGATTCGAGACAGCGCTAAGGTCGACAAGCAATTTCTCTCGTATCTTCTCCGCACGCCCGAGTATCGCCACGAGGTGTTGGCGAGCGCGACGGGCACAACGGTGAAACATACGTCGCCTAGTCGCATCCTCGCCTTCAAGACTTCCATACCGCCGGTGCTCGAACAACGCACCATCGCCCACATCCTTGGCACGCTGGACGACAAGATCGAGCTGAACCGGCGGATGAACGAGACGCTGGAGGCGATGGCGCGGGCGCTTTTCAAGTCGTGGTTCGTGGACTTCGACCCCGTCCGCACCAAGGCCGAAGGGCGCGACCCCGGCGTGCCCCAGCGCTTCTCCGATCTCTTTCCCGATCGCCTCGAGGACTCCGAGCTGGGAGAGATTCCGGCGGGGTGGAAAGTGGGCACTCTCGGCGACGTAGCCGAGCATCCGCGCCGCGGAGTGCAGCCGAACGCGATTCACCCATCCACGCCCTACATCGCGCTTGAGCACATGCCGAAGCGCTGCATCGCACTGTCCGCGTGGGGTATCGCCGATGGGCTGGAGAGCAACAAGTTTGGGTTCAAGACAGGGGAAATCCTGTTTGGAAAGTTGCGCCCGTACTTCCACAAGGTCGGCGTCGCTCCGGTAGATGGCGTCTGTTCAACTGACATCGTAGTTGTCGCTCCCCGGGACGAAACTTGGTTCGGGTATGTGCTCGGTCACGTGTCGAGCGATGCCTTTGTCGAACACACTAATGCGGGGTCGACGGGGACGAAGATGCCGCGAACAAGCTGGGCCGAAATGGCGCGCTACCCTGTCGTGATGCCTCCGGAAAAGGCAGCCGACGCGTATTCTAGTAGAGTGCGGCCAGTTGTTAATCGCATCATTGCGTTGATTCGCGAATCCCGAACTCTCGCGGCGGTGCGCGACGTGCTGCTGCCAAAACTCATCTCGGGCGAACTGCGTTCCCCGTCGCTGCGACCGGCAGCGCACCCAGAGCCAAGTCGGGTCGGATAGATTGGAGGAAGAATGGCGCGCCCAAAGACAAGCCCAGATTGGTCTGGATCACTCTTCGAGGAAGATTACCTGCTGAGGACCCTCGGGCGTATTGGTCACGATCCCGATGTGGCGCTGACCGAACTGGTGGCGAATGCATGGGATGCGGGGGCCTCATACGTGGATATCACAATTCCGCCGGAAAAGCGGAACGCGTTAGCTGTCACCGATGACGGACACGGGATGAGTGCAGCCCAGTTCAAGAGTCGCTGGATGACGCTGGGATATGATCGAGTCAAACATCAGGGTCAGAACGTCGAGTTTTCACCGGAGCGCATGGGTTGGAGGCGTCGGGCCTATGGCCGTAATGGAGTGGGCCGTCATGGATTGCTCTGTTTTGCGGATCGCTATGAGGTGGAGACATGGCGGGAAGGCGAAGGGGCTCGGTTTGCTGTGAGTACGGACAGCCAGCAAACACCCTTCAAGATCGAGAGCGAGAGCGCTTTCCTACGAAACGGGCATGGCACACGGCTATCGGTTGTTGTGGAACGACACATACCCGATGCGGACCACACACGACAAATCCTTTCCGCTCGATTTCTCCACGATCCGCAGTTCTTGGTGCGTGTAAACGAACAGTCAATCCCTCTGCCTGAGCGCTCCGGACTGATTGAGCAGACACGACTGCAAATTACGGAGACGCTTAACGTCGAAGCGTTCGTGGTTGATTCCACTAAAGCGGCTATGTCGACGCTCTACCAAGGAATTGCGTTCTGGGTGAACAACCGCCTAGTCGGCACGCCTGGATGGATCGTCGGCAACACAGCCATCCTCGACGGGCGGGGCCGCTTTGCGAAGCGCTATGCCATCGTTGTCAAGGCGGGAGCGGAGTGGATCACAGACGTAGAGGAAGACTGGGCAAAGTTCAAGGCAACGGACAACGTCAAGATGCTCAACGACGCTGTGTGCCGCTACGCACTAACAATGTTTGAAAAATTGTCCGCCAACTTCATTGAAGAGAGCTCGGAGGACGCGCTGGTCCGAAATCGCGAGCAGTTCAAGGAGCTCTCCACACTTGGCAGGATCGAAGTCGCTAGCTTCACGCAGGAATTGGTGAAACAACATCCAACGATCAACTCCGACACCCTGGCAGTAGCTGTTCAGGCAGTGATCAATCTAGAGAAATCCAGGAGTGGTACTGCTCTATTGGAAAAGCTCACAAAGCTTGATGAATCCGATATTGACGGTTTGGATCGATTGCTAAGCCAGTGGACGGTACGAGATGCGCTATCCGTGTTAGACGAGATCGACCATCGGCTCGCAGTCATTGCGGCAATCGAAAAGCTTTGTGGAGATCCCAATGTTGATGAGCTTCACACGCTGCATCCTCTGGTTTCTCATGCCCGCTGGCTGTTTGGGCCTGAATTTGACAGCCACGAGTACGCGTCTAATGTGACTCTGCGAACCGCCGCAGAGAAGGTCTTTGGCCAAAAGCCAAAGGCCACTGCGTTCATCAACTTACGCCAGCGCCCCGATCTGGTAGTGACGGCTGATGCCACCTACTCAGTTGTCGGAACAGAGGTCTTTGACAGTCTCGACCAAAACCTGACGAGAATTCAGGACGTTCTCATCATCGAGTTGAAAAAAGGCAAGTCGGCGATCGGGCGCGGCGAGATGAATCAAGCCGACGGCTACGTTCAGGACTTCTTAAACAGCGGTGTCATGGATGGAACTCCAATGTTTCGTGCATTTGTTGTGGGTTACGAGATTCAATCCAAGACTAGCAGGGAAAAGGACATCAGAGAAGATGGCGTTCTTCGCGGCCGTGTAATTGCAACTACTGATCTGGTCCCCGGAAAACGGACACCACGAGGATTACTATCTTGACCTTGTGGAGGACGTATGAGGAAGTCTGGACCGGATCGGAAATACACGCAGGAATTTCGGGTGGCGGCAGTCAAGCAGGTGATCGACGGCGGTCGCAGTATCCCGCAGGTCGCGCGCTCGTTGGAGATGTCGCCAGGCACGTTGGGTAATTGGGTTGCCAAGACGCGTAAGGGGGAGGCGCTGATGAAGCGAGCGCCGGGGCGACCGCTCACCGAGTTGGAGGCCGAGGTCGCGCGGCTGAAGCAGGAGAACGCGCGGCTACGGATCGAGAAAGAAATCTTAAAAAAAGCGGCGGCGTACTTTGCCAAGGAGTCGATGTGAAGTACGCCTGGATTGTGAAGCACCGCGAGGTGTACTCGACCGCGATGATGTGCGATTTGCTTTCGGTTTCCCGCAGCGGCTTGCACCAGGCCATCACACGTGGACCGTCTGAGCGCCACCTGGGTGAGGAGAAAGTCGTCGCTCAGATTCGACGAGCCCAGATCAAGCACCGCGGCCGCTATGGTCGCCGGCGGATGACACCCGAAGTCAGCGAGGCCCTTGGACGACCCGTCAACCACAAGCGCATCGGCCGATTGATGCGCAAGCACGATCTGCGTAGCCGCAAGCGACGGGCCTTTCGGGTACGCACGACTGACTCGAAGCACGCCCACCCGATCGCACCCAACGTGTTGGAGCGAGACTTTATAGCGACTGCGCCAAACCAGAAGTGGCTTGCCGATCTCACCTACATTCCTACGGCGGAGGGCTGGCTGTACCTGGCGCTGGTGCTGGACCTTTTTGCACGCAAGATCGTCGGCTGGGCGACCAGCCCGACGATGCCGCAGGAATTGACGTTGGAAGCGCTGCAGGTTGCACTGGGATGGCGCGATCCCGAGGCCGGCCTGCTGCACCACTCTGACCGAGGCTCGCAGTACGCGGCCAAGGACTACCGGGACGTACTCAAAGCGCGCGGCATCACCGTGTCGATGAGCCGCAAGGGCGACTGCTGGGACAACGCACCGATGGAATCGGTCAACGGCACAGTGAAGGTTGAATGCGTCAACGGGGAGCATTTCCAGACCCGGGCTCAGGCGCATGAGGCGATCATCGAGTACATTGGCTACTACAACACCGAGCGCAGGCACTCGTCGTTGGGGTACGTGCCGCCGGCGCAATTCGAGCGGCGCTGGCGCGCCGAAGGTAAAACTCTGGCCGAGGCGCCATTGCAATGAGCACCACCGCGTTGACCACCGACGGCCGGTTTCCGGTTCGTCGCAAGCGACCGAACCGGCCGTCCGTGGACAACGCTTTTCCCAGTTCGTGGTGTCCGCACTACGGGGTCCGCTTCAAACTGCTTGAGATTGCGCGTTCATTTTTCGATTCCTTGTCGAAAGTGCGCGGGGCCCATCCCAGCGCTGTGCGTATGATATCGCGCAATGCTAAATGTATCAAGCATCTATTTAGCAATGCTTGACATATGCAGCACAATCGATGTATTTTTTCTAAAATCAGTCACATAGGAGAATAGACAATGGTGGACAAGGATGACGAACGGTCATCGAAGTTGTCAAATGCCCAAACCCCTCGTTCAGATCGCTCAAAGGATTTACCCGAAATCGCTAGGAACCTGCCGCTCGGCACATACCTCATGCTTCTCAGAAAGGCGCTCGGACTTAGCCTGCGTCAAGTTGAGGAGGCAACAGACAAGGATGTATCGAACGCATATCTAAGCCAGCTGGAAAACAACAAGATTAGTAAGCCCTCACCAAATATCCTGCATGTCCTAGCGAATCAGTATGGAGTGGACTACGTAGACTTATTAATGCGCGCCGGCTATTTACCGACGAAGATGGAATCTGCAGGACGACGACAAGGCAGGGTCGCAGCCTTCGCGATCCAAGACCTAACGCCCGACGAAGAGAAGGCGCTGCTGGCTTACTTGGAGTTTATTCGTAAGCAAAATCGAAAATGATCAAACCTAACGACAACTTGCTGACCGAGGAACAGCTGCGCAATGTACGGCGCCACGCGGACCGACTTATGCGTGCCGCGTCAGCGTATGGGCGGTTTCCCACGTCAATCGACGATATCTTGTCGGCGGCAAAGCTGACTGTTGTCGAAGATGAAGTACTCGATGAATCGGCCCTGCGTCGGTTCTTTTCCAAGGCGAAGGCCACCTTCGCCACATTGAAGTCTGCACTCAGCAAAGTGCTTGGGCTACTAGAAGTAAACGAATGCCTCGTCGTTATCGATAAAGACTGCCCAGCGCCGCGTGTGCCGTTCATCAAGCTGCACGAGGTAGGCCATACCATGCCGCATCAGAGAGATCTATTCGCCCTTATCCATGATTGCGAAAAGACTATCGACCCGGATGTAACCGACCTGTTCGAGCGTGAAGCAAATGTGTTCGCGTCCGAAACGCTTTTCCAAGGGGATATCTTTGCCTCGGAAGCGCATGACTTGGCCTTTGGGACGCGTACGCCTATTGCTCTCGCCAAGAAGTATGGTGCGTCCAACTACTCGACGTTCCGACGCTATGTCACAACAAGTCCTCGGTGCTGTTGCCTCATCGTTCTTGAGCAACCGATCTGGAAACCCGCCACCGGCACGCAGGCCGAAGTTCGCCGGGTCATCGCCTCTAGGACGTTCGCTGCGGTCTACGATGCAAATTCCCTAACTGTGACCATTACCAAGGGTCATCCCCTAAAATCGTTGGTACCATATGGGAAGCAGCGGATCGTCAAGCCCACGAACGTCGGTCTGGTGAACCGGAATGGCACGTTGCGGGAATGCGTTGGTGAGTCGTTTAATACGGGCAAGCAGGTTCTCGTATTGATTCGTGATTCCGGACCGATCGCCACGATCATTCTCCCACCACGGAAGCGCGTGTTGGTTGCGCCGCAGTAACTCTCTAGGCATTGAGGCTTGGGCCATGACTAGATCTTTGACAGGTCCGTCTCAGAACCGCATGCCAAGGTCAATTTTGAGTCCGTACCAACAACCACTGTCTTCACGAACCGAACTCCGAATCTTCAAGCAACACCGCTGCGAGTCATACCTGTGGCTGACCAGTCCGGGGCGGGACCACTCTGAACGATCGACTAAAACCTCTCGGTTGAGAATGTGGAAAGTTCAACACGTGAACCACGAAATAGACGCTGAGTCGTCAGTAGCCGGCTCGCGCGAATGGCTGCAACGGCCGAGGTGCCGTCGCAGGATCCATTCAATCTGCCGTCGGCAAATCGGCCAAAAGCGACACTGGTCTGTAGATTGCGTGTGGCCGCTGTGCACGCGAGACAGGACGCCGGGCCGCTCAGCACAAATGAACGGCCGCTAGCTGCGGCATCGAGACTGTCGAGCAGCAAGTGATGTTGACGTACCACTGGACGCATTCCTGATGGTGAGAAGTTAATTTATCTGTACCCAGCCATTTGGGCCGCGCTTTCCGCGCACACTCCGGCCAACTACAGCCTGGTCCTTTAGGTTAAAGACGAATCCCCCATGGTTCACCTTGAATCCCAATAACGTCCGGATTTCCACAGCGACAGCAAGATTCTGCTTGTCAGGGGACAAAATTGCGGCTTCGACCCTACACTTTCCTCCCCCCAAGGCTGAAACTGCTCTCTGCTCGATTGAGTGCCAAAGCTGGGACTGATCGGTATTTCTTCGAAGACCGTCTAACAACTCACCGAGTGGTTGCAGCCGAGGATTATTGTTTGCCCCAGCGTAGGGGAATCCTATCGGCAACCCCGCTAGTCCACACACGCGCAGATCGTCTGGATGAAACTGCTTACCGGACCAAGCACATGCCCTTGTTTCCAACGGTAGGCAGAACTTTCCTGTGGCAGAACGAACCGCAGCCTCCTCAAGCAGCTTAGCCGCGCTGATGCTGCTAGACACAAGTAAGTTCTTCATTACTTGCTTTCCAGTCACTGCGCAGCGCTCCAGTTCCGTTGGCATGACCCGCCTGTGAGTCACCTCGCACTCGCGAAGTTCAGTGGCAAGTACACGCTTCCCGGTTACCGCGCATGCCTCCAAGAGCGAAGGAAGAACGCGCTTCCCTGTTAGTGCGCACGATTCAAGAATATTGGCGAGGGCCCGTTGGCCGGTAACCTCGCAAGGTGCTAGCAGCGATGGGAGTACACGTTTGCCACTGACGCTGCATCTGTCCAACTCGCCGGGCGCAACGTAGTGTCCACTTACCTCACATTTCTCTGCCTCGCCAATGGCAAGAGTCTGCTTAGTGACGTAGCACTGTACGAACTCGGACTTATGCCCACTCTTGCTAGAAAGTGCGGAACGCTGCTGCTCATCGCTTCGGTATCGCTTGCCAGAAATCTCGCTGACAGCGAGTTCGATTCGCAAGACCTCGACGCCCGTGAACTGACAGCGTCCCATCTGATCCGCTTCCGCTCGCTTCCCGCTGATCGCGGAAGGTGAAAGCAGCGCAAGACAGATTAATCGGCCAGTAGCATCCGATATTGCAGCCTCGTCAGAAAGAACCTTCTTGCCAGTCAGGGCGCAGGTCACCACATATTCTGGGCGCGCTTGGCGTGAACTAACTTCCGAGGTAACGAGGCAATGGCGCAGAACCGCTGAATTCGAGATCGCGCAAAACGCCAAGCAGCTAATTGGCACACGCTTTCCTGTGAGCGTGCAGGCACCCATCTCAGGAGGGTCAATCAAACTGCCGGTACTCGGAATCACTGTCAGCCTGTTTCCGTACTCGTGATCACCGTCGAGACGGAACTTCAGATCGACATCGACAACCCTGGACACCTCGCCTTTGGCCGCTACAAGTGTCATGTCAAGCCGGGGTGTAAACTCATCCTCTAGGCGCTTTCTTTTTCTTTCATCATCTCCCGCCGCTCTCGTTTCTTCTTCCCGCCTTTCAAAGTAGAACCTAGAAAACTCTTGGATGCCCTCATCCAACGTGGCCGTCTGGGCAACCGCCTGTAAATCAATTCCCAGATCGTTAGGATCCTGAATAACAGAAGGCAGTGGGGACACTGCAGAGCGTGAGCTCCGCGATTCGTGGCGATTCGAAGGACATTCCACTTCGACCAAGCGCTCATAGCTGTCATGTGTCACAGTCGCCCGCATGCGCAAAACTACTGTGCCCCTAAATCGCCGTCGCGCACTTTGCACTTCCACTGACTTGCCAGCTGCGCCAAAGGAGCGCAGCCACTCCCGTACGACGTCCTCGCAGCTTTTTACAACATCCGAATCCGTATCGCGAATGTCATGTATTGCAGTTGCGGTGATCTGGTCGACAGTCCGCGAGAAAAAAACGCTTCCTGGCGCGCACAGCGCAGCTCGCGGATCGGCGCACGCATCGTCAAACTTGATTCGGAATCGATTGCCGCTCTGCTCAATCAAGTAAGACTGGTCCTCCTGAGGGGTTACTGTTGCCCCCAAAAACCCGAGTGCCGCGATCGCGAACTCCCTCGCCGGCATCGAGCGAACCGCTGGTGGCAATGAAGGAGTACGGGGGCCCACGTATTCGGCACCGTCCATGCGGCCAAGAGTGTCATCAATCGTCGCCGATTCGGCCTCGAGTGTTTTCTTAGCGTTCTCGATACTTTCCACAACTTTGCGCGTAGCTTCCTCTACATCTTTGCCGGCTAGCGCTGCCACCACGAGTTTCCGGAGTTGCTCATCAAAACTACCTTCACCGTTGTCCTCAGCATCCATTCCAGAGGCTTCCAGAAGGGCCTCAATATCGCCGATGGCGTGCGATGCCAACTGGAGCTTCTCCATCAATCGACCGACTATGTACTCCTCAAAGGTTCCGCGAAGCATCACATTAAAGATTGCCACGCTCGCATGCTCTGATGCGAGACGTTGCACCCGCCCAATCCGTTGCTCGACGATCATCGGATTCCAAGGCAAGTCAAAGTTCACAAGAACATTGGCGACCTGAAGGTTTATGCCCTCTGCCCCCGCTTCCGTGGAAACGATTACGCGTATGTCTGGCGGATCTTTGCGGAAGCGCGCAATAGTCTCCTGATTGCGCTGGCCCGAATCGCCGTTGATGAGCCCAACTTTCAGGCCTTGAGACTCCAAGTACACTTCAATTGTCGTTTGGGTCTCGCGGCGAGTTGTAAATACCACTAACCGCCAGCGATTCGGATTTTCTTGCTTAAGCTTCTGGACGAGAGCAGCCAATCCCACGAGTTTGGCGCTATGCGGCATTGTCCCAACGATGCCTCGCACGGTGGCCGCGAGCTCTGGCGGCACCGTTCCTTTGCGCGCCATGTTGTTCAACTGAGCGATCAGTGCGTGCGGACTACTGGTGAGCGCCTGCAGTATCGAGATCTGGGCAAGCCTATTGAGCTTCTGTATTGGTCCTGCAATCGCGCGAATCAATGCGAGTTCACCAGGAGTGGGATCCACTCGGTGCATTTGCACCACGCGTTCTGGAAAAAAGAGTTTGACATCTCCGCGCCGCATACGCGACATATACCCATAGACGATCGACCTAAACTCGTCCTTTGCATCCAACTTGAGGTGGCGCGCCTCCTCGCGGTTGTCTGCGATGAACTTCCGCGCGAACATCCCGGGACTACCGAATGGGTTCTGATGCCCTCGCGCAACAGTTAGAAGATCTACCAAGGAATACAGATCCCAGAGCCGGTTATGGATAGGCGTCGCCGTGAGCATCAATACGAACCGAAAGCGTCGAGCTTCAAGTGCTGCTCGGAACTTCTTTGCGACCTGGGGAGGCGTTTCGACACCGTATAGATTGCGAAGCTTGTGCGCTTCATCCAGAACCAACATCTGAAATCTATCAGCCGGAATTTCCTCCAAATAGAGCCGAGCCGTGTTGTATGTCGTGATTACGGCGCCCATTTCCTTTGGTTCAGCCTCCAGCAGCTCGCGCCCTATGGCAATTTCTGCAGGAATATCGAACTTGCTTTCAAGCTCCTCTTTCCACTGCGGTCCAAGGAGCTTGGGGCAAACCACAAGAACTCTAGAAATGCGCGAACGAGCGACAAGCTCGCTGATTACTAAACCGGCACTTATTGTCTTTCCCAGACCGACATCGTCGGCAATGAGCGTGACGGGAAGCCGTCGACAGAATGTGATGAGATTTGTGACTTGGTGATGATATGGTTCGAGCCGATCCCTCCAGCGGAGTTCGGATTTGAGGTCTTCGCGCTTCTCAATGACGATCGGATCTTCCAAATCCCATTCGAGCGCTGCACGATAGATCTGGTAGTCGCCAGCCCGCTGAATGCGACGCAGGACCTTAGTTTGAAAATTGGCGCTCGGCATCTATTTGAAGTGCTGCATTTGTTGAAGCCCCACGCCGGCCCGTCCAGCGTCGACCAATTGCAGTCATGAAGGCAGCGCCGCGAGCTTGAGCTCGTGCGTGCCGTACTCCCCGAATTGAAGCTCCTGCTGCGCGAGCTCGACGATGTGGGCGTGGTGGGTAAAAAGGATGACCTGATTGTTTTTGGCGAGTTTGGCAAGTGCCTTCAAGGCTGCCGCGGCGCGTCGATCATCGAAGGCGAGCAGCGCGTCATCGAGGATGAGCGGAACCGGGGAGGACGATTTAAGCCGCCCTTCGATCGCGGCGAGCCTGAGCGCGAGATAGAGTTGGTCCGCGGTCCCCTCGCTCAAATCGGTCATTCCAAGCCGCTTGCCGTCGGCGCGTTCGGCAAGCATGACCCGATCATCGCCGTCGTAGTCGACCACCAAGCGTGTGTATCGGTTCGCGGTAATGAACGAGAACCAGGTTGATGCGCGCGTGACCAGAGGTCCCTGGCTGCGGTCCTGGTATGTCCGAATCGCATTTCTCAGCAGCGCGTGCGCGATCCGGGTCCGGACATATTCGCCGACATCACGTTGAATCGCCGCGGCATGGTGTTCCATGGTTTCACGGGCAGTTACGGCGAGCGCCGTCCCATCAATCTTGTCCAAATCGCCCTTCACGTCGGCAGCAGCCGCCTGCGCCGCCTTGACCTGCGGCTCGAGTTCCTCGATTGCTGCACCCATCCGGTTCAATTCTGCCTGCAAGGTGTCGGGGTCCTCAGCGACAGCACCCTGAAGGAGATCTTCGCGCTCCTCCTTTGAGAATTGACGTAGCCCGGTATCGAGGGTCTGCAGGTCACGCTTGGCCTCTCGCAGCCTTTCGGAGGCGTCGATTGCCGCTTCCAAGTCGTTCGCATCGTTGCACTTCGCGAGCGTGACAAAGTCGCTCACGGTCTTCTCGGCTGCCGTCAACTTAGCAGTTTCGCCTTGAATCGTCTGGTTGTCGATGGCGATCGCCGCGTCGAGCGCTTCCCGCCGCAATTCGGCCTTGCGGTTGGCGCCCAGGGTCTCGTAGAACTTCGCTGCAAGCGCAAGGTACTGCTCCGGCTGCCCCGGCACTTCGCTGGCAAGCTGCTTCGCAAGCTCTTGCATACCCTGCTCGAACCTATCCCAGAGGGCTTTCGAAACATTGATACTTGCTTGTGTCTCACGTGCATCGCTTAGCGCACCAGCGAGCTGCGTGAGTTGCTCCAATCGCACTTCAATCTCATCTACGCTCGTCGTTGAAGGGAGCGAAAGCGCCTTTAAATCCGCTGCCGCATCGTGCATGAGCTTATCGCTTTGGGCGTTAAGCTTCAGGATTTCGGCGCGGGCCGCCGCAATGTCCCGTTCTGCATTCTTCTTTTCCTTTTGCAGCGCGTCGATCTTCGCTGTGCAGTCCTGCGCCGCCTTGAGCTGCGCTCGAGCGTGCGCAAGAAGCGCCGCGAGTGTCGGCATGTCGGGTACTGGGATAGAGGCTTGAGCGTAGGCGACCTTGAGTGTTGCTCGTCCGGTAGCGATCGCCGCCTCAATCGCCTCGCGCTCAGCTGTCGCGGCGCCCCGGTCTCCGATCCGCTTCATCGCCTGCTCATGATCGCGCAGCCATTCGAGGAGCGCTTCCGGTCCGCGCGCAGACAGCTTCAGCGACTCGAGCACTTGCGACCAAGCTTCCGCGTCCGCCGCTCTAGCCGAGGCGAGCGCCGCCTTTTCATGGGCAACTCGATCCAGCTCAATCGACATGACCTTTATCCGATCCTGATGTCCGGCGTATTTCGTTGCTCGCGCCGTATCGGCATGGAAGAGATCAGCCTGCTCGTCGGTGGACCGGACTTGCCGTTCGTACTCTTCCGGAAGCTCGCGCTCCAAAGCAAGATCTTTCTTAATGTCTGCGAGAGGTCTTAGGCGCTCTACATAACCGTGTCGGACCCCCATCCAAATCTGGTCTCGACGCTTTCGCGCTGCGCCGAGAGTTTCAGCGGTGGCGACGCTGCCGGTCGCTTCAAGTTGTCTAATATCGCTTTCGCGTTGTGCTATGTCGCTCCGTAACTTCTTCTCCTCCGCTTCGAGAGCGGCACCCGTTGTTTCGAATCCCTGAAGGGTCTTCTTGAACTGCTCCACGGAAGCGTTTTGCGGGAGGGGTAGTGACACGAGCGTTGCTTCGCCCTGTTCGAGTGCAGCGCAACGCCGCCGTACGTCGTCTGCGATCTCCTTGACCTTCGCAGTTGCAGTGTTGAGCGAGCGCTCGGGTTCACCTTCCCGCTGCACGGCCTCGATTGCGGCTTCGAGGCCGGACACGTCACCTGGCGAATCAATTCCCTTCAGCGCGGCATCGGCCGCTTGTAGCCGCTCGGTCGCCTTTTCGCCGTTGCGCTCGGCGGCATCCCGGGCAGGAATGATCTGATTGAGCTGACGCAGTAAGACCTTGAGGCGCGTCGCGACGGCTGAACTCGGAAGAAGCGCTTCCGCAGCTTCGATCTTTGTGCCAGACGCAAGGTCCGCGAGGAGCCTCGCGACTTCCTTTTGCTTCTCGGAGAGCGTCGCCGTCAGGGCGACGAGCTTCTGATGTCCGTCGCGCGCGGCTGCGGCAGCATGATGTTGCGCCTCGATGCTTGCTGCCGCATCGAGATAAGACTTGTTCACGACGATGGTCGCAAGGTTCTTCTGGTTGCTCTCCACTCGCTCTTTGGCTTCCGTGATCTGTTGCCTCGCGATTGTTGCGCGGTCCCGCGAGGTCGCCACGTTCGCGCGCGCATCGTCCGGAAGCTTCACCACATCTTCCAATTCGGCGAGCAATTGGACGAGGTTATGCCTTTGCATCGCCTGTGGCCGCAAATCCCAAAGACGTTGCTTCTTCGCTCGAGAAGATTGCAACTCCTGGTGTCGAGATTCGAGCCTGTCGACTTCCGCGCGGACCAGCTGAAGCTTCGCCTCTAGCTCCTTCCAGATTTGCGGGCGTACAAGTGCGTCGCGGGTCGCCTTGCGGCTGATTTCATGCTCGCGAATTTCGGTGTTGATCTTCGGTGCCTTGCCGCCCGGCAGGAAGAGTTCACGCGCTTTGTCCTCGAGGGACTGCAGGATGCTCTTGACATCATTCAGTCCAGCGCCCGCAGCAAAAAGCGTGGTCCCGACGTCTCCCTGCCCTTTGAGCAGTGCCCTTCCGCCTTCTCGCAGAGCCTCGTGACTTAGGCCAAAGAGCATCCGGAACAGTTCTTCGTCCACGCCAGGGATGAGCCGCACGATTCGGTTCTGGTCTACCGGATGATCGCTTCGCTCCGCGCCGTTCTTCTCGTCGCACTCGAATCG
>Ga0209514_10005715_pt1 | contig 15688 bp, 19 predicted proteins | sample Subgrocontami58m_FD_187452 | JGI IMG/M metagenome (GOLD analysis project Ga0209514, IMG submission 187452) | Subsurface groundwater microbial communities from S. Glens Falls, New York, USA - GMW37 contaminated, 5.8 m (SPAdes) (version 3) | ecosystem: Environmental > Aquatic > Deep subsurface >...
CAGTAGGATTTGTCCAAGAAGAAAGAGTTAGGAATTACATCCTAAACCAAGAGGAACACCATAGGGAAACCCCACTCCGCCGCAGCGGATTTTTTGCCTCAGCAAAAAACTTTTAAGGTGGGGAGGAGGTCATAGAGAGAAGAGAGAAACAAGAATGCAGGCAGTTTGGGCTTTAAATATCTTTTTATGGATGACTTTTTAAGAAAAATAGAGAATGTTAAGTTTGATTATGGACTTAACAGCCCCGTAAAGTTTATATAGCCCCTAAGGATGATAATATCAATACGAATAACAGGGGGCTATACTTTTTTAAAGTGTAGCTCTCTTTATATTTCTATGAGAGTAATAGTGTTTAATGATATCAAAAACTTTGATGGTTGCTTAAATCTTGTTAATAAAAACCTCCAAAAAGGACAGAGAAGATTTTGGAACATTGACAGGTATATTCCATTCTTATTAGAGAAAATTAAAAATCTTGATAAAGACAAATTCAGCAAAGAAGAACTAAAATTAGTCAAAACTTTTATCTACTCTGGAAGATATAATTCTAAGATTATTGCGGGCATTAAATGGAGTTGTGGAAATAAGATTAAAGAGCTGCAGGAAATTATTGACCAAGAGAGATTATTATTAGACAACATCTCAAAACATAATCTCGATAAAGATATTAATGACAAAATAACTTCGCATGTTAGGAACATAATTGCTATCTTTGAGAAAAGAAAAAAGGATTACTTAGACAAAATAAACAAACAAGTAAAAAATAGGATCGGACAGGCAGAATTTTTTAAAAAAATAGAGAGTAATCCTTTTATGGATTTAAGAACTACTCTATTAAAACAAGCTGATGGAGAGATATATCAAAAAGGAGTTGATGTGAAGTTAGCGACCGATTTAATAAACTTAGCTTACACTAATTCTTATGATATCGCTCTAATATTGGGCGGAGACACTGACTTAGTAGAATGTGTTAAACTTGTTAAAGACACTCTATCAAAAGTAGTTATCGTAGTCGCGTATTATACTGAAGGTGACCCTCTCTTAAGCAATATATCTGATTTAAAAAAAGAAGCAAGCTACTTTTTAAACTTGAAAGACCTTACTCAAGAAGATATTGAGCAAATGTCAGAGTTAAGAAGATAAAAAACTTTCCAAAAACATTTAAAAAGGCTGAAAAACACAGAAATAGGTAATCTTTGCTGAGGCCAGAGTATATCTCGTTTAACCTCGGAAAATTAAACAAAATGGCATTCAAGTTGAATATATCTGAACGCGGAAAAGCTTGGAAAATTGAGAATGACAGCGAAAGCTGGGTAGGAAGAAGAATCGGCGAGAAGATTAAAGGAAACGAAATCTCGGCTGATTTTGAAGGATACGAAATGGAAATTACCGGAACATCTGACAAGGCAGGATTCGCAGGAAAAAAAGACGAGGAGGGGCATGCTCTGAGGCGTGTGCTTTTGACAAAGGGATGGGGATGCTGGACAGAGCCGAAAGGGCTGAGAAAACATCCTGTTAAAATGGCTGATGGATTAAGATTAAAGAAAACAGTAAGAGGAAACACAATTTCCAGAGATACTGTTCAGATTAATCTAAAAGTTCTGAAAGCAGGGCACAAGAAGCTAGTTGAAATTTTCCCGGAGCAGAATCAGCCGAAGAAGAAGGAAGAAAAACCTGCTGAAACTCCGGCGCAATAATTCTTATAACAGTAATAGAAAAAACATGCATTCTGCAACATAAATGTTTATTAATGTCTCTCTTGTAACCCGATTATGATCGGACTAATAGAAGCCGTTCACGATTTTATTGGGCAGATAACTAATCCCTCTGATTATAGATTTCATTCTGAACTTCACAAATTTGTACAGCAAGTGGCATATGCGGCTGCACGAACTGACAGGCATAAAGAAACGCAAGAAACATATTGGAATGCTGCAAAAGCGCACATAGCATTAGAACTAACAACCAACAAAAATGTTCCTCTTTATCGCAATCTGTCATCTGGATTTTTTTCTCCGCCAAAAGAAGAATTGCCTCTGTGTCAGGACGATGCTGAAGTAATAGGGCTCGGGCTGAAATTTGAAGGATGTAAGTATGGTTATCATACTTCGCCTTATCTGCCAAATGAAGCAAGAAGCGCAATAAATCAGTATATTCAAATTCTAAGAAATAATTGGTATAGCAAATCTAAGAGTAAGAGGAAAAAGCCAGTTGAAATTCCTGCCCAATTATTATCTGCAATCAGATAATTTATTTGTCAAGCGATTATCGTTTAATGAGCTTTCATTGAATTCCAAAAAATTAATGCCCAGTACCCCCAATAAAACATGTGTATCAGGTTAATTGAATTTATCAGTCATTAATTCTTCAGCGCAATAATTCTTAAATAGCCATGCTTCTACAATTGAAAATGGAGCCCCATCTCTTTAAGTACGTGGATTTTCTGAGAATCAGAACTGATGGTCCAAAAACGCTGAGGACCCATATAAAAGAGACCATATTCGGCGAGTTATATAGAAACGGCTTTTCAGATGTTGATATCGCAAAATGCTTGAAAGTTATGCCTGAGGACGTGGTCAATTATAGAAGAGGGCTGCTTGTTCTAACAGAAAATGAAATAGAAGCAATAGCTTGGCTCAAACCGGAAATGTTTATTTTAAACAAAATTGTTCCAATCCGAAAATTATCTCGTAAGGATATTGAAGATGTAAGAAGCTTCTATCATTCTGGAGACAGAGATTCACATCCTGGCAGAACTACCGTGCAGGATCTTAGAAGGATGTGTGATCAACTTCCTTATGAAGAAGAGGTTGAACAATCTCCTTGGAACTATGACCCATCTCAAAGTTTTCAGCAAGACTCAGATTACACAAGAGATTCGCCTGAATCAGAAGAACAATCACAAACGGAGATTAATGCGGCTGAGGAATCTTTTATGCCAGGAGGAATTGTGTGTTACATTTTAGCGTATTTGGATAAACATCCAGAATTAGATTTCTAACTTTTACCCCCCGAGTCTTAAGTTAATGTATCGCCTTCGTTCATTAATTCTTCAGCGCAATAATTCTTAAATACATCGATTTTTACAATTTACAATGAAGAAGGTAACAGAATTAACTCAAATAGTAGTTGGCGAGATAACCGAAGCAAGAAGAAATATAAGACGGCTGAATAGCAAGTGGATTTTATCAGGATTGCCCGGACATGGAGAACTGACAAGAGATGACTGGAGAGACTATTACGGCGCAAGGAAAACATTGTTTATGTATGCCTTGCAATATTCGCGTCAAGTCAGCAACAGAAAAGAACAAGACTGGCTTGAGAGAAACTTGAATGACGCTTGGAGAATGTATAACTGGTTAAAGGGTCCTGAAGAAGCTGAAGCTCCAGCGCAATAATTCTAAGAAGTAACTACTTTAGAAATACAGCAAACAACAGATTTAAATAGTCAAAATTGCGCAATAATCTATGGCATTTAAGCTTGATATTGGAATAGCGGGCGGGAAAGAAAGTGCAAATTTGTCGCTTAAGTTAATAGCAAGCACGACTAGGGAAATCAAAGGAGTAACGATATCGCCGTATAACAAGCAAGAATTAGTTTATGGTTCTCAGATTGGAGTTATCAACGGAACAAGAGAGATAATGGGCTCTCAGTTTGGAGGATTGAATTGGGCGGATGATTCAGTTTATGGCTTTCAATTGGGAGCAGGGAACATAGTCGGCGAAAAGGTTTATGGTTCTCAGTTTGGAGGAGTGAATATAGTCAAAGAAGAGATTTATGGTTCTCAGTTTGGAGGAGTGAATATAGTCAAAGAAGAGATTTATGGTTCTCAGTCAGGGATACTGAATATAGCCGGAGACTCGAAAGGTTCACAGTTCGGATGGATGAATATAGCCCTTGAAACAATTTGTGGCTCTCAGATTGGGATAGCTAACGGAGCAGTAGAATCAAGAGGCAACCAGATTGGAGCAATAAATTACACAGATAAATCAATTTATGGTTCTCAGTCAGGAATACTGAATGTAGCAGGAGATTCGAAAGGTTCTCAGTTTGGAGGATTGAATATCGCCCTTAGGGGGAACCTAAAAATAAGTTCTTAAATTTTAGATAAAGTATAGTTCCATTGTGGATTAACTTTATGCCTTTCAAAATTAATTTTTTCAAATTCTTTATCTGAAACTTTTTGTTTTAATTCATAAATCTTCTTATCCATTTTTGCTTTTATTTTTAATCCTTTTTTAGTTTTGGTTCCTTCAATTAGATTAATAATAATTTCATAATTTATTAATGGCTTTCCTCTCCAGTTCATGCTAATAAATGAAAACATTTTGTGCTCAATTTTATTCCACTTGCTTGTTCCGGGTGGAAAATGACAGACAGTAATTTTTAATCCAGTTTTATTTGCAAATTTCTGCAAGTAAAATTTCCATAATCTACTACGGCTTGCATTACTTCCTCCCCCATCTGCACAAATTAATAATTCTTTGGTATGGAGATAATTTTTCTTTCCAATATTATTCCACCATTGTCTAATACTTTCTACAGCAAATTCAGAGGTATTGTGGTCAATTCCTACATTAACAAATCCGTTGTTCATGTTAATATCATAAATTCCATAAGGAATTGCTTTGCCTTTAGCTAAAAACCAGAAATCATAAACATTAACTATTTCAGCCTTGCCTTTCTTCATCCATTTTCTTCCAGAATTCTTAAAATTACCGACGAGTTCCTTCTTTTTTGCGTCAACTGAGATTACAGGTATATTTTTCTTTGCAAATATTTTTACTATTTCATTTATATACCTAAATTGTGAATCTCTTTCTTCTGAACTTCCACTTTCTTTTGATTTAATATTTGCTTGAAGGCTATATCCTAATTGTTTTATAATTCTCCCAACGCTATCTTCAGAAATATTTTTATTTTTATTTTTTAATTCCTCTGCAATTGTATAAGTGGACTTATTAGTCCACTTTAATTTGCTCATTGGGTCTCCAGCAGTATTTTCTTCTAAAATGTTTTCAATTTCTTTTTTAACTTCGGGATTTTTATCTGCAATCTTTTTTCTTCCGCCCCCCTCTTTTCTTAATCTGCCCATTTCACTTTTTATATTTTTTCCAGATTTTATCTCTTTTATCCCTTTTCTGATAGTGTCCATAGCTCTTCCAGTTAATTTATTTATCTTGGAAATCCCTCCCCAGCCTTCTTCTATTGCCCAAAGTCCAAGATAATTTCTTGAATCAACTTCATTAAGACTAGAAAGATATTTCAATTTTTGTCTTACTAACTCTGCCTCTTTTTCCATTCTCTATTAAGGAAAAGAGCCTATTTAAACTTTACTAAGTTATTTTGCGGTAAGCCCTTAGAACGATTTGTGGCTCTCAGATTGGAATGGGGAATATAGTTAAAGAATCAATGTACGGTTCTCAGTTTGGAATCCTTAACGGAGCAGTAGAATCAAGAGGCAACCAGATTGGAGTATTTAATGGGACAAATGACCTGAAAGGTTCTCAATTTGGAATAGGAAATTCGGCAAGAAACTCAAGAGGTTCACAGGTTGGAGTTGGAAATATCACCTTAGAAGAACAAGTAGGATTGCAGATAGGAATAGTCAACTTTGCCGGAAGAGGAAATCACACCCAAGTAGGATTGCTTAACCTCAGAGGTTCTGAAGGAGATTTCACTCAGATAGGGTTAGTTAATTTTGGCGGGCGCGGCAAGTGGTATGAAAAAGTTTCTTTTTTTTATAGAAGTGGAAGAACAAAAAAGCCAGTTGAAACTCCGGCGCAATAATTCTTAATATTCGCCCAACCACCCCATATTTTGCCATAACCCCTCATATGTTATCTGCAATAAGATAATTTTTCAGAATTGGTGGTGGCTAATAGATTCTCTTTATAACTCAAAAAAATAATGCCCTCGTCTCCCTATCCCCCCATAAAGTATGTGCATAAGGTTAATTTGATTGTCCATTATCACCTAATCAAGTTTCGCATATTCGGCGGCAATAATCAAGTTTAAAAACTTGCTAATTTCATTATAATTCATGGACAAGAAAGAAAAATCAGAAAATATAGAACATCTTCCCACACTAAATGTAGGCATGGTGGGTCATATCGACCACGGCAAGACCACTCTTCTCTACAAGCTTACTGGAAAGTGGACAGACACTCACTCAGAAGAATTGAAGCGCGGAATCACAATAAAGCTCGGATATGCTGACTGCATTATAAAAAAAGATAAAGATTACAATCTTGAATCAGGTAATCCAGTCAGATACATCACATTCATCGACGCGCCCGGACACGAAATGCTGATGGCAACAATGCTGTCAGGAGCAGCATTGATTGACGCTGCAATTCTCGTAATTGCCGCGAATGAAGGAATAAAACCCCAGACAAAAGAGCACTTGCTCGCGTTAGAGGCAAAAAAGCTGAAAAATATAGTGATAGTCCAGAATAAGATAGATTTAGTTTCAAAGGAAAAAGCGCTGGAAAACTACAATGCAATAAAAGAATTTGTTAAAGGCACGATAGCAGAAAATTCTCCGATTATTCCTATCTCAGCCCAGCAAGACATAAACATAAACAGGATACTTGAAGCATTGTGCAGTATAGAAATTCCAAAGAGAGACTTGAATTCAGAGCCGGTATTCGTAATAGCAAGAAGCTTTGATATAAACAAGCCAGGAACAAAAATATCAGATTTAAGGGGCGGAGTTTTGGGGGGCGTGCTAAAAAAAGGAAAAATAAAAATCGGAGATGAAATAGAAATAAAGCCAGGAATATCATTGAAAAAGGAAAATCAGTATGTCTACGAAACAATGTACACAAAGATATCAGGAATTTACAAGGGAAAGTATCCTGTTGAGAAGGCAGAGCCGGGCAGTTCAATTGCAATTGAAACAGAATTGGACCCCCTGCTGACAAAAGCTGACGCTCTATCAGGATGCGTCTCAAGCATAAAAGGCAAGCTTCCAGAAATATCAAACAGCGTAAAGCTTAAGTTCACTCTGTTTAAGGAAGTTCTGGGAATGACTTCAAAAAAAGAAGTTGAGAATATAAAAATGTCAGAGCTTTTAATGCTGAACATAAATACTGCAATCACTGTCGGCGCAATAAGAAAGATAAAGGGGAACGAGATAGAGCTCTCCCTGAGAATTCCAATAGTTCCATTCACGGGCGAGAATGTCGGAATCGCCAGAATGATTGACAGCCACTGGCGATTGATTGGATTTGGCGAGATACTATAATCTGAATGAAAGTTAATCTTAATTCGCGTTATTATTGGAATGAAAAAAAGTTTAATGAGCTTTCTTTACAATTAATCACCCCCCATCTATAGTGCAAGACATAAATAATTCCCTAAGACTTTTATGTCTTCCCCTATCTGTCAGAAATTCTCACTAATGTTCGAATTTCTGAACACCTCGAAAATGCCGAAACCATTTTCTTAGTATCAAAGGCACAAATAGGGGAATTATCAGTGTCCTTTGCTATAATCTGCTACAAAAGGTGTGCATAAGGATATTTTATTTTTAGAAATATCGGAATAAGTTAATGTTAATACTATCAGTTATCTGCAACAGGATAATTTTTTCAGAATGGGTTAGTGGTTTATAGATTTTCTTTATACTTTTTATTTTCCCAAATAACTCTTTAATTGCCTCCCCCCATAAAGTATGTGCATAAGGTTAATTTGATTGTCCAAAATATCGGATTATTGAGCAGAGATTTGTAATTTAAGCAGAAATTCCACATGAGCGAGATGTCCGCTTATGTACTGTTAGCGGTCATCGGGGTCATCTCTATAGTCGGTCTGATTTGGATGTGGAAGAAAAAGAAGTATAGAAAGGTTTAAATCCAAAATAAACATGGGATTGTAATGGAAAAGAAAGAAGATAAAAAGGCAAAATTTCTAAGGATTTATGCTAATATTCCGGAAAATTTAAGAAAGGACATAATCGCATTAGTTGATGAAAAAACATATACCTGGAACGCCGCTTATTTTGAAATAAAGAATAAAACCCAATTAGGAGGAAAGATATTAAGCGTTTTGGAGGAAACAAAAGTAATATGACTGAAAAAGAAATTCAAATAAACGAGAAAATAAAGCAGCTGGTAATAGCCAGAATAGAAGCACAAATGCCATCAAACCTTCGGCTTTCAATGGGTTTCGGAGGGAGTATGACCAAAGAGGAGATGATAGATCATGTTAAAAAAGGCGATGAACAAGGAAATCATATTGTGACTATGCACATCAACTTTATCAAAGCTATAACAAGCGGAAAGCTAATAAAAGAGGTTAATTCTGTTTAAGATGCAGAACGGTTTGATTATAACCCTCCCAAGATGGGATACTGCAACTGAGTATTTAGCTTATTATTCTAAGTTCATAATAGATGAAGCAGAAGAGAAGAATTTCAAAATAAAAGAGATTGCTGATACAGATCTTAACATGAAAAACTTTACTGAAATTATTAATAAATTAGACTATAACTTCATTGTCTTCAGTGGGCACGGAACACCAAACTCAATTTTTGGGTACAAAGAAAATATAATTGTGAAAATCGGCGTAAACAGCGAAATCTTAAAAGACAGAGCAATATATGCCCGTTCATGCAATGCCGCATCCGTCTTAGGAGTTGAATGTACAACTAATTCTAAGGGAGCATTTGTTGGCTATATCTTTCCTTTTGTCTTTTACATAGATGAAAGATGGAGCACAAAACCCTCAAATGACAACACTGCAAAACTCTTTCTAGAGCTATCAAACCAAGTTCCGATTTCTTTAATAAAAGGAAATTCAGCAAAAGATTCAGATTTTAATTCGAAAAAACAGATCCTAAAAAATATAGACAAAGCTTTAAGAAATCCTTCTGAACCAGAAACCCCATTTATTGCAGAGGGATTATGGAACAACTATCTTGGGCAAGTCGTTCTTGGCAATGAGAACACAAAATTATAGGCAGAAATATTCATTTTATACCTTGACTGATAACTTTACTTCCTAGCGGGGATATTAGTTCTATTCTCATAAAAGGATAATAAATTTTATTTCCCCTCTTCAACATCAAGAACAGGAACCCTGACTAAATCGGTTACGGCATCGCCTGCCTGAAGCCTTATGATTCTTACTCCCTGAGTTGCTCTTCCCATTATTCTTATATCCTTGACATTAGTCCTGATGACAATTCCTTTTGAAGTCGTAACTATTATTGAATCGTGCTCCAACACAGACTGGCTCGTTATAATCTCGCCAGTCTTCTCGCTGACACGCAGGTTTATAACCCCCTTTCCTGCTCTTCCTGTAAGCCGATAATCTTCAATGGCGCTCCTCTTCCCGTATCCATTCTTAGATATAGTCAGCACAGAAAACTTTTCAGAATCCTGCAGAGGCAGAACTTCAAGAGAGACAACTAAATCGTCCTTCTCAAGCTTTATTCCTCCAACTCCGTAAGCAGTCCTTCCCATTGAACGAACCTCATCTGAATTAAATCTAATTGCCTGTCCCTGACGGGAAACAAGCAAAACTTCCTGCTTGTCCCTGACTGGCTTTACATCAACAAGCAAGTCATTAGTTCCCTCAAGCTCAATTGCCTTAATTCCTCCCTTTCTCGGCGAGTTAAATTCCTCTAATTTTATTTTTTTCACCTGCCCAAGCTTCGTAGTCATAAGCAGATAATCCTTAAACTCCTTAACAGCAATAACGCTAGTTACTTCCTCTTCTTTCAATTCAAGCATGTTCACTAATGCCTTGCCTTTTCCGTACTTTGCAATTTCCGGAACCTCGTAAGCTTTCATCCAGTGCACTTTTCCTTTATTTGTAAACAACAAAAGGTAATCATGAGTAGAGCAGGTTATAAGATTCTTGACAAAATCCCCTGTGGCGAGTTCAGTTCCGATAACTCCTTTTCCTCCGCGATTCTGCTCCTTATACTGCTTCATATCCATTCTCTTGCAGTATCCCTTGTCTGTAATCGTGATAACAACATCCTTCTTATCAACTAAATCCTTCTCCTCCAGATCTCTCACTGTTCCGGTTATGCTTGTTCTTCTCTCGTCCCCGTAATTTCTTTTCAATTCCAGCAGATCCTTTCTTATCAGTTTCAGAATTTCTTTTTCATCCTCAAGAATTTTCTTCAGCTCCCTAATCAGCTCTTCAAGCTCGCCCCTCTCCTTTTTCAGTTTCTCCAACTCAAGAGAAGTAAGCTGGGAAAGTTTCATGTCTAAAATTGCCTGCGCCTGCTTCGGGCTCAACTCAAATTTTTTCTGCAGAACTTCCAACGCCTCAGTCACTCCTCTCGATTTCTTAATCAGCGCAACAATCTCGTCAATATTTTTCTGCGCAATCAGCAATCCAAGAACAATATGAATTCTTGCCTCTGCTTTATCCAAATCAAACTGCGTTCTTTTTCTTATAACTTTCCTTCTGTAATCCACATAAACTTTCACAATCTCCCTAAGATTCAGCTGTTTCGGCTGCCCGTTGACGAGAGCAAGCATGATTGCGTCAAAGCTGTCCTGCAATCGGGTAAACTTGTAAAGCCGATTAATCGTAAACTTAAAATCGGCACCCCTTCTCAACTCCACAACAATGCGGATTTTTCCCTTTGCGGATTCATCTCTAATGTCTGAAACATCGGGAAGTTTCTTGTCTCTGACAAGGTTAGCAATCTCCTCGACTAATGTCGCTTTATTAACCTGATACGGAATTTCGGTGATAATAACCATCTCCTTTCCCTTTTCCTCCTCAATCTTCGTCTTTCCTCTAACAATAAGTTTGCCTCTTCCGTTAAGATAAATCTCTTTTATATCCCCCGAAACCTGCCCGCCGGTAGGAAAGTCAGGAGCCTGTATAATCTTGATTAACTTTTCAATTTCAATTTCAGGATTGTCAACATACGCAATAATAGTATCACACACGTCAACGAGATTATGGGGAGGCATATTTGTCGCCATTCCAACAGCAATTCCAGAAGCTCCGTTTAACAATAAATTTGGAACTTTCCCGGGCATTAATTCAGGCTCTTCAAGAGTGTTGTCAAAATTAGGAAGCATTTTGCAGGTATTCTTGTCAATGTCTTCAATCAGCTCTTCAGTAAGCTTTTCCATCTTTGCCTCAGTGTATCTTTGGGCTGCTGGAGGGTCATTATCAACGCTCCCGAAATTTCCCTGCCCAACAACTAAAGGATATCTAAGAGAAAAAGGCTGAGCCATTCTTACTAGAGCATCGTAAACAGCCATGTCTCCGTGGGGATGATACTTACCTAAAACATCTCCAACTATCCTTGCTGATTTTCTTGTTGGCTTATTATGCTGTAATCCCAGTTCATTCATCGCCCAAAGAATCCTTCTATGAACAGGTTTCAGACCATCCTCAACAGCAGGCAGGGCTCTTGCGACAATAACTGACATGGCATAATTAATATAAGCGGTCCTCATTTCTTCAGAAATTTCAGCATCAATCAGCTTCTTTGCTTCAATATTTCCTTTCATATCTTCTCTTCTCTTTGCAAGATTCTCGCTGCTTATTCCGTTCCCGTTTTCTTTCTTTTCTTCTTCTGCCATTATCTCTTAATTTCCTCCAGATTTTCGCTAAGATTTACGTATTCATCTGCCAGTCTTTTTAGTTCTCTGCTTATTCTTCCTTCAAAATTTGCGACTATCACCCTTTTGCCATTATCTTTCATTCTGATCAGACAATCCATCAAATCCTTATCCCCAGACAACAAAATAAAAGCATCATAATTATCTGACAGTCCGTGCCATATTATATCAGAAGCTATTTTAACATCAACTCCCTTCTCAATAAGTTTATTATTAATTTCCACAAGGGGTTTTGTTATAACTTCAAAATTTAAATTAAAAGACAGGCTGTCCAAAAATGCTCTTTGTTTGTTTATTTCTTCTGTTTTTTTGTCAGAACCCTGAATTCCAGTGTAGTAATAAACTCTTATTAATTTATAATCTTTAGACAGGAATTTAATAAGCTTTTTAAAATCGATTTTTATTCCCTCATTTTTTGCGCAATGAAACAAATTCCCTCCATCAATAAAAATCATAAGCCTGTCAGAAAAAATATTATTGGGGACTAGGGATTGCTCCCTATCCCCTCTAGTATTACCATTATCACAGGATTCTCTTGTTTTTAAATCTTTTTCTTCGCTCATTTTATGTTATGCGCATAATCTTTCTAATTTATTTAGATAACCTTCATCAGCAGGTTTTATCCCATGAGATTCATCACTCAAAGGTTTAAATTTTATTTTCTTTCCTCTTAGCTCAAGATTCAGATAGTGAGCTGTCTTGGAAACATCTTCATCCAGAGGATAAAAGTGGCAGATTTCTTTTCCTTCCAAACCAGTCGGATATTTTAATACAAAATTTCTCGCAGTTCTCCCAGCGTAAATAGCAATTGTCATTTCTTCCTCTTGACTTTAGATTTATGCATTACCATAATCGGAAAAGTCATATTTTCAAAACTGCAGTTATCGCAGTGCCATCTCTGAATTATGCCGAATGCGTTTCTCCACCCCTGAATCGGCTTTACCTTTGTAGATTTGCATCTCGGGCAAAAGTATGCTTTTACTTCATTTTTTTCCATTTTTATTATTTTCCGAATTACAATTGGGAAATGCGCGGAGTGCGAAAGTTTTGATTTCGCTATATTTATTTTTGATTCTGAAATCAAAACTTGAGTTGGGATTTTCGTTAGACATCTCAAACCCACAAGGTCGTCAAACCTCCAGTTTTTCAGACTGGTGCGTACACCGATTCCGCCAACTCCGCTTTGCGCCCAACCAAAAAGTTTATATACTTTCTGAACATAACCATTTTGTAAGGTTGTCATACAGTTGCGTTTGCCGGTTTCATTGAACCCGCATTTTTTATTTTTCTTTTTTCTCATGTTATGCATCAACCTCACTTCCAGATAAATAATCATTTAATTCCGGTCTCCTCGCTTTTGCCATGGAAACTAAATCCAATATCCTTTCCCTTTCATATCCTGCATGAACATCATCTCCTAACAGTTTTTCCGCTCTTTTTAAAAGTCCAATTACTTTAGCATACATTTCACCACTAACTTGCCCTCCCCAAATTAAATTAGTGTTGGTACAGCTATAGATTGCTCTTGACGAATTGTGAATCATGCTAACAAGTTTAGTATTTAACCCGGATATTCCAGCTAACTCCAAAGTTGCTTCTAACCTGCCCGCATTTTCCGATAATTGCAGAAGATTTCTGTCTAACAATCCTTTCAATTCAGGATATTTCGTTTCTCCCATTTTAGCTAACATTCAGTCTTGCTTTTAATTCTTCTAAGTCTATTGTCCCACTTTCACATTCCCTATAGCTGTCGCTTTCCTCGTGATGGGTCGAAATTTCTATAATCTTGCTTGTTCCGCTCAGGCTGGCAAACTGGTGCTTCTCGTTTGGATTTATTCTTATGCTCTCTCCCTTGTTCAAAACCATCTCTCTTCCTTCTACTTTCATATAGACTTTTCCTTTAAGGACAAAGAATGTTTCATCCTTATTTTTGTGATAGTGGTAGCTGCATGCGAATCCGGGCTTCAAAGTAAGAATCTTGCCGCAGTACTTCTCTGTGTTTGCAAGCCACTCTTCCCTGCCCCAAATTTTTTTATGTATTTCCGCTACCATGTTATGCTGCCTCCTGATAGCATATAATCCCGTACCTAACTGCTGAAAAACCATCTTCTGGTCTAATTTCTTTAAAATTAAATGGCAAATGGCGGGGCATTAAAAAATTATTTATTCTTGCAGCCCCCAAAGAATCGGAAGTTCTTACAACAAATATTCCTTGTGGACGCTCTTTTAAATATCTGTTTGCTTCTACTTCTAGTGCTGCAGGTTCAATCGGTTCTTTAACATCAACTATCTTTGCGTTATCTAAGCTCATTTTCACAAGTCCAACTCCGCATATTTTGCATTTTCCTCGATAAACTTTCGACGCGGTTCGACCGCGTCGCCCATTAATATTGAAAACGTCTCATCCGCTTCAACAGCGTCCTCAATTGAAACCTGCTTCAGTATTCTCGTCTTCGGATTCATAGTAGTATCCCATAACTGGTCGCCATTCATCTCTCCCAGCCCCTTAAACCTCTGAACATCGCACTTCCCTCCCAATTTATCAAGAGTTTTCTTCAGCTCTTCATCAGAATAAACATAATAATCACTCTGCCCCTTTCTAATTTTGTATAAAGGAGGAACAGCAACAAAAACATGCCCAGCTTCAATCAGCTGAGGAGTATATCGATAAAATAAAGTCAGCAATAACGTTTTAATATGCTGCCCGTCAACATCAGCATCAGCCATAATCACCAGCTTTCCATATCTCAATTTCTCAATATTAAAACTATCTCCCACACCAGTTCCCATTGCAGTCAGAAGATTGGAAATTTGCTCGGATGCAAGTGATTTTGCAGGATTGCTCTTTTCAACATTCAGTATTTTTCCTCTAAGCGGAAGTATCGCCTGGGTTTCCTTGTCTCTCGCTAATTTCGAACTACCTCCGGCGCTCTCGCCTTCAACAATATACAATTCGGTTTCTTCCTTTTTTCGAGATGAACAGTCAGCAAGCTTTCCGGGCAGTCCGCTTCCTCCCAAAGCGTTTTTTCTTCTTACCAAGTCCTTGGCTTTAGCGGCCGCCTCTCTTGCTTTCAATGCAGCGCTCGCCTTCTGCGCAATCTTATTTGCAATCGCAGGATTTTCCTCGAAAAACTCGGACAGTGCGGAAGAAACCATTGAGTCAATAACTCCCTTAATCTCTGAATTTCCAAGCTTAGTTTTAGTCTGCCCCTCAAACTGCGGCTCTTTCAATCTAAGCGAAATTATTGCCGTCAGTCCTTCCCGTACATCATCGCCCTCAAGCTTGTCCCCTGCCTTAATAACTCCTTTTTTCTCAGAATAATCGTTTATAACTCTGGTCAGCGCAGTTTTAAATCCTGCAACATGAGTCCCGCCCTCAATCGTATTGATAGTATTCACAAATCCGTGGATATTCTCATTATAAGAATCATTATACTGAATTACAATCTCGGCAGTAACATCTTCAGTTTGCCTCTTAAAAAAAATCGCCTTATGCAGCGGTTCTCTCGTTCTGTTCAGCCATTTTACAAATTCAACTAATCCTCCCGGATTATGAAACTCTTCTTTTTTTTCAGAGGTTTCATCTGAAAAAAGTATTTTTAACCCCGCATTGAGAAAACATATTTCTCTGAACCTTGTTGATAGTGTATTAAAATCAAACTTTGTTGTGGAAAAAATCTCATCATCAGGCCAAAAAGTAACCGTTGTTCCTGTAACTCCTGGCTCGCACTTTCCTTTGACTTTGACATCATCCATCGGCTTTCCGATTTTATAGCTTTGAGTCCATATTTTGCCGTCTCGGCAAACTTCTACGGTCATTTTCTTAGACAGCGCAGCAACAACTGAAATTCCGACTCCGTGCAAGCCACCCGAAACAGCATATGACTTTTTGTCAAACTTTCCGCCTGCATGAAGCTTAGTAACAATAACTTCCATTGCAGATTTTTTATAAACCGGATGCATATCAACTGGCATGCCTCTCCCATTATCCTCAACAGTGCAGCTTCCGTCCTTATTTATTGTAACCTTGATAACACTGCAAACTCCTGCTAAACATTCATCAACAGAATTGTCCACAACC
>Ga0209514_10005716_pt1 | contig 15688 bp, 14 predicted proteins | sample Subgrocontami58m_FD_187452 | JGI IMG/M metagenome (GOLD analysis project Ga0209514, IMG submission 187452) | Subsurface groundwater microbial communities from S. Glens Falls, New York, USA - GMW37 contaminated, 5.8 m (SPAdes) (version 3) | ecosystem: Environmental > Aquatic > Deep subsurface >...
AAATCAGCAGATGGTTTATTCCGTGGCCTTTGTTATCTATGGAATATTCCGCTACCTTTATTTGGTGCATGTCAAGAAAATGGGGGATGAACCCGGGGAACTTTTATTATCCGATTGGCCGCTTTTGATCTGCGTTCTTTTGTGGATTGGGTATGTGGGGCTGGTGATTTATGGTTAGGTTCTTTGATATCATTTTTTCCTTTGGATCACCGGGAATAAAATGCCTTAAATTGATGGATTTTATTTTAGGCTCTTTGTTGGCTAAGATGGTTAAGGCTAAAGATTTCAAATCCGCACCCCGGCTTGAACATTTACAATCTATCCTTGTTATCCGTCCCGGAGGCATAGGGGACGCGGTATTTTTGCTGCCGCTTTTAAAACGCCTTAAAGAAAATTATCCTTCTTTAGTCGTCGATATCCTTTGCGAACGACGAAACCAACAGATTTTTATTTCTCAAAAAAGTCTTTTTAGAGAAATATTTATTTATGACCGCTGGGCCTCTTTTCGAGGAGTATGGAAGCATCGCTATGATGTGATTATTGACACCGAACAGTGGCATTATTTAAGCGCGCTGGCGGCTTACTTTTTGAAATCTTCTTTTACCGTTGGGTTTAACACGCGGCCTTTAAGAAAAAAACTCTTTAACCAGCCCGTTTCTTACGGCCTGAATGCTTACGAACTAGAAAATTTTAAAGCCCTTTTTAAGTTTATCCTCGGCGAATGCAAGGACATTGAGGATATTAATTTATGTTATACTGTCTCGGAAGAGAGCATCCGATGGGCTCAAGAGAAAATTCCTCAAAATACGGTCAGTTTATTTATTGGTGCGAGCATCACCCCCCGGCGGTTTACCAATGCCCAAGCCTTAGAGATTATTCGATTCCTATTCACTAAGGGTGTATCGGTTGCGCTTTTAGGCGGAAAAGATGTTCTAGCGCCGGCTCAAGAAATAGAGCGGCAGATCAAGGATGAACGATTGATTAGTTTTGTCGGAAAAATAAATTTAGAGCAGACAGCCGCCTTAATTAAACAGAGCAAACAATTTATTGGAACCGACTCCGGGATTATGCATTTAGCCTGTGTCGTTGGCACGCCGGTGATCGCTGTCTTCGGCCCGGGCAATCTTGCCAAATGGCATCCGAAAGGGGACAGCCACGCGGTTGTCACGGAAAATGTCGCCTGCTCGCCGTGCACCCGCTTCGGCTATACCGTGCCGACGTGTGGGGGGAGTTATCATTGCATGCGGGGAATTGAAATAGAAAAAATTGATGGGCGTCTGCAAAACTATTTATGATGAAAAATTTAAACATTCTTTTTAGATTTCCAATTTTTTTAAAGAATTTTATCTTTTTTAAATTTTTAGACAAATTTCATCGGTTTTTAATGCGCTGGCGAGATTGTTATCCATGTCTTAATGATAACAATCCGACAGCCAATTTCGATAGACATTACATTTATCACACAGCTTGGGCCGCGCGAATATTAGCCAAAACCTTGCCTCAGCAGCATATTGACATTTCTTCTTCTCTTTATTTTTCAGCATTGGTTTCGGCCTTTGTCCCTATAAAATTCTATGATTATCGTAAAACAGATATTGAATTAACCAATTTAACCTCTGGGAAAGCGGATCTTTTATCGTTGCCATTCTCTGAAAATTCCATTCCATCCTTATCCTGCATGCATGTTATTGAGCATATTGGATTAGGGCGCTATGGTGACCCTCTTGATCCGGATGGAGACTTAAAAGCCATCCAAGAATTAACAAGGGTTTTAAGCCCTAAAGGTGATCTCCTTTTTGTCGTGCCCGTTGGCGGACAGCCCAGGATTAACTTTAATGCCCATAGAATTTATAGTTATGAGCAGATCATTTCCTATTTTAAAGAGCTAGAATTAATCGAGTTTACTTTGATTTGTGAGAGTCCTCAAACAGGGGGCTTCATTACTCATCCATCAACTAAACTACTGCAACAACAACGTTATGGCTGCGGTTGTTTTTGGTTTAAGAAATAACTAACCATGCAAAAAATATTATCTAAAATTCAGTTTTTAAATTTTAATTCCTATGAATTTGAACGCTACTTTAAGAATACTTTCTGGCTTTTCTTAGAAAAAGGCTTGCGCATAAGTATTGGTTTTATTGTCAGTATTTATTTAGCCCGATATCTTGGCCCAACTCAATATGGGACCTTAAATTATTCCTTAAGCTTTGTGTATTTATTTTATGCCTTAGCCACATTAGGACTTGACCAAATCGTCGTTAAAAGCGTTATCGACCATCCTGAAAGCAAGGATAAAATCTTAGCCACTTCTTTCTGGTTAAGGATTATTGGGAGTTTATTGGCCGTCATACTCATAGGAATAATCATTCAATGGACGCCGAATGATCTTTTAACTAAGGGAATGATTTTAATTATAGCCAGTGGCATGATTTTTCAATCCTTTAATATTATTGATCTTTATTTCCAATCTCAGGTTCTCTCGCGACATGTTGTTCTAGTTCAAATTATTCAGGTCATTTTCTCTGCCGCTTTAAAATTATTATTCATTGCTTGGAATGCCGACTTAATTTGGTTTGCCATAGCTATTTTTATAGATAATATGACCCTGGCGGCTGGACTGCTGTTTATTTATTCGAAAAGAGAAGGTGGCCTTAAATTAGAATTATGGGATTTTGATCAGGCTGTGCAGCTATTAAAACGAGTGTTGCCTTTAATTCTGGCCATACTCGCGGTAACTTTTTATATGCGTATTGATCAAATCCTTATCAAGGAAATGCTAGGTGTTAAAGAAGTCGGGATCTATGCCATTTGTGTACAATTGTGTGAGATATGGAATATAATTCCGGCTGTTTTAGCTAGTTCGCTATTTCCCGCCCTTATTAAAATTAAGAAAACAGACTTGGAGTTGTATAAGCGAAGGATACAAAATTTTTATGATTTCTTGGTCATTCTCTCGGTTATTATTATTATTCCCATTCTCATTTTTGCAGATAACATCATTGAAATTTTTTTCGGGAAAGCCTATATAAGTTCTATTTATCCATTACGAATCTACATTCTGGGCAATATCTTTAGTTTTTTAGGAATTGCCAGTAGCTATTGGCGGATTAATGAAAATTTGGAGAAAATAACTTTCTATATTTCTCTGGCGGCCGCGGTCATCAATATTATATTAAATCTACTTTTTATTCCTATTTGGGGAATATCAGGCGCGGCCCTGGCCATGTTAATAACCTTGTTTTTTAATAGTTATCTGGCTGATTTGCTCTTTAAATCAACGCTTGTGTCATTTACCATAAAAACAAAATCATTGCTTTTGGAAAATGTTATTAAAAAGTTATTAAGAAAGTTTTAAATTATGATCATTACCAAGCTCATGGGTGGGCTAGGCAACCAAATGTTCCAATATGCGCTGGGACGGCATCTGTCGATTAAGCACCAAACAGACTTAAAATTCGATGTTTCCTATTATACTTTTCACAAAAAACGCAAATATGAGCTTTCTATCTTTAACATTAAAGAAAATTTTGCCACTGAAGAAGAAATTAAAAAATTGTCGGGACGAAGGCCGGAGCAAGCTGAAGAAAGATTTAGCTTTTGGTCTAGACCAAAATCGTATATCAAAGAACAAAAAATTAAATTTTATCCGCACATTTTAAATCTACCTAACGATATCTATTTAGAAGGTTATTGGCAGATCGAAAAATATTTTAAAGATATAAAAAATATTATTCAAAAAGATTTTGAGATTAAAAGGCCAATATCAGGGATGAACCAAGAATTATTAAACACCATCGTATCTGTAGAATCGGTGAATATTCACTTCAGAAGGGGGGATTATGTCTCTGAAGAGACGACATTTAAGCACCACGGTCTATGCCCCTTAGATTACTATTGGCGCTCTTTAAAACAGCTCACCGAGCACGTCAAGAATCCTCAATTGTTTATTTTTAGCGATGATATGAACTGGGTACGGCAAAATTTTCAGTTGGATCTTCCTACTACATATATTGATCACAACCTTGACAATAGTTTTGAAGACCTTAGACTAATGACTCAATGTAAGTATCATATTATCTCTAATAGTAGTTTTTCGTGGTGGGCTGCGTGGCTGAGTCCTTGGCGAAATAAAATCGTCTTTGCGCCGCAAAATTGGTATCAAAAACGAAAGGATTATTATTGGGATGATATTCTTCCCCAAGAATGGATCAAGCAATCATGACGCAACATACTAGGCTAAAAATAGCTGTCATCATGCCCATCTTTAATGCAGAAAGATTTCTACGACGGGCCATTGAGAGCATTCTTAACCAAAGTTTTTCTGATTTTGCCTTTCTTATCATTAATGACGGATCAAGCGATTCAAGCGAGAAAATAATCCTCAGTTATAAAGATTCTCGTATTCAATTAATTAAAAATATTACAAATTTGGGAGTTATTCAGTCTTTAAATAAGGGAATTGAGTTATCTTCCGCGGAATTTATCGCGCGTCAAGATGCAGATGATATTTCTTTACCGCAAAGGCTGCAGGAACAAGTTAATTTTTTAGAAAAACATAGTAACATCGGTTTGGTGGGAACATGTTTTATGGTTATCAACGAGAAGGGAGAGCCTGTTACAAAAGTAAGAGTGCCCACAGAACCGGATATTCTGAGACAAAAACTCAATAAAAAAAATCAATTTGCGCATGGCAGTGTGCTCATCAGAAGAGAATGCTTAGAAAAAGTGGGTCTTTATAGAAAAGCCTTTAAACATTGTGAGGATTATGATTTATGGCTGCGCTTATCTGAGCATTATAATCTTTCTAATCTTCCGGAATACCTTTATCAATGGAGGCTAGTGACGGGCTCCATTTCCACTTCCCATAGTTATTACCAAAAAAAGTGCGCTGAGTTCGCTTTTCAATTACATCAAGAACGGTTATTATATGGACAGGATAGAATAGAATCAGGAAAGATGACAACAACAGAAGTGGATTCTTATATCAATTCTATGGGGTTTGGCCAAGATAAAAATTTAGAAATTCAAAGTCTCTGCGAACAAGGTTTTTCTTACTTGGTTAACGATCGGTACTCACAGGCATGCCAATACTATCTAAAGTCTTTTAAATTAAATAAGTTTAAAATAAAAACTTGGCTTTTTATTATTATTGCCATATTAAAACCTCTGATTTCTAAACGATTGTTTAGATTAATGCTCTCAATTTATTTTAAACTGGTATCAAAAAATTAATGACAGAAATGTCCTCTCACACCTTAGATCAAGTAAGTGTTATTATTCGAGTTCACAACAGAACCGAGTTTGTTTGCCAAGCCATCCATAGCTTACTAAGGCAAAACCATCAAAATATTGAAATACTTGTAGTCGATGATGGTTCTGATATGCCTATTGAAAATTATATTAAATCTCATTGTTCTTCAACCAAAATCAGATTTATTCGCAAGCCACATACTGGCCGATCCGATTCGTCAAACGTCGGGATAGCTAATGCACAGGGAAACTACTTGATTTTTCTCGATGATGACGATTTATTGCACCCGCAGATGATCTCAATGACTCTAACCGTCTTAAAGAATTTTAATGCCGACATAGTCCATGTAGGATACCGTTATTTCTTTGGAACTGAACAAAATTTAGATTCCCAAAAATTTAACATATGCAAAGATTTCTCCAGCCCTCTAAAACTTTTAACGACCAGAAATCCATTTCCTATTAATACAGTTCTTGTAAAAAAGAAAATTATTGAAAACGCTGGGAACTTTGACAAAAATATGGATACAGCGGAAGATTGGGATTTATGGCTAAGAGTGGTGGCGAGAGGTGTTAAAATAAAAATTCTGGATCAATGTTTAGCCTTTATTAGAGTTCATAAAAACAACGTAAGTCAAAATACATTTTTGATGTCTGAAGGATCCTTAAAAGTATTAGAGAACGCAGAAAAATACCTTAATCAAAATCAAAGGAAAGGTCTTAATCTTAAATGGAAAATCGCTTTTCGCAGATTGGTTGTTGGTTGGAATGTGACTTTGTTGGGATCATCTCAGAAGGGGAGACAAATGTTTTTGAGCGTTCTTAAAAAAGACAGTTTATTGCTGCCACTTTCTTCTTTCTTATGGTTTATCTCTTTTTTACCGGTCTATTATCTTAAAAGACTAACCAATGTATATAGGCTGATAACACACCAGCCTGAAATATATAGAAACCCATGATTTATATTATTCTCCTTAACTGGAACAATGCTTCAGATACATTAGAGTGTCTTAAGTCTCTTGAGAACATATCTTATCCTAAAATAAAGATTCTTCTTATTGACAACGGCTCCAGCGATGATTCGCCTAAGAAAATTCAAGAGTGGATCGATGCATGCCATCTCAAAGAGCGCATTGAGTTTATTCGTCTTAAAGACAATCTTGGCTTCGCGGGAGGTAATAACGTTGGGATTAAGTATGCCCTTGAGAATAATGCTGATTATGTGCTGCTTCTTAATAATGACACAATCGTCACTGAAGATTTTCTCTCTAAGCTCATCGACACAGCTTCAAAATATCCGCAGACAGGGGTGGTGGGATGTAAAATTCACTGCTGGCCCGCTAAAGATAAAATTTGGTTTAATGGCGGGTTTATTAATCGTTGGATCGGATTTTGTGGACATCAACGCGATAACTTTATAGGGGAGAGGGAAGTTGATTTCATTACGGGATGTTGTATGCTTATTCCTTCCCGCGTCTTGAAGCAAACAGGTGGTTTTGATGAGCGATTCTTTTTAATCAGTGAGGACGCAGACCTTTGCTGGCGGATAAGAAATCAAGGACGTAAACTTATTGTGAATTCTGAAGCTGTTATTTACCATAAAATCAGCCAGACTTTAGGCGGGAAATACGCTCCTAAAACGCAGTATTACTGGCATCGTAATCGGATGCTTTTATTTAGTAAATTCCTTTCACCTGTAGAAAAACTATTTTTTTATCAAACACAATTTTTATTATTTATTCCTTTAGGACTTATTTTAGAATTCCTTTCAGGACATTTCCGGTCTATTCCCTGGATCCTACGGGGATATTACGATTTCCTCAGAAAACGATTTGGCCTATGTTCTTATCTATGATGACCCACAGAATAATTCCCTATTTATCTAAACTAAAACTTTTGCTAGTCCGGTGGAATATTCACATCCTCATAGAGCCTTTTGGTAACGTATTTTTATATTTAGCTTACCTCTCAAAATTTTCAAAATGGAGGAAGCAGCATCCACCAATAGCTTTTAATGATTTTTATAATCCTCAATATAATCACAGCCGCCGTTTCGAAATGTATGACTTCTTATTGAAAAAGGAAGATTTAAATTCAAAAATTATTTATTTGGAATTCGGCGTGGCGAAAGGCAGCTCTTTTCAGTGGTGGGTGGAGCATAATCAGCATCCTGATTCACAATTTTTTGGGTTTGACAGTTTTGAAGGGCTGCCCGAAGACTGGCATATCTTAAAAAAAGGATTCTTCTCAACAGGAGGGGCTATGCCCAATATCCAAGATTCTCGTTGCCAATTTATTAAAGGATTATTTCAGAGTACGCTTCAAGGGTTTCTGGAGAAAATACCGTTAGAAGGCAGGCTCGTCGTTCATCTTGATGCCGATTTATACAGCTCGACATCGTGTGTTTTAAATAAGATGTCTTCCTGTTTTAAAAGAGATGATGTTATTATTTTTGATGAATTTAATGTCCCTACAGATGAATTCCGCGCTTTTCTTGATTTTTTTAATTCCCACAAGATGAAATACGAGTTGCTGGCGGCCTGCAATAATTACCAACAGGTGGCTATAAAGTTCTGTCTTTGATCGCCACCACATAATTGGCAAATCCAGTAAGATCCCATAAAATTCCAGATAAAATTGAACGGTAAATAACTATCGAGCCAATTAGATAAAGAGGCAGAAGCAAAATTCTCTTCCAGGAATGCCGTGTCCCAAAACGCAAAACCTTTAATCCCTGTTTTTCTAGAAACTCTTTAATCTCTCTGGCCGAAAATAAACTAACATGGGTGGGATCATCATAAAAATTAAGAGTGCCCTTTAGGAATTTTTTATTCTGAAAGGAAGGCAAATGAATACTCAGGGGGCCGGGAAACTCTACATAAATAATTCCTGAAGGCATTAATTTTGGGGTCAAATGGGCCAGGACTTCTTTTCCATTGGGCAGATGCTCAATGACGTGGTTAAAAATAATACAATCAAAAAAATTGTCAGGGATTTTCTTTAACTCATTGGGGTGGGTAAGATCCATTTCGAAGAAGGCTTCCATACACTCAAAATCTTTCTCATCTAGATTGTGACCTCTGGATCTATCAACACCGTAATATAGACAATCGGGGAAATAGGATTTGGTCAGGGAGGGGGAATGATCGCCGCATCCGACGTCTAAAACCTTTATCCCTTTTCTCCTAAGGATAAAATTTAAATAATCCAGTCGGACAGGTTTAATAAAAATTTTTTTGATGGTGCTGATTACCATCTTACAAAAATCTCTCAATCGGCCCTGATCGTTTCTCGCTTCCTAAAGTAATCTCCTCCGGTTTACGGCCGAAACAAACTCCCAGTTGTTCATAGACCGCCACTTGAGTTAAGTCGACATGCCGTTGTTTAATCGCTTCAGTTGTTTCCATATAATGAATTTTGCCATGCTGGAGTCCGGTGAAGGTGACACTGGAAAGTCCATTTTTAAGCAGAACAACAGCGGATGCGCCAGCCTCTTTACCGAAGTTGACATCGTAAACGGACGAATGCCCGCAGCGCACCAGGTGTCCGGGATTGACCTCGCGAATTTCGGGAGCCTCGGAGATTCCTTTAACGTACATTTTTTCTCTTTTCATAAAATCCGCAATCATCGGATCATTTTTAAAGCGTTTGCTTAACTGGGCGGCCACGTACTTGCCTGCACCAGTGAGTTTTTTATGCCCAAAGGCATCGACAGGGGAGGACTCATCCACCAGTTCCTTGCCGCTGATATCTCTTAAGCCCTCAGCAACGATAATTAAATAGCTGCCCGCCTTAACGTCGCTGGCGGCGATACGATCAAAATATTTAATTTTGCAGTGCTCATACAAAATGTCAAAGTCCGCTGGAATTTCAGGGATTAAGATGGCATCCGCGTCCGCGGCCACTCCGGCTCGAAACGCCGTGTGCCCGGCGTAGCGGCCGAATACTTCCAGAACAATAATCCGATTATGCGTCCAGGCGGTTGTTTTGAGATCTTCTAAAAAAGTGGCAATACGATTAACCGTCGAATCAAAACCAACGGAATAGGTCTGCAGATCCAAATCCATCGTTTTAGGGGCATGAACACATTTAATCCCTTCATTAGCCAGATCAACCATGACACTTCCAGAATCGTCGCCGCCGCTGATCACCAATCCTTCAATACCAAATTTCTTAAGGCCGTTTTTAATGCGTTCGTACTTTAAAGGGTCTTCAATTTTTTTAATTTTCACCCGTGAATGGCCCGCCTCGGAACCAGCCAGATTAGCGTCAATACGATCCACGCGTTCGTGGGTAAGCTCGACAAGGTTATTAAAATCGGTCAAGTTATATAACCCCGCGTAACCATTAGGAATCACATAAGCAGATATCCCTAAGTGTTTAGCCATTAATGCGGCTCCTTTAATAACTCCATTAAGCCCGCCGCAATCCCCACCGCTTGTCAAAATGCCTATTTTTTTCATTTTCTCGACTCCTTTAAAATTTAGATATACACATTAACATAAGAAGGTTTAAAAATCAAATTTTATAATATGAGCTTAATCACATCCCGCCAAAGGCTAAAAAATCTCTGCGCGGCATAACCATATAATTGATAATGGGATAGAAATTGAGAGAAGGAGCATAATGCTAAGGCGCAAAATAATAGATAATTTCTTAGATCATTTTTATTTGTATCAAATTTTTCTTTTATATTCATGGTCTCGCCTCCGGTGTCTGCCTGTAATACTCGGATAAAAGCGCTTTTCTGTTATTTTTCTCAAGGGCTGATTTTCGGATAAAGAGCATTGAATAAGGAGTTTCAGTGATCAATTGATACTCTGGATTTGAAGCCGCATTTTCAAGCGTTAAGCTCTTGGCCAGAATCTTGTCAGAAATAAAGATATACGCATCCGGAGGGATTGAGTGATCTTTTTCCAGTTCCCATATTCTATTTTGAAGATGGCTGCCATAGATCACCGCGGAGACTGAACCAAAACACGTAAAGCCCTCTTTATCATTCCTGCTTAAATAATCTAAAGGTTCTACGACATAACTCATGGCCGGTAAGTACCAGGTAGAATACCGTAAATACTTTAATTCAGAGGGTTTTAGACCTGATCTGACGTCTCTTAAGGCGGCATCCAGGCGGTAATGGGGATAAACAGAAATAGACATTAGTGTCACGGAAAGAAAAGCAAAAATAAGGCATAATAGCCTTAAAGAAGACAAAAGAATCCTTTTGTCTTTTAATAAATAAAAAATTTCGCACAGAGCCAGAAGAGCTAGTCCCGTAATAAATAAAATATACCGGGGTGTATAAGCAAAATCAGATCCTGGAATACTCAAAAGCATACACAGGGCTAGAGGAATCTGCAGCCAAAATAAGAAGTTAAATATTTTTCCCTTCATAGCTTCTATGCATGATTTTAGAAAAACATAAAACCAAGAAGGGAAGGCGAGTCCCCAGAAAATTAAACCATAGCCGCCATTAAAGCTTCCCAGGCCAGCATCATCAAAATATAAAAGTTTCGCGTTATTCATTAAATTGCTTAAGAAGGAGAAAGAATGAGAGGATCCGCCTGCTTGGAATATTCCTAATCCCTTATGAAATAAATCAAGCGGATAAAACGGATTCTTAAAGACTGCAAAGTTACGTAAAGCCCAATAACTACCACAAAGCAGGATAATTAAGATATAAGAAATAAAATGTTTTCTTTCCTCTTTAAGTAATGTCCCAAAAATAAATAATTGTAACCACAAAATTAAGGCTAAAAAATGAATTTTCATGCCTAACAGCAGCCCCATTGAGACAGCTCCCAGATAAAGAAAAGGGAGCCTTTTATAAAGCCTGTATCCATATATGGCATAAATGCTTGCCAGAAAAAATACGTTGGTAATAATATCGTTATAGTTGCCTCCCGCCTGCATCAACACAACGGGCGCAAAAAGAAATAAAAAGGATAAAAAGAAAGAATTTCGTTGTGAATGATGCCATTGTCTTAAAAGGGCATAAATCGTGACCACGCCAAAGAGTGCCACGAATAATTGAACACAATCCACCCAGCGTTGGCTGTGGGTAAAAATAACAGGCCACATAAAAAGGAGCTCAGCATTAAGAGGATAAGCAAAAAACTTTGTCATCTCTGGAGGAAGCAAAAATATTCTATGTTTCAGAACGTATTCGTAAATAGTGGGGAGGTGATACCCGAGATCATCGACACCCCGAGGAGGGAAGAAATAAGTTGAAGAGAGGATCCATAGGCAAACAAAAACGCTGAGAAGAACAATGGCGATGTTTTCCCAATGCCATAAGGGTCTAATATTTCTTAGGATAACCAAATCCTCTTTAAATTTTAAATAATTCTTTTCTTTTTTAGAAGAATAAATTAGAATGAAAATTGAGATTGATAAATTTAGAATAATTACCAGGGGCAAATAAAGAAGGGCCAAAATCCCTAAAATCAATTGAGTCAAAATAATTTGGGCAAAAGATAGAATTCCCGTAAAGACCAGCCTGCCGCTTAAGTGTTCCACCTTGAGGGTGAGGACAAGGAGATAATAAGAGAAGAAGATAAAAAAAGTGATCAATAACAGAAGGATCATTGTCCGTTATCTTAATATTTTTTAACCGCATAGGCAAATAAAAACTCTTTATTATGAAACTGTCGATTATTATTCCCGTTTATAATGAATTTAACACTATCCGTGAAGTTATTAAAAAAGTGGAGCAAGTTCAGCTTCCAGAAAAGATGACCAGGGAAATCGTTGTTGTTGATGACGGTTCCACGGATGGCACCACGCAAATTTTGAAAGGTTTCCCCCGGGATTCTTCTTTAAAAATATTTTTACAAGATAAAAATCAAGGGAAGACAGCGGCTGTCAAGCTTGGAATTGCTCAAGCCACGGGGGATTTTATTATTATTCAGGATGCTGATTTGGAATATGATCCGCGATTTTATCCGCTTCTTCTTGAACCCGTCTTAACAGGAAAAGTTGAGATTGTTTATGGTTCTAGATTTAAAGGTAAAATCAGGGGAATGACGTTCATTAATTGGGCGGCAAATAAAATTTCTAATCTTACGATTAACTGCCTTTTTCATAGCCATTTGACTGATTTTCATACGGGTTTTAAACTATTCAAAAGTGATATTCTTAAAAATATTAAAATTGTCTCCCAAAATTTTACCTTTGATACAGAGGTTACGGCGCGTTTGCTGGATCAGGGTTATTCTATTTATGAGGTTCCTGTTGAATATCACGCCAGAAAGAGGGGGGAGGGAAAAAAAATAACCTGGGGAACCGCTTTGGAAAGTTATTTCTTTCTTTTGAGGTATAAATGTTCAAATAAGGATAGATAGATTTTGCTAATCCATAATCTTTCCTTTACATCCGTCCATAATTTTGGTATAAAAAAGGCCATATATTTGTATATTTTGCTGGCGTAGCTCAGCTGGTAGAGCAGCTGTTTTGTAAACAGCGGGTCGTCCGTTCAATTCGGATCGCCAGCTTTTAAATGTAAAAGTGAGGGGGTTCTCCCGACATTCTCTGAATTAATTAAGGAAACGTCGGGGAATTCCTCTCATCGGTTTATCACTTTTTTTAAGGGGCAGATACTCAAGTGGCCAAAGAGGACAGACTGTAAATCTGTTGCGCTTGCGCTTCGGGGGTTCGAATCCTCCTCTGCCCACCAGATTCTCGCGGGAGTAGTTCAATGGTAGAACACGAGCTTTCCAAGCTTGTAGCGAGGGTTCGATTCCCTTCTCCCGCTTTGTATTTCTTACCAAACATCTTTCATGACACGAAAAATTCATAGTATTGGTGTTATCGGTGACGGAGGATGGGGGACGACTCTGGCCATCCATTTATCAAAAAAGAATATCCCTGTTCAATTGTGGGGACCTTTCCCGCAGTATTTAGAGGAAATGGCAAAGAGTCGTCAGAATTCGAAATTCTTGCCTGGCATCCGAATTCCGGAGTCTGTAAGTCTTCAAGCGGATTTAAGCAAGGTTATCAAGGATAATGATCTCATTATTTTTGCTGTCCCTTCTAAATATCTTCGCGGTATTCTGCAAGAAATAAAAAAAGGCAATTTTGATTATTCTAAAAAAATCATTTTAAGTGTCATTAAGGGTATGGATACAGAGAGATTACTGCGCATGTCAGAAGTGATCAAGGAGGAATTAGGACAAATTAAGATAGCGGTTCTTTCCGGTCCCAATATTGCTTTGGAAGTAGCTAAAGGAGTTCCTTCCACGGCGGTCATCGCCTCAAAAGAAAAAAATATTACCAAGACACTGCAAGGCTTATTTAACTCGGAAACATTTAGAATCTACACAAATACGGATGTCGTTGGAACAGAGCTGGGAGGGAGCGTTAAAAATATTATTGCCATTGCCTGCGGTATTTGTGACGGATTGGGATTTGGAACTAACACCAAGGCGGCTCTTTTAACCAGAGGACTTTCGGAAATTGTATGTCTGGGGAAAGCATTGGGCGCCCAGGGAAAAACATTTTTTGGTTTGAGCGGTTTAGGGGATTTGGTGACAACCTGTTTTAATCCTTCCAGCCGCAATCGATCGGTGGGGGAACGGTTGGGCCATGGCCAGCCTATTCAAGAAATTCTCTCTTCCATGAACATGGTCGCTGAGGGCGTGGATACTGTCAAGGCGGTTTACAGATTAAGCAAAAAATTAAAAGTGCCGATGCCCATTACGACAGAAGTTTATCAAATCCTTTATAAAAATAAAAATCCATCCCAGGTTGTTGCCGATCTTCTCAGCCGTAAAACAAAAGCCGAATGAGATTCAACTGGAATAGCCTTTCTAAATTTTGTGACAGAAATTTCGATAGCATCATTTTTTATATTTTCTTGATTTTTATAATGTTTTTCCGCTTTAATTTTTTTTTCGCGGAAAGATTATGGTCAGATGAGGGCCTATATTGTTGGTTTGGGAAAAGAATCTTTACGGACCCTTCCTTGATTTTTTCTAAAGAGATTACATCGCATCACCCGCCGCTTTTCGCCGTCTTTCTGGCGCTGGGCCATATTTTTTTACCATCTGCTTTGGCATGCCACCTTATCCCTTTTATCTTTTATGGCATGGGAATTGTTGCTATCTATTCGCTGGGAACTCGGATAAAGAATAAATTGGTTGGTTTATTCAGCGCCCTAATACTGGCTGTCAATGGGTATTATTTTTATTATTCCACATTTATATTCATTGATGTTCCTCTTGCCGTATTTTTTATAATATTGGCTGTTCTCTTAGAGGGTATAGATGAAGACAGCCCGCCTAAAAAACATTTTCTATTGGGCTTATGGGCTGTTCTGACGCTTCTTTTGAAATCTTCGGCCATTATTATTATTCCTTGGATATTTTTTTATTACCTTTTAAGCTTTAATAAGATCCCTTTACTTGAAAGAATAAAAAAGTTTTTGATGCCATTCTCTCTTATGAGTATGCTTATTTTATTTTTAAGCATTAAAAATTATTCTCAGTTAGGGGGTATGCTACCTTATGGCCCGCAGCTTAGTTTAGTCCATATAAAAGATTTCGGGGCATCTCTGAGGCCATTTATTGATGTTATTCAGCTGCCAAGCCTGTGGTTATTTATCATAATCGGCTTAATTGCTATGCGGGAAATAGAAAGAAAAAAGAAAATTCTTTTGTTATCCTGGTTTTTTATCACAGGAGCCGGAATCTATTCGATTTCGGCTCTTATTGAAATACGTTTTGTTCTTCTTATTCTGCCTTCCCTTGTGATCATCATCGCATTAGCCTTAGAAAAAATTGTTGTCCTTCTGGCTAAAAGAAATTTTCGTTTTAGGCATTTTATACTGGTAGTTGTTTTGATTGCTTTGTTCATTTTTTCAAGTATTTTTTTAATACCTTCTGCCAGGGAAATAAAAAAATCCGATAAATTTTACGTCGGTTACTATCTAGCCGGAGAATATGTCCGTCAGATGGCTCGGCCTGACTCTCTTATCCTGGCGGGTTCTGAAAGACAAATTCGGTATACCTCCGACATTAATTTTAAAGAATACGGCGGTCAAATTATTGCTTTCAGGCAGAATCAAGAAGAGTTTGAGGAATTAGTTCAGAGATCCTCGCATGCAATTCTTGAAATAGATGCCTGGGAAGTTCTGCAGCCGAAATGGGCATTTCCCGTGGCTTCCCCTACTCTAAACTATTTAGGCAGGCAAGGCTTTAAAATCGTCAATATCATTTACTCTCAGAGCGATGAGATGGGTGAAATACCAATCATTTATATTTTTGAACGGTAATCCTATGAAATTTAGTCAGAAAATAATCGCCGGCTGCCAAATATATTTTTTATTGGGTTTCCTGGTTATTTGGATTCTTTTCTGGATTAGATTTAATATCCTTCCTCTTGAGTATAAAATAAATTATTATAAGTTTGCCGCAGGGGCATCGGCAGAGACATTACGGGCGTA
>Ga0209514_10005718_pt1 | contig 15677 bp, 13 predicted proteins | sample Subgrocontami58m_FD_187452 | JGI IMG/M metagenome (GOLD analysis project Ga0209514, IMG submission 187452) | Subsurface groundwater microbial communities from S. Glens Falls, New York, USA - GMW37 contaminated, 5.8 m (SPAdes) (version 3) | ecosystem: Environmental > Aquatic > Deep subsurface >...
TTGTTTGAGGTCATGTAACCCCTGGGTAATAAAAGTAACATCTATAATATTCTTAGATTCGGCTACACAGAGGCATACCTCACGATACATGACCTCACAGGCAATAATTTTCAATCGCATAATTTACAGTATGGCATATAACAGGTCGTTTGTCAAGAATGTTGTAAAATGTGAAAAATGTGTAAAAAATCCTTGACAGAATGTGGTTGTTGTGGTAAGATTGTTTTAGGTTTTGAAAAGTATAAGCCCTTTTAAACCAGCACATGAGAGGCTGGTAAAGGAGAGGATAATGTATCATAACTTAACGAAGAATTTAATCCCCCCTTTATTCTTTCAGAATGAAAGAAGGGGGGATTTTTTTATGGTGAAGATATGGTGAAATGGACAAGAAAAGACCTATTAGGCATAGAGGAGTTGAGTGTAGAGGAGATAGTCCTAATCCTTGAGACCGCGGAGTCTTTTAAGGAGGTATCTACCAGGTCAATAAAGAAGGTCCCTGCCCTGCGGGGCCAAACTGTAGTGAACTTCTTCTTTGAGCCGAGCACGAGGACAAGGACGTCTTTTGAACTGGCTGCAAAACGCTTAAGTGCAGATATTCTGAATATCAGCGCCTCTACCTCAAGCGTGGTAAAAGGCGAATCATTAAAGGATACTGCCAGGAATATAGAGGCGATGAATGTGGATATTATAGTTGTGAGACATGCCTCAAGTGGCGTACCTCATATGCTGGCAAAACTCCTGAAGCCCTCTATTATCAATGCAGGAGATGGCTCTCACGAGCACCCTACCCAGGCGTTATTAGATATATTTACTATAAAAGAGAAAAAGGGCAGTATTCAGGGTCTGAATGTGAGTATTATCGGGGACATAGCCCACTCGCGTGTAGCAAGGTCTAATATATGGGGACTTACGAAATTGGGTGCCCGAGTGAGTGTATGTGGTCCCTCTACGCTTATACCGAGGGACATTGAACGTATGGGTGTAAAGGCGACTTATAATATTGAAGAGGCTATTGAAGGTGCGGATGTCTTGATGGCCCTGAGGATGCAATTAGAGCGGCAGGAGAAGAACCTCTTTCCCTCTATAAGGGAATATGCTATAAATTTTGGACTGGATAAAGAGAAGTTGGCACATGCTAAAAAGGACGTCTTAATAATGCATCCAGGGCCTATCAACCGTGGAGTAGAACTCACATCTGATATTGCGGATGGACCTCACTCTGTAATATTGGAACAGGTGACTAATGGGATTGCAGTCAGAATGGCAGTGATGTACCTTGTTTCGGGAGATGACGGTGAACGTCTATAGTGAAAATGATAAAAAATCTGATAATTAAAAACGGACATATTGTAGACCCATCAAGCAATCTAAATGGGGTCATGGACGTATTGATTGAAGATGGGAAGATTGTCAGTATGGCGAAGGACATGCGGGTTGCCGCAAAGAGAGATGATTCAGAAGTTTTAAATGTTTCTGGGAAGAAAGTCTTTCCTGGACTTATAGACATGCATACACATATACGTGAGCCAGGCAGGGAAGATGAGGAGACGATAAAGACAGGTTCTCGTGCTGCAGCAAAGGGCGGATTTGCTTCCATATGCTGTATGGCAAATACAACGCCGCCTGTAGATAATCAGGGGGTGGTAGGGTTTATCCTTTCTGAAAGTCGCAAGGTAGGGCTTGTAAATATCTATCCTATCGGGGCTGTAACGAAGGGATTAAGGGGTGATGAATTAGCTGAGATAGGCGAATTAAAAAGAGCAGGGATAGTTGCAATATCTGACGATGGCAATCCCATACAAAATAGTGAGGTTATGAGGAGGGCACTTGAGTATTCAAAGATGTTTGGACTGCCTGTAATATCCCATTGTGAAGATAAGTTCCTTTCATTAGATGGTGTTATGAACGAGGGGTATATCTCCACACTTTTGGGCCTGCGCGGAATACCCTCAGTATCAGAGAGTGTAATGGTTGCAAGAGACATACAATTGGCTGAAACTACAGGCTCAAGGTTACACATTGCACATGTGACTACTGCTATATCTATTAGCCTTATAAGGGAAGCGAAGAAAAAGGGTATTAGGGTGACATGCGAGGTTACACCTCACCATTTCACCCTGACTGAAGATTCCGTAAAGGACTTTAATACAAATGCCAAGATGAACCCACCATTACGGACAAAAGATGATATAGATGCACTTAAAGAGGGTTTAAGGGACGGCACTATTGATGCTATAGCCAGTGACCATGCACCACACACTGAGAATGAAAAAGATGTAGAATTTGACAATGCCCCATTTGGTATAATAGGACTTGAGACGTCATTGAGCCTTGCTATAATGGAACTCGTTGATAAGGGCATATTGACCCTGAGCCAGTTGGTTGAAAAGATGTCAACCAACCCTGCAAAGATTCTGGGTCTTAATAAAGGATACCTTAAGGCAGGAGAGGATGCAGATATTACTGTGGTAGACCTTGAACGCAAGTGGGTCGCTGACAAGGATAGATTTGAATCCAAGTCTAAGAATTCGCCATTCATCGGCTGGGAATTGAAAGGTATGGCTACAGAAGTAATAGTAGGCGGAAAGATAATCGTGAGGGATGGGAAGATAATTTAACTTATGAAAGCGATCTTAGCATTAGAAGACGGGTTGACATTTAAAGGGAGCGCATTCAGTGTTGGTGGTGAGTGCTATGGTGAGGTGGTATTCAATACCAGTATGATGGGTTATCAGGAGATAATAACTGACCCCTCTTATAAAGGCCAGATAGTTACCATGACATATCCTTTGATAGGCAACTATGGCATTAACGAAGAAGATTTTGAATCCCGCATGCCTTATGTAGAAGGATTTGTTGTAAAAGAGGTAAGCCACGTCCATAATAACTGGCGGGCTAAAGGTAGTTTGGCTGAATTTTTAAAGAAATACAATATAATAGGCATTGAAGGTATAGACACACGTGCCCTGACAAAACACCTGCGCACATATGGTGCGAAGAAAGGCGTGATATCTACGATTGACTTAGATGAAAAGAGTCTTGTAGAAAAAGCCAAGGCATCACCAGGGCTCATAGGGAGGGATCTGGTAAAAGAGGTAACGTGTAAAGGACCTTACGATTGGAATGAAGGGGAATTCACCTTTACCAAAGAGAAAACTGATGCCACCAGGGAGATTTATAATGTGGTTGTCCTTGACTGTGGAGTGAAACATAATATCCTGAGGAAATTGGTCTCATGCGGGTGCCATGTAAAGGTTGTTCCTGCCACAACGAGTGACAAGGATATACTTGCGATGAAACCTGATGGACTGGTTCTGTCTAATGGACCTGGAGACCCTGAGGGGATTCCTTATGTGATTGAAAATGCAAGAAAACTCATAGGCAAACTACCGATATTTGGAATCTGCCTTGGACATCAGATTTTAGGGTTGGCATTCGGTGGCAGAACATACAAACTAAAGTTTGGACATCGGGGCGGCAATCAACCAGTATTGAATTTAGAGAATAAAAAGGTTGAGATTACGGCACAGAATCATGGATTTGCCGTTGATATGAACTCTATACCTGACAAGGATGTCCTCCTCACCCATGTCAATCTCAATGATAAAACGACTGAAGGATTGAGGCATAAGGAATTACCTGTATTTTCTATACAGTATCACCCTGAAGCATCTCCAGGTCCGCATGATGCAGGGTATTTGTTTGATAGGTTTCTTGAGATGATTGCAAAGAGATAATCGCATGGAATTTGTTGCAGATTTTCACATACATTCTAAATACAGCAGGGCTACAAGCGGTGAAATGAATATTGAGACATTAAGTTCATGGGCAAAGACTAAAGGGATAAAACTTTTAGGGACAGGTGATTGGACCCATCCTCTTTGGCTTAGTGAATTAAAAGAGAAATTAACCCCTACAGGGAAAGGGTTATTTGAATATAATGGAACATTCTTTATATTGACTGTTGAAGTATATAACCTATTCTATAGAAATGGCAAGGCAAAGAGTATCCACAACATTATTTTTGCCCCGGATTTTAAAACAGCAGATGAAATCAATGAGGCATTGAAGGGTGCAGGAGATTTGAGGATTGACGGCAGGCCTATATTAAAGATGGACCCATCAAGTTTAGTAAAGATAATCCTGGGTATAAACAACAGGTGCCTCATCGTCCCCGCACATGTCTGGACCCCACACTTTTCCCTCTTCGGGTCAAATTCAGGGTTTGATAGTATAGAAGAATGTTTTGAAGACCAGACCCCAAATATATTTGCTCTGGAAACAGGCTTATCGAGCGACCCTGGTATGAACTGGAGATGGAGTGCATTGGACAGGTTTTCTTTAATATCAAATTCAGATTCTCATTCACCCCGCAAAATCGGGCGCGAGGCGAATGTATTTAACGCAGAATTGAACTATGACGAAATCATAACGGCACTGAAGGAAAAGGACAGGAAAAAGTTTCTCTATACCGTGGAATTCTTCCCTGAGGAGGGTAAATACCATTATGACGGCCACAGGTTGTGCAAAGTCAGGCTTTCACCTTCTGAAACCCGGAAGAATAAGGGGTTGTGCCCCGGTTGCGGGAAGAAAGTGACCGTCGGCGTGATGAACAGGGTGGAAAAACTCTGCGACAGGGATGAAGGGTTTAAACCTGAGTCTGCAGTGCCGTTTAAGAATGCAATCCCGTTAGAAGAAATCATCGCAGATGCATTAGGGGTTGGGGTAGCAACTATGAGTGTAGAACGCGAATATAAGGCTATCATTCAGAGGTTAGGGAATGAATTTGATATACTCTTTAAGGTGGATGAGAAAGAACTCTTAGAATCTGCAAATCCCAAGGTGGCGGAAGGCATATTAAAGGTAAGAAAGGGCGAAGTAAATGTCCTTCCAGGCTATGACGGGGAATATGGCAAGGTGCACATATTTGAACAGAGTGAAAAGAAAGAGAAGCAGTTGACGTTTTTTTAGGAGAAATATATGCCGAAGAGGGAGGATATTAAAAAGATACTGATTATAGGCTCAGGACCTATAATCAGTAGCCAGGCGTGTGAATTTGATTATTCAGGGACACAAGCGTGTAAGGCGCTCAGGGAAGAAGGGTATAAGGTAATACTTATAAATAGTAATCCTGCTACTATCATGACTGACCCTGAAATGGCTGACAGGACTTATATAGAGCCTATAACTGCTGAGATAAATTTATCGGGTAGTTAGTTCAGCAGTGGTACCCTCAGCCCATTGCAGTGAGTTCGGAGGTCTCCAGTTAATGCTAACTTTTATTGAGAACTCTACCAAGGGAAATCCTTGTGAAAATAATTTATAAAACAATTCGTATTCTCCGCTCGCTTCAGAAATAATCGGTTCTCTCTGTGTATCTCGCAAACTGTGTAAGAATAATCCAGGCATATCAATGCGGACTGCGAAAGCATCAATAAGACCGTGGTCATTAGGTAAAATTGTTATTTCATAACCGTGTTGCCCAGCCCACTTAAGGTAGCTCCTATCAGGCGGAATTATCTTATTACCGTCAGACTTAGTGATAATATAATCAAGAATACATATTGTTCCTACAGCCGCCACATCAGAGCGTCTATTTTCAACTTTCACCTGGTAAACTCGTTGTATGGCGCTACCCGTATGGTCTGCATAAGAAAGGGGAGATGTGAATCCTACATCACTAATGACCAAGTTTCTAGAATAGGTGGACTTCCATTGTCGCTGTTTTACTAATTCACGGATTTTCTCAAGTAAATCTTCTTCATTAGTAAACTGTTCAGGATTGCTCAGAACATATTTTATGAACCCCTCAAGAGGTGTGTCTTTTTGTTGTAAAGCAATTATCTCCTGAAAGCCTAAGTGGTGGGCAAGTGCCAACTCTTGATGAGTAAAAAGAGAACAAGACAATTCCTCATTTTTTGTCGCTCTCTTAAAATCAATAAACAGATAATAGTCAGAAGACTGAAGTTCCTTAGTAATTGTCATAATGTCTTCTAACCCTTGAATTTTGAATGCCAAATATGGGTTGAGTCCGAATTCCTCTCTAAGAATTTCTGCAACTTTTTCTGCGGTGTTTCTTTCCATGCCTGGCCTTTGACCACAACTTATAAAAACTTTTCCTGCCATATTTTTTAGATTAATCCTTTATATCATCTAACAACGAAAATGAGATTCGTTGAATCCGTTTGTGGATTTAACGTAAATGCCATTCTTTTGTTGGCCATGTAATCATAATGCCGCTGCGGGCATACCCAAACCTTTGGCTTCCATTTCCCCGAAAATTGTATTAATGTATGCGCACTTGTTACCTTTTACGAGCTCAATGATCTCGGATGACGCACCTCCAGAACACTCTGACATTTGTATGTGTTTGGCTACCTGCCAAGACAGGACTTCTGTCATTTTAAATAATGTTTTTAGGTATTGACACTGACCACTTGAATCTTGTGTTTTAACCGGGAATACGAAATTGCATCCTAACCGCAAGGAATCCTTGGGTTGATCGTAGTATATGGAGAAGAAACGAATACCATCAATCTCCTTGGTCTTATCCTCCTTCACATACTGCAGTAGTAACTGTGGCACGATGTATTCAGGTTTGAAAGACGAATCGGGGTATAGGACTTGAACAGAACATGCCGCAATAAGTGGCCAAAAGAGTATTTTCGGTAGCAATACAGAAAGAAACCTTTGATTGTTTGTACCAGACCGGATTTGCAGTTTAACAACATCAGCGAGATTCCTCGGTGTATAACCAAAATCTAGTACTCGGATGTTTTTTTGTCCTTCAAGTCGCACGGAGTAGATATTATCAAAGGGAGGACATCCAAGTTCCTTCCAACAGATGAAGAGTGAAGATCCAGCGTAGAGACAAGGGTATCCATGTATACTGTAACGTTGTGTAGTGACTTTGTGCCTTAGTTCAAAAGGTATGTGAAACATTTGATATCGTGTGAAGTCACCTGCGTCTTGAGTTCTAATACGATAAAAACAAAGGTATTCAGGATCTATTGGGATAGTATAAAGGGCGTCAAACTGAGTTGAATACTGTTTGATCCAATCACTCAATAACTGAAAGGATTCATGAGGTAAACCTGAATAGTACTTTCTGACCATTTGTTCAATTGTATGAGATAAGTCCTGAATGAACATAATCTGGCTAAGAACCTTGGTTGTGAGTTGGTCTGAACCAGTGATTGATGCCAGCCCCGAGATAAAAGCATTAAAGATTTCCTGAAGGAAATCAGGAAAGTCCTGATGTGCCGGGCGTTGCTTAGGTAGTAGAGCAACGTCAGAATTCAGAAATTGTATTATATCCATCTTCCTTATTGCGAACCGATATCGGGTAACAGTTTAACTATTCTAATAGTCCTGCGCGGGCTGTTAGTGTAATAGATAATGTTGCTTGTTATTTGTTTACCGCTACTGTTAAAATAGCATAGAGTTATAGAAATGTCAATAGAAAACCTGATAACCTTGAAGTATCAGTGTATTCCTACTTAGCGCAAAATGAAATGATAAGAACTTGGTTTTTTCACTGTCTCCAACACAAGCCATTTTTGACACCCTCTGACATTCTCCCTTGTCTTATATTTTAAATCTTACTATGAAAAGCAACCACCGTCAAGAAAAATAGAAAAATAATCAAAAAAATTCTGGAGCTTAAATTTTTACCAATTTTTAGATAGACCCCAGATGTCCTGGTCTTTAGGAGATTTTTTAACTCACCTCAATTTATCACCTGTGCCAGCTCTAACTGTTCATCCTGGGTGAGGTCATCAAAGAAAGGCTCATAGATGACAGGACCCTCAGAAGGAAACGATAAAGGTGGGCTGTAGATATGTTCGGCTAACTCAGATAATAGACCTAAGTGTTAAAGAAACATCCCCCTTTATTTATTAAGGCAGAACTACTTGTCTAATATCTTCTTTACAGATTACTTCGTTATAAAAATTAAGTTCATTTTTAATATGATACCGAAGTTTTTGCCTATTTAATTCAGGAAAGTCATTTGATCTTTTTATTTTCCCTGTATTCACTTTCTTTAGAATTCCCTGTTCAATTTTATTTAAAAGAACGTATTTATTCAGAAAAGTTAAAGCATATACAATTACCAATGAATAATGCTTAACTCTCTTATCCCACCTAAAATAATACATGCCATACCTAAAAGCTTGCATAATATTCTTCATAGCACAATAGATATCAAGAAAATCATTTAAAGAAATACCGGAAAAAATGCTATGTTTAACATGGGGATGCATGCATTTATTCCTAATTTCAAAAAATCTAAAATAACATCTCCAATCTTTTGCTTTTAATTTCAAACGCCGCTGAGTTATCAACTCAAGAAGAAACATACCTCTATCTTCGGCTTTGAAACGACCAAAATTATTCAAAAAATATAATTGAAGATGGCTAAAGACATCCTTACTTGCGTGCTTTAATTCTTCCACAAACTCATCTATGCACGCTTCGTAAAGCATACTCATTGTAGCTATAACTGCAAAAGAGCTTTTGAGATGGGCTATATTTGTTTTTGCCTTTAATAAAATATCTAACTGTTCATATAACAAAAATTCCATTCTTCTAAAAAATATACTTTCATTCGCTATTTTCGATTTCGGTAATTTACTCATATATTTTAAGGAAACCGGGGAAGGTTATATTTTTCAAAGATTAGAAATGGCAGGAACTTGGTTTTTTCCCTGCCCCCAACACAAGCCATTTTTGACACCCTCTGACATTCTCCCTTGTCTTATATTTTAAATCTTACTATGAAAAGTAACCACTGTCAAGAAAAATAGAAAAATAATCAAAAAAATTCTGGAGATTAAATTTTTACCACCTGTGCCAGCTCTAACTGTTCATCCTGGGTGAGGTCATCCCTGTCCATAATCCGGCGACTGCGGGCGATGGAGGCAGTAGATTACATGCAGAGACAGTCCGTAAAAGCAGGTACCAATCGTGTGAGTTTAGTAGAGATTAACAAAAAAACCACTACTTCCAGGAAGGAACGACGGACAATATGAAGGTAGTCTTAAATACTGATGTAATAGTGTCTAGACTGCTTTCTCCTTATAATGCACCAGGTGAAATCGTAAGGATGACAGCTTCTGGAGACTTAGGGATTTGCTATTATAGTCCGTCACAAATCGGGAAAAGAGATTTTCCACATCCTGCTGTTCTTTTTCTGTCTTGCATATTTTTAGCGCTTTCGTCATTCTTCTCCGCTCCACCTATTACCCTATTTATTACCCCATTCTGGAAGTTATTACCCCATTAAACCTTCTTCCATTTTGCGCTCTTACCTTTTCCAAGGCATTTAATCTTTTTTGCTTTCTGCAATTCTCTAAAGATGATTTTTATCATATCCCGGCTGGTGCTTGGACACTCTCGCTCAATATCACTTAAACTGAACTCGCCAACCTGCCGCTCAATCGCCTGCGTTACAATTTGCGTCTTAGCTCCTCTTCCGGGCTTAATATTCTCCGCCCGCTCTTCAAATTCCTTATAAGCCGCCAGTACCGTTCCAAGGAAATAATTAAACCACGGAATCACATCATGCTTGGCTTCATGCCATTTTTGCGAGCTTTTGTTAAGCGTTTCATAGTACGTTTCTTTTGATTGCTCAACGATGCGTTCAATGCTGATGTATTTCCCGACCGTAAACCCATGCTGATACAACGCCAGTAAGGTCAAAAGCCGCGAGACTCTGCCGTTACCGTCTCGAAATGGATGAACGCTCAAGAAATCCAACACAAGGCAAGCCACCGCGTAAAGATCAGGATATTTAAGCTGTGAGACGCTATACTCATAAGACAAACATAATTGCTTCACCATCTCCGGCGTTTTCGCGGCGCTGACCGGTTTAAATATCACCTCAACACGGCCATCCGGGTGCTTACGAATGATGTCGTTATCCTTCTCTTTCCATTTACCGGCATCCCACGACTCACCACGGCATAGCCGGTGCAATTCCTTGACCGTTTCCGGAGTAATTCGCAGGCTTTTATATTTGGTATGAATCAGATCGAGCGCCTTGCGGTATCCCACCACTTCTTCCTCTGAACGATCTCGCGGTTTGCTGTGGCCGATAATAAGCGGTTTTAAACGGGCATGATCAACCGTTACCCCCTCAATGCGGTTTGATGACTCGGCACTCTCGATAAGTGCCGTCTCAAGTAGTGTCTTTAAGATCTGCGGCGATTGCTTCGCGTAGAGTTCCTGCTTGCCCTTATATTCGGCGATTGAATTCGTAAGCCAGACCGCGCTTAAAGGCAACTCTACATTTTCTCGTTTAAATGAGTTCATTGGCATTCACCTTTTTATTATGCGATACCTTCCATCGCTTTATTGATCCATTCAAGCGCCTTATAATGAAATGATAGGAACTTGGTTTTTTCACTGCCTCCAACACAAGCCATTTTTGACACCCTCTGACATTCTCCCTTGTCTTATATTTTAAATCTTACTATGAAAAGTAACCACTGTCAAGAAAAGAAAAATAATTTTCTCAATGGAAGGCGGATTTTCCTTGACAGAAATAAGGTTGTGTGGTAAGATTATTTTAGGTTTTGGAAAGTAGAAACCCTTTTAAACCGGCACATGAGAGGCTGGTAAAGGAGAGGATAATGTATAATAACTTAACGAAGAATTTAATAGTCCGTCAGAATTTGTTGGCGGACTATTTTTTTAGACGGAATTTCAAAATAGAGATTCTTCAGTCACTTTGTTCCTTCAGAATGACAACAATGTCATTCTGACCCTGAGTGTAACGAAGGGGAAGAATCTACTTTAGGAGAAATGTATGCCGAAGAGAGAGGATATTAAAAAGATACTGATTATAGGCTCAGGGCCTATAATTATTGGCCAGGCGTGTGAATTTGATTATTCAGGGACTCAGGCATGCAAGGCGCTTCGTGAGGAAGGTTACAGGGTTATACTTGTAAATTCTAATCCTGCTACTATTATGACTGACCCTGAGATAGCAGATGTAACTTATATTGAGCCCCTTACAGCAGAGATTCTTGAGATGATAATAGAAAAAGAACGACCTGATGCACTTCTGCCAACAATGGGCGGACAGACCGCTTTGAATCTATCAGTAGAGCTTGCTGAAAAGGGGATATTAGACAAGTATCATGTGGAGATGATTGGTGCAAAGTGCGATGCAATCAAGAAGGCTGAGGACAGGGAATTGTTTAAAGAGGCCATGGCACGGATAGGCCTTGACCTTCCGAGGAGTGGGTTTGCCAGGGATATGGATGAGGCAAAAAGAGTCTCTGAGATGCTCGGGTATCCATTAGTGATAAGGCCAAGTTTCACGCTTGGTGGAACAGGCGGTGGCATTGCCTATAATGTAGACGAATTCCAGGAGATAGCCGCGAGGGGACTTGAACTTAGCATGATAGGTGAAATCCTGATAGAGGAATCTGTTGAAGGCTGGAAAGAGTTTGAACTTGAGGTCATGCGAGATATCAGGGATAATGTGGTAATAATATGTTCTATAGAGAATTTTGACCCTATGGGGATTCATACAGGAGACAGTATCACTGTAGCTCCAGCCCAGACACTTACAGATAAAGAGTATCAGATGATGCGTGATGCTGCCATAAAGGTTATAAGGGAGATAGGAGTTGAGACCGGCGGCAGTAATATCCAGTTTGCTATAAACCCTGATAATGGCAGGATGGTTATAATTGAGATGAATCCGAGGGTATCAAGAAGTTCTGCACTCGCCTCTAAGGCAACAGGATTTCCAATTGCCAAGATTGCTGCTAAACTGGCAGTCGGTTATACCTTAGATGAGATACCAAATGACATTACCAAAGAGACCCCTGCGTCATTTGAGCCTACGATAGATTATTGCGTGGTAAAGGTTCCGAGGTGGGCATTTGAGAAATTCCCAGGGGCAAATCAAACCCTTACAACCCAGATGAAGTCTGTAGGCGAGACCATGTCTATAGGCAGAACATTTAAAGAGGCGCTACAGAAGGCATTGAGGTCACTTGAGATTGGCAGGTTCGGATTAGGTGCTGATGGTAAGGATAAGAAAGAATTGATAGGGCCTGAAGATATAAGGCAGAAACTTCTCATCCCAAATGCAGATAGGGTCTTCTACATCAGGCATGCATTACAGGCAGGCATGAAGATAGAAGAGATTTATCAACTGACAAAGATAGACAGGTGGTTTCTCAGTAATATAAAGGAGATTGTTGACCTTGAAAAGGAGATATCTGCATTTGTATTAAATTCCAAATCAAAGACTCTTTCTCCAGAACTGGTTCGTAAGGCAAAGGAATATGGATTCAGTGACAGGCAATTGTCCTACCTCACTGGTTCATCTGAGGATGATATGAGGGCATTGAGGAAGAAGATGGGTATAGAGGTCTCGTATAAACTTGTAGATACCTGTGCCGCAGAATTTGAGGCATATACGCCTTACTACTATTCAACCTATGAGACAGAAGACGAGGTGCGGATAGGTAACAGGAAAAAGGTCATGATATTGGGTGGCGGCCCTAACAGGATAGGACAGGGGATAGAATTTGATTACTGCTGTGTCCATGCCTCATTTGCATTGAAGGAATTAGGGTATGAGACTATAATGGTAAATTCCAACCCTGAGACTGTCTCAACTGATTATGATACCTCAGATAAATTATATTTTGAGCCACTGACCAAAGAGGATGTCCTGAATATTGTGGATAAAGAGAACCCTGATGGAGTCATAGTTCAGTTTGGCGGCCAGACACCTTTGAATCTGGCAATTGCCCTGAAGGCAGCGGGGGTAAAGATTATAGGCACAAGCCCTGAGGCGATTGACAGGGCAGAGGATAGAGAGAAATTTAAGGATTTGATAGAAAAATTAAGATTGAACCAGCCTGAGAATGGCATTGCTACAAATTTTGATGAGGCGAAGGTAGTGGCAAGGAGGATAGGTTATCCTGTATTGGTGAGGCCGTCATACGTATTGGGTGGCAGGGCAATGGAAATCGTCTATGATGATGAGAGTTTAGAGAATTATATGAGGAGTGCGGTAGATGCCTCGCCAGGGCATCCGATTCTGATAGATAAATTTTTAGATGATGCGATTGAGGTGGACGTGGACCTGGTATCAGATGGTGAGGTTGGGGTGATAGGTGGTATCATGGAGCATATAGAAGAGGCTGGGATACATTCTGGAGATAGCGCCATGTCACTACCCCCTTACTCTCTGAGTGACGAACTCGTTGAAGAGATAAGGAGGTGTACACATTTATTAGCCAGGGAATTAAATGTAGTGGGGCTGATGAATGTCCAGTATGCAGTCAAGAATGATACTGTCTATATCTTAGAGGTAAATCCGCGTGCATCAAGGACAGTCCCATTTGTGAGTAAAGCCATAGGTGTTCCACTTGCCAAACTCGCAACCAAGGTTATGGTTGGTAAAAAATTGAAAGAATTAGGTTTTACTGAAGAGGTAAGAGTAAGCCATGTATCTATAAAAGAATCTGTATTTCCGTTTGTGAAGTTTCCAGGAATTGATATTATACTTGGGCCTGAGATGAAGTCTACAGGCGAGGTGATGGGCATAGATATGGATTTTGGCGCAGCATTTGCAAAGTCTCAAATAGCAGCAGGTCAGAACCTGCCCCTTAGCGGGACTGTATTTATCAGTGTAAAAAATAAGGATAAGAGGGCAGTGGTATTCATAGCAAAGAAACTTGTGGATATAGGATTTGACCTGGTTGCAACGAGTGGGACCGCAAAGGTCCTGTCAAGGAGTGGGATACCTGTAAATAATGTATTTAAACTTCACGAAGGCAGACCCAATATCCTTGACTTGATTAAGAATGGCGAGATAGATATTATTATAAATACCCCGGCAGGCAAGGCCACAAAGGTTGATGAGACTAAAATAAGGTCATTGGCAGTCTCAAAAGGTGTGCCATGTATTACAACCATATCAGGGGCACAGGCAACTGTCAATGGCATTGAGTCACTTATCAGGAAAGGGCTCAGTGTGAAGGCTATACAGGATTACCACAGGGTATGACTATCTTCCAAAGAAATGCGCATATATTATCAAATATAGAAATTGCCCCGGGACATTATAAGATGGCTTTAGAAATCCCTGATATAGCCAGAGTGGTGAGTCCCGGACAATTCCTGCATATTCGCTGTACCAACGGCCATGAGCCATTGTTAAGGAGGCCGTTTAGTGTATATAGGGTTAATAAAAAGGTTATTGAGATATTATATAAAGTAATTGGTAAAGGGACAACTATATTGAGCGAAAGATGCAAGGGTGAGGAATTGGATGTAATAGGGCCGTTAGGGACACCTTTTAAGATAGAAGATGGGGTAAAGGAGGCTATTATTATAGCAGGAGGGATGGGGATTGCCTCACTCTATTTACTGGCAGAAAAGATAAATAAGGATAATAGAGATGTTTCTCTTAAGGTCATATTGGGTGCCAGAACAAAGAGATTAATCATAGGTAAGGAAGACCTGACGAAGCTTCGTGGCATAAATCTAAAGATTGCTACTGAAGATGGCAGTTTGGGATTCAGGGGATTGGCGACTGAATTATTGAAGGATTTATTAGCAAATATTGGGAAGAGGCGATTGATTTATATATATGGGTGCGGCCCATATCCTATGCTTAAAGAAGTAGCGATGATTTCAAAAAGGTTGGGACTACCCTGCCAGGTATCCATGGAAGAGAAGATGGCATGTGGCGTAGGTTCTTGCATGGGGTGTTCTATAAAGGTCAAATCCAAGTATTCCATTCCCAAGAGTCAAAGTCCGTTTATCTATAAACTTGCATGTAAAGATGGACCTGTATTTGATGCTGATGAGGTAATATGGGAATAGACCTTTCAGTAAAACTTGGGCTGATAGATATGAAAAACCCTGTGATGGCAGCATCAGGGACATTTGGTTATGGAGAAGAGTATTCCCAATTAGTAGATATAGGTAAACTCGGGGGCATTGTTACCAAGAGCATAACGTTACGCCCAAGGATTGGTAATCCATCTCCAAGGATTGCTGAGACCTCATCAGGCATGTTGAATAGCATCGGTCTTGAGAATGTTGGTGTAGAAAAATTCCTTTCTGAAAAATTGCCTTATTTACAGAAGTGTAAGGTCCCTGTCATAGTGAGTATCGCAGGAGAGAGAATAGGAGAATATGCAGAACTTGCTAAACGGCTTAGTGATAAAGAAGGTGTTGACGGCATAGAGTTGAATATATCATGTCCTAATGTAGAAGAAGGCGGGATGGAATTCAGCACAACCCCGCGCCTCACCTATACGATAGTAAAAAGGATAAGAAAGGTTACCGGCATTACCCTTATAGCGAAACTTTCTCCTAATGTCACAGATATAGTTAGCATCGCAAAAGCAGCAGAAGACGGAGGCTGTGATGCAGTTTCTCTTGTAAATACATTTCTCGGAATGGCTATAGATATAAAAGAGAGAAAACCCAAATTGGGGAATATTACTGGCGGCTTGAGTGGCCCATGTATAAAGCCAATAGCAGTGAGAATGGTCTGGCAGGTTAGTAAGGCAGTAAAAGTGCCTGTAATCGGAATGGGTGGAATAATAAATAGCGAGGATGCGATAGAATTTATCATGGCAGGCGCCGCTGCGGTTGCAATCGGCACAGGAAATTTTGTGAATCCCAGAACA
>Ga0209514_10005719_pt1 | contig 15675 bp, 16 predicted proteins | sample Subgrocontami58m_FD_187452 | JGI IMG/M metagenome (GOLD analysis project Ga0209514, IMG submission 187452) | Subsurface groundwater microbial communities from S. Glens Falls, New York, USA - GMW37 contaminated, 5.8 m (SPAdes) (version 3) | ecosystem: Environmental > Aquatic > Deep subsurface >...
ATCTCTTTTTGACCCAAGGTAACCTAACTTTAATTTTCCGTTCTGAACAACCGGCTCACACATCTCGTTAAAAGGGATCCCGTTTTTCTTACCGTTTTTTATACAAGCCACAGCTGCAGTAATTTTTCGTGTTACAAAATTAATACCCCTTCTTGGACTTTCATGGTTAAATAAAATACCACAGGAAATAAATTGCGGGTTAATTTTATCCTGTCTGGCAATTGCAGCCATTCGATGCGCATATTCTTTTGCTGCTGCATAAGGGTTACAGGGATTAAACGGTGTGTCTTCGTTTTGCGGTACCTGTCTAGGGGCTCCGAACATTTCTGAGGTAGATGCCTGATAAATTTTCGCCTTCGGGACTACAGCCCTTGCGCAATCAAACACATGTACCGCTCCCATACCGGTAATCATCATTGTACCAATCTTATCCGTAAAAGAAGCCAACGGGGAAGATTGGGCAGCTAAGTTGTAAATTTCATTCGGTTTGAAATCTAAGAAAGCTAAAGCAATCGATTCGGGAGACTGCATTTCCCCATAATAAGTTTTTATCTCGTTTTTTAAGTGTTTAATATTACCGATATCGTTACCGGCGTTTCTTCTTATTAAACCTGCCACCTCATAACCTTTATTAAGCAAAAATTCCGTGAGATATGAGCCGTCCTGCCCTGTAATACCTGTAATGAACGCCTTCTTCTTTTCTGCCATTTTGTAAATATACTTAATTTAAAACTAAATAGTCAACTAATAAGTTATGCTTTTTGGGCAATTCTGTCCACTACCGGCCTATTTTGTTTTAAAAAAGGTTTCCACCACCACTGGTTTTCCTTATACCAATCAACAGTTTTTATTATCCACTTATCAAATCCGTATAAGGGACTCCAGCCTAATTTTTTTATTTTGGCCGGATTTATGCCGTAGCGAAAGTCATGGCCTAACCTATGTCCTACAGGTTCGATCCAGCTTTTATCTTTACCCAAAGCATTGAGAATAGTCATTGTAACTTCCAAATTGCTTTTTTCTTCTCCCCCTATGCAATAAGTTTCTCCGACTTTGCCCTTTTTTATCACCAGCTCTATACCCCGGCAGTGGTCCTCCACAAATAACCAATCCCGGATATTTTCTCCCTTACCCATCAGTGGTACTTTTTTACCCGTTAATAAATTAGTTATAAACCTGGGAATTAATTTTTCCGTGTCCTGGTAAGGGCCGAAGTTATTGGAGCAGTTGGTAATTGTCACCGGCAAGCCGTAGGTTTCAAAATATGCCCGGGCTAAATGGTCTGAACCTGCCTTTGCCGAAGCATAAGGGGTTCTTGGTTTATAAGAAGTTATTTCGCTAAAGGGCGGCTCTTTTTTACTCAGCTGACCAAATACTTCATCTGTTGAAACATGATGGAAATGTTTTACTTTATTTTTTAAAGCTACATCCAGTAAAACTCCCGTTCCTAACACATTAGTTTTGATAAAAACCAAAGGGTCAATGACTGAACGGTCAACGTGTGATTCAGCCGCAAAATGAACAACTAAATCAACTCCTTTTATTATCCTGTTAACAACTTTCGGGTCGCAAATATCTCCTTTTATAAATTTATAGCGGGGACTTTTATTAAAATCCTTGGTAGAAGTTAGATGTCCGGCGTAGGTTAACTTATCTAAATTAACAATGAAATCCTTGGAGTTATTTTTTAACCAGTAACGGATAAAATTGGAACCAATGAAACCGCATCCGCCAGTAACAAGTAATCGCATTAACCTTTTTTTGCCTTCTTTGCCCAAAAGTTATTTACCTCAAGTAAAGTATCAAATGTACCTGCGTCCCGCCAAAACCCTTTTAAGCCTGCCCATTTTAAGTTTCCGCTTTTTGCGTAAGCATTATTAACATCAGTTATTTCAAGCTCTCCCCGCTTGGAAGGATTTAAACTTTTTATATAATCAAAAACTTTATTATCGTAAAGGTATAATCCTGTAACGGCAAAATTGCTGTCCGGTTTTTTTGGTTTCTCAGTTATTTTAACTATTTTTGTTTTATCCGGGCTGAAAGTGGGGACACCGAATCTTTCCGGATCAGGAACTTCTTTTATAAAAATTGTCGCTCCCTCTGAAAAAGATTTCACCTCCTTTGAGATATCGGCATCTGTTGTATTATCACCCAAGATGACTGCCACACTACCGCAATCGGCAAAATCCTCTGCCAAAGATAAAGCTTCCGCAATCCCGCCCTCTCTTTCCTGATAAGCAAACTCTAAATGTTTTACCCCTAAATCATGGCCATTTCGAAGAACTGAAAGAAATTGGCCACAGTGAGGACCACCTACCACAATCATAATTTCTTCAATACCCGCTTTTACAAGTGTATCAATCGGATAAAAAATCATCGGTTTATCATAAACCGGAAGCAGATGTTTATTAGCTACATGGGTTAAAGGATAAAGCCGGGTTCCAAGCCCTCCTGCAACAATTACGCCTTTCATAAGTTTTTCTTGAAAATTTCGTTTATATAATAACAAGAGCAAGGGCAGCCAGTAGAATATACTCTATTAATATTTCAAAAGTCAAAGTTTTATCTTTTAGATGATACAAAGTTGTGAAAATAAGATAAATTAAGGCAGCGACCTGTAGAATTTTAAATTGTATGTCTAAAGAATTTTGATTTGAAATTACAACAGCTAGCAGGACAGGTGTCAAAATGAATAAAGGCCATAAGGTCTTCGTATTTTTAAAACTTAAATTTTTCATACTATAATATCTCCCCGGCTTTATTTAAAAGTAATGACGTTCCCGCAATTGCCATAAAACTTAAGTGTGCAAAGTGGTGCGACGAGAAACGAAAAACACCTCTCCTTCTTAAGATAATAAAGTCAGCCATCAATAAAATTGAAAGCGCAATAATCATAATCAAGCCTGCGTTTTTGGTTACCGCAAAAGGGTCTAAAACGGGTTGGCTGCTTAAGCTGTTATTTGAAATAGAATAACCGGCCACGGAAAGCGACTGACTTTTGGGTACAAGAGGAACTTCCGGTGGAGCCAACGCAACAGATTCTACCGGCTTTCCAAACATCTGGACTACCAGGGTAGTTGTTTGTCCCTGTAAAACCCCATCTTCCACAGCTATCCCGATCTCCTGGTAATTAGGATTTAAAATATTTTCCTTGTGGGTGGGGGAATTCATCCAGGCCACAACAACATCATCGGAAGCTGAAAAGTTTTTTGCCAGGTTCTCTCCGGCGTGAGAAAACTTATATCCTGCAGCTTTGATAAAACCCCACGGATCTTTACCCGAGGGAGAATAATGAGCCCAGTAATTTTCTGCAAACATGTTTGCGGCTTTCTCTGTGGCAGCCCGGCTAAGAGCCGGGCTAATCTTCACCGGAGGCAATCCGGCTTTTTCCCTTTCAATATTTGTGCCTTCAACAATCCTTTCAGCCGTTATGGAAGATGTTGTTCCTAAAACTCCCGGTCGATAAATATTAACAAGGTCAAAACCTACCCTAAGAAGGGCAAAGAGCAGAAAATATATAAAAAGAAAGTGCCAAGAGAGGAGCTTTGCCTTTTCGTGGGTTTGGTGATGAGGGATAAACCAATGGGCGAGTTTTTGCATCTGCCTCAAGTATATCTAAGAGAAACGGCTTTGCCAACTTGGCCGTTCACAGGAATATTTAAAGCAAACCCTAAAGCCTGGGCAACAGACGCCCCAACCCTAAGCCCGGTAAAAGACCCCGGCCCTTCTTCAACCTCAATCCCGTCCAAAACCTTAAACCCCTGAGGCTTAAGCACTTCTATTATTAAAGGTAGCAAAACCTGTGACCCGTACTCATTGTCCTCACTTAAGCTTTTTATAATATTTCCTTTCTCTTTCAGAGCTACAGTTACGACTTTTTGGTCTTTAGTGTTTATATATAGAACCATAGAGAAATTTTAGCATAAAGACTGGTATAATTTCCCCATGGAAGAGATTCAAAATAGACTTAAAGATTTAGATACCAGGTTTCAAAAAATTTCCGGGCAGTTTGACCGGGATGATCTGCACCGCCAAATTCGGGAACTGGAAGCAGAGATGAACAAGCAAGGGTTCTGGGATAACGCTGACCAGGCCAGAATTGTTTCCCAAAAGCTTTCACAAAAGCAGAAATTTCTCACAACCTTAGAAGAGCTTCAGGAAAGGATTAAGAATGCTTTAGAGATATCTTCCGAAAGCTCCATGGAAGAAGAACTAAGAAAGGAGTCCGGGAATTTAGAAAGTATTTTAGAAGATCTTGAACTGCAGCTTTTTCTTTCGAACCCTCATGATGAATCAGAAGCTATTGTCTCTATTCATTCCGGAGCCGGAGGGGTCGAAGCAATGGACTGGGCTTCTATGCTGGCCAGAATGTACCAAAGGTATTTCGAAAAAATGGAATGGAAGTATGAAATAAGTGATGAAGATCCGGGAGAGGAAGCAGGTATTAAAAGCCTTTCCATGATCGTCCACGCCCCATTTGCCTATGGCCTACTGAAAGGTGAAGTTGGCACACACCGTTTAGTGCGCCAGTCTCCTTTTAACGCAGACCACCTTCGCCAAACATCTTTCGCCGGAGTTGAGGTTTTGCCTGTCATAGAAAATGACTCAGAAATAACGATTAATCCGGCAGATATAGAATTTGAAGCTTACCGCTCGGGAGGCGCCGGCGGGCAGAATGTAAATAAAGTAAACACTGCCGTAAGGCTAAAACATACCCCTACCGGGATCGTTGTTACAGCCCAGACAGAGAGATCACAGCTGCAGAATCGGGAAAATGCCATGGCGCTCCTTAGGGCTAAACTTTGGGCCAAGCAGCAGGAAGAAGAGCAAAAAGCGCAGGCAGAACTTAAAGGCGAATACAAACAACCCTCATGGGGAACTCAAATACGGTCTTACGTGCTTCACCCCTATCATATGGTTAAAGATTTAAGGACCCAGGTCGAAACTTCAGATACAGATGCAGTTTTAGACGGGGATTTAGAAAGATTTATCGAAGCCGAAGTCCGAGAATTATAAATCCTGAGCGATCCCGAGCTTGACAAGGAGAGTCGAAGGACTGGACAAATAAGACCAAAAGTAGTTAAAATTAGATAATGGAAAATACTCCTGGCCCACTCCTGAAGAGATTCAATTTTGATAATGTAAACAAAGTTTTCTTAGGAATTTTAGTCGCATCTGTTGTTCTGGGAGGAGTTACAGGCTACTTACTTTCCCTGGGGGCTGACAAAACAACAGCCGCCCCTATAGAAAACAGTAAGACTCCTAAAAATGCCCAGCAAGACAACCGGACATTCCGTGACTTTGCCTCCGGAACAGTCCAAAAACGACAGGCATCAAAAGACCCAAACGAGTATGTCGAGGGTACTCACTTACTGGTGCGTGACGGAGCATACCCTGTTGCTTTAACTTCATCCGTTGTGGACCTTAGCGAATATGAAGGGAAAAAAGTTAAGGTTTTTGGAGAGACTCAAAAAGCCGTTAAAGAAGGCTGGCTAATGGACGTCGGTAAAGTCGAAGTTGAATGATTTCTTTTCAAAATGTCACCAAAAAATTCAGTACTGCAATTACTGCCGTTGACGGCATTAATTTAGACGTTAAAAAAGGCGAGTTCGTTTTTTTGGTTGGGCCCTCCGGTGCAGGCAAATCCACACTGCTCAGACTGCTTTCCAGGGAATATCTCCCCACAACGGGTAAAATTGTCGTCGATGAGATAGATATTTCTAAATTAAAATCCTCCGATATACCTTTATACCGCCGGAAAATTGGCTTTGTTTTCCAGGATTTTAAATTGCTTGACGATAGAACTGTTTTTGAGAATGTTGCCCTTGCCCTTCAGGTCAGGCAAATGCCGGAAAATGAAATCTTAAAAGAGGTTGAAAGAACACTGAAACTGTTTGAAATCTGGGACAGGCGTAACCTTTTCCCCCGGCAGTTATCGGGGGGAGAAGCCCAGCGTACAGCTATTGCCCGCGCTATCATAGGAAAACCGGAAGTTCTTTTGGCGGATGAGCCAACCGGCGACCTTGACCCTCAAACTGCATGGTCCGTTCTCCAGCTTCTGGGTGAAATTAATTCCTGGGGGACTACCGTCATTATGGCAACACACAATAAAGAAATTGTCGACACGCAAAAAAGAAGGGTCATTTCCGTAAAAGGCGGTAAAATTATAAAAGATAAAAACGAGGGTAAATATGATCTACATTGAGTTTGTCAAAAGAAATATCCGCAGAACTCCATACCAGGCACTGGCTGCCTCAATGGTGATGTTCTTAACTTTTTTAACCCTTTCAAGCTTTTTGATTTTAGCAATGGGTTCACAACAGATTCTTAAGTTTTATGAAAGTAAGCCCCAAGCTATCGCCTTTTTTAAGGACGGAACAACAGAGATGGATGTCCAGGCGATACAAGATGCCCTCAGCCAAACCGGTAAAATCACCCAGTTTAAATATGTTTCCAAAGAAGATGCGCTGCAAATATACAGGGAACGGAATAAAAACAATCAAACACTCCTTGAACTGGTAACAGCCAATATCCTTCCTGCTTCCCTTGAGATATCCACCCTATCGCCAAATGACCTAAAGCCCGTCGCGGAAATAGTCAAAAGGGAACCGGTGGTAGAGGAAGTGGTATTTCCTGAAGATGTAGTTGCCTCTCTCACCCAGGCCACAGGACTTATCAGGATTGTCGGGACTGGAATTGTAGCTTTTTCCATCTCTTTTTCAATATTAATTATTATTATGATAATCGGCTTTAAAATCAGGATCAAAAGAGAGGAGATAGAAACCATGAAACTTCTGGGAGCCTCAACGCGCTTCATTAAAACGCCATATCTTTTGGAGGGCATGGTTTATGCCTCAATCGGCGCTTTTTTGGGGTGGCTTATTAGTGTATTAGTTATTTGGTATTTCGAGCCTCTCCTTAAAGAAGGGCTGGGAGAGGTAGCCCAAAACATTTACCCGATATCCCCGCTCTTCGTTTTAGGGCTGCTCTCTATCCAAATATTTACAGCAATCCTGGTGGGGGGACTGGGTTCATTGGCAGCGCTTAGACGTTATCTGCATCTTTAAAATCATGTATGAAGTTTTTAATTTGCATTTTAATTTCTTTAAGTTTACTTTTATTTCAGTTTAATACCCCCGTCTTTGCCGAGACAGATGCCGAAAGAAGGCTTTCTGAAATACAAAAACAAATCACGGATTTACAAAACCAGCTGGACTCTGCCCGCGGCCAGGAAAAAACATTAAAATCCCAGCTTACCTTTATTGATACCCAGACCAAACTCACGGAGGCAAAAGTTGAAGAGACGAGGTTTCAAATCACTAAGCTGGAAAAGGAGATTGCCGACCTTTCTACCCGAATAGACAGGTTATCAACCACCATGGATGGTATAACCCAGGTTCTTTTAACCAGAATTGTTCAGACATATAAGTTCGGGAATTTTTCAACAGTGGATTTAATCTTTTCTTCCAACGGTTTTTCTGACCTTTTGACCAGAATTAAGTATATTCAGGTAGCACAGGCAAACGATAAAAAAGTCCTCTACCAGCTGCAGGCAACAAAGGCTACGTATAACGACCAAAAAACTGATCGGAAATCAAGGCAACTCCAGCAGGAGAAGTTAAAAGGCGATTTAGAAAGATACCAGGGCCAACTGCAGGAACAAAAACTCGCAAAGGAAGAACTTTTAAAAGTTACGCAAAATGATGAAAAAAAGTTTCAGTCACTAATAGCACAACTTCAGGCAGACGCAAATTCAATTAGACGTGCTTTAGGGGGAGCCGGCGTTAAAAAGGGTCCTGTAAAAAGAGGGGAGATTATTGCCTCAGTTGGCAATTCCGGCTGTTCCACCGGGCCGCACTTACATTTCGAGGTCATGACTAATGCCCGGGTAGAAAATAACACCGTGATTGGCAAAGAAAATAAAGTCGATCCAAAATCTTATTTAGATTCCGGCCAGTTTGAAAAGCCGCTTGCCAGTTATACGGGTAACTCCTGTTCATCAAGCTGCAGACCTGGGGATATAACTACAACTTTCGGAGAACAATACTTTCTGGGTTCCCATACCGGATTGGATATCGCCGATTATGCCGGAAGCCCAATTAGGGCAGCTGCCGACGGTGTCGCTTATGAGTTCCGTGACTCTTCCGCCTGTTACCTGACCGGCACTGTCGGAAAGGGAGTCGTAGTTGACCATCAAAATGGCACTGTCACCCTCTATTGGCACATCCCATAATTTATTACATCTTGTGGTAGTATAAGGATGTGAGGTTTATCCTGTTGGTAATTGGTTTAATTGCCCTTTTTAACGCCTCCCCTGCATTGGCTACATCGGTTGTTTTAAATGAACTTACCCCCAACCCCTCTTCCGGAAATGACTGGGTCGAAATTTATAACCCTACCGCAGAAGCTATCGACCTAAGCGGTTGGATTTTGGTAGACAGCACCTCTACTATGAAAACTCTCTCAGGGACAATCTTATCTTTGGAATATGCAGTTTTTGAAGTTTCTAACAGATTGAATAATGGGGGAGACACAGTAACTCTAAAAGATGCTGCTGGCACAGAATTAGATAGCTACACCTACTCTGAAGATCCCGGGGCAGATATATCGCTTGGCAGAAGTCCGGACGGCGGCGGTTGGGTAACCCTTACAACTTCTTCCCGGGGAGCTACCAATGGAGCCGGAACAACCCCTACTCCAACCCCCACTTCCGCACCAACTCCTACCCCCACCCCTACCCCCTCCCCAACACCTACTAAAACACCTACCCCTACTAAAACCCCGACTCCGACTAAAACTCCGACACCTATACCAACATCCGCTCCGACTCCTTCGTCTGCAGCCTCAAAAGCCAGTACAGGAAATTCGGAAAAACAGTCTTACCAATCAACTATCTCCATACCCCCTTCACTACTTGGAACTAGCTCTTCAGAAAAAGCAGAAAGTAAACCTGATGAAGAAAGAGGAGTGGAAGTTGCCGGTTTTCAGTTCAGTAACATCTTAAAAATCGCCGGAGGGGTAGTATTTATCCTTTCAGGAATATTACTTTATACCTTCGTTGCCAAGAATAAATCAAAAGACATATAATTCGTTCATGGTCTATACTAGCTCTTCACCGGAAGAAACACAGGAAATTGCAGGTAAATTGTCTCAAGAATATGAAAAGGGAGGGATCTTCGCCCTTTCCGGCCCCTTGGGGGCAGGGAAAACTACTTTTATTCAGGGGTTTGCAAAGGGGCTTGGTATTACAGAAAGGCTACTCTCCCCAACCTTTGTTATCATGAGGCAGCACGAAATCCCGGGAAATAAAGAAGGCAGGCTTTATCATATCGACCTTTATAGACTGGATGAAATTAATGAAATAGACAGTTTAGGTTTGACTGAAATCTTCTCTAACCCCAAAAATATCGTCTTTATAGAATGGGCAGAAAAGCTAGGAAAGCTGTTGCCCCGACAAGCGATTCAAATCGACATCAAAATAACTTCAGAAAATAGCCGGGAAATATCAGTAGAAGGGAATTAACTCAAATAAACTTATGCCAGGAATTATTAAGATAAACGCCCCACAAGTTTTATCTGTCCCAGCTAATGATAATAGTGAAAAGTTAATAGATCTCCTGAAGGATTTTCCTAATCTTAAAGTTGATACCACAAGACGCTACTCGCAGAAATTATCAAACTCAATTTCGCATCTAAGGAAGAGGGTCGCTGAAAAATTACTATCAGCAGAGCAATATCTTCCCGAAGGCACCCGCTTTATTATTATCGAGGGCTACAGACCAATCAGCGTTCAGAAAATCCTATTTGAAAGCTATTTGAAAAGATTAAAGAAAGAGCATCCAGAATTAGATGATAGAAAATTAAAGGAGCTGGCTGTTGAATTTGTGGCGCCCCCCGATGTTAACCCACCCCATTCAACCGGAGGAGCCGTAGATTTAACCCTTATAGATAAAAACGGCAAGGAATTAGATATGGGTACCGACTTAAATGATAGTTCCACAAAAGATGTTTATACATACAGCCCCAATATATCAAAACAAGCAAAGAAAAACCGTCAAATATTAATCAATGCCTTAGAAAAAGAGGGATTTGTTAACTATCCGGCTGAATGGTGGCATTGGTCTTACGGAGACCGCTACTGGGCATTTACCAAAAAAGAACCTTTTGCTTTATACGATAGCCTCAGTTAATTTTATCTGCCTTGTCTTTGGCGGAGGAGTTCCAAGGCGGACGATCCGCTTTGGCCGGAAGATGTTGCGGGCTGGCTGCCCCCTTGTAAGGCACCAAAGCTGCTGGTACCTGCAGACGGAGTTGCAGCCATAGGCGTCGGAGTTGCCTGAGCCGGGAGAATAGTTCTCGGCGGATTAGTTAAAGGCGCCTGCTCTGCTGGAAGAGATGTTGTTTGTTCTGGTGTACTCCCCACCCCTAAGATAAAGTAAGCAGAGGCTGCTAAAACCAGGATAAGTACCACCCCACCAACTAAAATCGCCCATTTAGGGAAACCACCTGAAGGAGGAGTTGTTACAACCTGGCTCCCTCCCTGATTTACATCTCCCGGCTTTGAATTTTGACCGTCAGGCACAACAGGTTGTGTAGAGTCAGGCGCCAAAGTTTGGGGTGCAGGTGTTGTAATCTCTGCCGGAGTTGACCCATTCATCAAATGGCTTAAATCAGTAGGCCCTGCTTCACCGGTACCACTATCCGGCATGGGAGACATATCAAAAGAAGCCGTTGTAGAAGGGGCAGGAGGCCAGGTTTGGGGGAACGGAGTCTGATTTACATCCGGAGCAGCAGCCGGTGTCGTCCCCAAGGAAGGATCGGCAGTAAAACCTCCCGACCACCCACCTGACGTTGCAGAAGGGTTACTGTCTGCCGGAGCAGAGATGTCAGCGGCAGGTACCGGGGATGGTGTGTAAGTTGGGGTAGGCTGCCCGTTACCGGACGGGATATCTGATACCGGAGAGGGGGCTGCCCAGTCCGGAACCCCTGCAGGCGAAGCTGCAGACGGTATATCCGGGTTTAAGGAAGAATTAGGTATGTCTGTTGCGTCCGGAGCAGGAGCTGGGAAAGCGGGCGTAGGTACGGTTGTATTTGTTGTATTTGTTGTATTTGTATCGGTGGGAGTTGAGGGGGGAGTACTACCCCAGGCGGACATCCCAGCTAAATCACCTAACCCATTCCCGTTTTGCCCGTTTGGCGCAGGCTGAGGGTCAGCAGCTGGCGGCGGAGTTGGCATATTTAAATCAGTTGGGTTAAAAGCGGGCCCGGGCTGGGATAACGGGCTTGGGTTATCAATAGCTGGTGGAGCCGGATTTAAGCTAGGCGCAGCAGGATCAGGCTGGGCACCTGCAGGAGGAAAGGTAGTATTCGGATCTTGGCCGGTGTTGTTATTTTGATTCGGATCCATGGGCAGTATTTCCAGTTTATTCGCCGGGCTTTTAAATGTCAACCCTTGAACAAGGTTCCCGTCTAAGGTAAGCCAGGTATAAATTTTTGGACATTTCAGGTATAATTCTCCAAGTATGTTTAATATCTTCAGCAAGGTTTTAGATTCCAATACCAAGGAAGTAAGCCGCCTATCAAAGATAGTCGATAGTGTTAACTCTTTTGAAAAGAAATACCAGAAACTAACCGATAGGGAGTTGCAGGAGAAGGAAGATTACTTTAAATCCCTCCTTAAAAAAGGGTCAAGTTTAGACGATATCCTTCCGGAAGTTTATGCCGCAGTCCGTGAAGCCGGGCAAAGAACATTAAAGATGCGTCTTTTTGACGTCCAGTTAATAGCAGCTGTCACTCTCCATCAGGGAAAAATTGCCGAACAAAAAACCGGTGAAGGAAAAACCTTTTCCGCTGTCCCCGCTGTCTTTTTAAACTCCTTAACCGGAAAAGGGGTCCACCTGGTAACAGTTAACGACTACCTTGCCATGCGTGACTGTGGATGGATGGGACCTGTCTATCATGCCTTGGGTGCAAGCTGCGCCGTAATTATCCATGAACAGGCATTCATTTTTGATCCTAAATATAAAAATACTGACCATACTGACGAAAGGTTAAAACGCCTTCGTCCGATAAGCCGGAAAGAGGCTTACTCTGCAGATATAACTTACGGCACAAATAACGAATTCGGGTTTGATTATCTACGGGATAATATGGTTTTCTCACTTAAAGACCAGGCACAAAGAGGCCACTATTTTGCCATTGTTGATGAGGTTGATTCCATACTGATTGATGAAGCCAGAACCCCTCTTATAATATCCCGTCCCGCCCAGGAACCTACCCAGAAATACTACGAATTTGCCAAAATCATGGATAAATTAACAGGGGACACAGACTATTCAATTGATGAAAAAGCAAGAACCGCCCATCTTACAGAACACGGCATTTTAAAAATAGAAAAGATGCTTGGAGTAGATAATCTTTATGAGAAGGATTTTTCTACCCTCCACCATATCGAGGAAGCACTCAAAGCAAGGACATTGTTTTTCAAAGACCGCGATTATGTTGTCCGTGACGGTGAGGTAATTATAGTTGATGAGTTTACCGGAAGACTGATGCCCGGCAGAAGATACTCTGAGGGTTTGCATCAGGCAATTGAAGCCAAGGAAGATGTTGCCATCCAGCAGGAATCCCAAACCTTAGCCACAATTTCATTCCAAAACTACTTTAGAATGTATGAAAAACTTGCCGGGATGACAGGGACAGCAGCTACCGAAGCTGAGGAGTTTCATAAGATTTATAAACTCGATGTTGTCGAAATACCGACCCATCTCCCGATGGTTAGAAACGACCACCCCGATTTAATTTACAAAACCCAAACTGCTAAATACACCGCTGTGGCAAATGAAATCGCCGATCTTCATGAAAAAGGCCAGCCGGTTTTAGTAGGTACAACCTCAATCGAGAAAAACGAATTTCTTTCTGACCTCTTAAAACGAAAAGGTATTTCCCATGCCCTCTTAAACGCTAAAAACCACGAAAAAGAGGCGGAAATTATTGCTAAAGCAGGTGAAAAAGGCGCAGTTACAGTCGCCACCAATATGGCCGGCCGCGGAGTGGATATTAAATTAGGCAAAGACGTCGAAAAACTGGGAGGCCTTTGTATAATCGGAACAGAAAGGCATGAGTCAAGAAGGATTGATAACCAGCTTCGGGGACGTGCCGGCCGCCAAGGCGACCCGGGAGATTCTAAATTCTTCATCTCTCTTGAAGATGATTTGATGAGAATCTTCGGAGGTGAACAAGTCTCCAGGGTAATGGATCTTCTTAAAATACCTGAAGACTCCCCTATTGAAAATTCAATGGTCTCAAGAGCTATAGAATCAGCCCAAAAAAAGGTGGAAGGACATAACTTTGATATCAGAAAAACTACCGTCGAATACGACGATGTTATGAACCAGCAAAGGCAGATTATCTACGGGGTAAGAAAGAAGGTCCTTGAGGCAGCTGAAGGAATTAAAGAAAAAGGCAACACCGGACTGAAGGAAGATATCCTGGAGAAAGTTGCGCAGGAAATAACCGGGATCGTGACGACCAATACGGCAGAGGGCTTGGATGCCAAAAAAATAGTTGAAGAATTTTCTACTATAATCAACTTTGATCCAGGCTCGTTAAGCGAGATTGAAAAACAAGTAAACACGCATTCTTCGGCAGAAAGTATTACTGAATTTCTTACCCAGGTCTCCAGGGATCTTTATGAAGCCAGAGAAAAACAGGTCGGCGTTGACATTGCAAGACAGATGGAAGTTTTTGTTTACCTGAACACAATTGATACTTTATGGATTGAGCACTTAGATACAATGGATGACCTCCGGGCGGGAATCGGCCTTCGTGGTTATGCCCAAAGGGACCCTTTAGTAGAATACAAAAAAGAAGGGTTTGAATTATTTTCAAAACTTGTAGCCAATATAGATTACGAAGTAATCCATCGGATTTATAAAGTAGCAGTTCAGGGGCAGGGGCCAATCCAGGCTCCCCCACCCACTCCCGTAATAGAAAGACAGCCTGAAATAGAAATCGGCGTAAATGAGGAAGCTAAGGAGTTAGTACAGGAAAAACAAGCCAGGGTATCCATCGAACGTGAGGATTCTGTCATTGCGAGGAGTGAAGTGACAAATCAATCTCAGCCTGAAACTCAAACCAAAGTCACAATCGAAAGGGGTGGGCAGGTCGTGGCTCAACAAACTTTGAGTGAAGGCGGACAAATTCAAAGCCGCAAAATCGGCCGCAACGACCCCTGCCATTGCGGTTCAGGAAAAAAGTATAAAAAGTGTCATTATCCAAATTAGTTACGTTTGAGTACTTAAGAAAGATTCTAAGCGTACATCTAAGTCCTATAGTTGAATATACGGACTCATTATAGTAAAATCTCCGCATGAGTTTGGAATCACGGATGTCCAGGCGGAATTTTTTAAAAATTGCCGGTGCCAGCAGCATCGGAGTACTTTTAGCAAGCCCGAAGTTGGAGGTTTTAGCTGACAAGCCTAAAGATCTTCCCTCTGGCCTTACTCTAAATAAAAAGCTCGGAATGAGAATTTTCGGCGGTGGGGATGGGGGCGAAGTGGGTATTCCTTATCCTCCAGCAGGCTTACCAGAAACTGAGAAAAGTACCAGGTCATGGTTTAAGTTAGAAACCAAATTAAAACCACCCGAAAGCATACGTTCAGCTATTTGTTGGTCAAAAAGCCTAAACGGTTTCTTGCTGCACGGAGGCTGGGTTTACGACACTAGCCACAACGAAACATGGCTTTTTAAAGGTAATGAGTGGACACAGATAGAGGAAGGCTCCACCCCTTCACTACACGGCCACAAGATCAGTGAAACACCATTAGGGGTAGTTATGTATGGCGGGAGCTTCAAAGAGGGTGAAATCTATAAAGAATCAAACCAGTTTTACCTCTTCAACCAAAAGAAAAATGTCTGGGAAAACCTCACTGTTAAGTGGGAGGATTCTCTTCGTCCTCCGCCTGCCTTAAACGGTTCCGGTATGGTTTATAACCCAAAAACAAGATCTGTTTGGATAATTGGTGGAGGTTATAGCAATGACATCGGGAAGTTTATGCCAAGCGACGGGATAACAGAATTATTTCTGCCAGGTGCCTGGGATAGTGAAAATTGGTATCTTAAACAGACAGGAAACCTGAACTGGGCGAATTTTTATATTTCACTTTTTGAGCCTTTAGCTTATTGTATTCCCAACGACCCAGCTACCTACCTGTATGGGGGACAAGGCCCGGACGGTTTGGGAAATGTCTTACCGTCCACAATCAGTTTTAAGATATCCAAAAGTATCACTGGACTACAAATCGAATCTTCCAGTCTTCCGGGAATTGATTATGGCGGAACACTGCGCGGAGGATACGACCCACTCAGAAAAGAATTGCTCCTGCATTCCGGTGAACCTCATGACTTCTGGTCAAGTCCTTACAGAGAGACATTAGCCATTGGCGAAGATAACATCTGGTATCAGGTAAAATCTTCTCCTAATCCACCTGTTTGTAATATGCCGGCAGTAGCTGTCGATACTGCAGGAAAAATGATCAGGTTTGGAGGAGCCCATTATGACGGGCAAAACAGACCGGTTTACCTAAACGAAACCTGGATGTTGCTACCCTCAGCTAAAATTTATCTTCCGGAATTAGACTTGTAAAAATACAACCGCGCAAATCGCCGGTTGTA
>Ga0209514_10005721_pt1 | contig 15674 bp, 17 predicted proteins | sample Subgrocontami58m_FD_187452 | JGI IMG/M metagenome (GOLD analysis project Ga0209514, IMG submission 187452) | Subsurface groundwater microbial communities from S. Glens Falls, New York, USA - GMW37 contaminated, 5.8 m (SPAdes) (version 3) | ecosystem: Environmental > Aquatic > Deep subsurface >...
AGGATTTCCGCTCGCCGAGTCGAGTCTTCGACCGGCAACACCTTGCACAAGCACATGCTGGCGCTTTCCTTCAAGCCATGAGTCCCAATTGCGATAGAAGAGCTGCGTAATAACTTTCGCCTTCACCTTGCCCTTCTCCATATCATCAAGCTTCTTCTTGTTGAGCGAGTCGCTGATTGCAAACGGCTGATTCGAGAATTCGGGAAACACATCCGATACGAACGCAATCATTGAACCGTCTGGCGACCAAACAGGAGTCGAAGCTCCTGTGGAAATCGTTGTGAACTGTTTCTGCTCGCTGCCATCCGGCTTCATCAACCAGATTTGTGAATCACCTGAGCGAGTTGATTCAAACGCAATCCATTTGCCATCAGGCGACCACGAAGCGTGTCTATCTGCCGCCGGATTATTAGTCAATTGTCGCGGTGTACTGCCGTCCGTAGAGACACTCCATAAGTCGGAGAAGTTTTTGTTTGCAGCAAGGTCGGGAGTGGTGAGTGTGTAGACCAACCATTTTCCATCTGGTGAAACTGCAGGCTCGGAGACGCGTTTCATTTTGAACATGTCTGCGAGTTCGAGCGGACGTTTGGGTTGAGAAGAAGAGACTGAGTACGCGAAAAGAAAAAGAAGTATGCTGCCAATAAAGATTCGCTTCATAGTATTCCTAACGGTTGGTGAGAGGTAGAAATCAATAGACTTCATCATGAGTGCCGACATCATGCAGCACGATAACTTCATCACTTGTTGATTCACTTCTCTCGATCGTGAAGACAATGCGGCAATCGTATCCACAGGAACACGAGAACGCTTTGAAGAGTTTTCCGCTGAGCTTGTGTGTCTCTAAGGAAGGAGCAAACACATCTAACGCCATCTGCTTAATGGCTTCATCAATCGCTTGTTTCAGGATTGCATTATGGCGGACAAACCTCTTGTAGGCACGATCGAATTTCGGCGTTGTGCGAACTTCTCTCATTCTTCTTCAGGTTCATTCAGCGATGCGTGGAGTCGGGCAAGCAGATCATCAACCGACTCGCTCCTAAGCTTGCCGGCTCGAAATAACGCGAGACCTTCCTCAACGCTCGCCGCAATTTCTGCGCGGCGTTCTTCTATGTAGCGCTTTCTCACAATGTCGACAAGTTTCAGTCTTTGCTCTGGAGAAAGCTGCATCACTGAATCGAGTGCGCTGTCAAACGTGATCATAGGCTCTTCCTTTCATGGATTCAATCAAAAATACAAAGGAGAGAGTTAAGAGTAAACTCGAAGCGCTTATCTCTCCAACTTTTCTCTAACCGCGTTCACGATCGTGCCATCCAGCAAATATCTGTACAAATCTTTTCCCGGGCACAGCGTCTCCGTGTAATCCTTATGCCCTTTGATGGAATCAACCGAAACCGAAAATCGCCTTGCAAGAAACGCCGTCAAGTTGATGAGAGAAATCAGTTGCTGTTGACTCACAATCTGATTCTCGTAATTCCCCATCACACAAATCAACGCATGACCTTGCACGTCGTAGCCGGTATTCGTGTCGCCGGGAAGATTGATGGGACGGGTTTCGTACATCGTTCCCTTCAAATCAATCATGAAGTGGTACGGAATGTCAATCCACTTTTTCTCTACACGGCACCAGGCTTGAAACGTTTGCAAATACTTCACCGGGTCTTTGTCCGCCGGAAAATCTTCGCCACCGTGATGGATAGTTATCTTGTTGATGGAATGGTCCGGCAAAGTTCGGTCACCTGCTTGCTCAACGAGTCGAGTCTTCGACCAGCCCCATTTGTCGCGTTGTACAACTCCTAACTCTTTCGGATAATTGAGATGAAGAATTTCTGAAGATTCTTCCAGCGGCTTCTTTGCACACGAAGCGGTGAGAAGGAGAAAGAATGCAACAAATGGGAAATGATGAAAGCGACTCAACGAACTACCTCATGCCCATGAATAGTGAACTTCTCCTTGCACGTTTCTTTGCCAGACCACAAGGCCTCGCCGCGAAGCCCGAATCAGTTTGCCAATTCTTTTTCTTTGCGTATCAAGTTGAGGATGACGAAGCACCCGACGGACATACGTCGCGACTTCCGATTTGTCAATGGGAAGATGAACGAGGCAATAGTGATTGTGACAAAGCGCTGGGTCGCAAAAGCCCGCATCACGCGTAAAGAATGTCGCGCTTTTGTTGCGCAAGAGAAGCGGAATAATCTCCTCGTCTTGAATCCCAGCGCGACCAATGTTGAACCCAATTTGTCGAACTCGAATACGCCAACGAAACAGCAACTCGCGTTGCTGGCGAAGAATTTGCTCATCAAGAATGATCATGCTGCTTTCTGTCGAAGAACAAATTCATCGACGTGTTTCAACAATGCTTGACTTGCTAATACTACCGCTTCGCGAATCGCATCTTGCGTAATGTGATTATCCCATTCCTCAACGATTGTTTCCCAGTCCATGCCGCTCGCCACCTGTTCAAGCACGTCGGAAACAAAAATCCGCGTACCGCGAAACGTTGGCTTGCCGTGACAAATTTTTGGGTCAGCGACAATGTGCCGACCAAGATCATGTGCGTCGCCAATTCTCTTCATCCTTTGTTCCTCCTTCTGAAAATGTCATTTCAAAAAATTCTTCCACATCATTGACTCGACAGGCTTGTCCGTTCGCGCATTGTACTTTGCCGATGCCTTTGATTTATAGCTCGTCAACACTTCGCCATCAACTTCAAAATAGATCAACTGACCAATCGGCATTCCATGATAAATCCGAACGGGCTGCTTCACGGAAATCTCCAGCGTCCATGTGTTGCAGAAGCCGATGTCCCCTTTACCTGCTGTTGCGTGAATGTCAATTCCCAGCCGACCAATGCTGCTCTTTCCTTCAAGGAAGGGAACATGGGCGTGCGTTTCCGTGTACTCTTCCGTTACGCCGAGATACAGACGATGCGGAAGTAGAATGAGTCCGTTATCAGGAATTTCAAAATGGTCAATCTCGTTGTGGAGTTTTGCATCAAGTATGTCGCTCTTGTACGTGGCAAGGTACTTTCCAAGATGGACATCATACGAATTTGAGCCTAGATATTTTCTATCAAATGGAGAAATAACGATCGTTCCCTTCTCCATCTCTTCCAGGATTTTCTTGTCTGTGAGAATCATGGATTGAGTTGAGAGTTTATAGAGTTGCTAGAGTTCATAGAGTTTGCAGAGCGTTACTCAAATGTGTCACCACTGCCGACACTTTGGAAAGCGTAATGCCGGTTCGTTGAAAAAAGCAACGTCCTCGGCTTTTGTCTTAGCAGTGAGAGACCTTTTTCCTTTTCAAGCAGGTTGCTGAAAAACCCTCTTCGGGATGCAAGTCATTCTCCGTCAAAATGTAGCGAAAATGATTGGAAAAACCATTATCACTTTTGGGAATTCTATCATGGGACATTGCCTTTGGCGTGCTATTTTCACAAATATTCTCTGGCATTGAAACTGCAATATGTTCAAAGGCGAAATCTATCCGAACAGGAATTCTACCGAAGGGACCATTCATGAGCATAAGCAAACTTGCAAGAGAGATCGCTCCGTCACCGACGCTGAGCCTCAGCGAAGAGGCGAGAATTCTGCGCGAGAAAGGCGAAGCAGTTGTTCACTTGGGAGCGGGCGAGCCGAAGAACAAAGCGCCCATCAGCGCAATACTCAGCTCGGCAGCAAAACTCAACACGGGCGACATCAAGTACACACCAACCGAAGGCACACCGTCGCTCCGCAAAGCAATCATCAAATACACCGAAGAGAATTACGACCGCGTCGTTGCGCCGGAGAATGTGATGGTCTCCGCGGGAGCGAAGCAATCGCTGTACAACGTTCTCTTCACTCTCATCAATCCGCAGGACGAAGTGATTGTGCTCGCGCCGTATTGGGTGAGTTATCCTGAAATGATAAAGATGGTGTACGGCGTTCCCGTCATCGTCACGCCGGAAGACGGCGGCTTCTATCCGCGTATGAAAGAAATCGAGCAAGCGGTCAGCTCGTACACGAAAGCAATCATCGTCAACAGCCCGAACAATCCGTCGGGCGTGATGTATCCTGAGTCGTTTATCGCGGAGATTGTCGAGTTCTGCGAGCGCAAGGGAATCTATCTCATCATGGACGACATCTACCACAAGTTGGTGTTTGACGGGAAGACTTCGATTTCCGCGTACAAGTTTACAAACAAAGACATCGAGAACACCAAGCTCATAGTTATCAACGGCATCTCGAAGTTATATGGGATGACGGGATTCCGCATCGGTTGGGTGATTGCTCCGAAGCAGATTGTTGAAGTGTTGGCAAACGTGCAGTCACAAACTGTTTCATGCACATCGCTCGTCTTGCAGGCAGCAGCAGAAGGAGCGCTCACCGGACTGCAAAGCGCTATCGATACGCTACGCATGACGCTCGAAAACAACCGCAACGTGATGATGCAAGAACTGAAATCATTTAACGGTGTAAAGATTACGAAACCGGACGGAACGTACTACTGTCTGCCGGACTTACGCGCATACAGCAATGATTCGGTTGCGTTGTCAAAATTCTTATTGAAGAAAGCATTGGTCGTTGCAGTGCCGGGGAAAGAATTCGGTATGGAAGGTCACTTGCGGCTGAGCTACGCAACGACGGTAAAGGACATAATGGAAGGCGTCGCGCGCATCAAGTGGGCGTTAGACCCGACTTCACCCAACGAGATTTACATCGGCGAACGAAAACTGATACGGGATTGGCTATGAACAACTTACTCAACATTGCAACACCAGCCCAAAGCGAAGCATCTGCTTTGAAGAGTGATTATGGATTAGAGAACCACGGACTATCAAATCTCCGTGTTGCATACTGGAATTTGCCGACCGAAGCGTTGTACGAAGAGATAACGTTCCGTAAGGAAGCGCGCATTGCGCGGCAAGGTTCGATTGTGGTGAACACAGGCAAGCATACGGCACGCTCGGCAAACGACAAGTTCGTTGTGAAAGAAGCAACCACCGAAGACAAAATTTGGTGGGGACAGTACAACCGTCCGTTTAGTGCGGACAAGTTCAACGACCTGTACAATCGTCTGCAAGGATTTTTGCAGGGCAGAGATGTGTTCGTGCAGGATTGCTACGCCGGCGCGGACCCGGAGTATCGCATGCCGGTTCGCATCATCACCGAGCTTGCGTGGCACAGTCACTTTGTGCGGAACATGTTCATCCTGCCGAAGACGAACGAAGAGTATCGCCGCCACGTTCCGGAGTTCACCGTCATCTGTGCGCCGTCGTTCAAAGGCATTCCGCAGATTGATGGCACTGCAACGAACACGTTCATCGTGCTGAACTTCGCGCAGAAGCTTTGCATCATCGGCAACACGGCGTACGCGGGCGAAATCAAGAAATCCATTTTCACCATTCTGAATTATCTTCTGCCTCTCGACGGCGTTATGCCGATGCATTGCTCCGCCAACATGGGCAAAGATGGTGACACGGCAATCTTCTTCGGTCTTTCAGGAACGGGAAAGACGACACTCTCCGCCGATCCGAATCGCTGCTTGATTGGCGACGACGAGCATGGCTGGATTGGCGGACCGTACGGCATCGGCAAACGCATCAGCATCAAGTACACCCGTGCGCTGCTCAACGCCGCGCTGGGTGGACAGTTGTTGAAGGCGAAGTACCTAACCGATCCTGTATTCGGGTTCCAAGTTCCTCAAAGCTGCGACGGAGTTCCGGCAAGCGTTCTCAATCCGGGCGAGTCGTGGCACAGTAAAGAAACATACATGCAGAAGTACAAAGAGCTTGCTGCGCGGTTCATCGAGAACTTCAAGAAGTTTGAAGAGGGGTGTCCGCCGGAGGTGGTTGCGGCGGGACCGAGGAGGTGAAGCTGTACTGTTAGCATTGGACCGAGACACCCCGTTCATCAGACGCTTGACTGTACGTACAGGTTGGAGTATCTTGTACGTAAGAAATAGAGCCTGTTGTGAACACAAAACTCACACTCAAGCTTGACGCGTCGGTCATCCGTCAGGCGAAGAGGCACGCTCACAAGAACGGCAGAACGCTCTCGGCTGTAGTGCTGGACCTTTTGCTTGCCCGTGAGCCACACTACCGAGCTGCTGTTCAACTCTTTGCACTGATCGAAGAGAAGAAGCTGGATGGATATGTTTCATCGCTCATCTGCGCAAATTTGTATTACTTGCTGCGGAAAGCAAAAACGGGTCGAACAGCAAAAGCGATTCTTCAGGACCTCAAGTCGCTGCTTAAGATTCTTCCTGTAACAGAAAAAACCATCGGCCTGGCGCTTGCCTCCGAGTTCCATGACTTCGAGGACGCTATCCAATGTTTTGCGGCGACGGAAGCTGGTATCAATCTGCTGATTACAAGAAACAAGAAAGACTATGCCCGCGGCGAGATAGAGGTCTGCACGGCGGAGGAATTCTTGTCTACATTTGAAGAGTATGGACGTTGACCGCGAGATTATGCAGAAGCACAGAGAGCTTGCTGCGCGGTTCATCGAGAATTTCAAAAAGTTTGAAGCGGGGTGTCCGCTCGACGAGTCGAGTCATCGACCGAAAGTGATTGCAGCGGGACTGAAGCGTTGAGCATCATGTAATGGCGGGTTCGTCTCACATCCATCGAAATGCAGTATGATGCATTGATTCTAACCACCAATTGCGTACTCAAAGACGCGAGGGAATAAAACAATGAAGACTCTGTCGTTGATTTTTCTGCTGATCATTTCAAACCCAACTACGTTATCGCAGTGGGGTTCACCGCGCGCTGTTGATACTGCCGCTGTCTTTTCTTCTACGGGAAGAGTGCCAATAGGCATCGGCGTGGGACAACAAGGGGAACTGGCGATCGTGCCATGGAGAGTGGACACGTTGGTCTGTTATTTCTCCACAGACAATGGGCGAACGTTTACGCGTTCTGTTATTGATCACGGGTGGAACTTCTATTACTCGGGAGAGAACATCGGCCCCGTAGAAGGTGTGGGTTTCGACCATCTCTCGAACATTTTTGTCCTTTGGCGTAAATACGCATACGACGAGCTTGTCGGTTGGTATTCATTTCGTATTTCCAAGTCTGCCGATGGCGGTAGAACATTCTTTCCGTATTGGGCGACGCGCTATTTCGGCGGCACATCAACGTCGAGCCTGTTGAAGGCCGCGCTCTTCATCGACGCGAAGAATCGCATCCATTGTGTTTGGGATAGCGTCGATTATTCCGGATACAAGTACGTTTACACAGAGCTTTCTGCCAGCGATTCATCCATCGAAATGCAAACTCGTTTGCCAACCGTCGCTGCGTCGGGCTTTCCCGCTTCGATGGATGTGTATACAGAATTGAATGTGGTCCACGCAGCGTTGAGCGCAAGGAAGCCGCGCGAAGCACGATCTGCACTGTACTACTTTCGCTCTGCCGATTCGGGCAGAACATTCTCTTTGACACTTGCGGTTGATACACTAAATGCGCGAAATCCACGGTTACTCCGGCGAGCAGCTGGTGGATTTCTGCTGGTACACACATCAGGATCTCTCGCACCTGGCGCCAGCTACAATGATACAGCTATTGTTGCAAGGTCCGTAATGGACTCTTCAGTCTCGCAACCCCTATTGTTGGCTGAGCAAGCGGGATATGCCAGCAATCCGATAGACGCACAGAAGCATGATTCTACAATTTATATTGCGTACACTCGCTTTCAACCAGTCTATGGTGTTTCGTTCTATCAAACAAACGAATTCGGCGGCACACCGTTAGACAGTCTGTTTCTGCCGGGCCACCATTCACCGGCTCTTGCCATTGATTCGCTTGGAGGTAAGTACCTCGTGTCCGTGTTTCAGAATCGAATTTATCTTTCAACAAAAGATATTGTTCTTGATGTCGAGCAGAATCGCGAAGGAATCCCCAACGCCTTCCATCTTGATCAGAACTATCCCAATCCCTTTAACCCAACCACAACAATTGAGTTCGCGCTTCCAACGTCCAGCCACGCAACACTCAAGGTGTTTGACCTGCTCGGGAGAGAAGTCGCAACACTCGTGGATGAGAACTTGCCTGTTGGAGTTCACAAAGCGGAATGGAATGCAAAGGATCACGCAAGCGGTGTTTATCTTTATCGGTTACAGGCTGCAGATTTTGTCGGGACGAAGAAGCTTTTATTGTTGCGTTGAACTCGGTTGTTCGTCTCAGCAAAGGCGAGTCCAACCGGCTCGCCTTTCATTTGTTGAAACTCACTTTTCTATGCCGTTTCAACAAGCATCGGCACCGAACGCTCAGGCACTTTCATCCGAAAGACAGCGTAGCTTCGTTTCTCTCGTTTGCATTTCTCCACAATCTGCTCGTTGGCTGCGAGTAGTTCAGGATCGTTCTCAGGAAGTATAATGAGTTGAGCATCTTTGGGAATTTGGTCGAAGACCTCTTCGTGCTCTAAACCGTAGCGGTGGAACTCTTCCAACAACTCGAAGTTTTTCCGAACCATCGCATCATTGGTCATATTCAAATCTCCCTTTCATATCTCTCCCTATAATATCGCCACTGCGTCTTGATGTCCTTAACCGCAAACGTAAAGGCTCTGTTGAAATCATCGACGGGAAGTGGCTGTTTCTCTGTTGGCATTCCTGCATGGAACATGTCACGATGCGCAAACCCATGAGCAGTATCGTAGCGGACAATCGGACACCAGCGTGATGCAATGTTTGTCTCGTATTGTACCACGAATGATTGAATCTCGCCACGATCCACCACTGCCTGAACCCGGATTCGATCGACTCCTCTGATGGACAACTCATACAGATAAGAGATTTCTTTCACGTCTGCTCAGATGCTGATGACCATAGCCCTCCGCCTGCAAGCTATCCATTCACATTTTCAAAGTCAAATAGGGTTTCCATTCCATCGCGTAGGGGCAGTCAAGCCGTGTACAATCAGCCCCATGAACTGCGAAATATCCTTCTCAATTTGTCGGGCGGATATGTTCAAACGCGAAAGATAATTGTGCAAAAGTGATTGCGGCGGCTCCATCAGCCGCATCGTTTGTTTTCCGAAAGGATGTTGCGCAGATGCGGCGCCACGCCGAACCTTGACATTAGAAACCACTGTTGATACATTGAGCCATGGAAACAAGGTCTGAAGTCTGGGAAGCACTTGCGAAATTCTTCCTGAACATCGCGAACGGAATGATTCTCGCGGGCATTGTAGCCTATGTCTTTCAGGACAGGAACCTCGTAGCTGGCTCACTCATTGTCGCAGCAGGAATTGTTACGCTGGTAGGCGGTCTATACTTGACGGGAATTGCAGCCATGTTGAAGAGGGAGGAGAAGTAGATATGGAGTTTGTTTTGGGAGTCGCTATTCTGTTTGCAATTCTTAGCATTGTTGCTTCGCTGATTGCGAGAAAGCAACTGAAATCGCTTCGAGAAAAGCACAGCACCGCTCACAAATAGTCACCAGAGTCAAGTAGGTAAAGGCGCTGGAAGAAAAACACGGTACGGCGCACAAGTAAGCGTCCTGACGAACGTCATGCTTGGAAAAATTGATTCATGGCGAGGCAGCACCATTAGCCGCCTCGTTTGTTTTCGAGAGGATGTTTCGGAGATGCGGTGCCAGGAGTTCTGCAATTCTTCGATGCCCGCGCTCGTCAAAGTGACAAAAGTCGTAATACACCGATGGTTGCTGCTCTAACTCATTCGCACCGTCTACAATCTCAACCTGAAACTTCTCTCCAACTCTACGCATAATCTGGTTGTACTCTCTGTCTAAGCGAATTGGGTAGCCACCCTGAAGGGAGCGGCTGGGCTTCTCTATGATTGAAACCTTCCGCGCTTCTTCACGATTTCCAACTTTGAGATATGCTTTCTCGAGATACCGTCGAGCGAGCACAGTAAACAGCGTGCTCTCACGACTGGAGATGATCAAACTCTCGATTGCAGAATCAGGCTGCGCTCGTTCTAATTGACCGACGCCTTGCAGCACGTAATGCGTTTGAATTGGATTATCACCAAGGAGAAGAAACAGGAGTGGAATCTGCTCTCGTTGTGCCAGTTCTGCAATTTCTGAAAGATTCTGTCCATAATCTTGCGGGCTGACACGCGGCTGCAATGAATCGGCAACAACGGGCTTCGTCGCCTCCTCAGAAATGAAGCCGACACCTCTCAATCCAAATCGCAGCGCACGGAAAACGTAAGACCTTTCTAGCATATCAAGCCATTGCTGTCGTTTGGACAATTCGTATATCCGTTGAAATGCGGCAGCACCGTCTACGTCATCAGCGTTCAACACATACCTTCTATCATTATAGCTGAACGAAGCGACGATAACATCAGGCCGAAACTTCTGCAAAGCTCGATGAAGAACAATCTTGCCGTGATAGGACGAATATCCCGGCGCAGCCAGATTGATTGTGACGGCATCAGCAAGCAGGCTGTCCACGAGCGATGTAAAAATCTTATCAATAGGATAGTCGTTGCCGAACGTGTTCGAGTCGCCGATGAACAGAATTTTCTTCTTCGTCGAATCAGCATGCTTCGCAGCATCACCGATTAAGAATCCGTTCTCATCAAATTGCCGATTGACCGCAGCGATGTTGTTGTTGAAGCCGGGCTTGCGCTCCCAGCCGAGTTCCGGTGAATAGACGAACCAATCCTCCTGTTTCTTCTTTTCAGATTCAGTATCGGCAACAAATGTAAAGGCGGCTCTCGACAACAATTCGAGTACGGCAAGAGCAATAACAAGTGAAAGAATCCCCGAGAGATACTTCTTCATCGGTTGTCCTTCTTCCAACCCGGACCGCGCACAACACGTCCCGGCTTTGCGCCTGTGTGCTCGCCATCCTTCAAGACTTGGATACCGTTGACGAACACATGAATCATTCCTGTCGAATACTGATGCGGCTTGTCGTACGTCGCATGATCTGAAATCTTTGCCGCATCGAACACAACTATGTCTGCGTAGTTGCCGACATTGAGAGCACCACGCCTTCGTAATTTGAGATCGGATGCAGGGAGAGAGGTCAGTCTTCGAACAGCTTCTTGAAGTGAAATTACTTTCTCATCACGGACATATTTGCCAAGAAGTCGAGCAAAGTTGCCATACGCCCGCGGATGCGGATTTGATTTGAGAAAAACTCCTTCCGGCGCCATTGACTCCGCATCAGAACCGAAGCTCATGAAAGGAAGCATCACCTGCTTCCTCACATTTTCTTCCGACATCAAAAAGTAAACGGTTGAGACACGACTGTCATCTTGTACAACCAAGTCCATCGCCATCTCTTCGGGAGATTTGCCGCGTATCTTCGCAACTTCGGCAAGCGTTTTTCCCGTGAGATATTTCAGCGAATCGGTTTTGAATCCAACCAACAACACTTTCTCCGCCGAACCTGCGGCGAGATAGAGATTCTCCCATTTGTCTGTTGGCGCGGACATTTCTTTCAAGACGCGTTTTCTCATTTCAGGATTCTGTAACCGTTTCTTCCACTCTTGCAGTCCTCCTTCTTGCACCCACGGCGGCATTGAGGCGTCAAGTCCAGTTGCACCGGCGGTGTATGTGTACATGTCTGTTGTGATGCGAAGTCCTTCCGCTCGTGCCATCACTATCTTTTCGACGAGCGAGCCCATTTTGCTCCAGTTACTCTTGCCCGCCGCTTTCAGGTGATAGAACTCCGCCGGAATGTTCGCCTCACGTCCGATCGTTATCAACTCGTCCGCTGCTTCAAGCAATTGGTTGCCTTCACTCCGGATGTGTGAGATGTACATGCCGCCGTAACTCGACGCAACTTTGCACAGCTCAATCAGCTCATCCGTCTTCGCGTAAAACGCCGGCGCATAAATCAGCGACGAGCCAACACCGAGCGCCCCTTCTTCCATCGCTTGCCGAACAAGGGCTCGCATTCTCTCCATTTCCTCAGCATTCGGCGGACGGTTCACATAGCCAAGCTGATAAATGCGAACAGTTGTTGCTCCTACAAACGACGCCACGTTCGTCGAGATTCCTTTCTTCTCCAAAAACTCAAGATACTCGCCGAGCGTCGTCCATTTGATTTCGTACTTGATGTCGCCTTGCATCTCGAGCATGTTCTGCTTCATCCGCTCATTGAGCGGTCCCATGGATTCGCCTTCGCCGAAGATTTCCAGCGTGACGCCCTGACGAATATCGCTCTGTGATTTTCCATCTTCAATCAAGGACTCATTCGCCCAACTCAGCATGTTGATAAACCCCGGCGCAGCGGCGAGACCCCTTGCATCAATTTCGGTTTTGCCTTTCGCATTGCTCAGATTTCCAACCGCAGCAATCGTATCCGCGTTGATTGCAACATCACCGACAAACGGCGCGCCGCCGCTGCCGTCGTAAATCGTTCCGTTGCGGAGGATGAGGTCGTATTCTTTCTTCGATGAACAAGAAGAAAAAAGTAACGCAAGGAGCAGAAATGTTGCTTTATTCATATGGCTCTTTCTCATGAATGAAAAAGAAAACCACTAAGACACAAAGACACTAAGAAGAACATTTTGGAAAACTTCGTGTCCTCGTGCCTTGGTGGATCACGCATCTGTTATTTCAAATCACAGCCCCCACCAATAACTCACCTTCAACAGGAACGCGTCATCGTGCGGCAGTTTGAAAGTCTCGCGGAACCGGGGACCGAAGTCCGTGGCGTAATCACCGGAGTCGTCGAAGCGACCTTGCGTCCACACCACATAGATGGTGCTGCCGGGTAGATATTCCCAACGCAAGAGCACATTTGTCTTGAAATCAATCTGATTGAAATCATAGTTCGGTCGAGGAGGAATCGTTGACTGCAATTGCTCGCTTCCGGCAAGCAACCGGTAGTTGTCGTAGCGACCGCGTGCGAGAAGAATTTGTGAATAAAACTGAAGCGACAGTGTGCGCGTGAACGTAACAATGCCGCGCAACGCTAAATCAATCTCATCAACATCTCTATCGCCAAACAGACTCTTGCCGTTTTGCGAAACAATCCTCCCGCTTTGCAGAACGCCCGCCTCTTCGTCTCTCGTCTTTTCAAAATAGAACAGCGGCGTCACTTCGATGTTCGACGCCGGGCGAATCGTAACGCCGAGCAGTGTGCTGAAACTTGTTTTGTTCTTCTCATCAAATTTGTAATCGGTGGTAAGGGAGACCTGCACAGGCTTGCGCTCATCCGTCATTACTTCTGCTCTCAGCCAATAATTGACAGGACGGAGATACAACCCGAGGATGCCCCGCTCCTCGTCGTCATAGGCGTGGCCGGACACAACTGAGCGCAACGTGGAGCGCCAGAAGTTCGTCCAATCCGCCGTGAACTTTGAATCAACAAATGCAGCGGTGCGGACGGTGTTCCAGTTCCATCGAGCCTCCGGCACGAGCGAGAACGAATAACGGCGGAACCACCCTTCTGCTTTGTTCTCACGATACAAGAACTGCACGTAAGCGCCATGGTAGCGCGGCTGGTTGAAGAAGCCGATGTCGTTGCTATTGAAGTTTGTGCTGAAAAAATTGTACGAAAGCGTATAGTACCAATGCTCGGCGGCGATTTTTGAAAACAACATTCGTCCGGCGGAGCCATCGGGATTGTTGCGCGTGCTGGAGGAATGCACGCCCGCGACATAACCATCCAGTGTATACTCGCCCTCGTCGAAGCGAAGATTCCAGTCGAAGCCCCCGCTGAATGCGGGCAGCGTGTTCTCACGCACCGCAAGCGTCGCGATGCCGCCGAACCAAGAGTTGTCCCCGAGTTCCTGCTTCATTCTCACAACGTTGTACGAGCCGCGTGGCTCTGTGCGAATCTTCGATTCCATTCCCACACTATCTTTCACCACAGCATTCTCTTCATCCGTCGCAGTCGTGAGAAGTCCAAGCGAGAACCCGGACTCCGAATGTCCCGTCACTTTTGCTGCGCCGAGAATTGTTGTCGTGAGAGGATTGTCTTCGATTGTTCCTCCTGCAGGCGGAGAAACAAAAAAACTTCCGCACGGTCGCTGCCCAAGGCGTCGTGAGTAGAAAAGAGTGAGCGGTGAATTGTCCACCGCGTTGCCGAACTCAAACAACTGCGCACCTTCAATAAAGAACGGACGCTTCTCCGGATAATACGTCTCGAAGACGGTGAGATTGAGAATCGACTGGTCAACTTCCACCTGACCGAAGTCGGGATTGAACGCGGCATCGAGCGTGAAGTTACGGCTGAGTCCGTACTTCAAATCAAGCCCCGCACCAGCAGCTCGGTCGGACTTGTATGGACGCGCAGGCGACTCTGTTTCAAATGTTGCCGTGCCCGATGCGTAGGGAATCAAACTCAAATTCAATGGCGGTATGATTGCTCGAATGCCTTCAACATGTCCCCACTTGGAAATCAGCAACCGCTCCGTGCTCGGCACCAACACCCATTCATCAGTCTCACGCTTGCGGCTGATGTAGCGCCGGAAGTTGATTCCCCATTCGTAGTTCTTATCATCCTGCGGCGAGAAGCGAATCGCATTGTACGGAATTTCAAACTCGGCAGACCAGCCTTCGCGATGACGCGCTGCCGTTACTCTCCACACAGCGTCATAACTCAAATCGTACACGTTGCCGTCTTGCGAAAGAAAGCCATCGCTCTGCACACCCGCAACGTTAGCGGAAAACACAAACGCGGTTTGATGGTCGTGGTACGAATCAATCTGCACCGTGAAGCGGTCGGCTTCGGAGGCTCGATCGCGTCGAGTAAGCTGCGAGACAATTCCACGCGGGTCGCTGTCGTAGCAAATCACCCCGACGTAAATTGCTTTGTCGTCAAAGAGAATTCGAACCAGCGTGCTTTCGGTTGGCACATCACCTTCGTTCGGGTAGAATTGCGTGAAGTCTTGAACAGGCGTTGCAGCTTGCCATTGCCAATCATGCAGCAACCCATCGAGTTGCAACGGACCTTCAACCCGCACGGCGTTGATAACTTTCGGAGAGGTGCCCCCAAAAGCTGCTGTGAGAAGTAAAGAGTATGCGAGAAGAAAGCCCCCGACGAATCGCATAAGATTTGAGAGTGTGGATATACGGGCAAGAGTACCTCGTCAAGATAGGCTTCCCTTCGTAGAAAATCAATGCGGGGCCAAAAGCATCGCCACAAAGACACAAAGGGCACAAAGGTTTCACGAAGTTTTCTTAAAGATTCCTTCGGGAACCTTCGTAAACTTCGTGATTCAGCGTTTCGCTTTTAGACTTACAACATTCTCAATATGGTACGTATGCGGAAACATATCAACGGGTTGGACTTCAACGATGCTGTAGCCCGTCTCGTTGCACATCAGCTTCAGGTCGCGGGCTTGTGTGGTAGGGTTGCAACTGACATAGACGATGCGTTCGGGCTTCATCTCCAAAACTTCTTGCACAACTTTATCGTGCATGCCTGCGCGGGGCGGGTCAATAATCATCACGTTCGGCTTCGCATGATCGGCAAGCCAGCGTGTGTCTCTCGTGAGCTTGTCCTTCAAATCGCCGAGGATGAACGTGCAGTTGCTGACTCCGTTTGCCGCGGCGTTCTTCTTCGCATCTTCAACGGCTGGCTCAACCGATTCAACACCAACGACTTCCTGTACATCATCTGCAATGTGCAAAGCAATTGTCCCCGTCCCCGAATACAAATCGAACACAACATCGTCAGGTTTCAATTGCGCCATGCGTTTCGCAGTGTCGTACAACCGTTCAGCTTGCTTCGTGTTTGTTTGAAAGAATGAGTTGGCAGA
>Ga0209514_10005727_pt1 | contig 15657 bp, 10 predicted proteins | sample Subgrocontami58m_FD_187452 | JGI IMG/M metagenome (GOLD analysis project Ga0209514, IMG submission 187452) | Subsurface groundwater microbial communities from S. Glens Falls, New York, USA - GMW37 contaminated, 5.8 m (SPAdes) (version 3) | ecosystem: Environmental > Aquatic > Deep subsurface >...
TCTATCTGCTGCTTGCGATCGTCGATGACTTTGGCCCGATCGCGGCCGAAGAACGCGACGACACGGTCCGCGTCTTCTTCCCGACCGCCGCCGCGCGCGACGCGGCGCGCGACGTGCTCGTGTCCGGCTTCGAGGTCGCGGCCATCGACGTGCCGGATGAGGACTGGGCCCGCCGGTCTCAACACAACCTGACGCCCATCACCGTCGGCCGGATCACAGTTTTTCCGAATCCCGAACCCCGAATCCCGAATCCCGAACCCCGAATCCCGAGTCCCAGCCCCATCGACATCGTGATCGCCCCGTCGATGGGCTTCGGCACGGGCCACCATGTGACGACGCGGTTGTGCCTGGCGGCGCTGCAGACGCTGGACCTGACGAATCTCGTGGTGCTGGACGTCGGCACCGGATCCGGCGTGCTGGCGATCGCGGCCGACCGGCTGGGCGCGGCCCAGGCGACCGGCATCGACTGCGACGCGGACGCGATCCAATCCGCCCGCGAGAATCTGCCGCTCAACCCCGACGCCCGGCACGTGAGGTTCGACGTGGCGGATCTCGCGGCGGCGGGGCTCCCGGCTGCCGACGTCGTGGCGGCGAACCTCACCGGCGCGCTGCTCGTGCGGTCCGCCCCGGCGCTGCTGGCGGCGGTCCGGCCCGGAGGCTGGCTGATCCTGAGCGGCATCCTCGCGCACGAACGCGACGAGGTCGTGCGCGCCATGGCGCCGGCCTCGGTGTGCTGGGAACGTGAGGACGACGGCTGGGTCGGGCTCGCGATGAAAAAATCATGACAGGCAACCGAGTCGGCCCGCTTCAGGTCTAATAGAGAGTCATGGTTCGCGCCCTTTCCACGTCCGCTCTGGTCGTCGCGCTGGCCGCAGGCGTCGGCGCGCAGCAGACTCCAGGGCCTCGCCCCGGCTCAACGAGCTCTCAGCAGCCTGCCCGCGATACGCCGGCACAGCCGAAGGACGCACCGCCCACCCCGGCGGGCCGCATCACCGGTCAAGTGCTCGCGGCCGACAACGGCCGGCCCGTGAAGCGCGCGCGCGTGTTCATCTCGGCGGCCGAGCTCCCGGGCGGACGCGGCGTGCTGACCGACGACTCGGGCGTGTTCGATTTCACGGAGCTGCCGGCGGGCCGCTACACCGTCGCGGTGTCGAAGTCCGGCTTCGTCTCGCTGACCTACGGACAGCGCCGGCCGCTGCAGGCCGGCACGCCGTTGCAGCTCGCCGACGGGCAGCAGCTGAAAGGCGTCAGCTTCCAGCTGCCGCGCGGGAGCGTCATCGGCGGACACGTGTTCGACGAGGACGGCGATGCCATGCCCGGTGTGCTGGTCCGCGTGATGCGCTACGAGTACCTCCAGGGCCAGCGTCGGCTGACGCCGGCGGGCAACGGACAAACCGACGACAAGGGCCAGTACCGCGTGTGGGGCCTGACGCCGGGGGACTACTACGTCAACGCCGTCGCGCGCGGCGGGAACTTCGGCGGGAATTTCGGCGGGCCCTTCGGCGGACGCGGAGGCGGCGGCCGTGGACCGGGCGGCGGCGGTTTCCCCGGCGCGCCTGGCGGCGCGCCCGAGATCGAACAGGTCAACTACGCGCCGACCTACTATCCCGGCGTCGCGTCGATGAACGACGCGAAGCCGATCAGCGTTGGCCTCAGCCAGGAAGTGCTCGACATCAACTTCGGCATGCAGCTCGTGCGCATGTCGCGCATCTCGGGACACGTCGAGAACCCCGACGGCACGCCGGTCACGAGCGGTAACGTCAACCTGTCGGCGGATACCGCGGGCGGACGTGGCAACCAGATCGGCGTCGCCTTCGGCGGCCGCATCGACTGGGACGGCTCCTTCGCCGTCAACAACGTCCCGCCCGGCCGCTACATCCTGCGCGCGCGCGGCAACGATTCCGACACGCCGCAGTTCGCGGCGCAGCCGGTGAGCGTGAACGGCGAGGACCTGACCGACGTCACCGTCATCCTCTCAGGCGGCGCCACGCTGAGCGGCACGGTCACCTTCCAGGCGGGACAGTCGGCCGTGCCGGATCTCACGCAGTTCCGGATCTCGGCGCCGTCAACCGACCAGTCGACCTTCGGTCCGCAGCCCAACGCGCGCGTGGACAAGGACGGGCACTTCACGCTGGAGGGCGTGCCGGCCGGCCCGCATCTGGTCCGTTCGGCCGGCAACGCGCGCGGCTTCGTGCTGAAGTCGGTGACCATCGGCGGGCGCGACATGACCGACACGCCCGTCGAGCTGCGCGCCGGCGAGAAAGTCGGGACCGTCGCGATCGTGTTCACCAACCAGTTGAACGAGATCAACGGCACGATCACGACCGAGCAGGGCACGCCGACGCCGGAGTACACCGTGCTCGCGTTCCCCACCGACACGTCGCTGTGGCGTCCGCAGGCGAGGCAGATCATGACCGCGCGGCCCGACCAGACGGGCAAGTACAGAATCCGCGGGCTGCCGCCCGGGCAGTACTATCTGGTCACGGTCGATCCGGCGGAACAGGGCGAGTGGTTCGAGCCCGCGTACCTCGACGCGCACCGTGGCGGCGCCGTGCGCGTGACGCTCGCCGAGGGCGACGTCAAGACGCAGGACTTCAAAGTCAAGAATTAGAGATCGCCCCACAGAAACTGCAGGACGCTGATCGCGGCAACGGGGATCGCGTCCGCGCGGAGCGTGCGGTGGCCGAGCGTGACGAGCCGCACGCCGCGCGCCCGTGCCAACGTCCACTCCTGCTCGGTCCACCCGCCCTCGGGTCCAACCAGCAGCACCGCGTCGGCTGGCGTGGGCTCCTTCTGAATCGCGGACAGCGGCTCCGCGTCCGCTGAGGCGGCCGGCTCGACCAGCATCAGGCGCAGCGCAGGCGCGGGCTCGTCGAGGAACGTTTCGATCGTCAGCGGTATCCGAATGTCGGGCACGACCGCGCGGCGCGACTGCTTCACCGACGCGAGCGCGACCCGTCGCCACCGATCCACGCGCTGGCCCTTCACCAACGTGGCCACGGTCGTCTCGGTCCGCTTCGTGACGATCGGCTGAATGGCCGACGCCCCCAGCATCACCGCGTCGCGGACGACCTCGTCCATCTTGTCGCCCTTGAGGACCGCCTGCGCGAGCGTCAGCGCGACGCCCGGCTCGGCGGCCGGCGCGACGCGCGAGACAAGCTGCAGCCGCACGTCGCGCCGCAGCGCGCTCGCGATGCGCGCCAGAAACTCCCGCCCGCGCCCATCGAACACCGACACCGTATCGCCGACGCCGAGCCGCAACACGCGCGTCAGATGCTCCGCCTCCTCGCGCGGCAGCGTGACGGTCTCGTCGCCGGGATCGAGCGAGGGCGCGAAAAAGCGGTGCACGTCACGGATTATAAGGTGCGAGGGTGCGAGGGGTGCGTGAGAAGGGCATTTCGCCGATCCATTGCCGTGTGGCACAGTGTGCAGGTGACGGTCGAGTCTCCAGAGTCCCACTCAACGAGTCCTTTTCAGGAATTCTTTCGAACCGAAGCGGCCGGAGGGGCGTTACTGGTCATCTGTGCGTGCGCCGCGCTCGTCGTGGCCAATTCTGCGTGGGCTGACGCCTATCACCGCCTGTGGGAGACGCCTGTAGCGATCGCCGGGGGCGGGCATGCGCTGTCGCTCACCCTTCATCAGTGGATCAACGACGGGCTCATGGCAGTCTTCTTTCTCCTGGTGGCGCTGGAGATTAAACGTGAGGCGCTTGCCGGCGAACTGGCGTCCCCGCGCCAAGCGGCACTGCCGATTGCGGCCGCTATCGGCGGCATGGTCGTCCCCGCTTCCATCTATTTCCTGGCGAACGGTGGAGGAATGGAGGCGCGAGGGTGGGCGATTCCCATGGCGACCGACATCGCCTTCGCGCTCGGCACGCTGGCGCTCGTCGCGCCCCGCGCGCCAAGCGGACTCAAGATCTTCCTCGCGGCATTGGCCATCGTGGACGATATGGGGGCCGTGTTGGTGATCACGCTCTTCCACACGGGTGAGATCGCGTGGGGGGCCCTGGGGATGGCAGGCATCATCCTAATGTTGCTCATCGCCCTCAACGTGCTTCGCGTGCGGCGCCTGACGCCCTACCTGGTCCTCGGTCTCGGGCTCTGGTTCTTTGTGCACGAGTCCGGCGTGCACGCCACGATCGCCGGCGTGCTGCTCGCCTTTGCGATTCCGACGAGGACGCGCATCAACGCGACGGAGTTCTCAGTTGAGGCTCGCGGTTTGCTGGACCATTTCGATCGCACCGAAACTGGCGATTTCCTCGTCTTGACGAGCAAGGGCCAGCAGGAGGCGATCATCGGTCTCCAGCGCGCCAGCGAACTGGTGACGGCCTCACTGCTTCGCCTGGAGCATGCGCTTCATGGGTTCTCGGCCTTCGTGGTGATGCCGCTCTTTGCGTTCTCGAACGCGGGCGTCGGTCTGAGCGGATCGTCGGGCGGGAGCGTGAGCGTTGCCGTGATCCTGGGACTTGCGGTTGGGAAACCACTCGGGATTACCGGCGCCGCGCTGGCCGCGGTCCGGTTGCGGCTGGCCGCGCTTCCCGAGGGTGTCAGTTGGACGGCGCTGCACGGATGCGCCTGGCTGGGCGGCATCGGATTCACGATGTCACTCTTTATCGCCACGCTGGCCTTCCAAGGCACCAACTTGCTCGACTCGGCCAAAGTCGGGATTCTGGGCGGGTCGATGTTGGCGGGTATCATTGGAGCAATCATCGTACGCCTTGGCACTCGTTCGGCGCGACGCAACATTACCGCTCTGTAGCCTCGCGGTTCGCCGCATCATTTGGGTACCGACGAATATTGTGTTACACAAAGAGACCATAACCTCGGGTCGTTTTCCTATACGTGCGCCAACGGAGTGATGCTCCACATTCTGGCAAACCGACACATTCCATGTCGCGGTCACCGCGGCTCTCCAGGAGATCGCGGAACAGCCGCCCCGCCGGAAACGGTTCAGGACGAGAAGACGATGAGTGAACGGGCAGAAGCGCGCACGTCTGATCCGCTCTGGTACAAGGACGCGATCTTCTACGCGCTGCACGTCAAGACGTTCTTCGATGGGAATGGCGACGGCATCGGCGACTTCACAGGTCTCGTCGACAAGCTCGATTACCTCGCGTCGCTCGGCGTCACCTGCCTCTGGCTTCTGCCGTTCTACGCGTCGCCGCTGCGCGACGACGGGTACGATATCGCCGACTACAAGCGGGTTGATCCGCGCTTTGGAACGCTCGATGACTTCGTGCGCTTTGTCGCCGAGGCGCATCGCCGCGGGCTTCGGGTCATCACCGAGCTCGTGATCAATCACACCTCCGACCAGCACCCGTGGTTCCAGGCGGCGCGGCGGGCGCCACCCGGATCGCCGGCGCGCGACTTCTACGTCTGGAGCGGCACGGATCAGCGCTATCGCGAGGCGCGCGTGATTTTTCACGAGGTCGAGCCGTCGAACTGGACGTGGGATCCCATCGCGGGCGCCTACTACTGGCACCGCTTCTTCCGCCATCAGCCGGATCTCAACTTCGACAATCCGCAGGTGCGCCTCGCGATCGTCGACGTGATGCGGTTCTGGCTCGACCTCGGTGTGGACGGGCTCCGTCTCGACGCGGTCGCGCACCTCTACGAGCGCGACGGCACGACGTGTGACAACCTGCCCGAGACGCATCAGTTCCTGAAAGACATCCGCGCGGTCATCGATCGACACTATCCAGATCGGGTGCTGCTCGCCGAGGCGAACCAATGGCCCGCCGACACGCGTCCGTACTTCGGCGACGGCGACGAGTGCCACATGGCGTTTCATTTCCCGTTGATGCCGCGGCTGTTCATCGCGCTCGAGCAGCAGCAGGCATTCCCCATCGTCGACATCGTCCGGCAGACGCAGGATGTGCCGGAGACGTGCCAGTGGGCGGTCTTTCTGCGCAATCACGACGAGTTGACCCTCTCCGCCGTCACAGACGAGGAACGCGACTTCCTGTTTGCGGCCTATGCCGCCGATCCGCGCATGCGGCTGAACCACGGCATCCGCCGGCGGCTGGCCCCGCTGCTGGAGAACGACCGCGCGCGGATCGAGCTGGCGAACGCGCTGCTGCTGTCGCTGCCTGGATCGCCGGTGATCTACTACGGCGACGAGATTGGGATGGGCGACAACATCCGCCTCGACGATCGCGACGGCGTGCGCACGCCGATGCAATGGTCCGGCGACCTTCATGGTGGATTCACGCGCGGCACCGATGTGCGCCCGGTCTCGCCGCCCGTTGAGGATCCGGTGTATGGGTATCGCGCGGTGAACGTCGCGGATCAGGAGGCCAACGACGAGTCGCTGCTGCAGGCGATCGCACGCCTCATCCACGTCCGCAGCCGGCATCGCGCGTTCGGCCGCGGTACGATCGAGTTTCTCGAGTGCCGGAATCCCCGCGTGCTGGGGTTCGTGCGGCGTCATATGGGTGAGGCGGTGCTGATCGTCGCGAACCTCTCGGGATCTCCGCAGCCGGCCTTCGTTGAACTGCCGGACGCCCCAGGATCCGCCGTGATCGAGATCGTTCGCCACGTCGAGTTCCCGCCGATCGGGGCACGGCCCTACGTGCTGATGCTGGCGCCCCGTGCGTGCCATTGGTTCGCAATCGTTCCGGCAGCCGTGGTGTCGGCCCGTCTGCCCTGAGCAGGCGTCAAGATCTGTGAAGTAAGTCGCTCGCTGAATCCATGAAGCCGACCCATCCGACCGTGTCGCGCGACACGCGTGTGCTGCTCACGATCGTCGTGATTTCGGTGGCGACGCTGTGGGCGCTCGCGCGGCTTCGGTTTCCTGATCGGCTTCCGACGCCCAATCCGGTTCCGCCGGTGCTCGCGCAACTGATGCCACCGTCCGCGTTCGACGACATCACGTCGGTAGTGGCGCAGCTCGAGACGCGGCTTCAGCCGTCGATCCTTGGCCTGGACGTCGAGCGCCGTCATGGTGCGACCGCCGCCGGCGTGATGCGCACGACCGTGTCCGCCCTCTGGTTCCGCGACGATCTCGCGGTGGCGTTGATCGGCGGGACGACCAGCACCGATGTGTCCGAGCCGACAATCGTGGACGCGGTCGAGGTCGCGCGCGATGGAGCCTCACAGCTCGCCGTCATCCGTCTCCCACAGGGTGCCGCCCCGGCGTTGCCGACCTGGGCGCCGCGACGCCCGTCATACCCCAGATTCCTGATCGCCGCCGACCCGTCGCCAGGCGGCGCGTCGCTCCGGCCCGTGTTCGTCGGGTCGCTCCGCGAGGTCGCGACACCGATCTGGTCCGATCCCATCTGGGCCCTGCCCGATCGCATCGATCTCGCGGCAGGCACGTTCGTCTTCACGGTTGACGGCGCTCTGGCAGGCCTTGTTGTCGAGCGTGAAGGGCGGCCGGCCATCGTTCCCGCCGACACCGTGGTCGCCATGGCTGACAGGCTCGCGCGGGAAGGTCCGAGACGTCCGGGTCGACTGGGCGTCGAGGTCCAGCCGCTGACCGCGGCCATCGCCGCGGCGACCGGGGCCAGCGTCGGCGTCGTCGTCAGTTGGGTGGATCCGCAGGGGCCTGCTGGCCGCGATCTGCGAGTCGCCGATGTCGTTGAGAGCGTCGACGGGAAGCCGACGACCACTTTCGAGCACTGGACGGCGCGCGTCGCGCGTCTGACCGACGGCGAATCTCTCGTGATCAGCGTGCGGCGAGGAGGAGGGGTTCGCGACGTGCGACTCACCGCCAGCGCCGCGACCGAGGGGAAGGAGCGACCGCTTGGTCTCACGCTGCGGACGATTCCGCGGATTGGCGTCGGGATCGTACGCGTCGATGCCGGTTCGGCCGCGGCGTCCGCGGGCCTCCAGATCGGAGACGTCCTGACCGTCGTGGGCGATATCGGGGCGCCGACGGCGCCACAGGCATCGCGTGTGTTCGCGACAGCATCGCGGGAACGACCGGTCTTCGTCGCGGTGACACGGGCGGGCACACATCGTGTCTTTGCGCTCGAGAGAACATGGTGATGCCGTTGGCCGGCGGCGGAACCGTTCGCGAGCGCGATCGGCTTGATACGCCGCTCGACGCCAGCCAGCCGGCGGCCGAGCGGCCGCGACGCCGCTGGCCGTCCAGACGCCTCGCGCTCGGCCTTTCGCCCACGCCACGGTCCGGGCTGCTGCTCCTGGTCATCGGCGTGGCACTCGGTCCCCACGGGTTGCGAGTGTTGTCGGAGTCGGTGCTGGCGTCGCTCGACCCGGCCGTGTCGGTGGCGCTCGTCGCCCTGGGCGTGCTGGTCGGGCTCGAGGTCAAGGTGCGGCCGCCGGGCGAAGGCCGGCTCCTCGCGGTTGCAAGCCTCGACGCCGGCATCACGATTCTGATCGTCGGGATTGGCATGGCTCTCGTGCAGGCGTGGTCATCAACCGCAGAGCAGACGCCGTGGCTGCTCGCACTGATGCTCGGCATCTGTGCGGCGCCCTCCGCCACGCCAGCCGATGGCGCCGAAGACGCACGACATCGACTCGCCGCCCGCGTCGGCGACCTCGATGATGTCCTGCCGATCGTGTTGTCGGCGCTGGTCGTCGTGTGGACGCGGCCGGATACGCCCGCGGCCTACGCGTGGCTTTTCGCACAGGGCAGCCTGCTGGCGGTCGCGATGGCGCTTGCCGCGTCGTTGCTCGTCACCCAGACGTCTTCCGAGAATGAACAGCGCGTGTTCGTCATCGGTGCGCTGTTGCTGCTGGGCGGGGCCGCCGCACATCTGTCGCTGTCGGCGCTCTTTGCTGGTCTTGCCGCCGGCCTTTTTTGGAGCGCTACCGACGGGCCGGCGCGCGATCGCGTCGCGCGCGACGTGCGCTATCTGCAGCACCCATTGACCGTCCTGCTGCTCGTCGTGGCCGGTGCTCGACTGGAATTCAGCAGCGACGTGCTGGGTGTCGGCGTCGCCTATGCGGTGCTGCGGATCGCCGGAAAGCTGGTGGGTGGCTGGGTCGCCGCGCACGTGACGCGCGAACTGCCCCTGAGGTTTGGCCTGTCTCTGAGTGCCCCTGGCGTGGTTGGCATCGCGATCGCCCTCAATGTGCTTCAAGCGCGCGGCGGCGCCGGTGCCACCATGTTCGCCATCGTCATCGCGGGATCCCTCGGCGCAGAGCTGCTCTCGCTGCTGCCCGGTCCGCGCCAGGACGGCTTGGCATGAAGCGCCTCCTGGCCGTCGCGGTCGTCTTTGTAACCGTGATGTGGGTACGCCGGCTTGGCGTCCCTGGTGTCGAGCTCCCCACGACGGCCCTGGCGCTTGGCTTCACGCTGGTCGTCGCAATGGTCGCCGGCGAGCTCCTCCGGCGGTTCCGCCTCCCACGGCTGACGGGCTATTTGCTGTTTGGCGTGTTGATTGGTCCGTACCTTGGAAACGTGATTTCCGAGCCGATGGCCAGGCAGCTCCACACGGTCAATGGCATCGCGACGGCGCTCATCGCGTTCATCGCCGGGCTGACGCTCAACTTCGAGCGCCTGGGACGACGAGTCGTCGGCACCGCCCGGATGATCGCCACGACGCTGGCCGTCGCGACGACAGGGTTGTTCGCGCTTGCGTGGACCGTCTGGCGCTGGCTGCCGGTCGCACCAGATGCGGAGGGAACCGCGAAGCTGGCAATGGTCGCCTTGTTCGTCGTCATCGTTGTCAGTTTCTCGCCGACGATGACGGCGGCGGTGATTTCGGAGACCGGCGCGCGCGGGCCCCTCACCGATCTCGTGTTGGCCCTCGTCGTCGTCGCGGACCTCGTTGCCCTGGTGCTGTTCTCAGTGGAGATGCAATTCGCACGCGTCGCCCTCGGCGGAGCGACGGAGGCGGACGTGAACGTGATCGTGCGCCTGGCCTGGGAAATCGTTGGTGCGATCGCGTTCGGCAGCCTCGTCGGTGCGCTATTCGCATTGTATCTGCGCTACGTGGCGCGCGAAGTGACGCTCGTCTTGCTCGGGGTGTGCGCGCTGCTCGGTCAGGTGGGCGCGACGCAGGGGTTCGAACCGCTGCTCGCGGCGATGGCGGCGGGGATGGTCATCCAGAATGTCGCGGTACCACAGGGCGACGCGCTCAAGGTCGCGATTCAGCGGGGCGCCTTGCCGGTGCTGGTCGTGTTCTTCGTGGCGACCGGCGCGTCATTGCATCTGGACGCACTGACGCAAGTCGGGTTCGTCGCGGTGGCGTTGATGGCCGCTCGAGTCGCGGTGATTCGCCTGGGGGTGTCGGCAGGACTCCGGACCTCGGGCATCGATCGCCGGATCGGTGCGTACCTGTGGACCGGACTCATTTCGCAAGCCGGCATTACCCTCGGGCTCGCGTCGGTGCTGGCAACGGAATTCCCGACCTGGGGCAGTCGCGTGCAGACGCTGCTCGTCGCCCTGATTGCGCTCGACGAGCTCGTGGGCCCACTGCTGTTCCGAAGCGGTCTCGCGCGTGCCGGAGAAATCGACGCCCGCGCGCGGCGCCCGCTGATCGTCGTGTCGAATCGCGAGCCCTACCTGCACAACTACGACGATCGCGGCCACATCACGGTCGCCGGCGGCGCGGGTGGCGTCGCGGTGGCGCTCGACGCATTGATGCGCGAGCGGAACGGCGTCTGGATTGCGTACGGAGATGGGACCGCCGATCGCGCGGTGGTCGATGCCGGCGACAAGGTTCGTGTGCCGCCCGACCACCCGTCCTACGAGCTGCGGCGCCTGTGGCTCGATCGCGCGCAGTACGCGGCGTACTACGGCGGTTTCGCGAACGAGGGGCTGTGGCCGCTGTGCCATCTCGTCGATGTGCGCCCGCAGTTCCGCAGCGACGACTGGGCAGCCTACCAGGCCGTCAACGCCCGATTCGCCGCGGCGATCGACGAGGAACTGCCGACCGCCGAAACGCCGGTCTTCATTCAGGATTACCATCTCGCGCTCGTCGCGGCGCGCTTGCGGGAGCGGCGACCGCAGGCACGGACCGCGCTGTTCTGGCACATTCCCTGGCCGTATCCCGATCGGCTGCGCATCTGTCCGTGGCGACGCGAGATCCTCGCCGGGCTGCTGGCGAACGACCTGGTGGCATTTCAGCTCGAACGCGACCGCCGGAATTTCGTCCTCGCAGTCGAGGACGAACTGGATGCGGAGGTCGATGCTGACGGCCAGCGGATCTGGTTTCGCGACCGCGTCAGCACGGTGACCGCCGTACCGATCGGGGTCGACTACGACCGCATCCAAGGGGTGGGCTCCGATTCAGCGCTCGTTGCTGAACAGCAGCGACTTCAGAAGGCGTTTGGCCTCGGTTCTGGCGTGCTCGGCTTGGGCGTTGATCGTCTCGACTACACGAAAGGCATTCCCGAACGGCTCGAGGCGTTGGATCGTGTCTTTACACGCCGTCCCGATCTGCGCGGCCGGCTGACGTTTCTCCAGATTGGCGTTCCGTCCCGGTCGGATCTCGACAGCTATGCGGCCATCGAATCAGAGATCGACCGCAAGGTTCGAGAGGTCAACGAGCGGCACGGCATTTCCGGCTTGCCGCCGCCGGTCTACTACCACAAAGCCGCGCTCGAGCTGCCCAGCCTGGTGGCGCTCTACCGCCTCGCGCATTTCTGCATCGTCAGCTCGCTGCACGACGGCATGAACCTGGTCGCGAAGGAATTCGTCGCGGCGCGTGACGACGAGGATGGCGTGCTCGTCCTGAGTGGGCTGGCCGGTGCTGCGCAGGAACTGCAGGACGCGCTCATCATCAACCCGTACGACATCGACGATTTTTCAGCGGCGCTCACCCGCGCGCTGGACATGCCGATTGAGGAGCGGCGGATGCGCATGCAGGCGATGCGGCGAATCGTGGCCGGGCGGAACGTGTTCAGTTGGGCGTCAGACATCCTCGAAGGCCTCGAAAGCCTTTGGACGAAGCCGCTGCAGTACGCCGCTCGCGCGCCGGAGGATGCCCCTGTGTGACATGTCGGACCACTCGCAGTTACCGGCCCTCCTGCCGCCGGAGACACGCGATGAGCGAGGGGCGTCACCGCTAGAGCCGTTTTCACCACCACGTAGTGGCCGGCTTCAGCCGGCCTGCGGCGGTCCGCCTAAAGGCGGACACTACACGCTCGTGAAAAACGGCTCTAACGAGCCGCCCCGCTCGGGCAGCTCCGCTCCTCCCGCTCGTTGCACCTTCGCACTCCGCACCAGTCGCACGATCTGTCCCGACGTTGAACGCAGAGCTCGCGGAACCCGCAGAGCCTCGTTGCTCCGCGTGTTCTGCGGTTTCTGCGTTGACTGTCGTCGTTACCTTCGCAGCCGCTGCCGACCGCACCATCGCACCTCTCGACCGTCTGCTATACTCGCGCGCAGATGTTCTTCCGCGGGCAAATCATCGGGAAGTACAAGATCCTGTCGACGATCGGCAGCGGCGGCTTCGGCACGGTCTACCTGGCGGAAGACACCTGGATCGACAAGAAGGTCGCGCTCAAGGTCCCGCACAAGCAGGGCGTCGACTTCGGCGAGCTGCTGCGCGAGCCGCGGCTGCTCGCCACCCTGAATCACCCCAACATCGTCGCGATCCTCACGGCCGAGAAGCAGGAGAACGTCTTCTTCATCGTGATGGAGTTCGTCCCGGGCGAGACGCTCGAGACGATCATCGCCCGCGACGGCCCGCTCGACGTGGCGCGCGCGCTCGACTACACCTGCCAGATCGTGAACGCCGTCGACCACGCGCACCGCCATGGCGTCCTCCACCGCGACCTCCGGCCGTCGAACGTGCTCGTCACCGGCAGCGGGATGCTGAAAGTCGCCGATTTCGGCACCTCGCGCTTCCTCGAGATCGCCGCGCATGGCACGACGGTCATCGGCAGCCCGCCCTACATGGCGCCCGAGCAGTTTCACGGCAAGGCCGTCTTCGCCTCCGACATCTACTCGCTCGGCGTGACGATGTATCAGATGCTGACCGGCGTGCTGCCCTACGACACGCCCTCGCCCGCCGACCTCGATCGGCTCATGAAGGGCGAGCTGCTCACCGCGCCGCGCCTCAAGAACCCGAAGATCCCGAAGTCGATCAACGACATCGTCCTCAAGGCGATGGCGCCGGAGATTCACGCGCGGTACCAACGGGCCGGCGACCTGCTCGACGATGTGATTGCCGCGCGTGGGAGCGGATCGGGGCGTACGCCCCGCCCGACGCCGAAGGTCGACGGCGTGTCCGACGACGCCCAGGACATTCAGCTGAGGCTCAAGGCGCGGGAAGCGCCGCAGCCCCGTTTCTGCTGGCACTGCCGCAAGCCGCTCCACGCCCGCTCCGATCGCTGCCCCTTCTGTGGTGAAGGACAGTAGACCTGACGCAATTGCGATAGAATCGCGTCAAGGAGCACTCCTCATGGCGTTTCCGGGCACGGGCAAGATCTGGATGAACGGCAAGCTGGTGGACTGGAAGGACGCGACGATTCACGTCGCCTCGCACGTCATCCACTACGGCAGCGGCGTCTTCGAGGGGGCGCGCTGCTACGCGACGCCCAAGGGCTCGGCCTGTTTCCGGCTCGACGCGCACATGCGCCGCCTCCAGCACTCCGCGAAGATCTACCGCATGAGCTACCCCCTCGACCTGGCGGGCTGGCAGACGGCCGTCCTCGAGACGATTCGCGCGAACGCGATGAAAGCCTGCTACATCCGGCCCATCGTGTATCGCGGCTACGAGGCGCTCGGCGTGAACCCGCTCAGCTGCCCCGTCGACGCGACGATCCTGCTCTGGGAGTGGGGGACGTACCTCGGGCAGGAAGCGCTCGAGCAGGGCGTGGACGTCAAGATCGCGACCTGGTCGCGCTTGGCGCCCAACACGCTGCCGGCCATGGCCAAGAGCTCCGCGAACTACGCGAACTCCGCCCTGATCAAGATGGAAGCCATTGCCGACGGCTACGCCGAAGGCATCGCCCTCGACGTCTCGGGCAACGTCAGCGAGGGCAGCGGCCAGAACATCTTCCTCGTGCGCGACGGCATCGTGTACACCCCGCCGGTCGGCTCGTCGATTCTCGCCGGCATCACGCGCGACTCGGTGATGACGCTCGCGCGCGACCTCGGGTACCCCGTCACCGAAACCGTGATTCCGCGCGAGGCGCTCTACATCGCCGACGAGGTGTTTTTCGCCGGCACCGCCGCGGAGGTCACCCCCATCCGGTCGATCGACAAGCTCACGATCGGCGCCGGCCGGCGCGGGCCGATCACCGAAGCGCTGCAGCGGGCGTTCTTCGACGTCATCAACGGCGAGGTGCCCGACACGCACGGGTGGCTCACGTATGTGTATGCGGAGGAGCGCTCGCTCCGCGAGCCGGCGAAGACGGCAGGAGCCAGAGGCTAGCCTCTTCCACCACACATGCATGTCAACGATCTCCTGAAGATCGCGGTTGAGAGTGGCGCGTCGGATCTGCATCTGAAGGTCGGCAGCTATCCGATGATGCGCGTCCGCGGCGAGCTCACGCCCGCGAGCGAGGAGAAGAAGCTCGACCACGAGGACGTCGTCGCCATGAGCGCGGCCGTGATGTCCACCTCGCAGCGCCAGAAGTTCAAGGAGACCCAGGAGGTCGACCTCGCGTACAGCGTGGCGGGCCTCGGCCGCTTCCGCTGCAACATCTTCCAGCAGCGCGGCACCGTCGGCCTCGTCCTCCGCGTCATCCCGATGCAGATCCGGACGATCGACGAGCTGGGCCTGCCGCCGGTGCTGAAGACGATCGCCGGGGAAGAGCGCGGGCTGGTGCTCGTGACCGGGACGACCGGCAGCGGCAAGAGCACCACGCTCGCGGCGATGATCGACCATATCAACAAGACGCGCTCCGCGCACGTGATGACGGTCGAGGATCCGATCGAATTCCTGCACCGCGACAACAGATCCATGGTCAACCAGCGCGAGGTCGCGGTCGACACGCGCTCGTTCGCGCAGGCGCTGCGGAGCGCCTTGCGACAGGATCCCGACGTCATCCTGGTCGGCGAAATGCGCGACTTCGAAACGATTGAAACCGGCCTGCTCGCCGCCGAAACGGGCCATCTGGTGTTCTCCACCCTGCACACCCTCGACGCGACCGAGACGATCAACCGCATCATCGCGGTGTTTCCGCCGCACCAGCAGAAGCAGATCCGCCTGCAGCTGGCGAGCGTGCTGAAGGCGGTGATCTCGCAGCGCCTGCTGCCGAAGATCGACGGCAAGGGACGGGCGCCCGCCGTCGAGGTCATGATCAGCACCGCCTTCATCCGCGACGGCATTGTCGACAAGGAGAAGACGCACCTGATTCACGGCGCCATCGCCGCGGGCGGTTCGCAGTACGGGATGCAGACGTTCGACCAGTCGATCTTCAGCCTGTTCGAGCAGGGGCAGGTGTCCTACGAGGAAGCGCTGCGCTGGGCGAGCAACGTCGACGAGTTCAAACTGAGGGTCCAGGGGATCTCGGCGACCTCCGACATGAGCCGCGACCAGATGGTCAGAACCGTCTCCGGCGCGCCAGAGATCACCCGCTTCGGTTCCTGATCGGTAGGGTCCGGCGTCAGCCGGACCGTGCCACTCCATGCCTTCCGCCTACATCGACGGCCTGAAAATGCTGGGACGGCGCGAGCTGTCCGAAAAGCAGGTGCGCCAGCGCCTCGCGCGGAAGGAATACGGGCAGGACGAAATCGACGACGCCATCGCCCGACTGCGGGAGGAGCGCGCCATCAACGACGCGCGAGGCGGAA
>Ga0209514_10005728_pt1 | contig 15656 bp, 11 predicted proteins | sample Subgrocontami58m_FD_187452 | JGI IMG/M metagenome (GOLD analysis project Ga0209514, IMG submission 187452) | Subsurface groundwater microbial communities from S. Glens Falls, New York, USA - GMW37 contaminated, 5.8 m (SPAdes) (version 3) | ecosystem: Environmental > Aquatic > Deep subsurface >...
TAGCCTCCTTTTTGGCAGGAGTGGCAGGAATCGAACCCGCGACAAGCGGTTTTGGAGACCGCTGCTCTACCAACTGAGCTACACTCCTAGCACTTCATATATTAGCACAATTTGCAGGAAAAATTAACTGGTGTGCGGATTAACCGTAACCATGCAATGTTATTTGGTCTCTTCTTTGGCTTTTTTGAGCTCCTGATAGCTCTTAATTACTTCTTCCACCGAAGCTTCATCTTCCAGAGTGGTGAGGTCGCCGATAGTGGTACCATTAGCTATCGCCTTGAGCACCCGGCGCATTATCTTACCGCTCCTCGTTTTGGGCAGCCTGGTGGTAAAGTAGACTTCATCAGGCGCCGCTATGGCACCGACTACACTTCGCATATGATTGGTCAGTTCTTTGGCCAGCTCCGGGGAGGGGCTAACCCCATCTTTAAGCCGGACAAAGATGATGATGCTTTCCCCCTTCACCGGGTCGGCTTTGCTCACCACGGCGGCCTCAGCTACCCCTGGATGAGAAACAGCAGCATCTTCCAGTTCAGCAGTACCTATTCTGTGGCCGGCAACTTTAAGTACCTCATCCGCCCTGCCCAGAATCCAAAAATATCCATCCCTGTCCCTGACGGCATAGTCACCAGTGTAAAAGACGCCGGGGAACCGCGACCAGTAGGCCTGCTGATAGCGCTCAGGGTTGCCATATATACCGAGAAGCATGCCGGGCCAGGGTCTCTTTATTACCAGCAAGCCCCTTTCACCGGCGGGCAGGGGCTTACCTTCTTCATCGAAGACATCAGCATCGACTCCAGGCAGGGGAAATGCTGCCGAGCCCGGCTTCAAAGGGATATTCTCTATCCCCGGGGTGGGGGATATCATAAAACCTCCGGTTTCGGTCTGCCACCAGGTATCGACGATGGGGCATCTCTCACCACCGATGTGCCGGTAGTACCAGAGCCAGGCTTCAGGATTGATTGGCTCGCCGACGCTGCCCAGCAGCTCCAGACTGCTCAGGTCGTGTTTTTGGGACCATTGTTCACCATACCCCATGAACATCCTGATGGCGGTAGGTGAGGTGTAAAATATGCTAACCCGGTATTTATCGATAATGTGCCACCAGCGGTCAATCGTCGGGTAGTCGGGAGCACCTTCATACATGACGATAGCCGCGCCATGTGCCAGCGGGGCGTAGACTATTGAGCTGTGCCCGGTAACCCAACCGACATCAGCCGAGCACCAGTAAACCGATTCTTCCTTAAGGTCAAAGACCCACTTATGGGCAGCGTAGTTATGAACGAGATAGCCACCGGTACTGTGCACAATACCTTTGGGCTTACCGGTGGTGCCTGAGGTGTAGAGTATGTAGAGCGGATGGTTCGACTCCACCGGCTCCGGGGCCACGAATGGCATCTCCTTGCTGAGCAGGTCAGACAGCCAGAAATCTCTTGACGGTTTCATGTTGACCGGGGTATTGACTCTGTTGACGACAATAGCCTTCTCCACTGACGGGCACATAATCAATGCTTCATCAGCGATGCTCTTCAGCGGAATAACCTTGCCTCTCCGGAATCCCCCGTCGGCGGTGACTAACACTTTGGCCTGGACATCATTGATTCTGTCAGCCAGAGCCTGAGCACTGAAACCGGAAAAGATTACGGTATGGGTGGCGCCCAGCCTGGCGCAGGCCAGCATGAAAATCGGCAGTTCCGGTATCATCGGCAGGTATAGAGCTACCCTGTCCCCCTTGCCCACGCCACAATTCCTGAGGACGTCAGCCGCTTTATTAAGTTCGCTATACAGTGCCGCATAGCTTAAAACTTTAACATCCCCCGGCTCCCCTTCCCAGTAGATGGCTACTTTATTCTTGCGCCAGGTTTTAATATGACGGTCAACACAATTATAGGAAGCATTCAATTGCCCGCCGACAAACCAGTGGGCAAATGGCGGCTCCCATTCCAGCACTTTGTCCCAGGTCTTAAACCAATCTAAATGGCTTGCCTGTTCTGCCCAGAATTCCTCTGGCGCCTGCAGAGACCTCTGGTAAACACTGGAGAACTTTTTTAGAGGAAAGTACCGCGTCTCAAAGGGTAGCGATAGTTCTGTCATAACTTGTTATCTCCCGATAATTCAGTCCTTTTCCCTCACGGTTACAAAAATTCAGCGAGCAACCCTCGGATTTGCTCCGGCCCAATCTGCTGTCTTACCAACGGTCCCCGGCTCAAGGCCGGTAGTTGCTCCTCAAAGGTAGGTAGTTCTTGCTGATAGATGACACCAATGGGTATACGTTCTGCCCACTCCTGGGCTTTAGCAAAGGCGGCTGCCTTGTTCCCCGGGTCGTAGTTAGCCTCTTCTTCCAGCTTATATACCCTCTGCCGGTACCAGCTATAGGTATTCTTATCATTGAATGAGACACAGGGTTGAAGTATATCAATGAGGGCAAAGCCCTTATGCTGGATGCCGAGCTTAATCAGGCGGGTAAGATGCTCGATATCACCGGCAAAGCCGCGGCTAACAAAGCTGGCGCCGGCGGCGATAGCCAGAGCCATCGGGTTTACCGGCGGTGCAGCGCCTTGAGGTGTCGTCTTGGTGACGAAGCCCTGGTCGCTGGTCGGTGATGCCTGTCCTTTGGTCAAGCCATAAATCTGGTTGTCGTGTACCAGGTAGGTAATATCGTGGTTACGGCGAACGCTGTGCATGAAGTGGTTTCCGCCCTCTCCGTAGCCATCCCCATCACCGCCAACGGCGATAACGGTAAGCTCGGCATTGGCTATCTTGGCGCCAATCGCCGGGGGAAGTGAACGGCCGTGTAGAGAGTTGAAGACATTACCTTTAGTATAGTGGGGTAGCTTCCCGGCCTGACCAATGCCTGAGACCATCAGTATTTGGTAAGGCTCGATATCAAGCTCGACCAGTGCCTTTTTAAGTGCCGTCAAAATACCGAAGTTACCGCAGCCGGGGCACCAGGCCGGGGTAATTCCGGCATAATCAGTGATGGTGACCATAGTCAAACACCTGCCTTTTTTAGCTCTCGGACAATATAGGCTGGCGTAAAGGGACGCCCATCGTATTTCAGAATGCGGCCGCTCATTTTACGGCCGGTCTCGGCCTGAATCAGGTGAGAAAGTTGTCCGGTGGCATTATTCTCGATGACATAGCTCTGCCGAGCCTGGTCCAGGACACTACTTACCGATTCTACCGGGAATGGCCAGAGTTCATTAAGGTGGAGTAAGTTGACACTGATGTCTTCCCGACGCAATAAGTCCACTGCTTCACGGATGGCACCGTAAGTGCTGCCCCAGCCCAGCAGTGTCGTCTCTGCCTTCTCGGCTCCATATAGCTGCGGTGGAGCCATCTCTTGTTTCAGGCTGACGAGCTTACGCAGCCGTTTCTGCATCATCTTAGTCCTGGTTTCAGCATCCTCGATAGGGTGGCCGCTTTCATTATGCTCATCAGAGTCGGTTACTACCAGGGTGCCTTCTTGCCCGGGGAAGGCGCGGGGTGAAATACCCGACTCGGTTATCTTATGCCTCTGATATTCCGACTGACTGGTTTTGTCTGCCGTGAAGAGCAGTCCTCGCTCAATGGTCACTTTGGAAAGGTCAAACTGTTCCACAGTCCCATAGGAACTAGCCAGATGATGGTCGGTTAACAGGATGACCGGTAGCTGATATTTTTCCGCCAGGTTGAAGGCTTTGATGGTCGACCAAAAAGCATCTTCAACGGTCGCCGGGGCCAGGACGGCTCTGGGGAATTCCCCGTGAGAAGCATAGAGGGCAAATTCAAGGTCGCCCTGCTCTGTCCGGGTGGGTAAACCAATGGCGGGGCCGGGGCGTTGCCCGTAGATTACCACTAGCGGTGTCTCCGTCATCCCGGCCAGTCCCAGTCCTTCGACCATGAGGCAGAAACCACCACCGGAGGTAGCCGTCATCGCCCGGACGCCGGCATAGCTCGCCCCGATGACCATATTTACGGCGGCTATCTCATCTTCGGCAGGCACCATTACCAGTCCTAAATCCATGGCTTTACTTGACATATACTCCATAATGGAGGTAACCGGAGTCATGGGGTAAGCCGCCATAAATTTGCAGCCGGCGGCAATAGCCCCCAGAGCGATGGCATCATTCCCGGTGAGCAGCATCCTCGGGTTAGTAATAAAAGGATCAAGCCGGTATGTAAAATCACCTCTAAAATTCTGCTGGGCGTATTCGTAGCCAGCCCGAGCCGCCTTGACATTACCATCACCAACTTCACCCGCCCCGAAATGGTCGCTCAAAACCTTATCCAATATGTCTAAATCATATTTCACCAGTCCCAGAGCGGCACCGAGGGCAACCGTATTCGCCATCCGCTTAGCCCCGCCTTTTTCTTCAGCCAGTTTCCCTAAAGGGACGCCCAGACGGTTGCCATCACTACCGATATCTTTTACCGACTCGCTATCAAAGACGATAACTCCCCCGGTGGCTAACTCTTTTTGGTGCAAGTCGATACTTGCCTTGTCGAGAGTAATCAGCATATCCACCGGTTCGGTGATGGCTTCGACCCTGGAATCCCGCGCCCTGGCCCGGAAAAAGTTATGGCCGCCTCTTATTCTGGATTCGTAGTCCTGGTCGGCAAAGATATGGTAGCCCCCTCGAGCCAGGGCTTTGGCTAACAGGAAGCCCACTGATTGCACTCCCTGTCCGGCTTCACCACCCACCATAAAATTAATATCTACTGTCATTGTCTCGTCTCCCAGGATTCGGCTCTTAGATTCAGGAACTGCTTCCAGTTTATCAAATGGCGCTCTTAATTTCAATCTGGCATTCCTATGTCATTGCGAGGAGTGCAGCGACGAAGCAATCCGTGAGGGGATGAAAACCCCACCCAGGATTGCTTCGCCCCGATAAAATCGGGGTCTCGCAATGACATCTCAAGCAGTGGACGCCGCAAGGTCTTACCAGCTAAACTATAGGCATGATTCGAAAAACCCGTCCCCGGTTGGCTATTTTAGGAACACGCGAAGTCATTATCGACGGTCAGGCTATACCCTACATTCTCAAGCGTAGTGTCAGGGCAAGATATGTTCGCCTCGAGGTAAGACCGGAAACAGGACTTATAGTAGTAATCCCCCGATTTTACCGGCCGGAGCAAATCCCTGACCTGTTAAGGGAGAAGCTGCGATGGGTCTCGGCTAACTTGAAAAAGTATGAGCGAATCAAGCGGCTTACCCGAGATAGAGTTCTACAAGGCGGCGATACCGTTCCATATCTCGGCCGGGAAATGGAGGTGGTTACACGACCATCAAATGGGAATGGTGATAGCGTAAATGTAGAAGAGAACAGGTTGGTGGTTAGCCTGAAAGCAGAGAGTAACCGGTTGGACCAGGCGCTGGAGCAGTGGTACCGGGTACGGGTGGCGCAACTGATACCGGAGAAGGCAGAAAGGCTAAGCGCCGATATGGGGCTGACCTATGGCCGGCTTAGCATACGCGGGCAGAAAACCTGCTGGGGTAGTTGCTCCCGGAAAGGCAACATTAGCTTCAATTGGAAGCTGATAATGGCTCCGGAGGCTGTTATCGAGTATGTGATTATCCATGAGCTTGCCCACCTCAAGGAATTGAATCACTCCAATATGTTCTGGCAGCTAGTGAGCAAGTACTGTCCTGAGTGGCGGGAACATAAAAAATGGCTCAAAGAACATGCAGTTGAACTTACCGCCCAAATACCTTGATAGGCAGATGTGGACTTGTATATGCACTATTATTCATCAGTCGCTTCCGGCATTGTCTGGCGCGAGTGTTTGGTTACAGCATGACGACGTTTGGTTGCTAACCGGCGCGTCTTTGAGCCGAGTGTCGGCCTGGTTTTATGGCGAATTTGAGGCTCTTGCGCTGCCTTGCGGATTAACTCCACCAGGCGCTCGATAGCATCCTGGCGGTTGGCTCCCTGAGTGCGGAACCTCCGAGCTTCAATGATAAGTATACCTTTTTCAGTGATACGTTTGCCTGCCAGCGAAATCAAACGTTGGCGCACATCTTCAGATGCGGATAACGAGGGGGAGTTGGCCACATCGAAGCGAAGCTGTACGGCGGTGGCAACCTTATTGACATTCTGGCCACCTGGCCCCGAGGCCCGAATGAACTCTTCCTGGATTTCCCTTTCGTCGATTGCGATAGCAGGCGTTACTTGAATCATGCCTCTAACTTACATTAGCTGGCGGACTGATGCAACCTCATAGAATGTAGTTGACATAACTTTATCATCTAATTTTGTTGTACAATATATTTGTTCCATTTAAACAAAAACAAATACCGATGGGTATGCGGAGGCACTCTCATCCAAGGCGATAATGAGAGGCATTTGGTCTCCCGACAACCAAAGATGCCGCTACGGAGATACATTCGCTCGCTTTAAGCTCGCTCAGTATGACACTTTCGACTTCGCTCAAGTGCAAGCGCTGCGGCGCCATATAAATCCCTTACTGGACACTTCGGGGGTGATTCTGCCGTACGTTACCATCTCTTTAACGGTCATAAAGTAAGGGCCTTCCCAGTTGCCCAAATTGACCAGAGTGGCCAGAATCGACGTCGTCTTTATCCTGCTAGACGAAAAAGGTGAGGTTAGTATAAGCCGAGAGAAGATGATGAAGCAAGGGAGTTTTGTCGCGAGAAAATCCCTCTCAATCTCCCTTTTACAAAGGGAGAGATTTGGAAATGGGCAATGGAGTTTTGTCGCAAGGATTATTGAAGAAAACTGAGGTATCAATTATTAAGCAGCAGTGAGACGAAGGTTCAAATCCAACCCACGCTACCAATCAGGTAGCTTTTTGTTTTGATTGCAGTGAGGAAATGGTCAGCCCCAATTATGTATAAAAATCCCTTTAGCCGACATAACATATATAGTGCGAACCAAAGTATGAGAGGGTAGTTGACATAAAAGTTGGGACTTGACACCCTTATCTTCTAAACCTTGAAGAACCTTTCTTTCGTCTTCTTATTAATCCTAGCTTTATAGTAGATGCTTGTAGTATCTCTAACATATGCACCAATAATGCTTAATCCCTTTTTTTCCTTCGCATCTCGTACCATATCTTTTACGGTCTGTATTGGTATGTAATATGACATACTATCTCCACTTTTCACTCGCCCTGAATGAATAGTAGTAGGGTCAATAAGATGCGTCTTCTTGTCAGAGCAGAAAAAACCGTATTCTTGTATGTTGATGTCGCGAAGTCCCTTATTTATAACCTTAATAAGTATCATTTCTCTGCCATTGAGAGAGTCAAACCCAGTAAGTATCATTTCTCTGCCATCGAGAGAGCGAACCCCAAGCGCATAATTGACTTTAACTTTAACCTTACGCCTCTCTCGGAGAATATTCCAGATAAGTGCTGTGGTAGCGACAATAGCAGCGTAGCTGCCGATTCCAAGGGTTATCCAATCAGAAACACCCATTGCTTGTAAGAGACTTGTAGCGTTATCGGTAGTCATACCCTATTATACCACAATTCTATCTGAACAATTATGTCAACTTGTATTCTTTTAGTAATCCATCCCTGGAGGAAAATCCCCCTGAGTCCCCCTTTTTCAAAGGGGGAAAACTTTTCCCTTTCTTAAATGGAGAGTGAGAGGGATTTAGCCGAGGCGAGGTGGTGGGTTGCTCCGCAACGAAGCCCTGAAATAAGGGCTAGTTACCAGCTCAACAGGTATAATATCCCTCCTGCGAATTTTAATGGGCTTAAATTTTGATTACAGAGTCCTCTTGAGAAGGAGTGCTAAACCGGGGGAAATACTTGGACGACTACCCGAAGCTAAAGATAAAAAGAAAGGTAAAAGGCAATAACTATGCCTTTTTGCTGCCGGGCCGTCCTTAGAAACTTAATTAATATTCCTGTTGTTGAAGTTTCTTAAGTATGTCATTGACTTGTTTATCCAGTTGGGCTACTTTCACCTCCAGGTCTTCACCTGTAAGTCCGTTCAGTTTTCCTCGTAGTTGCGATACTTCCGTTTGTGATCTGATAACCAGATTAAGGTCGCCTTTTTTAGAACCTTTTCGTATCTCTTTCTCCAGCTCGGTCAATTGCCCATATGCATTCGATAACCTTTTCTGGATCGGATCTTTTATTCTCTTTATTTCGCCGGTATTCATACCCCCTCCTGGTCAGTGCATTATAATTCTATGACCCCATTATACCACATTCTTCTAGAATAATTATGTCAACTTATGTTCTTTGTAAAATCATTCCCTTGCATCAAATGTCATTCTGAAGGAGTCCCGATGAAATCGGGACGACGAAGAATTTCGGGGTTTGGTTGTCATGCCACAGGAGAGCCCCCGCCTCCCTGAGACCCTTCGTCCCGACAGGTCGGGACTCCAGGGTGACAAGAGGGCAGCTAAGCTCTAGCCTTGCTTGAGTGCTCTGGCAACGATTTCGGCGATATCGAGGACCTGAACGGACTCATCCACCTTTTTGTCCTTCATGCCATCTTCGAACATGGTCATGCAGTAAGGGCAGCACACGCAGACGGTCTTCGGGTTCTTGCTCAGCACCTGCTCCACGCGCTCGATGTTGATACGCTTGCCTACCGACTCTTCCATCCACATCCGTCCGCCCCCCGCGCCGCAGCAGAATGAGCGCTCATGATTGCGCTCCATCTCCGTGGGCACTTTGCCGGTCACCGAGGCAATGGCTTGACGTGGCGCGGTATACACCTGGTTATAGCGCCCCAGATAACAGGAATCATGAAAGACGACATTACCCAGGTCAACCTTGCCGTCCAGCTTTATCTTCTCCGATTGGATCAACTGGTTGATAAGCTCGGTGTGATGGATGACCTCGAAATCGGCACCGAACTGGCGGTAATCGTTCTTCAGCGTGTTGAAGCAGTGAGGGCACTGGGTAATGACCTTCGTCACACCCTTATCCCGGAACTGCTTGATGTTTTGCTGAGCCATGCTATCGAAGACATATTCGTTGCCAAGGCGTCGCAGGCTGTCACCACAGCAGCGTTCATCCCTGCCCAGTATGCCCCAGGAAACACCCGCGGCATCCAGTACCCTGGCGGTCGCCACTGACACCTGCTTGCTGCGGGCATCGAAAGAGCCGGCACACCCGACATAGAAGAGGTACTCCGTCTTCCCCGCCTCGAAGGTTCTGGCTTGGATATCGGCCGCCCACTTGGCGCGGTCAGCCGGAGCGATACCCCAGGGGTTGCTGCGCTGCTCCATGTTATCGAAGAAGGCAAGGAGTTCCTGCGGGAACTTCGACTGCATCTCTACCAGGTTGCGGCGCATATCGATGATACGGGGGAACTGCTCGATGAATACCGGACACACCGCTACACATCCGCCGCAGGTGGTGCACTCCCAGATGACCTCTTCTTCAACACTGCCTTCGTTATGGGCACCGATGAGCGGGAGATTAGGGGCTTTTTTTGCCAATAGACCTGGCCCGTTCTTGAGCAGGTTCACTTTAATGTCATGGATGACCAGGCGGGGGTTGAGCGGTTTGTTTGTCGCCGTGGCGGGGCACATGTCGGAGCACCTCCCGCACTCGGTACATGAGTAGGTGTCAAACAGTCCCTTCCAGGTGAACTGGTTGACCTGGCTCACCCCGTAGGTGTTGCCCTTCCTGAACTCCTCGCGAGGTTGGGTATTGACCCGCTCCAGCCTTCGGAAATAGACGTTCGGGATGGAGGTCAGGATGTGCATGTGTTTGCTATAGGGCAGGTAGTTCAGGAAGGCAAGCAGAATGATAGCATGAATCCACCAGAAGGACATCGCACTTGCCTCCAGCGCCGCTCCAGAAGTGCCACCCATGAAAGCACGCGCCACGAAGCCCGAAACAGGCATGTAAGCGGCGGCCCGTTCTTTATCCAGAGCGATCTCTGAGCCGTTCAACCAGAAGAAGGCAATCATCAGGATGGCAACGAAACTCAAAATGAGAAAGGCATCTGCACTGCGGGGGGCGATGTACTTCGGCGGGAACCAGAGACGCCGCAATATCGCGAAGATAACGGACAGCAACGCGATAATTGATGCGATGTCAAAAATCATGGCAAGGGTGAAATAAGCGCCATCCGGCAACCTTGAAAGGGCAATCGAAGGGAAGATACCATTCAACAGGAATTCAGTGTTAGCGATAAGCAACGTTATAAAAGCCCAGAACAGTAAGGCGTGGTTGAAGCCGAAGAGGTAATTCCTGTTTATCGAGCACCTCTGCAGGAGTGGGAACAGTATGACATTCCAGAGGCGCCGCCCAACCGAGTCGAAGCGGTCCTCGGCCTTGCCTAGCCAGACCAGGCGGAACCGGCGAACGCAGCTCGATATGAAAAAAGCTACCGCGATGACGAATACGCCGAGGAATATCCAAGCATTAGGTGACAACGACTTCCTCCTTTTATCGTTTGCCCTGTGCCAGGAGGGTGCTGAAGACGCCCTCTCGGTCTCCCTTTACCAAATGGAGAGCACACGGCTTAGACTCCTTGTTCATCAATCTGCTAGCCACCACCACGCTTCTGAGCCCGCAACTCGCGGATGCGCCTGGTCAATGCCGGCACTATCTGGAAAAGGTCGCCGACGATCCCGTAGGTGGCAACTTCAAATATCGGCGCATGACTGTCGCGGTTAATGGCGATGATAACATCCGAGTTCTGCATCCCGACGAGATGCTGGATAGCTCCGCTGATGCCGCAGGCGATATATATCTTTGGCCTGACCGTCTTGCCGGTCTGACCGACCTGGCGTTCCACAGGCATCCAGCCTGCCTCTACTGCGCTGCGCGAAGAGCCAACAACGCCACCCAGCTCATCAGCCAGCTCCTGCAAAATCCTGAAGTTCTCCCTGGACTGCATCCCACGGCCGCCGGAGACGATAAATTCCGCGCCAGCGATGTCCCTATCCTCAGCTCCCTGCTTACTGTCGTCTATTATCTCCAGCACCTTGACAAGGATATCATCCTCTCTGACGGGCACGGCCTCGCGTATGATTTCTCCATTGCGCGATGTGTCTTTACCGGGCAGCGGCATGACGTGCGGCCGCACCGTCGCCATCTGGGGACGGGTACGTTCTGTCACGATGGTTGCCATGATGTTACCTCCGAAAGCCGGACGGGTCTGCAGCAGAAAGCCTTTCTCATCAACAGAAAGCCCGGTGCAGTCGGCGGTAAGGCCTGTCTTGAGGTCTGTGGCTACCGCGCCGGCGAGGTCGCGCCCCAAGCCGGTAGCACCAACGAGCACAATCTCTGGCTTGTACTTTTCTACCAGATGGCATATTGCCGTGTAATAAGACTGGGTGCGGTAGTTCCGAAAAACGGCGTCATCTATCAGGTAGGACTTGCTCGCTCCGTAGGCAAAAGATTCCAGGCACAGGTGCTCCACTTTCTCGCCGATTACGATGGTGCAAAGCTCCACACCCCGAGCCTTCGCCAGCTCTGCGCCGACGCCAAGCAGCTCCCACGAGACCTCGGCCGGCTTGCCGTCCGTCTGCTCAACGAAGACCCAGACGCCCCGGTATTGTGCCAGTTTGGCAGCAAGACGCTGATCTGCGGCGTCTCCTTCCTCTTCCTCTGCCGGTTCTGGTTCAGCCTTCTGTTTCGCCAGCTCGGCAAGGACCATCTGCTCCTCGGGCGTAAAGTATATCTCAATAGCCTCGGCAGGACAAACCCTGACGCACTTGCGGCAGGAGGTACACTTGGCGGCCTGGATGATTGGCTCGCCTTTCTCGTTCATAGTGATAGCGTCCTGCTGGCAGGCTGCCTGGCACCGCGCGCCGCAGGCAATGCACTTGCCGGGAATAAGACGCGCTACGCCGCGCGGCCTCCTTGCTCTCTTCTGTTCCGTCATATCTGCCGTATCTCTTTCAGGAACTGGTACCTGGTTGCACAATTAACTATTCGTATTTCCTCGCCCCATCAAGGGAAAGGGGAGTGTAATTGTACGGATATTTACAACACTGATTACTAAACTGGTATAATGTCCTTGCCAACAAGCTTATCGATAAGCAGCCTGGCGGCTTCCTTTGGATTATTGACTCCATCGCCGACGATCTCCCCCTTGGTGCGCTCGGGCGAAAAGATGCGCCGCACTTGGGTGGCAGAACCTCTCAGCCCGATGTTCTCTACGGGTAGTGTCATCACTTTGTTGTCCCACAGGACTATCTGCCCGTCCTGTGACGCCATCTTCATCGGCACAGTGGGGTAACGCGGGTGGTTAATCTCACGCACTACCGTTATCAGTGCGGGGAGCGGCGCTTCCACAATCTCGTGGCGCCCCTCCAGTTTGCGCCGCACTCTCACCTTTCTTGATTGCAGGTCAACACTCTGTACCTGGTCAACCAGAGTCAGTTGGGCACACCCGAGGCGGGTAGCAATACCCGGACCGACCTGCGCGGTGTCTCCATCAATCGTTTGTTTTCCGCAGATGATAAGTCCAACTTCTTCTTCCTTTCCCAACCTCTTAACAGCTTCGGCCAGCACTATGCTGGTGGCTAGAGTATCGGCGCCGCCGAAGGCGCGGTCACTGAGCAGAATAGCCCTGTCCACCCCCAGGGCGAGGGCTTTACGCAGGGTAACCTCGGTGTTCGGCGGCCCCATGGATATGACAGCGACGTTAAACCCGTACCTGTCTTTCAGTCGCAGCGCTTCTTCAAGAGCATGGGTATCAAAGGGATTGATGATGAAAGGCACACCTTCCCGAACCAGCGTGCCGGTGACCGGGTCAATCTTGACCTGGGTTGTATCCGGCACCTGTTTGATACACGCAACAACTAGCACGATAGCACCTCTTCAGCAGACGCCGGTATACTCACCATTTCCAGACCTGAGACTACCCTTTGCTTCCCGTCTCCTACTACGGCCACTCGGTCAGGCGCGAGGGCAGGTGGTACGGGAAACCTGAAGAACAGCAGAAGTGTAGCTAACCGCTGTTTGCCTTTCGGAATACAGAGAGGCTTTACTACCTAAAAATCAACCGACACGGCATCTAACGACCTTGAAAATTCTACTGCCATTTGGTGGGCTTGTCAAGGACTTAAATTGTGATTACAGGATCTTCGTTAAGGGGAACATTACCCGCGAGGTTGCGCTTTAGACTGCAAAATAGCTTGGATGCGCTGGAGCAATGGTGGATGAGAATAGTTCAGAAAAACATAAAAAGGATGGGGCGTCAAGTTCGAGAGATTACCTGCCGAGAGCTTCTTTAAGGCATCAACCAGGCTCTGCGGCTCCGGGATAGTCCCGGCAGCGAAGCGGTCGGCTTCATACTCATTCTTGCGTGACACCGCGTGAATTATAATGGAAAGCAGCATTTCCAGTGGAGTGTAGAGCAGACCGAAGAAGAGAATCCCGCTGTAGATGGACTGCTGCTCCATATAGAATGCCTGGTAGAGGCCCGGACTGCTCAGAAAGATGGCCAGTAGAAAAAAGAGAATCCCTGTGTGCAGTATGCCTATTATCGTCCCTTGCAGTATATGCTTTTTCTTGTGATGACCGATTTCATGGGCAAGCACGGCTACCAGTTCCGGCACGGTGTGTTTTTCAATTAAAGTATCGAAGAGGGCAATCCGCTTGTTACGACCGAATCCGGTAAAGAAGGCGTTGGATTTGCTGGAGCGCCTGGAGCCATCCATCACCACGACATTCTTGACGGGGAAATTGACCGAGCGGGCATAATTGAGAATAGCCTCTTTCAACTCGCCTGGTTCCAGCGGGGTGAATTTATTGAAGAGCGGCATTATCCACGTTGGAGCCACGAATTGTAAAACCAGGGAAAATATGGTAACGCCGACCCAGCAGTAGAGCCAGGCGTAGTAGCCCATGTATTCAAATAAAGCCAGAATACCGGCCAGCAAGGGAGCACCAAGCAACACCGTCAGTCCCAGACCTTTAACCCTGTCCAACAGGAAAGTGCTCCGTGTGGTTTTGTTGAAGCCGAAACGTTCCTCGATGACAAACGCGGCATAAATGCTGAAGGGCAGCGTAAGCAGGCTATACCCTATCAGCAGGATGCCGATATACAGCAACCCGTTGACGATGGGGACAAACTCCCACGACCTGACTAGCTGGTCAAGATAGTTGAAGCCGCCAGCCAGCCAGAAGGCCAGTAGCACAAACAAGCCAAAGATGCTCGTTACGAAGTCAAAACGGGTACTTGTACGAGTATATTCCTGGGAGTTACGGTATTTATCCGGCTGGTATACTCCTTCAAGAGCCGGGGGCAGTTTAAGCCCCAGGGCTTTCAGATTCAACAGATTCGCCACTACTCCGAGCGCATACTCCAGAAGCAGGGCGAAAAGGATGATAAAGAAAAAAGGATTCATCATTACGTAACCACCTATACCTTATTTTATTATATCTGACCATCGTTTGTCTTTAGTCTTGGCTCTGAGCTATAATTGGCTATGACTGTTCCTCTGGCTGATTCAGGTCGCAAGATGCCCTGGTTTTATTATGCTACCCAACTGGGAGTAAGAAGTCTATTGCTTCTCTTGTCCCGCTGGCAGGTCAAGGGTAAAGACAACATTCCCCGTCAGGGACCCCTGCTGGTGGTGGCTAATCATCTCCATCTTGCTGACCCGCCTATACTTAGTGTTAGCCTGGTCCGCCCAGCGAGATTTATGGCTAAGGAAGAGCTATTTCACCCCGGAGTGTTCGGCTACTTCCTCAGGGGAGTCGGTGTCTTTCCGGTACGCCGGGGGCAACTGGATAGGCAGGCTCTGCGTCAAGCTCAGCAAGTTTTAGCTGATGGTCTGGCTTTAGTCATTTTCCCCGAGGCTACGCGAAGCAGGCAGGCTCGATTACAGCCGGCTTTTTCGGGAGCAGCCCTGATAGCGGTGCGCAATGGTGTGCCCATTCTGCCGATAGGTATCACCGGCACAGAAAAATTCAGGGGACTGGCCTGGTTACTGCGCCGCCCCCGCATAACGGTTAACATTGGTCATCCCTTTTCTTTGCCACCGAGGAACGGTAAATTATCCAAGACAGAGCTGGCTGAACTGACGAAGTTCATAATGGGGCGTATTGCTGAACTCCTCCCCGTAGAATATCGAGGTGAGTATGCCGATGAGGTAAACTAGATGAAATTAGAGGTGGAAAAAGCCGCAGGAATAGGATTTTGCTTTGGGGTTAAGCAGACTATAGACACTCTAAAGAAGGTTGCTCATGAGCGAGGCAAGGTAGAAGTCCTGGGGGCAATTGTTCATAACCATGAGGTAGAACAAGAACTGGCTGATTCCGGAGTCACAGTGGTCGGCAGTCTGGAAGATATGAAGGGCGATATAGTAGCCATCGGCGCTCACGGAGTAACCCCGCAAATAGAAGCTGAGATGCGGGCAAGGCATAGCGTTGTCATCAATACTACTTGTCCCTTCGTCCACCGCGTCCAAATCGCCGCTCGCAAACTAGCTGGAGCCGGCTTTCTGGTCATTATATATGGGGATGTCGAGCATGCAGAGGTAAAAGGTATCCTCGGCTGGTCCGATGGTAAAGGCGTAGCTACGCTGGATGACAACTTCGCTACCACGCTGGGACAACTCCCCCGATGGGTCGGAGTGCTCTCCCAGACGACCCAGATACCCGACCGCTTTACCGGGTTTGTCAAGAAAATTATCGACGTCGCCCTGGTGAAGGATGCCGAGTTGCGCATCATCGATACCATCTGCCACGATACCAAAAAACGCCAGCAGGCTGCCCTG
>Ga0209514_10005729_pt1 | contig 15656 bp, 11 predicted proteins | sample Subgrocontami58m_FD_187452 | JGI IMG/M metagenome (GOLD analysis project Ga0209514, IMG submission 187452) | Subsurface groundwater microbial communities from S. Glens Falls, New York, USA - GMW37 contaminated, 5.8 m (SPAdes) (version 3) | ecosystem: Environmental > Aquatic > Deep subsurface >...
TCGGAACGCCGGCCTCCAATGAGGACAGGGCCGCCTCCAGGTCGGGCCGGCCGGCCATCAGGTCATCGATTCCCGCCACGGCAAACCGCCCCTGTTCAGTCCGGATCACCTGATGGGCATTCTGCAGCAGGATGATCCCGTATTTGCGGAAGTTCGCCTGCAGTTGCTCTAAATTTTCATGCCAGTGTTCATGATTCCCCAGCGTCGCAAAGATGCCGTAACGGGTGCGGACCCGGGCCATCTCCTCCAGACAACCCGGCAGAAACAACTTCGAATTGGAGATGTAGTCTCCCGTCAGGACAAACAGGTCCGGCTGGAGCGCTGTAACCTGATCGGCGTAACGCCGCATCTGTTCCCGGTTCATGTAAAGGCCCGCATGGATGTCGGAAAGCTGGACAACCGTGAGGGGATGTCCGAAAGGCAAGTTAAGGGTCCGGATCTCGTAGTCCCTGGACGCATAGGCTGCGCCGTAGCCGGACAGGATCAGGGGCGCCGCCGCCAGACCGCCCATCCCGGCCCGGAGAAACCGGCGGCGTCCCAAATCCAGAGGCTGGGAAAAGGTGCGGCCGGCCAACTTTCCATAGAGTTCGGCCAGCTTCCGGCCTGTCCCGGCAAGGCCCCGGATAAGGAAGAGGAAAAGGGCGGAAAAGATTGACCCGCAGGTCCAGATAGCGGGGGGATAGAAGAGGAATAACTGGGCCGCTGTCGGCGGGTATACCCAGGGGATCGGCCGGAGCATGATGTATACGTTCGTAACAAAGAGCACAAGAATGGCAAGGCCCACAATGCGGATGGCACGGGATTTGAACACGTCGGACCGTTGCCAGGACTGGATGGCCTGCCCGATACGGACAAAGAGGTACAGCTGGGCCAGAACCGCGAAGGTAACAACAAGCAAGCGAAGCGTGGCAAACTGCAATCTGGGAGTCATGCAGAGGGGCCGCCAAATATCATCGGTAGAGGTCCTCTCTCGTCAGCGGCATACCGGACGGGCCTTTGGCCGAATGTTTCGTTGCCACAACCTGGCAAACGTGCATTGAACCATCGATAAAGCCCGTGGAAACACCGGCCAGATAAAGTCCCCACATCCGGAATTTTTCTTCCCCCAACAGACGAATGGCCTCCTCTTTGCCGGCCATGAGGCGGCGGTACCAGTGCTTTGTGGTGAGGGCATAGTGCTCACGCCAGGCCTCAACATCATGAACCTCGAATCCATGCATCTCGAGCAGGTCGATGGTATGACCCACATTATCCAGTTCACTGCCGGGAAAGATATATTTTAAAAGCAGGCGGCGTTCCGGTCTGATCCTGCGGACAGCGCGGGAGGTCGGCTTAGCGTGGCGTGATATGCCATGGTTGAGGAAAATGCCCCGGTCCCGCAAGAGGGCGTTTATTTTATTAAAATATTTAGGCATGTTGGCAATGCCGATGTGTTCGAACATGCCCACGCTGACAATTTTATCGTAGTTTCCCTCGAGGGTTGAATAATCCCGCAGTTCGACGCTCACCCGATCCTCTAGCCCCAAGGCCCGTATTTTTTGCCTGGCATAATCGAGCTGCTGCGGGGACAAGGTTACGCCGTGGGCACTGACGCCATAATGACGGGCGGCATAACAGATAAGTCCACCCCAGCCGCAGCCGATATCCAGCAATTTATCACCGGGCGAAAGACGCAGCTTGCGGCAGATCATCTCCAATTTGTCGTGCTGGGCCTGGTCGAGGGAATTCTCCGGCCTGGTAAAATAGCCGCAGGAATACTGCATTTCCTCGCCCAGAATAAGGAAGTAGAAATCATTGCCGATATCGTAATGAAAGCGGATAAAGGCCTCGTTGTCACGGCGGGATTCACGGCGGCCGGTTTCCTCGTTCCGGTATCTGTGTTCGATGTTTGCCGCGCCGGCCGGAGCAGCAAGAAAGGTCAGGGCGTTTTTTAGAAGGAAAAATCCATCGATTTTCCTTAATTTATTTTTCGGTCTCTTTTTCCGGGTCAGGGCGACAAAATCAAGCAAGTCCGGCTGAATGTCCAAATGCCCGCTGACATAAAGGCGGAGGAGGGTTTCGTAAGTCGGCCGCCTCAGGAGAGAACCTATTACGCCGGGACCGGCGAGAGTAATATAAAAATCCCTCTCCACATTATGTCCCAGCGGAATCATCGTGCCATCCCAAAGGCGGATGGAAAAAGGGGCGTCGATCAAGGCACCAATCTGCTCAAAGAGTTTGCGAGCGGCATTTAACCAGCGTTGATCGGAAATAAAATGCATAGTTTTACCATGGTTCTGCCGAATTGGGACTGCCTGTCTTTTATCTATCACATTTCCGGCGGGAGTTCTTCCTTTTTCGTTACCTCTATTCCCACAGTTGGGATATCCCTTTCTCCCTTGTCCCACCCCATGTAGTTTTCTCTTACCATTATACTTCTATTTAACCATCATTGATTTACCGGCAGGGGCGCTGTAACTTAGCCCGTAAAGTCGGAGTAATCGGCCCGAAACAATGCCACCTTTGACCAAAGGGAATAAGCGCATTAACGAAATTGCTCCCCCAAAGAAGCAATTTCCAACTTACTAAGGAGGACCGAAAGATGGCGGAGCAGGTTTGCTTTGAATGTGGTTGCGAAATCGGTGATAATGTTTATGAAACGGACGGATATCTTTACTGCTGCGAGCCTTGTGCGACCAACGCCGAGTGCGAATGCGGATGTATGGAGTGCGAGGAGGAAGAAGATTAATTAGCATCGCCTCCCAACAGACACTGAATCGCGGGTTGACGCTCCCGGCCAGCGGAGGTAAAAACAACCATGAAGTCTTCCGACCGCCAGACGGCGGAGGGCATACTGTTTACCGACCAGTACCAGCTCACCATGGCCCAGCTCTATTTCCGGACGGGGATGCATGAGCGTAATGCCCAATTTGATCACTTCTTCCGGAGCTATCCGGATTATGGGTCTCACCAGGCTGGTTATTGCGTGAATGCGGGGCTGGAATGGCTCCTGGACTGGATGAGGGAAGCAAGTTGCCGGGATGAGGATATTGCCTGTCTACGTAGTCAGAGGGGGGCGACGGGACGGCCCGTGTTTGCCGAAGATTTCCTGCATTGGCTGCGGAAGAACGGTAATTTCGAGGGCATAACCATGGAAGCCATTCCTGAGGGGCGCGTGGTGCATCCCGCCACGCCGCTCACGGTAGTGCAGGGCCCTCTGGCCATGGCGCAAATCCTGGAAACACCTCTGCTCAACCAACTCAATTATCAAACCCTGATCGCAACCAAAGCCTCACGGATCCGCGAACAGGGACGGGGTGGAATGCTTATCGATTTCGGACTCCGCAGGGCACAGGACCGGGGTGGAAACGCCGGTGCCCGGGGCGCCCTCATCGGCGGTGCGGACTTCACTTCCAGCGTCGGGATTTCTCATGTCCTCGGCTTTCCTCCTAAGGGTACCCATGCCCATAGCATGGTAGAGGCCTTCCTGGCCCTCGGGGAGGGCGAACTCGGGGCTTTCCGGGCCTATGCCGAAACTTACCCCGATGACTGCCTGCTGCTTGTGGACACAATAAATACCCTGGAAAGCGGTATTCCCCACGCAATCAAAGTGTTTGAAGAACTCCGCCGCAAAGGACACCGGCCGGTCGGCATCCGGCTTGATTCGGGCGATCTTGCCTACCTCGCCATCCAGGCGGCTCGGATGTTAAACGGCGCCGGTTTTCCGGAAACGGTCATCGTCCTTTCCAATAACCTGGATGAGCTCGTTATCTGGCAAATCATCACCCAGATAGAGGAAGAAGCACCCCGTTACGGACTTGATCCGGATCACCTCATCAAACGCCTGGCCTACGGCGTTGGCACCGGCCTTATCACTTCACGCGGGCAGGCAGCGCTGGACGGCGTTTACAAACTCACGGCCCTTAACAACAAAGGGCGTTGGATCCCCACCATCAAGCTTTCGGAAACTCCTGAAAAAACGATCAATCCCGGCCACAAACTCGTCTGGCGGTTTTACGACCGCAGGAACAAGGCAACCGCCGATCTTATCGGCTGTGATGATGAAAACCCCCGGGAAATGGAGGAAGTTGTGCTGCACCACCCCGTTGATAAGTCCCGCTCCAGGGTGCTCGCCCGCAACGATATCTCCGCCGTGGAACCACTCTTGGTAAAGGTGCTGGAGGAGGGAAAAAGGTGCGCCGAACTGCCCTCTATCACGGACAGCAGGCGGCAGCGGCAGGCCGACTTGGAAAGGCTTGACCCCGGCATAAAAAGACTGGTTAATCCGCATACTTACCATGTATCGCTATCGGATAAACTGTGGAAGCTGAAGCAAGAGATGGTGGCTTCGCTTATATGAAAATAGAGTCACCCTGAGCTTGTCGAAGGGTGTGGCCATGGTTCCCTTCGTCAGGCTCAAGCTCACCATGACATTGATATTTTCATGCGACCTTGTGCCCTACCGGGCATGGCGGTTAGTAAGTTAGCAATCATTCGGGAGGTAAAGGATGGCCATATCACCTGAGGCAATGAAAAAAGGAGACGGGCTACTCGTTTTGGATGTCCAGAACGATTTCTGCCCCGGGGGCGCCCTCCCGATTGCGGAAGGCGATGCCGTCGTACCTGTTCTTAACCGCTGGATTGAGGCCGCCGAAAGAAAAGGCCTCAACCTTTACGCCTCCCGCGACTGGCACCCCCTCCGCCACTTAAGCTTCCGGGAAGAAGGAGGGAACTGGCCCCCTCATTGCCTTCAGGACAGCTGGGGGGCGGCGTTTCATGCGGACCTGCTGTTGCCCGGCAATGTGGTGAAGATAGCCAAGGGCGTGAGGTTCGATAAGGACCAGTACTCCGTCTTTGACGATACTGGGCTTGCCTGGCTGCTCAAACGCGATGCGGTCTGCCGGCTGTGGGTCGGAGGTTTGGCGGAGGATGTCTGTGTCCTGGAAACGGTTATCGATGCCAGGAAAGCAGGGTTAGAGGTCAATGTCATTGTTCAGGCCACACGTCCCATCACGCCGCGGGGGGGCGAGTTGGCCATCGCCGACATGAAAAAAGCAGGTGCCGTTATTATTTAGTTCAAATTCACAAACGCATGAGTAAGTTAGAAATTGTTTCTGGGAGTGCGCAATTTCCTTAAGCGCATTTATTCCCTTTGCAGGACTTATCCCGTTTATCGGGGTTAGGAGGTATAATGAGAATAATCTGGATCGTAATTATTACTTTAGCAATGCTTTTGACGCCCCTCTGCGCCTTCCCGGCGCCCCTCGGTTGGATGCGCATCAGCTTCGTCGCCGGCGATGTCCAGGTCAAGACGCCGGAAGCGGATGACTGGGGTGCAGCTGCCGTCAATGGACCATTAAAGGAAGGCGATCAGATTTGGGTCCCCCAGGACGGCAGGGTGGAACTGCAACTTAACTCCGGCTCCTATGTAAGGCTCGATGATAACTCGGCGCTCCAGATTTTGTCCCTCGACAAGGATTCTTCCCAGTTTTATCTTTCCGGAGGCCGCGTTTATGTCTATGACAACGCGCCCCGGGGAAACATGATTCAGGTCGACACTCCCGATGCCTCCGTCCGCGCTTTCGATAAGTCGGTCTTCAGGATAGATATGTCCGATCAGTACACGGACGTGGCCGTCTACAAGGGATATGTGGAAACGGAAAACCAGGTAGGGCAAACGAGGGTAAAGGCAGGAGAGATGGTGTCCCTGGCCCAAAATACCAATGGAGAGGTGGCGCCGCTGGACCAGCCCGATGAGTGGGAAAAGTGGAACAAGCAGCGAAACGATCTGATCTTTGGAAGAAATGACTCGAGTTCCCGGTATCTTCCGCCGGAACTCCGGGCCTATTCTTACGATTTCGATACCGGCGGCCGATGGGTATCCGTCCCCGATTATGGCCGGTGCTGGACCCCGACGGCCTTTGTGGGGCCGGACTGGGCGCCCTACAGGCTGGGCAGATGGGCCTGGATCGGTGGTGACTATGTCTGGATCCCGCAGGAACCCTGGGGATGGGCACCCTATCATTACGGTCGCTGGACCTTCGTTCCCGGAACAGGCTGGTGCTGGGTGCCACCCCTGGCCGGCGATGCATATTGGGGACCGGGCTTTGTCGGCTGGGTAAGAACTGATGAATACGTAGCCTGGGTTCCGCTTGCTCCCGGCGAAATATATTACGGCCACGGTTTTTTTGGCCGCCACAGTGTAAATATCACCACAATCAATATCACTCAGCTCCAGGTGACCCATGTTTTCAGAAACATACATGTCAACAACGGAGTGGTTGTCGTCTCCCGCAGCACCTTTGCCACCGGCGCTCCCCGAATCGTCCGGGTGGAGCGGAACATCGTCCGTGAGCGTCTCTTTACAAGAAATAACATCAGCATCGGCGCACCCGCCATCAGACCTTCCCGGGAGGGCCATTTTATGTCCACCCGGACGATACCACCAACCAGGCACCCTCCGCAGCACATCAGGAACTTACAGGTGGCCCCGTTAAAGCTATCCCGCCCGCTGGTCAGAAACCCCGATGAATCCGTCTTGAACCGGGGCGTCCGGCCCGAAAGGCTGCCGCTGAACAGTGTTACCATGCCGAGAACGCCCGGAAAGAGCAGGCCGGTATTGCGACAGATCATCCCGTCGGAGCAGCGGGGCAGGGGTCAGGGGCCGCGAACCGAGGATCGGGGCACAGGAGGCAGGGAGCAGCGACCGGCAGTGGAGCCGTCCCGCGTTGCACCACAGGAGAAACAACCCGGCACCCCCGAAATTATAACACCCCGCAAGGAAGTACCACAAGTGAGACCACAGGAAAGAGGACCTGCCGCACCCAGTGGTCCAAAAACACGAGGGCCGATGCCAACCCCCCAGGTTACACCGCCGGGAAGAAGACCGTCTGTACCCGAAGGCCCCGGACCGCAGGGGCCTTCGCCGGCAGTGGAGGCACCCCGGGTGGCGCCGCCGGAAAGAAGGCCTATCTCTCCCCAAGTTTCACCACCCGGCGGCGAAGGGCCGCGCGTCAGGGATCAGGGATCGGGGATCGGGGGACGGGGGACGAGAGACGAAGGCCGTGGAGGAGGGACCGGACCGCGATTAACGTCGCCGCCGATGGAGGTGCCTCGCGTGGCGCCTCCGGAGAGGAGACCCCTGGCACCGGCGGTACCACCGAGAAAAGAAGGGCCTCCGGCCGAACCTCAAATGAAGGCACCCGTAACACCCGAGAGCGGGGAATCGAGGGGCGAAAGGCCGGGGGGGAGACGCCGGGAAGAACAACCGAGAGAGGACGGACGGGGGACGAGGGGCGAAGGACGATAGAGGTGAGGGATGAGACGGCCCGCAGGTTCTGCCTACTAAAATGCTTCCATTTAATCATCATTGATTTAAAGCGCCACTCACCGTAATCTTGTAACCAAGAAAAGAGTGTCATCCTGCACGGTTTGCCATGAGCAGTTCGAAGGATGCCTGCCGAATCGGCACAGCGGAAAACGATCAAGGTGAGTTCATGGACGGTTTCCAGCTGTTTTTATCCGTCACGTTTTCCTCCGGGGACGATGTGCTGTACTTCCCCAATCTTCCTTTCTCCTCTCTTCCAGGGGCCTCTGCAAAGAGGCCCCACCTCCTAACCTCGATAAACCGGTAGTTTTCGGTTACCATTAAGCTTCCAATAAACCGTTATTGATTCATACGAGCATTGGCGATAGTCTGAAGGCGAGGCTAAAACTCCATGCTGAAGAAACTGATCGGGAAATATCTTTTAAAAAAGGTGGCGCGGTCCTACGGTATTATTGATCCGGTCTCGGTAGTCAATCAGCTCGAGAAATTCGCCGAACCTTCCGAGATTGACTTCCCGCTGGAACTGCTGCGGGCGGGTATTATTTTCCACGCCCGCGGGTTAATCAATACGAAGGCCATCCAGCATAATCTCGACTGGGTCTGGCCGTACTGGGTGGAAAGGCAATTTGACCCGGAAGACGTGTCTTTCATCCCCCGGGCCTTCTCTTTCACTCATGTCAACTTGACCCACCGCAATTGGACGGCCGTGGGACTGCCGGACATCCCGCTCTATCCGCTCGTCGATCCGCGCGGCCTGGTAACACCTTTCTATGACGGCTGGTCCATCGATTTCTGGATAATTGACGAAAAGAACCGGCAGTTGCTTCCCTCCCGCTTACCCTCAGTAGACCAGCAATGGGTGAAGAGAGACAATCCCTCCCTGATGACAATTTGCGAACAGGAGTCCATGTACTTGGCCACCCTGGTGAACCTGACGATGGAAGAGGGCGTTCCCCGTCTTAAGATCACAGTGCAGGCGGTCAGCGACCTGTCCGGCTACCTGGTGGTTGCCCTACGGCCCTACAATCCAGAAGGAGTGCAATTTATTAAGAAAATTGCCTATGAGTACGGTTCCTTGCGCATTAATGATCAGGCCTTCCTCACGCTGAGCCGTCCGCCGGAACGGGTCTTCTTTGCCAATTACCGGACCGGGGATGTTCTCCATCAATTGCAAAAAGAAGGACCGGCAGTGGACAACGTAACCTGTGAAACCGGGATGGCTACGGCCGCCGCCCTTTACCCGCTTTCACCGGGGAAAATGGTCGAGATATTCTGCACCATAGCCCTGGATCAAGACCTGAAAAAGGCAACACTGCCTTCCCCGAACCCCGATAAACGGGATAAGTGCGTTAACAAAATTATTTTTTGCCGGAAAAACGCAAAAAATAATTTCTCACTTACTAAAGCCTCCCGGACCTGGCGGGACGCGCTGCGTGAGGCGGCGGCCTTTAAAGTGCCCGATCAACGTTTGCAGCAGCTCTATGAATCCTCCGTTCTGACCCTGATTCATCTCACGGCGGGTGAACCGGTGCCCGGGCCTTATACCTATAAACGGTTCTGGTTCCGGGATGCCTGTTTCATGCTGAATGCCTTACTGGCGCTGGGACTAACGGAACGGACGCGTGAACGTATATCCCGTTTCCCTGCGCGCCAACAGCGTTCCGGCTACTATCTCTCCCAGAACGGCGAATGGGACTCCAACGGCCAGGTGTTATGGCTGGTTCATCGTTTTCAGCAATGCACGGGCCGGGATATCGACAGCTCACTCTTGGAGAGTGTTATTCGCGGCGCAGCCTGGATCAAGGCCAAGGTCATCCGCAGTCCGGGTCCCTATGAAGGATTGCTCCCGTCGGGCTTCAGTGCCGAACATTTCGGCCCGAATGATTATTATTACTGGGATGACTTCTGGGCAATGGCGGGACTGCGGGGAGCGGCACAGCTGACTGCCCGGCAGCGGCCTGAAGCACATTCCTGGATTCAATCGGCAGCGGATGACCTATCCCGTGCCGTAACCAGAAGCATCGCCGGGGACGAGGCAGGGCGCTCCGAAGGCGGCATTCCGGCCTCTCCCACCCGACGTCTCGATGCCGGCGCCATCGGCTCGCTGGTGGCGGATTATCCACTACAGCTCCTGCCGCCCAATGATCCCCGGATTGCGGCCACCGCCGAATTCTTGCTCAACAATTGCCTGCATCGGAGCAGTTTTTTTCAAGATATCATTCACTCCGGCATTAACGCCTATCTGACACTGGCGCTGGCTCAAACTTTGTTGCGCTGCGGCGATGACCGCTACCGCAAACTTATCCACTCCGTCGCCGGGCTGGCCACCTCGACGGGCCAGTGGCCCGAGGCCATCCATCCGCTCACCGGCGGCGGCTGCATGGGCGACGGCGAACACGGCTGGGCCGTCGCCGAATGGATCATGATGATGCGTCATCTGTTTGTCCGGGAAGAGGGTGAGGAAATCGTCATCGGCAGCGGCATCTTCCCGGAATGGCTGGAAGAGGAAACAGTTATGGGCTTCGGCCCCACACCGACACCCTTTGGTCCCCTCAAGGTGGAAATCATCAGCGGGGCGGATAGAAAAACGCTCAGGATCGACGCCCAATGGCATGGTACGCCGCCTGCCCTGCGCATGGCCATACCGGGCTGGCAGTGCCAGAGGGTTGAAAAAGAAGAAAATCTCTACCTCCTCGAAAGGATTGAGAACCAATGATCACCATATGAATATCTGCATGTTTACCAATACTTACTTGCCCCATGTGGGCGGTGTCGCCCGTTCTGTTTCCACTTTTGCCGCCGACTTGCGGCAAAAGGGCCATCAGGTACTCATTATCGCGCCAACCTATCCCACTGCTTCCGCAAGTGAAGATAAAGATTCAGGGGTGTTCCGTGTACCGGCAATTCAGAATTTCAACGGCAGCGATTTTTCCGTTCGCCTGCCCCTTCCCTACCTTACCCATAAACAGATCGACAAATTCAAGCCGGATATCATGCACAGTCATCATCCGTTCCTTTTAGGCGATACGGCACTGCGAACCTCCAGGTCGCGTGGCCTGCCGCTGGTCTTTACGCACCATACGCTTTATGAAAATTATACCCACTATGTCCCTTTCGATTCAGAAATCGTCAAGAGTTTCATTATCCAACTTTCCACGGAATACGCCAATCTCTGCCACGGGGTGATTGCCCCCAGCCGGAGCGTCGCCGAACTGTTGCGCCAAAGGGGCGTCTTGAGCCCCGTGGCCGAGATTCCCACGGGGATCGACATCGATTTTTTTTCCCAAGGCCAAGGTGAAAAGTTTCGCCAAGAACACCGAATTTCTCCGGGCACTGCCCTTGTGGGACACGTGGGTCGTCTGGCCGCCGAAAAGAACCTGCTTTATCTCGCCCGGGCCGTGGCACTTTATCTCCGGCACAACCAAGACTGTCGCTTCCTGATAGTAGGCAGAGGTGACGCTGAAAAGGAAATCGGGCAAATCTTTTCCGAAGCGCAAGTGTTGCCGCAGGTAATCATCGTCGGACCGCTACAGCATGAAGATTTGGCTAACGCCTACCGGGCGATGGATCTCTTCGTGTTTGCATCACAAAGTGAAACGCAGGGACTGGTACTGGCGGAGGCCATGGCCGCCGGGACACCGGTGATCGCCCTGGACGCGTCGGGCGCCCGCGAGGTGGTGGAGGATGGCAGGAACGGGCGCCTGTTGCGGGATAACGCTACCATCGAGGACTACGCAGCGGCCATCGAGGAATTCTTTCATAACCGGGCCCAGGCGGCAGAGCTGCGGCGCCATGCCCTGACAACGGCCCGCCTATTTTCCCGCACAAACTCTGCCGACCGGTTGATCGCCTTTTACGAAGAGACCATCCGCCGATGCCGAGATTGTCCTCCGGCGGGAGGAGAGATGGGCAATCTGATTTCCCTTATGCAGATGCTGAAAACAGAATGGGAGCTTTTGAGCGAAAAAATGACGGCCGCCTTGCACGCGGCCACCGATAAACAGGCTCACCGGGAAAGAGAATGGTAGGTCGCGGCTATCATTAGACTATTATTTAATTCTCATTGCCTTCCACCGCCAGGTAAATTATGTATGAATCACACATTTCTTTGGGGCCGCGGAATATCGGCGCCCGCAGTGAAGGAGGGAAGGAAAATGGCAAAGGGAATTGTTAAATGGTGCAGCCAGCGGATCGGCGCTGGTTTTATCAAATCGGAAGAGGGTCAGGACATCTTCTTCCGTCTCAGCACGATCAGCAGCGAAGGTCCGGAGATTCTTCGTCAGGGACAGCAGGTGAGCTTTGACCTCCGGAAAAATCGCCGCAGCCTCTCTTTATCAGCGGCCAATGTAAGGGTCTTTGAATTATCATAACCGCTCCGGAGCCCAAACCCCTTTTCTGGTATTTGCCGTGGTGATGGTCTTCGTGCAAACTCTCCTGTTTTAACATCCAAATTTTCTTAAGTTTTTTCTGATAATGCCCGTATAACATCTTCAATAAAGGATCCATATCTCCATCATCCTCGTTGACGAAGCATCGTCATGAGGGCCCTCTCTAACCGCTGATTTGTAGTTTGACGGGAAAGTATTTTTCCGCTATTTAGGAACAGCAATCGGATAGCTCGGTTCCGGAGACGGTTGGCCTCAATCGCCGGTATTGGTATAGATAATATGGAAGGATTTCACCTATGAACATACTCTTGATCGGTAACGGCGCCCGGGAACATGCCATCGCTGAAGCAGTGATGCGCTCCCATAATTCACCCGTTCTTTTCGCCTACATGAAAAGCAACAATCCCGGTATTGCTGCCTTGGCGGAAAGATCTTTCCTGGGAGATTACCATGATCTCCAGGCCATAAAGGAATGGGCACAGCAAAACGCCATCCATTTCGCCATCGTCGGACCGGAAGATCCCTTGCAGCACGGCGTCGCCGACGCCTTGCAGGAGGCCGGCATCCCCACGGTAGGTCCTACGAAAAGCCTGGCCCGTCTGGAGACTTCCAAGGCCTTCACCAGGAACCTGCTGGCTAAATACCAGATCCCCGGCAATCCACGATTCGCCAACTTTACCTCCCCGGCAGGAATTGAGGCCTTTCTCGCTGAGATGGAAGGCGTCGTCATCAAGCCCGACGGCCTGACAGGCGGAAAGGGAGTCATGGTACAGGGCGACCATTTTTCTTCCCGAAAAGAAGCTTTTGCTATTTGCATAGCCGTCCTGGCGGAACATGGCAGCGTGACGGTCGAAGAAAAACTGGAGGGCGAAGAGTTCTCCCTGCAATGCCTGACCGACGGCAAGACCGTTGTCGCCACGCCGCCGGTACAGGACCATAAACGGCGTTTCAACGGTGATAGAGGTCCGAATACGGGCGGTATGGGTTCCTATTCCTGCGCCGATCACCTGCTGCCCTTCCTGGAGCGAAGAGATATCGAGGCCGGCCTGGCCATTACGGAACAGGTGGCCGAGGCCATCTACCGGGAAACGGGCACCTACTACCGGGGGGTCATGTACGGTGGTTTCATGATCACGAAAAATGGGCTGCGGCTGCTCGAATATAATGCGCGTTTCGGTGATCCCGAGGCCATGAACATCCTGCCGCTCTTGAAAACGGATCTCCTGGATATTTGCCGGGCCCTTCTGGAAGGATCTCTCGGCGGGCTCCGGGTGGAATTCGCGGCCAAAGCCACTGTGTGCAAGTATATCGTTCCGGAGACCTACGGCCTGGCCGGGGATTCCGGTGCGGCTTCGCCGGAGCCGGGCAGAATCGAGATCGGCCCGCTGGACGGGGCACGGCTATATTACTCCTCTGTTGATAAAAGGGACGATGGATTGTATATGACTTCCTCGCGGTCCATCGGCGTTGTGGGCATTGCCGAAAATCTGGAAGAAGCGGAAGCCATCGCGGAAAGGGGCACGGCCGCAGTCCGCGGCGCTGTGTCGCACCGCTCCGACATCGGCACCAGGGCACTGATCGAAAAACGGGTAAGGCACATAGAGGAGTTGCGCGGCCTTCGTTAATAATTAGTGAGTCAGGAATTATTTTCTGCATTTTCCTTGAGAAAATAATTTCGGCCGTTTATCGGGGTTGGGAGAAGAACATGAACACCACGAGACTAAATGAAATCAAACGCGCGTTGATCAGTGTGACCGACAAAACAGGCATTGCGGAGTTTGCCCGGGGATTGAGCGAATTCGGCGTGGAGATTCTTTCCACCGGCGGCACGGCCGCCCTGCTGAGAAATAACGGGGTCCCGGTCATCGAAGTATCGGACTATACCGGATTTCCGGAGATGATGGATGGCCGCCTGAAAACCCTGCACCCCAAAATCCACGGCGGGCTGCTGGCAATTCGCGAACAGGAAAGCCATCGGGCGGCGGCGGAAAAAGAACGAATCGGGATGATCGACATGGTCGTCGTCAATCTCTACCGCTTCGAAGACACGGTGGCAGGGGCCAACTGCACCCTGGAGGAGGCCGTGGAGAATATCGATATCGGCGGCCCCACCATGCTGCGGGCCGGGGCGAAAAATCATCACTATGTCACGGTAGTCACCGACCCCGATGATTATCGCCCTATTCTGACGGAGATGAAGGAGCAGGGCGGCAAGCTTTCTTCCGCCACCAACTTCGCCCTGGCCGTAAAGACTTTCCAGCTGACGGCCCGTTATGATGCGGCCATTTCCAACTACCTGGGCGCCATCACCCGGGACGGCCAGCGCCAAATCTTCCCCGACACCTTTACTTTCCAGGTGGTCAAGGCCCAGGACCTCCGTTACGGAGAAAACCCCCATCAGCGGGCGGCCTTTTACCGGGAAACCGACCCGGCCCTTTCTTCCCTGGCTAACGCCCGGCAGCTGCAGGGCAAGGAACTCTCCTACAACAATATCATGGACGGTGATGCCGCCTGGCAGATGGTCTCCGATTTCGGTCTACCGACCGCCGTCATCGTCAAGCACGCCAATCCCTGTGGCGCCGCCACGGCGAACAACATTACTGCCGCCTACCTCAAGGCCCTGGAAACCGACCCCCTTTCCGCTTTCGGCGGCATCGTAGCGCTGAACCGCAGGGTGGACGGCCCAACAGCAGCGGAAGTGAGCAAATTGTTTCTGGAAATCATTATCGCCCCGGCTTTCGATGAAGAGGCCCGCCAGCTTCTCGCCGCCAAGAATAACCTGCGCGTCCTGGAAATTCCCCCCTCCTGCACCAAGAGAACGGCCGGATTCGACTTCCGCCGCGTCGCGGGCGGACTCCTCCTCCAGGACTGGGACAGGGAGGAATTCGCCATCAGAAAGGCACAGGTGGTGACCAGAAGGGCACCCACGGAAGAGGAATACGAGGGGCTGGATTTTGCCTGGCGCGTGGTAAAGCATGTGAAATCCAATGCCATCGTTTACGCTGATAGAAACCAGCTGGTCGGTGTGGGGGCCGGGCAGATGAGCCGGGTGGACTCGGTCAGGATCGCCCGCATGAAAGCCAACCTGCCCACGCAGGGATGCGTGCTCGCATCCGACGCCTTCTTCCCCTTCCGCGACGGCCTGGACCTGGCTGCCGAGGCGGGCATCACCGCCGTTGTCCAGCCCGGTGAGTCGCTGCGCGATGCCGACGTCATCAAAGCCGCCGACGAACACGGGATGGCAATGATCTTTACAGGAACCCGACATTTCAAACACTGACGCTTCGTTGCGAAAGGAAACGATTATGGAAAAGACAAACCTCCCCCTTGTCAGCGTCGTCATGGGAAGCGATTCCGATCTCGCGATCATGCAGGAAGCCGCGGGCGTCCTCACCGCCTTCGGCATCCCCCATGAAGTTTACCTTACCTCCGCCCACCGGGCTCCGGAGCGCACGGCGGCCTTTGCCCGGGAGGCAGCCGGGCGGGGCGTCCGGATCATCATCGCCGGCGCCGGGGCAGCGGCCCACCTGGCCGGTGTAATCGCTTCACAGACTTTGCTGCCCGTCATCGGCGTTCCCATTGAGGCCACTTCCCTCGGCGGGCTTGACGCCCTCCTGGCGACGGTGCAGATGCCGGGCGGCATTCCCGTCGCCACCATGGCTATCGGCAAGGCCGGGGCTAAGAACGCGGCCCTGATGGCGGTAAGTATCCTGTCTCTGGAAGACAAAGGGTTGAGCGAAAAGCTGCTCGCCTATCGGTCGGACATGGCCCGGGAAGTGGAACTGAAACAGGCGAAGTTATTAAATTCGTTAGTAAGTTAGAAATTATTTTTTGCACTTTTCTGGTAAAAAATAATTTCGTTAACGCACTTATCCCGTTTAGCGGGGTTAAATCTATGCCCGAAATCATCACCATAAACCCCGATCATCCCGATCAGCAGGAGGTGGACAGGGCGGTAAAAA
>Ga0209514_10005735_pt1 | contig 15644 bp, 11 predicted proteins | sample Subgrocontami58m_FD_187452 | JGI IMG/M metagenome (GOLD analysis project Ga0209514, IMG submission 187452) | Subsurface groundwater microbial communities from S. Glens Falls, New York, USA - GMW37 contaminated, 5.8 m (SPAdes) (version 3) | ecosystem: Environmental > Aquatic > Deep subsurface >...
CCATAGCGCGTAATAGTGTTCGGACATGGTCTTTGCCAACCGCATAACCTATTTCACGTAGATACGTAGTCATGTTCCGCACCCCATAGAAGGGCGTCTTTGTGTATTGTTCATCCAATAGATTCATCAGGATTTTATCCCTTTCTGATAGGCTAACTGGTTCGTAATACCATGTTGAGCGGTTAATGCCTAATAACAGGCACTGTTTGCGTATGCTGTAATCGCGGTCTTCGTTATCAATGAGCTGCTGGCGCTCTATCAACCCAAGATTTGTAATTTTTTTTTGAGCCAGTTGTTCTCCATCGTAATCTCTCCTATGGTCTTATGCAGCTTATCTGTAAGATCCTCGTGCTCTTGTGCCATAGAGTTGTCTGGTTTTGCAAAAATCTCTCCTGAACGTTGGATTAACTCCTGTTTCCATTTGCTGACCTGTGTGGCGTGCACCCCGTATTCACTGCTTATCTGAGCCAAGGTCTTTTCTCCTTTGATTGCTTCCAGCGCTATTCTTGCCTTTAGTACCGGTTCAAACTTCTTGTGCATCCCCATACTGGTTACCTCCTTCTTAAGGCCGTATTATACCGCAATTTCTATCTTATTTCAGCTTAAAAAGTGGTCCAGTTTTTCCCGACCATTATAATTGTTCAGTTTCATCACGTTTAATTAAGAGCTCATGTAACTTTTTTTCCTTGGCAGTAAAGGTTATATAATTTTCTTGTTCACTTTTTATATCATTATCTGTCACTTTTTTTATAACCTCCTGCTGGTTCGTCATTTGGGTCTTGGTCAACTAATTCGCCTCTGAAAGCCTTGGCTATGATGGACGGAGTTAATTTTTCGCAATATGCTTGGGCGATTTTGACGGATTTTTCAATGGTGTCGGCTTGTGCAAAAAGTCCTTCGATTTTTCGAACGATTTCTCTCTGCTTTCTTGTTGAAACAATCGGAATGGGTAATGCTGAAAAACGCCCCTTGTTTATTATCGGTAACGTGGTTGATGATGAGTTGGTGAGCATTTGATTGAAGAAAAACTGGCTTAAGCAGTAATAATAAACATAATATGCTTCGATTCCGCTGGATGGTACTATAGAATTTATTTGTTGATTGGTGGCGCATTCCACAGCGGAAATCCCTGTTTTACCAATAGTGGCACCGATTGATGTCACCATAATAGATTTAGACGGGAGGATGCGTGCTTGTTTTGCTCCGTCTTTAGACAGGAAATTTTTTGCGGCTACAATGTCTTTCCCTTGATCTAAATCTCCTGGTTTAACGAAAGGTAGAAAATCTCCGTAAAATCTCTTATTTTCTGTAAATGGAGTATTCCCGGTAACAATTTCCCCAATTGATTCTAACGTAGCCCACTCCCACCCCTCCGGCAACTCAGATAAATCTGAAATATCTATCGGCTCTGGTTCTTTGTATTTCTTGCCGAGAAGGTTTTTGCGTTCGGTACGGATGCGGGCTAAAAGGGCTGAGGTGGGCTCTAAGTCTTTTTGTTTGGTTCGCCAGTCTTCTGTTAGTTCGCCGCTGAATGCCTTGGCTAAAACTGACTGGCGGAATTTCTTAAGGAGCGGTGGAATTTTGGCAAGAGATTGTTTGGTTTTGTTGAGGCGGTCAAAAAGGGATTCTATCTTTTCAACAATGCGTTTTTGTTCACTTAGGGGAGGCAAAGGAACATCAATATCCTTTGCATTTTCCAGACTAATATTATAAATTCCCACCCCTCTCATTTCACTTCTGACAAATTTCCGTACGATACGAGAATCTAAATAATAAAGTAAATATTTTTTATGAATATTTGAATTAGGAATTCTGATTATAGCGAGCGCCTGATTGGTATTTGCCGGTAAATCTTCTTTTTTTATAAGACAAACTCGTCCTATTGTTCCAGCAATAGAAAAAAGCATATCGTTTTCTTGTAATTGAGAACGCTTAAGAAATTGATGCGTTTCTCTTGAAATATATTGTGAGATTGTCTCACGTTTGATTGAATAATTTGAAATATTTTCTACCTTAACAAATAAAATCCCTTTATCTTGATACGCAAATCCATAGGAAGTTGGCGTTGAACCTTTAGTAATCACTGAACTCAAATTGCCAATCTTCGTCCACACCCACCCTTCTGATAATTCGTATCTGTCTTCACTCATTCATTCTTTCCTCACAGTAATGTATTTTTGAAATCTGCTACTTGGCTTAGATGGAATTGTTCGTTTTAAATATCCTTCTTTTAACAAAGGATAAAGAATCTGCTCTTTAAAGTTTGGTCTATGTTTCAATCCAAGAAATACCAACATCTCTTGTAAAGAACGTGGCTGTTCACAAAATTTTAATATCTTAACCACCCTATCTCTTATTTCCACTTGGTCGGTGACTTGGTCGGTGACTTGAGCGGTGACTTGGTCGGTGACTTGAGCGGTGACTTGAGCGGTGACTTGGTCGGTGACTTGAGCGGTATCATGTGCGGTAACTTGTGGGGTAATCTGTTCTGCTGGATAAGGGAAAATTATTGTGAAGGTATCATTTTTCTCATCATTCCTCCACTTTGCAGAAGGATACCCTTCTTTTTCCAGAGTTAAAATAGTAGTTCTAAATCCAGTCCCTTTTGTTTCTGCCCATCCTAAATCATAAAAGACTTTAGCAATTAATGTATTCCGCAACTCAGAGCCAGGGGTTTCATACTCGTCAGGATTTTTTAAGGAATACCCAGGGTTATAAAATTCAATGCGGTCGTTGTACATACGAATTTGTGATGGCGAGGGATGAAAAAAATTTTGATGCATAAGAAGATTACTAAGCGCCTCTCGCAATGCCTTTTTAAATGGGTCATCACCTATGCGGGCTAAATTCTTGTCTAACTTAAAAGGAGTGAGATAGAATCTGTTGATAATATCTAACGCCTGATTGCGAATCTGTATTAAATTCCCGGTAAGGTCAGTTGATAAAAATGGGTCTTTATCTTTTCCCCATTCAATACCTTTTATGCGAATGATATCAAGCCTGAAATGCGGGAAAAGTCTTTGTATGGTATTTGTTTTCGCAAAGAGAAGTGCCCCGGCAACTGTGAGATGTCTGCCATTTTTAGAAAGCATGGTATATGCTCTAAGCAGTTCTTTGCCTTTTAGACGTAGTTCACCGGCTCCTTCTTTCTCCAGTTTTCTTATTTCTTTAAAAGCAGTAATTGTCTTCTTGTCAATATCAGAAAGGTCGGTATCTTTTAAAACCTGAGCGTCAGGAGAAGACAATCGCTCCTGGAAAAACCTTTGCAGGTCTTGGTCTGTTAGACGCTGGTCAACAGAACCGACACGTTTATAACCACCCTTTAAAGGACCTCCGTCTTTAATATAGATGGGCTTTTCGTATTTTAGTGCTTCCTCTACTTCAATCATTACAAAGCGTTTTCCCTTTTCTTTTGCAATTTTAGGTTTTATAACAGGGCAGAAATTAAACTTCTCACTAATTGCGGAGACTAAATCATCTATCAGTTTTTGAGGATTTTTTACACCCTGTTTAATTATTTTGTGTTTGTCATGTTTTACTCCCAGCACGATAGCTCCGCCTTTGGCATTTGCAAATGCGGAAATAGTCTTCCAGATACTTTGCGGAAGATTCTTTTCTGCCTCTTTATATTCTATTGTGGCGGTCTCATACTTCTCCAAGTATAGCGAATTTTGCTTCATCCTTTCCCCTTATTTTTCTCATTCGGCTCTAATTGTGCTATCAAATCATTTAACTCACCTAAAGCATTCTGCAGATGTTCTGCTTTATATGGCAGTATAAATTTTATCATAATATCAGGTGTTTATCAAGGGATTTCAGTGGCATAAGATTTTTGTTTTATAAAATTCCTCATGATAAAAAAATCAGAGATTGACAGAACTCATTTCTTATAGTAGAATTTAAAACATGAGACAAGGTAGGGTGTTTAAAATGAGTTATGTTGAGGGTGGTGGAAAAACCAAGTTCCCATCATCTTCAGATTATCCTGAATCTAAAGAGTGGTTAATTGGTTTATTTGCATGATTAAAAGATAATGAGGTAAAACTCTAATTTGTGCTTGACTAATACAAGACACTAGATATGAAAATAGAATTTTTCCATCAATAGAAACTATAGTCAAAATAACCAAAGGCTTCAAGAAACTAGCTGGGCATTTTTTAGAGGAATAAGACTATGGGTAAAGAATATACTAAAAATCAGATTGACGCAATAAATTGTATAGATCAGAATTTACAACTGATAGCATGCGCTGGTTCTGGGAAGACAGAAATTGTTTCTAAAAGAGCTGTCAATATTCTAAAAAGCAAAAAGGATATAAAACCAGAAAACATAGTTGCTTTTACTTTTACCGAGAAAGCAGCAGAAGAACTAAAGAGTAGAATTTATGAGAAATCTGTAGAAGAGCTTGGCGAAGTCTATGGACTTGCAGAAATGTATGTTGGGACGATTCATAGTTTTTGTTTAAAAATACTCCAAGATTATCTTGCAGAGTATCAAAAATTTACTGTTTTAGATGATGTGAAGACAAAAATCTTTATAGATAGAAATTTTGATGAAATCGGCATGAAGCAGATTGATATGGCAAGATACAAAGACACAGATATTTTTATGAACTCTATTAATATCTTAAGAGAAAGTGAATTGGAAAAGAAAAAGCTCCTACCAAAAATTAAGAAAGCTTTAGAAGAATATAATGCCTGCTTTTTAAAACATAACTATTTCGATTTTTCAATGATTATGGAAAAAGCAATAAACCATCTAGAAGAAGATAAGGATTTAAGAAAAAGGATTTCTTCTAGGATTAAATATTTAATTGTTGATGAATACCAAGATGTTAATCCAATTCAGGAAAAACTTATAAGGATTATTCATGAACTTGGGGCAAATTTGTGCGTTGTGGGGGATGATGACCAGACAATCTATCAATGGAGAGGGAGTGAAGTACAGAACATTTTAACTTTTCAGAAAAGGTATCATAGAGTAAAGTCTATTTATTTGGAAGATAATTTCAGGAGCTCAGAAGGGATTATTGATATTGCACATAGCACCATATTAAATAATATAGAGCGATTGCCTAAGAAAATGAAAGTAAAGGGCGATTATAAGTACGAAGAAGAAGATATTATATACAGGGAATTTATAAAAGAAGAAGATGAGTGGCAATTTATAGCTAAGACTATTAAGAGTTTGCTAAAAATAGGGCTTAATTATTCTGATATAGCAATTCTTATCCGAATTAAACGACTGGGCAGTCAGTTAATTAGAGTATTGGAAGAAAATGGTATCAAATTTATAGTTGAAGGTGTTAATGAATTATTTTCTACTCCGGAAGCACAAGCTTCCAAGGCCATATTTGATTATCTTAATGGCAACATAGATAAGGGGGTATTAAAAAGTGTCTGGCTTTCTATAAATTATAGACCTAATGAAAAATTACTCGATGATGCTATTGGGCAATTAAAAAAATGGCTACCCGGTAGATATAAATTTTATCATGATTATATATTCCAGACTATATTTCAGGAATTTTTAGACAACATTGAATTAAAAGAAGAAGAAAGTTCACTTAATCCTGATTTAGAAATAATTTTATATAACTTGGGTAAATTTAGCCAAGTAATTCATGATTTTGAATCAATATATTTTAAAACCCCTCCAGAAAGCAAGCTTAATAGCTTTTGTAGTTTTCTTAATTATACAGCCGGTGACTATTATCCCGAAGGGCATCTTCAGAATGCATACATACGTCCTAATGCAGTAAGGATTATGACTATTCACCAAGCAAAGGGTTTAGAGTTTGGTGCGGTGTTTGTACCTGGGTTAAGTAAAAATATCTTTCCCCATAAAAGGCCTGGGGGTAAAAGTGTTTGGCATTATTTAGACAAAAGTCTAATTAAAAACCAACAAAGGTATGAGTCTGGTAACATTGAAGATGAAAGGAGACTTTTTTATGTAGCAGTTACACGCGCTAAGAAATTTTTGTACTTAACAAGAGCCGTTTATAACCAGAGAATGAATAGGTATCCTTCAAGTTTTCTCATTGAAGCGAAACACTCTCATTTTATATTTGATGGAAAAGTAGATTATTCTGGTAGGCAAAAGATTAAATTTGAGACTAAAGAGCCGACTAGAATTATGCTAAATTTTTCTATACTTAAAGATTACTATAGTTGCCCCTACAGATTTAAATTATCCTTTTTTTATGGATTTGTGCAGCCGATAGCCCCTCCTATGGGGTATGGCAGGGCGTTACATAATATTGTAATGGATATACATAGAAAAGTAACTAATAAAGAAAAAATCACAGAGAAAGATTTAGGAGTGATAATTGATGGGCATTTTCATTTACCGTATGCAGATGAAAGAACAACTGCCAATATGAGAAAGAATGCAGACAGGTCTATCGCCGATTATTTTAACAAAAATTGTACTGATTTTGATAAGATTAAATTTATAGAGAAAAATATAGAGATAAATTTTGGAAATGGTGTCAGGGTAAGCGGTAGGATAGATCTTGTTAAACGAAAAGATATTGGGGAGAAAGAGAAGACTTTTATTGTTGATTTTAAGACAGCCGAAAGAACCATTATAGAAGACGTAACGGAAGAGCAATTAAAAATTTATGCAATTGGTTATAAAGAGCTAACGGGAGAGGACGCGGATTTTATCGAAGTATACAATTTGGATAATAATGAGCCCACCAGGAAGAAGATAGAGCAAGGCGATCTTAAAAAAACAAAAAGCATAATTTTTAAAGCAGCCGAGGATATAGTTGAAAATCGATTGAATAAAGTGTGTAATATGGACAAATGTAAAAATTGTTATTTAAATTACCTCTGTCTTACCGAAAAGAAGAAAAAAGAGTTTAAAATTAAGGAGTAACTGATGAATAGTAAGAACGGTTCTAAAACTTTTAGAGGGTCGCTTACTTTAGAATGGTACAACAAAGAAAAATCCATTCTTTTATTAGGAGAAAAAGATATTAAAACCGCAACAGATATTCCTGCCCCAACTATCAATTGGGTCAATAAAGATGAATCATTATTTTATGAGATTGATGAGCAAGAAGGTAAAGGAGTAAAACCTTATTGGGTGGATAGAAATGATATTCGAGTTAAAGAACCCAGGCCGTTGATTTTTAAGAAAGCATATGTGGCTGAAGAAAAACCCCAAAAGGGCAAGGCAGATAAGAAAGAGTTCGCTGTAAAGGAATTAGATAAAGATGATGAGAAAATTCAGAATATCTTAATTAAAGGGGATAATCTATTAGTTTTGAATACTCTGGTTAAGATGTTTGAGAATAGACCAGATGAGGAAAAGATAAAATGTATCTATATAGATCCGCCCTATAATTCAGGAAGAGCATTTGAACATTATGACGATAATCTTGAGCTGAGCGAGTGGTTAACTATGATGAGAGACAGATTGATTTTATTAGAAAAGCTTCTCAAAAAAGATGGTTTTTTGGTGGTTCAAATTGACGATAATAATTTTGCGTATTTGTGGATTTTATTATCTGAGATCTTTGGCAGAGAGAATCTAAAGACTGTTTCAGTTAAAGTAGCAGAGCCCACGGGAGTAAAAATGACTCAAATTATCAAAACGGGAGGAATTCCAAAGATTAAAGAATATTTAATAATTGCTGGGAAAAACGGTATCCGCGGATTGAAACTTGAAAAGATTCCGAAATCAGAATGGGATGAGGAATATAAATATTATATAGAAAATATTACTAAAAAGGAAATAGAAAGATTAAAAGTAATTATTGAGGATGAAGATAGAACCGAGAATGAAATCGAAGAGGCTGATCAAATATTAGACAAATTCAGATTAAGGAATATAGAAGAGATATTTGAAGAACACCGTATCCAAAACGTGGAAAAAAATGATTTTAAATATGCAAACGCTTGGAGAATAGTGAGAACAGTAGCCACTACTGGTTCTGCAAAGGTAATAGCAGACAGGAATCGTAAGGAAACGAGATCGGATTATTTTTCTATAGTAACTCCTAAGAATAAAATGTATTTAATTCTGAGGAATTACAATCCCGATTGTGAACAGCCTCGTATTAAGCTTTTATTTGCCGATGATTATTTATCTATTCATCCAGGAGACTTTTGGTATGACATTAAAACTACGGGGCTAGGGAATGAGGGAGGAGTGGATTTACCACAATCAAAAAAGCCAGAAAGATTATTATTTCGCGTTATACAAATGGCAACGAACGAAAATGATTTAGTTCTTGATTGTTTTGGAGGTAGCGGGACAACGTTTTCAGTGGCGCACAAATTAAAAAGGAGTTGGATCGGAGTTGAAATAGGCAAACATGCTGAAACTCATATTATAAAGAGAATGAAGTTGGTGTTGGCTGCTCTCGACCCCTCTCCTGTTGAGAAAGAAGTCAATTGGCAAGGTGGCGGCAGTTTTAAATATTACCAACTCGGAGAATCAATAATATCTATAGATAAAGACGGCCAAAAGGATTTCAATTGGAGTCTCCCTTTAGAGCAGATTGCATCTGGAGTTTTATATTACTTCGATTATCGGCAACTCGAAGATAAAAATTTACCAAAAGGATATTACCTTGGGATTCAAACAAATAAAGACAGAAGTATAATCGGGCTGACCAAGATCGATAAAAATGGTTCATTCTTGATTAATCAAGATGGATTATTTGAAGTTTTACGTTACCTCAAGAAAACATACAAGCCGATAAAAACGTATCTTTTTACAAATTGTGGCGTAACCTGTAATGACGAGGAAATGCCTGAAGATTTAGGAATCGTAAAAGTGCCCCAAGAAATCATAGCCAGTATTGAATAGAACTATGCCAAGTTACTACGAAAAGAACGAAAAAGTATTAAATAAGCTGCTTAGGGAATATAAAGAAGATTTAAATCTTTACCAGATGCAGCTGTTTGACAGGTCTAGTTTAGTTGAAATCTATAACTACATCTGGAAATCAGCGATGAAACATCAGCTTAGGGAATACCAGTTGAAAGCTCTTTATATGGCGGATTGTTTAACAAAGTATATTAATAATCTGATTTTTAAAGAATTATTTGAATCGATTGAAATCATTGAGGATGGCCAGAAAGAGAAAACCCTAATACCCTTCGCAACATTTGAAATGGCAACTGGCTCAGGAAAGACGTTGCTTATGGGTGCAATTATGTATTTCCTAAATAAGATGTATGGCGTGGACAACTTTCTTGTTATTACTCCCCCAGCCAAAATGGAGATTTATTATAAGACTATCCGGAATTTTCAAAAGAAAAATTCAGACACTATATGGGCTGATGATGTTCTTTGCAATTTTAATATTATTACCGGTGATAATTTCAATGAGCCTTCGATATTCTATACAGAAAAAGACTTTAATATTTTTATTTTTAACATAGATAAGTTTAGAGAAGGTGCAACCAAGACAAAATTAGTTAATGAAAATGCTATGTGGAGAGATAAACAGGGTAATTCTATAAGTCTCCATGATTTCTTGAAGAATAAGAAGCTCATGATTTTCACGGATGAGGCGCATCATAATCAAAACGAGTCTGGTGCGTTGCAAATCATCAAAAATTTCCATCCGAAGGCGGTATTGGAATTTACCGCTACCGCAAGAGAGGATGAGACAGGGAAGAAAGAGCAGAAAGTTATCTATAAATACAATATAAAAAATCTCCTTGAAGATAAATATTGCAAACTGGTAAGGGCATTTGGAGTATCTAGCGAGAAGTTCAAAAGAGGGAAAGAATTATTACCGCTCAATGAGAAGATAAAGCTGTTTGCAATTTTTTTGATTCATATCGCAAAAAAATACTGTGTGCAGTTTGATAAAGCGACAAGGGATTTAAAGCCTCTCTGTTTCATTAAGATCAACCGCAGTATTGAAGACGGTACGGTTATTTACGCGTATTTACAGAAGGATCTTTGTAATGAAAAAGACATTATAAAGCTAACATTAAACGAAATTGAAAAGGACTCAGCGGTAGTTTCAAAGGTTATTAGCGAGGTTATAGAAAAAATTTATAAGAAAAACATTGAAAATCTATTAAAGGATATAGAGGCAATTCTAAAAAACTCGATTTATTACCATAGCGATTCACCAAAAGAAGTAAAAAACGTCTATGCAAATATTCAACATGAGTCTATCCCTTGTGAATTAGTAGTTTATCATAAAATCTTAGACGAGGGGATCGATTTACCTAATATTTACACTATTGGGGTAATTAATGATGCCAACACTGATCTTTTGGTGCCGGTAAAACAAATAATTGGGAGAGGGGTGAGATTAAATAAGCCATTGCGCGAGTTTGATGATGAGGTGGATCTAAATTTGATTCAGACAGAAATTGTACATGTGGTTTGTGATAAATCAAAGAATTTCGAAAAAGTAATTATTGACCTACAGAACCATTTTGGTGTTAGTGATAAATATTTAGGAATTGATAAACAAATTAAAGAGGAAACAAATACTTGTGATAGCCGTCGGCTAGAAAGAAAATACTTTCCACGCATAAGGGCTTCTCTTAAGGTCAAACAGGATTCGGATATTTTTATTCTTATCGAGAATGCTCAATTAATTGTAACCGAGTATATTAAAGATAATTGTTTTAAAGACGAATATAACGGACTTTTCTTAAAATATAGGCCAGAATCTTTATTTACAGAAGTTGATATTTTTGCTGACGAGAAAATTTTTCATGAAGAAATATTAAGGAATAACGGTGCGAAAAGTAAGTTTGTAATTGACCAAAAGGTTAAAAACGACATAATTCAGCGCATCATTAAAGACATCAACTGCATTCCTGATATTAAAAGAAGCAGAGATACTTTTAATGCTTATTTTGCTGTTTTTGAAAGCCAAGAACTAAATTTCTATGCTTGCGGAGAAGATGATTTTAAAATATGCCAGAACAAATTTGTGAATACTTTCTGTTTCTTTTTCAAAAATTACATCGAAAGTAAATATTACGATTTGAAGTTTGAGAATTTATTAGAGTCGGATGTTTTCCCACTCAAGGAAGTATTTAAAGAATATAACATTAATAGGATTGTTGATGATAAAAATGTCGCAATGTATTTGCAACAAAACGATGAAAGGAAGTTGAAAGAAGTTATCTCTAACTGTTATTATTTCAGCCAGTTTAAATACTCTTACTTCCACTATGCCAAGTTTGATTCGCTCCCGGAATTAAAAACAGCTGAATTGCTTGAAAAAGTTATTGAGCAAGAAGGAAGCAGAAGCGATTTCTGGATAAGAAACGAACAGAAGATTTACCTTGAATACGGAAGCCATAGATATTATCCTGATTTTCTGCTTTTCTTAAAAGATATCTGTTATGTTTTAGAGACCAAAGGAGAGAAATTTAGCCATAAAGCTAAGAATATCCTTCTTAATAAATTGAATGAACTTGAAAAATTTAGAGGCGTTTTGCTTTATGAGCAGACAGTCGAGAAGTTGCTAAATAAACGTATTTATTCTCTTGAAGAAATCTTAGAAATTTCTAAAGCTTACCAAGTAGAATTCGAAAGTATAGCTAAAAAGCCTAAAGAAAAGGCAATTGAACCAGAAAAATATTTCGTCCCTACGGCTGAAGAACCATTATTCTATAAAGAGTTTCTGCAAGAAATTGAAGTACCGGATGAGTTCAAATACAAAGAATACTTGCCCATTTATTCTTTAGCTGCAGCAGCAGGTAAATTCGGAGAAGGAACAGATGCACATGAAGAAGGATGGATTAAGGTTGATATCGGTAAGGAACTGAGTAAAAAGATGTTTGCAACAAAGGTTAGAGGACATTCTATGGAGCCACTTATTCCACATAACAGCTATTGCGTATTTATGGCAGATGTTGTGGGTAGCAGACAAGGAAAAATCGTATTATGTCAACACCACGATATAACCGATCCAGATAGTGGCGGAAAATATACTGTCAAAAGATATAAGAGTGAGAAGAAATTTAATCAAGACGGAACCTGGGAGCATGAAAAAATAATCCTTGAGTCGTTAAGCAAAGAATACAAGCCCATTATACTGCCAACTTGCGAAGAAGGAGAATTCAAAATAATTGCAGAATTTATTGAGGTCATAAAATAAGAATAAAAGATTTTTCTCTAAATAGCAATCCTCTTAATGTCTCACTTTAGAATAAAAAGAAGTCTTTATGATATTCAGTACTGGAACCCCGAAGGATGAGGCAAAAAATGATAGGAAGTTGGTTTTTCACCACTCTGAAGATAAACCATTTTTTCCACAAGAGAGGATGCCACATAGGCCAGCCCAATCGGGATGGTAGGGTAAGGGGATGTTTCTCTATTTGTATTTATAAGCAGAACTTTCATCTTTTCTAATTAAATATATATGTAATTATAACACCATTCTTTTTGCAAGTCAGATAAAAAATCATTTCGCTTCGCTCAGTTCGTCATTTTCTTTTTAGAAGGGGACTCGTCCCCCCTAACGCTCACTTTCGTTCGCTGTTCCCCCCTAATCGTAAGGAAAATCTGTTTTCCCCACGCCTCTTCAGTCAGTATAGTGAAGCAAATTTTCTTACGAAAATTTGAAAATACTTCTATACTTCACTATACTTCAAGATTTTTCTGTTATACAATAATGCAATTGCCGAAATAACAATGCAAAGAACTGCAAATAGGTCGCCATAAGTGGTGTAAAAACTTCTTTTACTATTTAATCTTATCGTCTCTGTCTTATGGCCTGTTGTAAAAATATCCATCTTTTTAATCTCACCCCTCGGGTCTATAAAGCATGATAGTCCTGTATTGGCAGACCTCACTACATATCTCCTATTCTCAATAGCCCTGAAGACAGAGGCTTGAGCATGCTGATATGGTGCACTCGTCCTGCCAAACCATGCATCGTTTGTAATATTTACTAAGAAATCTGCTCCTTCCCTGACAAACTGCCGAACCTGTCCCGGGAATATATCCTCAAAACATATGAGTGTGCCAAATTTCCCTTGAGGTAATGAAAATAAAGTATACTCATTCCCTTTAGCAAAATCCCCTACATCTATCGCCTTACCAACGAATGGAAAGAACCTGCCTAATGGGACATATTCACCGAACGGGACCAAGTGGAGTTTGTCATAATATGTCTCTATATTGCCATCCTGAGATACGAGTATGGCACTATTAAAACTCTCATCCCTAAGGGCATCGTTTCGCTGGCTACCTATCAGAATGGGTATATTTACATCTCGCGCCAGGGTTGCTACCTTTTGATACATGATATCTGAACTTCCCCCCTCACCCCTCCCTCTCCCGCCACTGGGGAGAGGTGAAACTATAATGTCCGGAAATGACGTCTCAGGCCAGATTATGATATCAGGTTCTTCCATCGCCGCAAGCCTGGTAAGCACTTCGTATTTTTCCAATATTAGCATCCTGAATTCAGGCGCCCATTTTTCATCCTGCGGGATATTACCTTGAACCACCGAGACTGTAAGTGTCCTATCACCTTGCGGGTATTCGTTTAATTTAAAGTTGCCATAAATTAGAGATGCGGCTAAAAAAATCCATGGGAGAATAAGATAGATTGAATTAGACTCTTCCCCTTCGTTACACTCAGGGTCAGAGTGACATTTCTTTTTGTCATTCTGAGGAGCAAGCCGAAGAATCTCTATATTGAAATTCCTAATCATCAGATATATCCCGATATTTACCAGCACTATCAGAAACGATACGCCATACACACCGGTTATATCTGCTATCTGAATGACTGGGAGGGTGAGATACTGGGAATATCCTAACAGTGCCCAGCCAAAGCCTGTTAATAGATGTGTGCGGATGAATTCTAACGTAACCCAGAGAACCGGTGGGAAAAATAGGACAATCAGCGTGCGTATGTAAGGAGGGACGGGTAAATATCTAGAGCGTTCCCAGAAGAATTTTACGAGTCCGCCAAATATCCCGAAATAGAGCGATAGATAAAGAACGAGCACGATTAAGCCGAATAATGTAACGTGGCTTAGCCAGTAGATTATAAAAGAGAAGAATAAAACTCCTGTAAGGCAGGAGAACCAGAATGCACCTTTAAGGGTTGTGTGTCCTATCACGAGGAATAGGGGCACTAATCCGAGCCACGCCAATAACTCTATGTTGCTATTAGGAAATGCTAAGACAAGCAGAAAGGATGAGGTTATACATAAGAAGATATGAATTATAATAGGAGGGAGTCTTACTTTCCACAACATTTCTTATACTTCTTGCCGCTTCCGCATGAACATGGGTCATTGCGACCAACCTTATTCCCTTCTCTTTTATAAGGGTCATGCCCTGGCTCTTCCATTTGAGATAGAGATGGTCTTGACCGAACTGCTTCTCTCCTCTCCTCTTCACTCTCAAATTTGCCACCTCCCACCCTTGCAGCCTCAGGGTGGAGAAAGTGTAGCGGGGCAAAAACAGGCGAGACGCCCGTCCTACTAGATTCTTCATGGACAGCCTGAACCTTGAAGACAAATTCCATGACCTCTTCTTTTATATGTGTGGTCATTTTAGAGAACATATCAAATGCCTCATGCTGATATTCCACGAGCGGGTCCTTCTGCCCATACGCCCTTAAACCTATTCCTTCTTTCATGTTATCCATGGCATAGAGATGGTCTTTCCACCGAGAATCTATAATATTAAGCATAACTATACGCTCCAAGTGCCTCATCGTCTCTTCTCCGAGGGATTTCTCCTTCGCATTGTATGCCTCTTTTATTTTTTCAAACAAAGATTCCCGTATATCATCTATCTCTAACCCTTCCAATTGCATCCCAATCGTATCTATCTGAAATTTATGCCGGACAAACTCTGACAGCCCTTTGTAATCCCATTCGTTCCTAAGGATATTCTTATTGAGATATATGTCAAGGACATTATCCAATACCTCTTCAACCATTTCAAGTATATGTTCCTTTAGGTCTCTGCCCCCTAATACCCTGCGCCTCTCTTCGTATATTACCTCTCTCTGCTTGTTCATGACATTGTCATATTCCAAGAGGTGTTTCCTTATATCAAAATTGCGTGACTCCACCCTCTTCTGTGCAATCTCTATGGACTTCGTTACAAGTGGATGCTGGATATCCTGGCCCTCTTCCATCCCTAACCTGTTCATTATAGATGTTATCCTGTCTGAGCCGAATATCCTCATAAGGTCATCCTCTAATGAGAGGTAGAACCTTGAAGAACCTGGGTCACCCTGCCTACCGGAACGGCCTCTTAACTGATTGTCTATACGCCGCGCCTCGTGTCTCTCTGTCCCTAAGATATGCAACCCACCCAATTCAACGACCTTCTCATGTTCCTTGAGAACCTGCTCTTTTACCTTAAGGAATGCATTGTTACGCTCTTCTTGAGAGGCTTGATGCGGCTCAATCCCTTGCTTGTGCAATAGGTCATTTGCAAGGAATTCCGCATTACCTCCCAATAAGATGTCTGTCCCCCGGCCTGCCATATTTGTAGCGATAGTCACTGCATTGAGTCTACCTGCCTGGGCAACTATCTGGGCTTCTTTCTCATGGTATTTCGCATTCAATACCTGATGTGCCACATTCCTCCTGTGTAATAATTGGCTGAGCCTCTCAGACTTCTCTATTGAGATCGTCCCGACTAATGTGGGCCTGCCTTTCTTGTAG
>Ga0209514_10005739_pt1 | contig 15635 bp, 16 predicted proteins | sample Subgrocontami58m_FD_187452 | JGI IMG/M metagenome (GOLD analysis project Ga0209514, IMG submission 187452) | Subsurface groundwater microbial communities from S. Glens Falls, New York, USA - GMW37 contaminated, 5.8 m (SPAdes) (version 3) | ecosystem: Environmental > Aquatic > Deep subsurface >...
CCGGCATCCGGCCAGCCCGACAGAGTCGTTCTGGCGGGTCGGACGGGGTTCGGGCGGGCCCCTCGGGCAGGGGGGGGATCTCCAACATCCACCTGACATACCTGAAGTTTGTCCGCGTTTGGGTGTGCGGCAACAGACTCAATCACTCCCACGACGATAGCCTCGAGTGCGGAAGCCTGATCCTTCACGCTCTCCACCTCAACCGTTGAAAGCGTAATCTTCTGTGCAAGCTCCGCATCAGTAAGACTCTTGGGAGTCGTGACAAATTCGTGTAACCACTTTTTGGAAATCAACATACTAGAACTGTTTGAGGAAACGAAGGTCTCCACTCTCTAAATGTCGGATGTCGTCGATGCCGTACTTGAGCATGACAAGCCGTGTAAGGCCGAAGCCGAAGGCAAATCCCGAATACACATCCGGATCAATACCCCCTTCTTTGAGGACATTTGGATGCACCATGCCTGCGCCGAAAATCTCGAGCCACCCTGTCTTCTTACACAGTCGACACCCTTTACCCTTGCACAGGTAGCATGTCACTTCCCCGTTCACTCCCGGCTCCACAAACGGATAAAACTTCGGACGCAGTCGAATCTTCGTGTACTCGCCGTAGAGGTGCATGGCGACAGCCTCGAGCACGCCTTTCATGTGCGCCAGCGAGATCCCTTTATCGACGACGAGTCCCTCGAGTTGGTGGAATGTGTGCTCATGACGCACGTCCGTCGCTTCATTGCGGAAGCAGCGACCTGGAACGATCATTCGCAATGGTGCTCCCCAGCGTCGCATCGATCGCACCTGCGCCGGAGATGTGTGCGTGCGCATGACGACTCCTCCTAACCCTTCTTCCCCTTCTAACCCTCCTAACCCTTTCACATAAAACGTGTCCTGCATGTCTCGTGCGGGATGCGATGGCGGAATGTTGAGCGCGGTGAAATTGTAAAAATCGCTTTCGAGCTCTGGTCCATCCAGAACCATGAATCCCATACTCGTAAATAACTCCTCAAGCTCTTGTTGAACTTGAGTGACGGGATGCAGTGTTCCGCGCGGCCCCGCGTGAAGTGTCGGCTCGGTCACGTCGATCCATTCCTTAGCAGCGCTGGACGCCATCGACGCTCTCGAGACTCTTCCCTGCGCCTCGCCAAATGCGCCTTCGATCGCTTCTTTGACTTCATTGGCAACGGCACCCACGAGCTTGCGCTCCTCGTCCGCCAGGCTCGCCATCTCTTTCATGAGACCGTTGAGTTTGCCGCGACGCCCAAGGAACTGGACTTTCAGTTCTTCAAGCGCCTCGCGGTCCACCACTTTGTCGACGAGCTCGGCAAATTCTTTTTTCAGGTGTTGAAGTTGTTCTTTCATAATACAAAACATCACGGCACAAGAACGTTCACATCACGGACTTTCTTAAAAGAGATGTCGCGGGTGGCGACTGGAGACTTCAACAAAACAGCTGTAGCAGCAATCACGCTATCAGACGATGTGAGTTTTAATTCTCTTCGGATACGCGCAGCTTCCCTGGCAACAGAAAGATCAACGTCTACCACAAGAACTCGCTTCAACCACAACTCTATCAAGAGCATTTCTTGGATAGTTATCTTTGGAAAACCTAAAAGCTCTACCACGGTAATGGTAGAGACACTGAAGCTTTCACCCTTAGCCCGCTGCCGGTTAATCCAAGAAACGATTTTCGCATCGTCGTTGATATACAAAATAACGACGTTGGTATCCAGAACGATCATACACGAACATGGTCGGCCTCTTTTCGCAGCTTTTGCTGATATTTCACAGCATCGACCCGCTTGTGCTTCCACATTCCACGAATCGCTTCCCATGCATCAACTTCACCCAGCACGGTTTTTGTGAGGTTTATACGTCGAAGCTTCACTCGTTCTTTTACTATAGCGATAGTCATAATCCTGAATTAGCATACCACGCTCCCAACCTGTAGACAACGCAGCAAATCAACTAAGTAACAAACGACTTAATCGCGCCCCAGATTTGGTCGCCGAAGGTCACGAAGTCTTTGTATGTCACCAAGACCACGAGCAACATCAGGAGCATGAAGCCTAGGTTGTGAGCTGCGACTTCGAGTCTCTGGTCAACCGCGCGGCCACGCAATTTCTCGATGAGCAAGAACAAGATGCGTCCGCCATCCAACGCGGGGAACGGCAACACGTTGATGATCGCGAGGTTGATCGAAAGCACAGCCGTGAACTGCAGAAGGTAGATGAGCCCCATGGCCGCAACTTGGCCGGTCATAACAGCGATGCCAACCGGACCAGAAAGATCAACGGCGACTTCTTGGCGCACCACCAGGTCCGCAATGAGTCCGCCGAACGCTTTCAAAATCTCAATAGTGAACTGGTACGTCGTATAGATTCCTTGGCCGATCGCTTGGAAGAAGGGATACGACACAAGCCCAGTTGAGATGAATGCGATCCCGACACCAGTCGTGTTTACACTTTCTAAATAGGCACTATGTAAAGCATAGGTCTCATAAGTCTCATCGGACTTATGCACCAAAACCTCAACACCATCAACCGCATGTGTTGAAAAATAATCGCGGGCTTCCGTGTCAGAGGCAAAAATCTGTCCATCCAAAGACTCAATAACATCCCCCATCACAATCCCCGCCTCCGCTGCAGGCGAACCCTCCACGACTTGTATGACCGTAATCTCACGCGACTCGATGCGCGCGGACGCTGGCAACGACTCGTCGATAATGCTCGGGAGGCCGGACATGTATCCGATCGAGAACAGCACCGCCGCGAGTACAAGGTTCATCGCCACACCCGCGATCAACACCACGAATCGCTTCCACGCTTTCTTTGACGCAAAGCTATCCGTGTCATGCGCCTGCTCGCCCGACTCGCCCTTGATCTTCACGAATCCTCCAAGCGGAATCCAGTTGATCGAGTAGGTGGTCTCCCCGCGCTTCACGCCCCACGCTCGAGGAGGAAACCCAAACCCAAACTCTTCCACCTTCATGCCCATGCGCTTGGCCATCACAAAATGGCCGAGTTCATGCACGAAGACGAGGAGCGAGAGGACGATGATGAAGAGGAGAAGCGTGACCATAATTCGGGTCAATCATACCGATTTTCGAATCGGTAAGCAAACGATGGTCACGCAGTCAAAACATCCGCGCCAATGCCGCCTCAAGTCGCTCCAGCTCAATCAGGTCAACGTACTCATCGGCTTGGTGCGCCACGCGCGATGGTCCTGGGCCACAGACCATTGGCAATCCGCCATGAGCCTGAACAAAAATCTGTGTATCAAAGTAGCCGGTTGTTTTTGGGTCGCCGTCCTCAAAGCCGTCAAATGGGGTTCGCACGCGAGCAGATGAAGTCATAGATCCAACATGAAATGCGACATCGAAGCTCGCAAGCTCCGCTCCTGCGCGAGTGACCGATTCTGATAAGATCGCGCGCACGAAGTCCTCGTCCACACAATTGTTCGCGATCCGAATTTCGATCACGGCCTGCGCGAATGGAGGAACAATGTTTGGTCGAGCCACAACCTCACCATTCACGGGAAGGCCACCGTGCAACCAAGCAAGATTAACCGTCGATGAACCCAATCCTTCGTCAGGCAGTGTGGCGAGGATGCGTGTGAGTTCCGAAGCTGCTTGCTCGGCGACCAGAATCGCATTCACGCCATCGCGCCCCATAGCCGCGTGCGCCGCGCGCCCCAGGACGACATATCGACACTCCAAGACACCACGACACCCACGGTACACACGCAAATCCGTCGGCTCGGGATTCACGATGAGCCGCGGACGGATGCGTGTCTCGCCGACGAACGCCTTCATCCCGCAAAAATCATATTCCTCCCCGACGTAAAATAACGCAGCTATTTTTTTGTCAGTCCCTGCACCACGCGCGAGTGCCGAAAGGATCGACGCACATCCAGCCTTCATATCCACAGCACCAAGACCATACAAACGAGATCCTTCTCGCCCAGGATCAAACGGATCGCGAGTCCATGCATCCGTCGGTGGCACGGTGTCGAGGTGAGCCGTAAGCAAGATGTCGGGATCTTCCGAATTTGAAACGTACACGTTGCGGCGGTTCCCCTCGACGACCTGCTTCGTCACGCGCCAGCATTCTGGCAAACCCGAAAGTCGCGCGACGACGGCATCCGCAATCCGCGCCTCGTCAAATCCGTTCCCGACGTACGACGGGATGCGGATCAGTTCCTCAAGAATGGAGAATGTATTTTGCATAGTGTGAAAAATTGGGGAGCGGAGCGTCCGCTCCCCGACGAATCAGTAACCCGAGTGGCAGAGGCGAGAGGGATCAGGAAGGCGCAAGACCTATCTCGCCGACCATCACGACACGCGTGTCCGGCACGTTGACGATCGCGCCGTCGATGAGCTTGCGCGAGACCACCTCCTCGGTAGAGATCTCCTTACAGCCGCGCGAACCGACGAACAGACGCCGGATAGCGAGCTGGTCGACGGACGTGCGGACACACAGCGCGCAGAACCCAGCCATGATCGCGCGATCGATGAGACCAGCGACGAGCGAGTGGCACACCCCGCGCATGCGCGAGGACGAATCGACGAACAACTCGGCGACGTAAAACGACTGACGCATGGCCGCGTTCGGGAGCAGGCGGCACACGTCGGCCTTGCGACAGACGTGGAACCCGATCCCGGCGCCGATCACCTTCCCTGCATCATCTTCTGAAACGAGGAAGATCGTCTCGGACCACGACAGGATCGTCTCGAAGTCGGCGCGCATCTCCTCGGGCGTGAATACCTCGAGCCACGGCGGCTCGCGGAAGCAGACGATGTAGAGGGCGATGAGAACCTCGAGATCCTCGGGACGGTACGGACGGATGTTGAACGAGCGCATTTTCACACTCCTAAGCATGCCGCAGGTCATGCGGTCGTGAACGTGGACAGAGACGTTTTTTCCAGAACAGGTGATCCAGAAGAACGATCTTTGCCACAATAAAGAGCCCCGTTTGGGACTCTTGCCTACATTTCGCTTATGGCTCAACGCTTACACAGCGCGAACGAACGCAACGCACGCAACAGCCCCGAATGGGAGCCCCGCGTGATGATGAACACAGATGGTATTGATGTTGCGATCCATATTGATGAATGTACTGTATCGAAAAAAATGTTGTGTGTCAAATCCAAAATTTTCCTAAACCATAAATCCGAACGACTTTTTCCCTTATCGGCCACGTCGCATATACCTCACGGTCGCGTCGACAAAAATCTTCATGGTGTCGTAGATGTGAAGTGTTGGATGATCTGGAATGAGAAGCTGGAGGTCGGTACACGCGAGGATGACGTGCTTGACTTTACGCTTGGAAAATTGTTCCACGATCGCGAGGAGTCGCTCGCGGTCTGCGTTCTGATGCGTCCCGTGCACATCCCGTGCACACGGGTTGACAAATCGCCCAATTACGCTACGGTGTCGATGGAGGAACCCATGAACGAATGTCTCTTCTGTGCCTTCGCGCGCGGCGAACAGCCGCACCACCGCATCTGGGAAGACGACGCACACATCGCGTTTTTGACCATCTTCCCGAACACGCCGGGAGCGACCGTCGTCATCCCGCGCGTACACTTCGCGAGCAATGCGCTCGCGCTTCCCGAGGACACGCTGTTGGGCCTCGTGCTCGCCGCCAAGCGCGTCGCGGCCGTCATCGACCGCGCGTTCCCCGATGTCGGACGCACGGCGCTCGTGTTTGAGGGATTCGGCATCGACCACGTCCACGCCAAACTGTTCCCCCTGCATGGTACGCGCCAGGAGGAATGGTGGCCGATCGTAGCGACCGAGCATTCCTTCACCGAAGGATACTGTGGATTCGTCACGACCCATGACGGTCCGCTCGTCCCAGACGAAGAGCTCGCCAAGCTTGCGGAACACATTCGCAACGCATGATGGAGGCCGTAATCTTCCCGCTCGGGACCTGACTCTACCGACGCCCGGCGTCGGTTTTTTCTTTGCAAAGAAAAAACGCCCTGGTGCGTCAGAGCGGATACGGCATGGTTTCGCGGATGTGCACGGGCAGACCGGCAAGCGGTAGGAACGCCATCAGCAGCCGGTTCATCCCGAAGCCGATCCCGGCCGTGGGCGGAAGCCCGAACGAGAGGGCGTCGAGATAGTTGTCGTTGACCGGACGGCCCGTCACGCGCGTCTGCTCCTCGAGCGCGGCTCGGATCAGCTCCGGGCTCGCCTCGTCCTCGTAGAGATCCGCGACTGACACCCGACCGACCACGAGCAACGAACGTTTGCTTTCGTTGGGACGATCGGGATTCTGCTTCACGAGGGGCGAAAGCTCGGCAGGCAGCGCCGTGAGGTATGTCGGCAGCGTGATCTCGGGGACGATGAACTTCTCGATCGTCTTCATCACCCAGGTGAAGCGGTTCATCCCGGACGCGAACTGCTCCGGGAACCGCGCAACCAGACGGTCGAGCGCGCCACCGTCGAACCCGTTCGAATCGACGAACCGGTCGTACGCCTGATGGAACGCCAGCCGACAAAACGGCGCGGCGAACGCGGCCTGCAGCCCGTCCGGATCCTCGGCGTTCGGGAACCAGGTAAAGAACGAGGACGCAGCCGAGCACAGCGCGCGCTCGACGAGACCCATCATTCCCTCGCATGTCTCGCCGACCGCGTACGCCTCGAGGAGCGTGAACTCCGGCGAGTGTGCCTGGTCCATTCCCTCGTTGCGAAACGACTCCGCCATGTCGAAGACCCGATCGGCCCCGGCGATGATGAGCCGCTTGAGCTTGAGCTCGCTCGTGAGCGAAAGCGCGTAGGTGGCACCGTTCGCGCGGCACACCGTGGTGAACGGCTGCGCGAGCCCGCCCTCGAAGAACCGCTGCAGGACGCCGGTACGAAATTCGCGGAAGCCTTCGTCTAGAAGCGCGAGCCGAATGTCGGTCGTCATGTCGGACGCGGCCATGGTGAAGCGGAACGTCGGGTCGTCTACCACTAGAAGACCGGTGCGGCTCTCCTGGCGACGCTCGTCGGCCGCGCAATGACGCTTGTCCGGAAGCGACCGGACGCAGCGCCAGGTCACCTGGGCCTCGGCCACGAACACCGCGGGGTACCCGGCATGGGTCGTCCCCTTTGTGCCGTAGAACCGGACGATCGAGCCGAGCGGGAGATCCCGCAGCGCCTCGAAGTCTTTGGTCTTGTCGCGACACAGCATGAGCTGGATGGTCTCGTGGTTCCAGCGGGCGTTGAGGAACGCGATGCCGCCGTGGACGCGACGCGCGAGAAGGCGCGCGAACCCAGCGCAGGGCGTTCCGTTGGCAAGCGAGAGGAAGGAAGGAAAGGACATGTGTGCTTCTCCTGAATGGGAGCGTAACAAAAACTCACTGTCTGTCAACATGGCAGTGTGTGTCCCTTCCCTTCCTTAGACGCGAGCGATCGCCATGATGGTATTTCCGCGACCGACGATGCCGGGGTCGCGATAATGCGCGAGCTCCACCGCGAGTAGCTCGTCCATCCGCTGTTCTTCGAGTATGCCCTGGAGACGTTCCGTCGATCCGTGCACGAACGTCTCCTCCATCCCCGGATACAAGAAGTTCGGGCCGCCGACCACGTCCACTCCCAAAAATCCGGCTGACCGATAGAGATCGGCGAGGCCCGACGGCGTGAAGCAGCGCATGGACGGCATCAGGTCGTTGAACCGGATCTTCGACTCGTCCCGAACGCGCACAAGCTCGCCTAGGCGCCCGGTCAGAAGCGAGAAGTAATACGCGTGGTACATGTTTCCGACGACCGCAATGTGAACACCGCCCGGCACGAGCTTCTTGTGGATCTCGCGCAGCGCCTCCTCCGGGTGCTCGACGAAGCTCAGCACGTTGTAAAACGACACGGCGACGTCGAACGACGCGTCCGGCACGTCCGGCATCGACTCGATGTTTCCGATCCGACACTCGAACTTGCCAGCGTACGGCGGCTGCTCCATCTTACGGCTCGCGACAGCGAGCATCTCCGGAGAGATGTCCACCAGTGTCCCGTCAATCGTGACGGACCCGGAAAACAGCTCGTGAAACGCCGTGGTCCACCGTCCCGTTCCTGCGCCCGCGTCCAATAGGCGGATTTCCTTTTTCCCGCTCACGTACGCCGACAACTCGCGTCGGAGAATTTCTTTGTAGAACCGGTCGGAAAAAACCCAGTAGCGCTGGTTGTCCACGTCGTCGTACTGTTCCGCCTTCGACGCGAAATACTTGGTGACCTCCTGGTAGTGCTCGCTCATACGGTTAGGGATAGGTTTGAACCCCCTTAATGCGAGGATAGAGACTGACGTCGCGGATATGCGGCTTAGAAAGCGCCCACACGAGGAACCGCTCGATGCCGAGGCCGAAGCCGGACGTCGTGCGGTATCCAGGCTTGTCGCGCAGGTTGATGTACCACTGATACTGCTCGGGCGGAATGTCGTCCTGGCGGCGGAGCGAGTCGCGCATCTCGGCCGCGGTATCCTGACGCTGGCCGCATCCGAGCACCTCGCCCCCGAATGCCCCCACGCGGAGCGCGGGAAAGATCAGATCCGCGTTATGCACCTTCTCCTGATTTTCCGCGACCGGTTTTTGGTAAAACGGCACGCAGTCGCGGTCGTAATGTGTAATCCAGAACGGCGTGCGAAATCCATACAGGTCCGCGAGCGTCAGTTCGCCGGAAGAGGTGATGTCGCGCCCGTGCGCGGTGCGACGGACGAACCGCGCGCCATCCGACTCGCGCTTCAGACGTTCGACCGCCTCGTCAAAGGAGACGCGTGGAAACGCGTCGGCACCCGCGGCGCGCGCGAGAGCGGAAACGGTCCTGTCCGGATCGTCGCTCGCGAGACGGACGACGGGCTCCATCGCACAGAGCACCTCGCACAGGTGTTTCACGTAGCCTTCCGCCACGCGCATCACGTCGTCGAGCGTACCGACCAGCTCGCACTCGCAATGATAAAACTGGTTCAAGTGCCGATGGTCCGGATCCTCGCCGCGCATCGAGGGCAGGTAGCAGTACACCATACGGCCGGAGTGAAACAGCAATGGCTCGAATCCGAATTGGGAGGAATCGACCAGGTTCGTATCGAGGCCGCCGAACGAAATGCGGATCGGCTCCGAGTCGGAACCCGGGCACATCGGCGAGGACACGCTTGACGTCCACATGAACAGGTCGACGTTGCGTGCGTCATGCTCCTCGGTGAAGTAGTGGTACGACGCGGCCTGCATGAAATGACGCACGCTCAAAAGTGCGTCGAAATACGCGTGGTCGATGAGGTCCGACACGTACGTCTCAGCGACGTACGCCGGGGTGCCGAACGTCTCGCGGCGCTTCTCGCGAAACCGTGCGTTTTCCTTTTGGATGTTCTGCTGAAGGTAGGGAGAAATCATAGAGGAACGGTTCCAATTCCGTTAAACAGCCAGCAGAGATTCTTCCAACGCCTGCCGATCTGCGATGACCGCATGCGGTCGGCCCAGATGTGCGGAAGAAAGGATGGCACCCAGTAGTTGATAGGACCGACCCGGACATTGAAGAGCCCCGCTTCTTCCATGAGGTACTTGAGCAGGCGGTGGGAAAAATAGATTTCCGTTCCCTTCCCCTCTTTCGCCATCCGATAGAGCAGCTCAGGTGACAAGAGGTTCGGGAGCGTAACCATGACTGACCCGCCCGACTTCGCCCACGAAGTCATCGTACGAACCAGACGCACGGCGTCCTTCCAGACATAGTGTTCGATGACGCCACAATTCCACACCACGTCGAACCGTTCGGATGGTGGCGGGTTCGAGAACAGATCGCCGAGCAAGAACGAGACGCGCTCGGAAGGCACATTCAAAAATGATGCCAATTCCTTGGCGTACGAGTGTGAATTCGTGGAAAAGTCGAGCAGGGTCACGTTCGCACCGCGCTCGGCGAGCAACAAACTGGCGTAGCCGGACCCGGCTCCGAGCTCGCAGACGCGTTTCCCCTGCAGACCGCCGAGTTCGCGCTCGTACTCGTCCGCCATCTCGTCGTACAGTTTTTTCCACCACAGGTCTCCGATCTCGGTCGGGACGCCAGTGCGACGGAACGCGACGCGTTGCGCGTCCCAGTGCCGATCCCAATACCCCGACTCGTCCTCGCCCGGACGAACATTTTTCCGAACGACGGCCTGGATGATCCGATTCGTGGCTGATTCAAGCGAAAACATAACAAGAGCACTTTAGAAGCGTTGCACACGGTTTGTCAAGATTCCAAAAATACCCCTATCGAGTAACTCAAGATGTGCCCACTCCTCTCACACCTTGTGACACAGGATTCCCCCGCGACGATTTTGTAAAATCGCAGTCGGTCATAGGAGCCAGGGTTCCACTAGCGCTACGGTTTTTTGTTCACAATCAATTTCCGCCGACACGCCAAGCGGCACCACGAGTTGCGGGTCCGTGTGGCCCACGTCAAAATTCGCGACGATGCGAAGGTCGGCTCTGCCGAACTCGCCTGCAACGACCGATAGAATTTTCTTTTCCAACAGCTCCTTCTCCTCGTCGGAAAAATCGCGCGCGCGAGAAAAAATCAATCCGACGATCTGGTCGAAAACGCCGAGCATTCCGTAATTGCGAAGGACATCCCCGACATGAGTCACAGTCGGCCGTTGCTCGGACGTTTCTAAGAACAGGATCTTTCCGTTCCAAAATTCTCGCGTCGGCCAAAAATCGGTTCCCTTCATCATGTCGAGTACCTCGAGGCACCCGCCGAACAGCTCGCCACGTGCCATTCCGCTTCCCTGTATCCAGTGCCAGCCGTCGTTTGGCTTCATCGCGTTCACCATGCCGACAGTACTCGAATCGCTCCAGTTGGGATATCCCTCGCAGTAGGCTTCGTACGGCCGGTATTCGAGTCGTTCTTTCGGATCAAAGAGCATTTTCCGGACGTGCGCCCCGAACGCGTCCGGCAGTGCCTTCATCTGCGAAAAGCCGCTCATGATCGACGGGCTGTATACGCTCACGTTGCCCGCGAGGTTCAGAAACACGTGCAGCGTCGTGGTGTCGGAGTAGCCGACGAGGATCTTCGGGTTGTTCGCGACGAGGTCTTTGTCGAGAAACGGCAGGATGCGCACGGAATCGTCGCCGCCGATGGACGTGAAGATGGCCTTCACATCCGGATCTGCGAATGCGTCGTTCACATCCTTCGCGCGAACCTCAGGATGCGCGCGCAAAAATCCGGCGTCCATCCGCGCCGTCGGAAATTCCTTCACGACCAGTCCCCACTCGCGCAGGATGGCGAGGCCGTTCTCATACACATGCGGAAACACACTCGGCCCGCCCCACGACGGCGAAATGACCGCGACCGAGTCGCCTTGTTCGAGTTTCTTTGACCGTCTGTAAGGAGACATAGCTTATTTTTTGCACATCCGACGCACGGTCGCGTCGACAAAAATTTTCATGGTGTCGTAAATGTGGAGCTTCGGATGATCAGGGATGAGGAGCTGAAGGTCGGTACACGCGAGGATGACGTGCTTGACTTTACGCTTGGAAAATTGTTCCACGATCGCGAGGAGTCGCTCGCGGTCTGCGTTCTGATGCGTTCCGCGCACAAGGTTGTTGATCATCTTCCCGATTTTCGCCTGTGAAAACCCGTCCGGCAACACGATCTCTATGCCGCTTTCCGCCAATGAGCGTTCGTAGAGCTTGCGTTGCACCGTCGTCGTCGTCGCAAGAATCCCAACGCGCTTGACGTGCTTGGCCTTCAGAAACTTCGCCGTCTCCTCTACGATGCTCAACACGGGAATCTTCACCGCTCGTCGAATCTGTTCAATGAAAATGTGCAGCGAGTTGCAGGGCATGACCAGAAAATCTGCCCCGGACGCTTCAAGACGTTTCGCCGCGTCAACCAGGTACGGAATGTATCGCTCCTCCCCTTTTGCCTTCGTAAGCAAGTCCTGTTCGATCTGATAACGCAAAGGGACATTCCAGATCAAAATCGGTGGACGGCTAGTCTTCTGAATCTTGAAACTCGAAAAAACAAGCTCGAGATAAAACTCGGCCGTCGTCTGGGGTCCCAGTCCGCCGATAATCCCGACAGTCTTCATACTCAACGACGAACAACGCGCACAAAGTGTCGCTTGCCTTTTTGAACTACCACCCCTTCTTTAGTTGGCGCGATCATTTGCTCGATGTCCGTAGCGACTACGCCATCGACTTTCACACCACCTTCCTCAACAAGCCGTCGACCTTCTGAACGTGACTTGATAAAACCGGCATCTGCCAAAACACTAACCAACTTCTCTGAGCCACCAAGTTTAATAACAGGGATCTCATCTGGCGTTTCTTTCTTCTGAAACAGCTGGTCGAATCGCTCCGAGGCGGCAGTCGCCTCTGCTTCGTCGAAGTATTGCGCAACGACGGTGCGAGCGAGTCGTGCCTTCAGCTCTCGTGGGTTTACGCCGTCGTCGAGTTCTTTTTGCACGGCTTTCTCATCATCCGTCGTAAGAATCTCGAACCCACCAACGATCATGCCATCGGTCCAACTCATGATCTTTCCAAACATCTCATCGCTTGCGTCCCCAAGCGTAATCATGTTGCCCTCGCTCTTGCCCATCTTCTTGCCGGTCGGATCGACCAAAAGCTTATTCGTCAACACAAACTTTTCCTTGCCCTTCAAAGCCTTCATGAGCGTCCGCCCTGCGAGCATATTGAACGTCTGGTCATTGCCTCCCACTTCCCCATCCACTTCCATGGCCACGCAGTCATAGCCTTGCATAAGTGGGTAGAGGAACTCGTGCAGATAAATCGGCTTGCCTTCGTTCAACCGTTTTTCAAACATGTCCCGCTCTTCCATCTGCTGCACGGTGAAGTTCGAGGCCAGCTCAACCGCATCCGCGAGCGTCATGCGGGCGAGCCAATCGCTGTTGTATTTGAGCTCGGCAGGGTTCTCGCCTTCAAAATCCAAAATCTTGCTGGCCTGTTCCTTGTAGTGTTCGGCGTTCTTGAGAACCTGTTCGCGAGTCAGTCGCACTCGCGCGGCGGACTTGTCCGTTGGATCGCCAATCATCGCTGTGAAATCACCGATGAGCATGACGACCTTATGGCCGAGCTCTTGGAACTGTCGCAGCTTGCGCAGCGAGATCGAGTGCCCCATGTGCAAATCCGGTCCCGTGGGATCAAAACCAACGTATAGGGAAAGTTGTGTTCCTTCCTTGAGTCGCGCTTCGAGAAACTCACGCGATGGGAAGATTCTCTCTACCCCTCTCGTCAGCAGTCCCTCAATTTTTTTCGGGTCAGTTGATACGGCCATACATTATTTACTCAATCGTTTTTTGTCTTCCGGTTTTTGTAGAAAGTTCTTCTTCGAGGTAATTCGTCGACCGAGTCGTTCCTCTAATTTTTTCCTTGCTCCTCCGGCAATCTCCCCACCTGCCCGTGCGTCAGCTTTCAGCTTCCCCACACCTTTTGAATCTTCGGTACGATGTATTTCCGTTGTCGCGCGCTCACCAAGCATATTGAAGATCAGCTCGAAGTCATCCATGTGATCGCGTAAGTTCTCTCGTTGGAGACCTTTGAGCTTTTTATATTCACTCGGCGTGACTCCAAATGTCGCCTTGGAAATTTCCGCCGTGAGGATTTCATAGTCCTGACGATCCTTTGCTCCACGATTCTTCCACTCATCCGTGAGTTCCTCTCGAATCGCAATGCCGCGCATACACTTTTCGATCCAGCCATCGCTATAGCCCTTGAGCTTGTAAAGCATCCTGGTTCGCTTCGTTGCAAGCTCAGGATTCTCAATCTCCTGAATTCGTTCATATCCAACCTTTGCCAACCATCGCTTAAATGGTTCAGCTTTTGGTGATGGGATTGACTGAATAAGACGAAAAATACCCTCGGTATGCCAACAATAAGCCTTTTGTTTCCCACCAGCAGTATGAACATCAAGCATAAGGGGTGGTACAAATTGTACCCCCCCTTTATCCGTCAATTTCGCCAACTCCTCGTCTCTTTCCTTGAGACGCTTAAAGTACTGTGCTGGATCCCTGGAATCGGCCAAGGCTTCAATAACATCGTTCACCACAAACCACCATTCACCATGGTGAAAGGTTTTCCGAATTTGCTTTCCCTTAAACAGAGCAATCTTTGTGGAAATATCGTCAGTCATGCTTGTAGAATTTTACGCACTCTCCTGAATAATCGCAACGATCTCATCTCGTCTGCTCTCCATCGTGGCTCGGTCGATCGCCTCAAGATTGAGTCGCAATTTCGATTCCGTGTTGGATCCGCGCACGTTAAACCAGAAATTCGGATAAGTGATGGTGATGCCGTCCAGCGTTGTGATCTCGCCGTCTGAAAACTTCTCGGTAAGCTTGCGCATCATGCCCTCTTTATCCTCGACCACAAAATTGATCTCGCCCGAGTGGACATAGCGCTCCAGAGGCTCGACGATTTGCGAAAGCTTCACACCACGACGGGTGACCTCCTGGAGAATTTGTGTTACGACCTTGACAGGCCCCTCATACACACCCGTCGGAAACGCATAGAAGAAATGTCCCGATGACTCCCCACCAAACACCGCGCCCACCGAGCGCATCTGCTCTTTGATAAGTGAGTGGCCTACTCGAGTCACAGAAGGTATCCCCCCGGCTTCCTCGATCATATCGCGCGTGATTTTTCCAGGACGGATGTCGTAACAAATAGTAGCTCGCGGGTGATCACGCAACATGATCTGCGCGAGCAACCCCCGCAGGATTGCCGGTTCGACGAGGTGTCCTTTCTCGTCGACGAAGAAAATGCGATCACCGTCACCGTCGGTTGTGATCCCGATGTCGGCGCCAACCTTAACAACCTTCTTGCGAATCGCTTCTGTATTTTCTTCTTTGAACGGATCGGCCTCATGATTGGGAAACGACCCATCAAAATCCCAGAACATCCGCGTCACGTCGGCGTCGACAAGCTTGAAGAGCTCGTCGAGGTACTGCGCGCCCATGCCGTTGGCGGAGTCTGCGACGATCTTCATTTTCTTGATCGGATGAGTACCCGCGTGAGCGAACTCTGCTTTTGCCGCAAGTGTGGGAATGCCCTCCACCTGTTGGATGGCTCCGCGAGCGAATAGGTCGTATTCGACCGATTCGACCAAGTCTGCAATCTCCGCAATTCCCGTATCCCCACTTATCGGCACCGCGTTTGCTCGAGTGAGTTTGAACCCATTGTACTGTGCCGGATTATGCGAGGCGCTCACCATGATTCCACCATGAGCCTTGAGATGTCCTACCGCAAAATAGAACGCGGGCGTTGAGACCAAACCGATATCAAGCACCCTCACCCCGCTCTTCACAAGTCCGTCCATGACACGACCTTGGTACGCAACCGAACTCTCTCGCATATCGCGCCCCACAACAACGGTCAGTGCCTCCGAATTCTGAAGCTCGCTTGAGAGAAACTGCGCATAGGCACGCCCAATCTTTTCCGCCAAATCTTCTGTAATTTCCGTATCCACGAGTCCGCGAATGTCGTATTGCTTAAATATATGCTTTGGAATGGACATATTCGCTTATTTTTCGTATTCTGAAGCTACCGAGCCCTTTCTCATTCTCACCCTCCTTCCCCTCCTAATCTTCCTAACCCTCCTAGCCCTTCCACCTATGGAACTTCTCTGGATCCTCGTCGCGATTGTCGCGATTATCCTGTTCTGGCTCATTCTAAC